>Ga0187769_10000095_pt1 | contig 45059 bp, 53 predicted proteins | sample 0116_SJ02_MP02_1_FD_133140 | JGI IMG/M metagenome (GOLD analysis project Ga0187769, IMG submission 133140) | Tropical peat soil microbial communities from peatlands in Department of Meta, Colombia - 0116_SJ02_MP02_10_MG | ecosystem: Environmental > Terrestrial > Soil > Wetlands > Peat | place...
GTCGAAGTAAAGGTAGAACTCATACGGATGGGGCCTGGCTGCAACGGCCCTGTAGGCCTCCATCTCGAGCTCAACCATTGCGTCGAGTAGGTCCTTGGGGAAGATCCCTTCGAGAAAGGAAGAGTCGCTCTTCAGGCTCTCGACCGCCTCCTTAAGGCTCCCTGGGAGCTCGCCCACGTTGAGGTCTCTGCGCCGTTCGGGCGAGAGCTTGTAGATGTCTTCGTCAACGGGATTTCCCGGGTCCATCTTCTTCCTCATGCCGTCTAGACCTGCGGCAGTAATAGCGGCGAAAGCGAGGTATGGGTTGCACGAAGGGTCTGGAGTCCTGAATTCCACCCGCTTGGCACCCTCTGACCCCTTCTCGTAGGCAGGTATCCTCACGTTGGCGGACCTGTTCATTTTGCTCCATGCGATGTATACGGGTGCCTCATAACCGGGAACGAGTCTATGGTAAGAGTTGGTGGTGGGGTCGACTATGGCGCAGAGCGCTCGGCTGTGGTGCATGATGCCCCCGATGTAATAGCGTGCGACCTGGCTGATCTCGGCGTAGTCGTCCGACGGGTCGTAGAACGCGTTCTTGCTGCCCTTCCAGAGGCTCGAGTGGACGTGCATGCCGACTGCGTTGTCCCCGAATATTGGCTTGGGCATTGTGGTTGCAATCAGCCCCATGCTCGTTGCCACGTTCTTGGTCACGAACTTGTATGTCATCGTACTGTCAGCCATAGTCACGAGTTCGTCCCTGTAGACGTCTATCTCGCACTGGCCAGCGGTGGCCACCTCGTGGTGGTGGGCGTTTGAAAGGACTCCGAAACCATCTCTTAGGTAGTTGACGCACACACTTCGATAATCGCTCAGCGTGTCGACAGGCTGAGCAGGGTAGTAGCCATCCTTGAACCTGATTGGGAAATTCGTCCCTCGGGCTTCATTGGCCGACTCCTTCGAGGAAATGCGGAACCCTGATGCGAAGGGGTTGTTCGCCTCCCAGGTCGCTCCTTCGAAGACGAAGAACTCCACCTCGGGCCCCCAGAGTGAGCCCGTGAACCCTGCCTCCCGTATCTTCGCCTCGGCGGTCTGGGCCACATGTCTGGGGTCTCTGCTGAACCTACCCCCACCATAACCAACATTCACGTCGCAGATCAGACGAGCGGTCTTCACGTTATCATCAATCCAGGGTATTACCCCCCACGTAGAAGCATCTGGCACCAGGAGCATGTCAGATTCGTGAATCTCGACGAACCCCCTGACTGACGACCCGTCCAGCTTTGCGACGCCTTCGGTGAACATTTCCTCTTGCATCATCTCAGAGGGGAGAGACACATGTCTGAGCCTTCCTGGAACGTCTGTGAATTGAAGATCGACGAATTTGATGCCCTCTTTCTTGACCATTTCCAGAACCTGCGTTGGAGTGAAGGTCCGGCTAACGAACTTGCCATCCGATGCGATTTTGTAAGTCAACCCCGAGGCATTATTTGGAAAACATATAAGTGTCCCCGTGGTTTTACTGGACAAAGTTGGCAAAAAGCGCTTACGAACTGGACAAAACAGGTGGCCTGCGGAACCAATCGGAGCAGAAGGGTGGACAAACGCGCATCGACCACTTGGACAGACGGATTCTGGAACGCCTTCTGCTAGACGGCCGGGTCTCGTTCCGCCAGCTTGCCACTGAGATGCACATCTCGACCACCACTGTGGCGACCCGGATCTCCCGGCTACAGACCGCGGGAGTCATTAGTGGCTATCGCGCACTGGTCGACTTCCAGAGGCTGGGGTACGAGCTGACCGTGGTGACCGAGATACACGTCTCCAAAGGGAAATTGGTCGAGATGGAACAGGAAATTGCAAAGCTCCCAAACGTCTGCGCCGTATACGACGTCACGGGAGAGATAGACGCAATCGTGATCTCCAAGTGCCGGACAAGAGAGGAACTGAGCCACTTTACGAAGTCGCTATTAGCGATGCACTTCGTAGAGAGAACCAACTCCCACGTCGTCCTGAGTACTGTTAAGGAAGACTTCAGACTCCCGATTCAAACTTAAATGTGCAACGCACCACCAATATCTCAGGACTCATGACTAGGATCAGGGTCAAGGTCGGTCAGGCGGAGGCCGAGGTCGAGGCGGACCCAGAGCACATCCGGGAGGCCATAGAGCTGGTCCCCGAGCTTGCTGCGAAGCTCCCCCGCCAAGAGAGGGGACCTAACTCCGAGCAGAGGGAATCCACTCCGGAGATGAAGGTAGACCTACCCACTCAGTCGCCAGTCGAGCTTCCGAATGTTACCCTGGAGAAGGGGGATTCGCTGGCAGACGTGATCGGGAAGTTCTTCTCTGGACCCTGGGGACGCGAAAAGAGAAAGCTCTCTGACGTCAGGGAGGCGCTCCAATCCTACGGCTTGAATTACCCGAAGCAATCGGTTGCTGTGGCCCTGCTGCGGCTCGCCAAAACCACGAGATTGCGTCGCTTCAAGGCAGAAGACGGAGAGTACGTGTACACCACTGCCCTTAATGTCCCAAGCGCGCACCACATTCCAGAGGACAACAGAATGGACGAAATCGCGACCGAGCAAGCGGACCATTAGAAGTGTGACGCTCCAAACTCAGCCGACGCGATTCTAAATCTCGAAAGACAGAGTGATTACGGTGCTTCCCACACGGGCAGCAAGACTGGCATTGACCCACTGGTAGATACTAATTTAAGCGGACTCGGAATCGGTGGGACGCGGAGCTGCGGAGCGACCTGTCTAGTGAAAGAGAGCTTCAGATATCGGTAACCTACGGGGACGCCAAGGTAGACTTCTCTGGGTCCCCCGAAGTCGTTATGCGGTCACTGCACGAATTCATCTCAAAGGTCATTCCCAACATGGACCTCGCGCGGGCTATCAGTGTTAACTACTCGCTCAACGACCTGATCCAGACTTTCAAGGAATACGTCAGAGTAACTCCCGAAGGACCAAGGGTGTGGACCCAGGACAAGAAACTGAGCGACAGGGATGTCATACTCTTGCAGCTTGTTGCCTCACGCATCTCGAACCTGAGCGGCAGCTCGGGAACGGACTCCATGGGCGTATCAGAAATTGAAGGAGCGACGGGGCTCTACCCCAAGACGATAAGCTCCAGGCTCAGCGAGCTGACCAAGTCGGCCACCGTCGAGAGAGTGGACTCGGACCAGGGCGGCAAGTACAGAATAACGACCGTGGGGGTGAGCAGGCTAGGGGAGCAGCTGGCGAAGAAGTTCAGGCCTGCCCCTTGAAGGGATACTTCTGTACATACCTGTAGTTCCTCATACTACCGTCCCTGAAAAGAGACCCTTCCCTAACGAGGTCCACCAAGGTGTGTGACACGGCGGTCCTGTCATAATGGTAGCCCCTTCTGCTCATCTCCTCATGAACCTCCGAAAGCGCCCTCGGAGTGGAAAACCACCCTTCTTTCCACATGGCGATGATTACGCTTCTGCTTGTTTCTCCCTTGTGCTCGGCTGATTCCGACGCCTGCGATTCGACCAGCATCGGCTCTTTTGACGCCATGCCGGCGAGAACGCTTTCGACGGCCTGCTGCAGCTTGTCTTCGGCGGTGGTGATTTCAACTTCCCACGAACCGCGCTTTAGTCGGACAGTGACTTTGTTCTGTTCTGCAGACAACTCTAATTCTTGTTGCTCCTGTTGGGCAAGATGCCCATATTTGAACAGTTGTCGCCCAAAAAGCAACATGTCCCTGGTTGCTAAATAGCCCACGCGAGTCATACATGGATTTGGTTTCAGAGGGCAAAGGCAAACTTCAGAAAGCGAAACCACTGCATAGGTTTGAACGCGCTCCATCACCATGGCGGTGTCCTTGCATGTTGCGGTGAGACCAGGATCGGATGCCTAGGAGTTGGCGAGTTGGTTCCGACACACCAACGCGAACGGGATATTGCGCAGTAGCAACATGCGCAATTAATATATAGTGCGCAACATGCCCACCATGCGCGCAACATGGCCATAGCAGCCTCCCCCACGCTAGAAGACGAACAGCTGGCAGTGCTCGATACACTCGCGCATGAGTTCGAAGAGGCGTTTCAGGAGCTGTCGGAGAACGCCGAACGAGCGCTCTCGGGCAGGACCTTCGTCTTCAGCAGCTACGGGAGGGAGCTGTATCCGTACTTCGAGGCGGCAGACGCAGACCAGGTCCCTGGGTGCATAATTCCCGTCAAAGAAGGGAGACCGGTCGCGTCCGTCGACTCGACGTGCATACTGGTGGGAGAAACGGCCCAGGGGGCGCTGTACGCTGCCAGAACCGCGGTAGGCCTGTCGATGGAGGGCTCACTCAGGCGGTTCTTCAGGCTAGGACCCATACTGGTCTACGCCACATCATTAGGACTGTCAGGGCTGATTCCGAGCGTCCCGCCCGCCGAAATGGACCTCCTGCTCTCCGACCATACCGTGGCTGAGAGGTTCATCAGAAACACGATCGAGCGCCGGGTGGTTGACGCTCTCGCGAGAAGCGAAGGGGAGAGCATAATCATGGCAGACGGATCTTTGAAGCACCCCCTCGGCCAGCTGGCCTCGACAATCCTACGGAGGCAAGGGAGAGGGAGATGCATCGTGGGTTTTTCAAAATCAAGCAACCTCATAATGTCAGAAGGAGCAGTGAGCGCCCTCTCCACTGCCAGGGTCCCTTCCTTTTATCCGATAACTGGCGGGGACGTCACAACCTTGCTCGCAAAGTTCAGCCCTGATGGCCTCGTGTTCAGACTGGACCTTTCTGGACCGGAGCCCCCCGAGAAGGTCCTCGGGAGAATCCTGTGGAATGACGCGTTCGCCTCAGGCTACCCTGACTCCCTGAGGGTGGCACATCATCTATCCATTTTTTCAAAGGCGGAGGACCAGGCCCTCAAGGCTTTCGTGACCAAACGGTTCCGAGTACACCAGCTGCACACGTTCCCATTGAGGAAGATCGCACTCGGGGGCTTCAAAGGGAGTGCGTAGAGGCTGAGGATACTCAAGAAAGAATCAGATGACATCCTCGTGGTTGCGTCCCCACGTGAAAGGGTGAGGGTCGGGGACTACCTCGTTGCCTCAGAAGCCGAGAGGAGCCTCGTCCTCCAGGTGTACGACGAGAAGTACCTGGATGTGGAGGGGATTGAGGAAGAGATCGCCCGTGAGGAGATACTGTCGGCTTCCACCCCCGGAATCACGTCCGACCCCACAGAACTAACGACGATTTCGACTCTGATCCGAGACATGAGAATACTGCTCTGCAAGGCCAGGGGGACAATTTCTGACGGGAGGCTCACGCCGAGGGCGAACTGGATGCCTTCACGTACGTCGTCCAACGTATCACGCCTAATGATCGACGAGCTCGGAGGAGTGGTCGAGCCGCTCGGCGCGAGGGACATTCGAATCGGGACCGTGGACTCAGAGTCGCGCTTCAGCATCCCGGCAGAGGCCCTGGACGGGCGAATCACGGTGATCACGGGGAGAAAGGAATCCGGCAAGTCCCACCTCGCCAAGATACTCCTCCGGGGGCTCCTTGAGAATGGGGCGTATGCGGTGGTGTTCGATCTCAACGACGAATATGGCTCCATAGGTCAGAGAAAGGACGGTACGGAGACCACTGAAGGTCGCAAGGTGAGGGTACTGCGCCCAGGGCGGGACCTCAAGTTCTCCCTCGCCTCGGTGGGGCTGCGCCCTATTACGAACCTCCTCTCGCACTCCTTGGACATGCCCGGAACCTCATTGCGGGAGTTCACAAAGATCTGGGAGCAGCTGGACAACAGGGACGAACTTACGCTCGCTTCCCTTGGAACTGCTATCCAGCAGTGGAGGTGCAACGAGTTCGTCAGGGACGCTCTATTCGCGAGATATCACACCATCGCTTCATGCGGCCTCTTCACGGACTCGGAGCACCAACAGTTCGACCTTCACGACTTCTTTGCCCTGAACAAGACCGGGGGAGCGATGGTCGTATCTCTGAGCGGGGTGTCCCCCCTCAACAGGAAGATGGTGGTCGAACTCATCCTCTCTAAACTCGTAGAGCTTCTCGAGCGCCGGAAGATCCCGCCAGTCTTCCTATTCGCAGAGGAGGCCCACCTGTATCTTAGAGACACCTACTGGGAGGACCTTATCACGAGGATGCGGCACTTCGGCGTGTTCACCATATTTGTCACCAATCAGCCGGACGCCATCGATCAGAAGATATACCGTCAGGTAGACAACATATTTCTCTACAGCTTCAGCAACGACGCGGACCTGAACCTGGTCTCCCAGGCATCAATGGCAGACTCGGACACCGTCAGAGCCATTGTGAGGACGCTTCCACCCCGCATGTGTCTACTCCTGGGGCACGCGGTGAGGAACCTACCCGTAGTCGTGACAATAGATCCATTTGATTCGCCAGCGACCGGCCTCACTAGGCGATTCTTCCCTGAATCCCTCGAGGTCAAAGCCCGGCCGGCCTGACCGCGCCCGGGCCGCAAGTGTACCGTCTCTCTTACCTGATCTCGACCCATTGATGGCCGCAGTGCTTACACTTGTACGCATACTGGAATTCCTTGACGTCCGCCGTCAGGGGCACGCCCTCGGCAATCTCGTTGTAGTCAGGGGAGTCTGGTGAAAGAGAATGATATGGGCTGTAGGGCAAATGGGAGAATTGTCCTTCCTCCGTCACCCGCTTCTCGTCTACAAGCTTCTTGCCGACGAGCCTTATCTCGAACCTCCTTCCGCAAGAAGGACAGTGACGGAAGAAAGTTGTGAACTCGGACATCATCCTCCCGAGACCCACCTAACTAGTTAAGGTTCCACACATGACTGGAGGTGACATATCCTAGGGGCCCCCACAAGATCAGCTCGGACGCCTCTCCGCCTCGGCAATCGTCATCCTGACAATCCTACTGCAGGGCTTGTGCTTTGAGGGCAAAAGGATTTGAAATCGTAGCTTTCTGCTCCCCGCCGATGAAGATCGAAGAGGTGAACATCGAACCGGTGGAGGGGGAACAGCTTATTCTCGGCCAGTCACATTTCATCAAGAGCGTAGAGGACATCTACGAGTCATTGGTGACTTCCATGCCCGGCCTGAAGTTCGGCATTGCGTTCGTCGAAGCGTCAGGGAAGGCCCTCGTCCGGTTCGACGGCACCGATGGGGAGCTAGCAAAGCTTGCTAGTACCTACGCCACTAAGATAGGGGCGGGCCACACATTCGTAGTAGTCCTGTCCGGAGCCTTTCCGATCAATGTACTGAACCGGCTGAAGTCCGTCGAGGAGATTGCGCAGATATTCTGCGCCACCTCCAACCCCGTCACCATTATAGTCGCAGATACCGGGAAGGGGAGGGGTGTCCTAGGGGTAGTCGACGGGGTGAGTCCCAAAGGGGTCGAGGGCCCCCAGGACAAGGAGGATAGACGTGAGTTCCTGCGCAAAATAGGGTATAAGCGGTAAACTCCGTTTCGTCTTCCGATTCACCTCACCTACGGTGGGGTGTGAAAAGCAGTTTCACACACCCCCCTCAATATTCTATGAATTCACAATCCATTATCTTAAAAGGAAGAGCCCCCTTGTGCTGCTTGGTGGTTTCGAGCATGTACTCCAGCGCGGAGCAGACAACTGCGCCCAGCTGTGGTGTGTGCGGCCGGAAGCTGGGGGTAGGGTTCTACTTCACGTGCCACATATGCGGTGCAAGCTTCTGCTACGCCCACGCACCGGCGAAGTGCGACCACTCCAAGCTCAAGCGGTCAACACAGAAGACTCCCCTGACGAGATAGGAAATATACCTCGGCTATAACACGCCCCGTCAATTATGAAGGTCTATCTCTCTGTCCCAATGATCGCAAACAGAGCGCTGTCAAGGGCGGAGCTGATGGCGAAGGCGATTGCTGATTCGGGGAACGAAGTGTCCTCCCCGTGGGTCCTGGAGCAAATCGAGGGGTCCACTTCCTCCGTCAACGTCTTCCACAGAGACCGCATGGGCTCAGAGGAGTGTGATGTTCTTGTCGCGGACGTGACGGAACCGAGTATCGGGGTCGGGATGGAGATAATGGCGGCCTACAAGGCAGGTCGAAGGATCGTGATCGTCGCTAAGAAGGGGAACGTGACCTCGAGAATGCTCCAGCACATGGACGGGAAGAAGACCCTGGAGTACAAAGACGAATCAGAGGTGTACGAGGGGCTTAGGCGCCTCTTATCGGAGATGGGCCGACAGACGCGTAGCGCACAATCGATTTAAGTGCGGTAATGGGCGCGCCTCCTGAGATGAAAGCTGCGGTTACCACGAAATCAGCTCCCGCCCCCATAGGTCCATACTCGCAGGGGGTCGACGCCGGGGCCGTCTATTGCTCCGGTCAGATCGGGCTCGAACCGTCGACGGGCAACCTCGTGGAAGGGGTTGTCGCCCAGACCAACAGGGCCCTGTCCAACCTAGAAGCGGTCCTCAAAGCAGCAGGGATGGGCCTGGACAACGTCGTGAAGACGACCGTGTTCATGACGGATCTCGCGGAGTTCTCCAAGATGAACGAAGAGTACGGGAAGCACTTCTCCGCCCCGTTTCCAGCTCGCTCCACAGTCCAAGTTGCCGCCCTTCCAAAAGGGGCCAGGGTAGAGATAGACGCGATAGCGGTTAGGTAACAGTATCCTCGCGGCCGGACTCAGCTCTTGGGAGGAGCTTACCAGCACTTCGGGTTTAGTGTGAGGCCCTTCAGGGCCTTATATCATGGGCCGCTTCGAACGAGAACGTGCTTAGCAGATGGCTCTTTGTTTTCTTGCTTCTGTTCGTCCTCTTCTACGCGGCCATCCTCTACAGCACCACTCAGCCAGTGGGCCCCTTCACGAGCGCCCCCTATCTGCCAACTGCGACTAACTTCGACTTCGCATTGACGTATGGATTCGCAGGCAGCCTCCTCGCGGCAGGGGTTGCCACGGCGGTCCTACGAGTTTTGTATGTCGGGATAAGGCGTCTTCTCTCCTAATTCAATCAGACCGATGAGCCACCAAAGGAGGGGAGCCCTTCAACACCGAAGGCGGCTGCTACTAAAAAGTCACCTGTACAAGGTGTGGATCGACGATATGGCGCGGTATCTCTACGTGGTTGAGCCTGGAACCCCCGGCGGTCACGCTCCCGTCAAGGCTAACACTCCCAGTATGACGAGTATCACTGCGACTATCTTGCGGGCATTCGCCCATTTACCCGAGGCTCTTTCAGCAGGGATCACGCCGGGCCGTATTCGGGCAAGGATTGCCGAGTAGACATACACCAGAGTCGGCTGAATGGCGCTAAGGCCCGAAGCGAGAACGACCGACCCGATCGAGAAGGCGGAGTAGAGGAGGACAAACCCCAGTTCCCCGAGGCTCGTGGTAACGACGAAAAGCACGAAGAGCCGAGCGTCCACCCTCTTCCAGGCGGCCGCGAGCTTTTTCGGACGAATGGCAGCAAGGATGATGGTGCCAATGATTCCTCCTACAAGGAACCAGAAGAAGTACGACCAGATATCCACGTTTTCCAGTGCGGACTTCGATGCGACTCTGGCCACAGCTGAGAAGAAGGCATAGACCAGGACGATTCCAAGGGCGATATTCTTGGCGTCTAACTTCTTGTAGAGGACCAGAAAGGCGCTCATGATGAGGATCAGGATTCCGAAGTAGTTCGTAAAGGTGAGCTGTTCCCCCAGAAACAGAAGTGCTAGGATCGCCACGAATAGCGGGCTTGTGTAGATCAATGAAACAACGTTGGTCCCCTGTTCCTTCATCATGGCGAAATTGTACAGGATGAACAGGAAAGCAAAAGCGAAGCCTACCGCCGTCCCTACGAACCAGGCATCGAAAGCGAACGAGACCTTCCACGTAAGAAAGACTGCAACGGCGACCGGTATTGTGAGCCAGGTTGTGAGTATGTCGTAGGAGACGGGGTCATCAAGTCGTTCATGGAGGACATAATTGTCGATGATATTCGAACCGGCAAGGCAGAATGGGACCAGCGCGGAAAACAGCCAGAAGTAGTTCACGGCACCGTTGGGCCGGTTCAAGTGCCATTGATAAGATGGGCGGAGCGGTTCGGCTAGGACTTGTTCCGCGCGAAGGGTTGGACCAAGAGGGATGCGCTGGCTTTATATCGAACATAGGCGATTTCGGGGTGTGAAGGGAAAGAGCAGCATCCCAATCGTCGGACTTGCCCTAGTGGCGCTGCTCGTTGCGTCGTCGGCGGTCGCGGCACAGCCGGTCAGTGGATACGCAGCCTACAAGATCACCCTGTCATCTCCTTCGGGGGAGCACTCTATGCTGTTGAATGAGAGCTACGGCCCTTCTGACAGGCTTGGCTATTCAGATCTTGTCTTGCAGCTAACTGGGACTCAGCAGAACCTGACCTATTCAAGGTTGGTGAACGCGTCGGAAGACTTCCTGCCATACCTCCCAAGTATCGCTACTCAATCGCTAGAGTACGCCAACGGCTCGAAGTATGGCCTACGTGTGAACGTGACAGCGTCAGGAACGGCAGGCGTGACGTTCGACGGAAGCCAGTACACTCTGAGCGTGATCGCCATATCGGTCGCTGCGTCCTATGGAAACTTGAGCGTCAGGGCCAACGGGACGGTGGAGACTTTCCCCTCCACCCTCGTCTACTCCGCAACCGTCGGGGGCGGCTCGGACAGGCTGAGCGTGGTGCTGCAGTCGACCGACCTCCCGTTGACTTCTCCTAGCTCTCAGATGCCCGCCGCCACCTATGTCGGTGCTGGCGTAGGGGCGGGTGTCGCTGCCCTCGGCGGGGCGTTCCTGATAAGGCGGAAAGAGAGGAAAGCGAACCAACCGAAAGAAAAACCGCTCCACTGGGTAGACTGAAGCCTCACAAATGAGCTCTCCCGTCATCGAATTCGACGGAGCCGTCAAAGCGTTTGGGAAAAAGAGGATAGGTCCTGTCCAGTTCTCCGTGGAGAAGGGAGAGATCTTCGGCTTCCTGGGCCCTAACGGGTCGGGGAAGACGACGTGCATAAGGATGCTGCTGGGCCTGGCCAGGCCTTCGGCAGGGAAGGTAAGGCTGAGGGGCCTCGACCCGCTCAGCGACCACATTGGAGCACTCACGGGGGTGGGTTACTCTCCTGAACTCCCGAACATACAGTCATTCATGACCCCCCGAGAGGTTCTGGCACTGTCGGCGAGAGAGATCGGGTTGAACTCTGGCGTCGGGGCGGAAATCGACAGGGTGCTCGAGGAAGTCGGGATCATCCAGTACGGGGATTCGAAGGTTAGTCGGCTGAGCAAGGGAATGGTACAGAGGCTAAGCGTGGCCCAGGCTCTCATCGGGTCTCCCCAGACTCTCGTACTTGACGAGCCGATGATTGGTCTCGATCCGGCCGGGACGGCGCACCTTAGAGAGGCTTTCATTGCGTATGCCAGAGGTGGTGGGACTATACTGATGTCTTCACACATGATGTCAGAGGTCGAGGGAATGTGTTCCTCCGTAGGACTAATCCACGGCGGCAAGCTCCTCTTCAGGGGGACCCCCAGGGAAATGGTTCGCGATATGCTCGACTCTGGGGAGGTCCGCGTGGAGGCCAAGGGTATGTCTGCCGCAGTAGTCGAATCCATTCGGAAGGTCGAAGGGGTCCTGGCGGTCGAGGAGGTTCCAGGAGGATTGACAGTAAGAGTGGCTCGCGGGGTAGAGGCTAGGCCCGAAATCTCGAAGGTCATCATACAGGGAGGGGGAGAGCTGCTGACGATACGGGAGGGAGAAAGGATGCTCGAGAAGGCGTACATCGAGGCGCTGAAGGACGGTACTGATCAGGCCCAGTAGGGTTCTGACCTTCGCGGCCTACGAGGTCCGAAGAGCCCTTGCAAGGAAGAAGGTCCTTGCAATGGTGGCGTTCATAATCCTCCTAGACACCGTCCCGTACTACATCCTCTCGACCTCCGGGACCACCCTCATACCTCAGCAGGTCTACCCGTACCTCTGGGTCGCGGTGGTCATCGCCCCTTTCCCCCTATTCATGCAGTTCGTGGCTATAATGATCGCTGCCGGAGCGATGTCAGAGGAGTACGAATCAGGGACGGCTGAGCTCCTCCTGGCAAAGCCCGTGGGGAGAGGCGAGTTCTTCGCCGGGAAGTTCCTCGGTGGGTACGTCCTGCTCGGGCTCTTGATACTCCTGAACGCCCTGATGAGTGTGGTCGCAGCAAGCCTAACATTTGGAGCACAGTCAGGGCTGGGGACGATCCCCGGGGTCGTCCTCGTGGAAGTCTACTCGTCTGCCCTCTTCTTTTCAGTGGCTTTTATGCTCGGGGAACTGGTGAGGCGCTCCTCGCTGGCATACATCCTCTCATCCGCCCTCATAGTAGCCAGCCAGATTATAGGGACCTATCTCTCGATTGCTTACGAACTCACAGGGAACGGGTTCTACGAGTCCATACACGTGTATCTCCCTACCACCGTTGCGGGTTCCCTTCCTCCCCAGTACGAGCAGTCTCTCCTCCCTTCTGCCGCCGGAAGGCTCTTTGAGCTGATATTGGGGCCCACAATGGGAATCCCTTCGGAGGCTTCAGCGGCTGTCATGGTGGGGCTTTACTTGGCAACCGCCACGGCCGTTTCCTTCGCCTACTTCAGATGGGCGGACGTTTCAAGGCGAGTGAGTTAAGAGCCCGGGCGAAAAACAAGCGCTGAGGCCGTTTGCATCTCGAAGTTGCATCTAGGTTCTTGCACGGCCATCGGGCATCCCCATTTAGGACTTGGTCCTTCCCGCCTCAACTCGTATGAATCGAAAGGTCAAACGAGACAGTGAGAGGGAAACCACCTGCTTCTATGTCGGCGGTCCCTTTCACCTCCCAGTTCACATTTCCCCATGACAGTAGGTAAGCCCCGAGCGTCTGAAATGCAGTCCGCCAGCCGATGCTAATGGGAAAGACAAACGTCTGCGTCGATTGTGGGGCCAACGCATATTCCTGGACAATCTGTCCATCCCGCAGGTAGTGGCCGTTGGCGTATACCGAGTAGTTCGCCCTGTCCAAGGACACTCCGAAGCCATTGGGGTTGTAAACTACCGCGGTCAGTGAAAAGACCGGACCGCCGACAGCCAATCCGGTAACTTGAACCGACGTAGCCTGAATTTGGAGGTCACCGACTGTGGACCACGCACCGCTCTCGGGACGCGTCACGTAACCATAGTACAGATACGCGGGCATGATGACCAATATTATCACAAGGAACAACGCGAAGGCTGTCCTGTCTCTCTGGGCGGACAAGGGAATCTCAGGGGTCCCTTCCAAGACTACACCAAAAAACGGAGGTCAGCGAGATTTGGGGACCGTCCTTGGCATATGGGCCTTGCGATAGGGGCCGCGGCTGCGCCTCCGGGCCTTCTTCTTCCTGGCCGCTCCTTCCAGGAGCCGGTGCTGTTCCTCGCTCAACCTCTCAACTTTGCGAAAGCCACGATGCTGACCATTCCAGCCACGCGGAAAGCGAGCTCCCTGTAGACCTGGGCCTCTGGCGAGTCTGGTAATGCAGAAACCACAGGCACACCTTGATCGGACTGCTCGCGAATGGCAAGGGCGATAGGGATTTCCCCGAGGAAGTCGGCGTCCCTCTCCTTCGCGATCTTCCTCCCTCCACCGCTCGAGAAGACATACGACTTTTCGCCGCAACGAGGGCACACGAAGTAGCTCATGTTCTCTACGACACCCAGGATCGGCACGTTAAGACGCTTGAACATGGCCAGAGCTTTGGCCGCAATATTGAGTGCTGCTTCCTGCGGCGTAGTGACTATGATCACTCCTCCCAGGGGAACGGTCTGGGCGAGAGTGAGAGACGCATCGCCGGTATTGTGAACCAACATCTGATTTGCGACGAAGTTAGAGTGCTGTTCCACCTGAAGGTCATAAGTCTCCATCTCTCCCTGGGGTTCGATGGAACGTATCCTTGAAAGCTTGAAGGGTCGCCCGTCACGCTTCATTGATGATCCGAAAGTGTAGCTAGTCACACTCGACTTCACTCTGCCTTCTGGCAGTTTCTGTTCCGTTCTCACCTTCGTTGTCACGTTTGACGAACGTAGTCCGCTAATCACGGCGAGGTCGTGAACCTGATGAACTAGTTTCGAGTTGGTGCTTTCCACTCCAATTGTGTCCTGAATAATGTTGACGGCCCTGTATCTCCCTGCCCAGTCTGGAAGATTCTTGACACTCACTCTGTGCCTAATGTGAGCATCCGCTTCTGAGTAACCCTCTACGAATGCAAGTCTCTGCGCGAGCGGCAACGTGTATACCCAATCTGGCACGCGTTTTTGATTCGCCCTATGATCAAGATCCAGCGCCATGAATAGTTGGGCCAAGGGAACTGATGCTATCGCAAACTTCAGTCCGTCATTGTCCTCAAAGATGTGGCAATTGAATACCTTCTTGTAGAGGTCTTCGTATTTCTTCCTGAACTTTCCGTACCTCGGTTCGCAAACTCTGATACCTACTGGGTTCCTCCTTCCCTTCTGCCGCTTTAGGAAACCGTCTCCAACAAAGTGTCCAACGATTCTCATGAAGTCCTCTGTCGTTTCTTCTGGGAAGTGGATGAATCTCTCATCGTGATCAATTTCGGGAAGCCGAAGAGCTTGGCCCCCTCCGATACAATTGGGGACGATTACGCGATCTCCGACCTTCAGCTGGTCAAGCCTGACCCACGAGTTCGATCGATGGTACCTGAGGAACGGGTGGTTTCCGCTTGCAACAATCTCCCGATTCGCAGTGTTTAGTCTGAATACCCGCTGCGCTCCTTGAGGGAATGTTCCGACCACCCTCCGTGGCACGAGCGTCTTCCCGTCGTAGCTGAGCACGAATTCTCCCACCTTCACATTCTCGATTGGCTTCTGGGTGTTATCCGCCATCGTTACCATCGTCCCCGCCGGTAAGCAGCCGGGAGGGAGATCGCAGACGAGATAGTCAAGCTCCCCCCAGTCCACCTGGGTGAGCAACTGTCGGACAGCCCCCGCCACCAAAGGCCCCCTCCAGATCACAGGCGTCTCCTCGTTGTAGAAGAACCCAAGCGAGGCGACCTTTACCCCGTACACCACTGGGGGGATTATCCTGCCATCCTTGACCTCAGGCGGGGATCTGATTCCCATCATCAGGGGAATGTTGGGGCCGTACACGTCGGCGTCGAGTATCCCAACCTTCGCCCCCGACTCGGCCAGGGCAACCGCGAGGTTGACCGCAATGGTCGACTTGCCGACCCCTCCTTTCCCACTTGCGACCGCTATGATGTTTTTTACCCCCTTCAGCATTTCTGATCCGGCGTAGTCCCTAGTGGCGGCCACCACCGATCCCGTCTTCATTTCGACCTCTTTTACGCCTGGGATCGCTGCCACAGCAGCTTTCGCGGACTCTTCGAGCCGCGTTCTAAGGGGGCAAGCGGGGGTCGTGAGATTGAGGGTAAAGGCCACCTTCGCACCGTCCACCTTCACTCCTTCGACCATCCGCAGGGTAACTACATCCTTCCCTAGCTCGGGGTCCCTTACTCCTGCGAGGGCCTCGAGGACTTCCTTCTCCGTTGGCATCTTATGGCGAGCCCACGTGAGGGGCTTAAAATTCTAGCCCCGCCAAGAGAGGCTTTATCGTACCGGGATAGCACGTTGCGCCGAGCGGTTTGAACAGGATTGAGGTAATCCCACTTTCAGGCATCCCAGAGGTCTCCAAGGGAGACGACCTGGCCGCTCTGATATTGGATGCAGCAAGAAGGAGCGCCCTCGCCCTTGATGACGGTGACGTCGCCGTGGTCAAGCACAAGATCGTGTCAAAGGCGGAAGGTAGGGTGGTCAGGCTCAGCTCCATCACCCCAGGGAGGAGGGCGAGCGCGCTGGCGAAAAACCAGGGGAAGGACCCCCGCCTTGTGGAGCTGATACTCCGGGAGTCAGTGAGGGTGGTAAGGGCCGGCCACGGGGTGATTATCACAGAAACGAGGCAGGGCTTCGTCTGTGCCAACTCAGGCATCGACCAGTCCAACGTTGGGAAGGGGTCCGTTGCCCTGCTCCCGGTCGATCCCGATCGGAGCGCCCACAGGCTTCAGAGAGAGCTCGAGAAACGCACCGGAAAGCTCCTTGCGGTAGTAGTAACCGACACCTTCGGGAGGCCATGGAGGTTGGGCCAGACAGATGTAGCCATAGGCTGCTCAGGGGTGCTCCCACTGGTAGAATACGCGGGCCGAAAAGACAAGTTCGGCTACGAGTTGCGGGTCACGGAGCCTTCAGTCGTTGACGAGATAGCGGGCGCAGCTGAGCTTGCCATTGGGAAGTTGAATGGGATTCCTGTGGCGATAGTGAGGGGAGCCGACTACGTCCGGGGAGAGGGGACGGTCAAGGACATGCTGATGCCGGCGGATCGAGACCTCTTCAGGTGAACCCATGAGGGTGGTCGCCCTGGCCGGGGGAACCGGCTCAGCCAAGATCCTCCGTGGGCTATCGCGGCTTCCGATTGACCTTACGGTCTTGGCGAACGTCGGGGACAACATCTGGATCTACGGCGCGTACGTCTGCCCGGACGTCGACATCGCAACATACTCCCTCGCCGGGATTTCCGGACCGCGGGGATGGGGGATCACAGGGGACACATTCGAAGCGCTACACGGGATGTCGCGACTCGGAGTGGAGACCTGGTTCAAGTTAGGTGACAGGGATTTGGCTGTCTGCCTGGCGAGGACCGAGATGTTGAGCAAGGGTGCGTCGCTCACCGAAGCGACCAGGAGAATCGCGGAGTCACTCGGCGTGGGACTTCCTGTCCTGCCAATCTCAAACGAGCATCTAGAGACGAGGATCATAACGCCTGGGCGTGAGTTGCACCTCCAGGAGTTCTGGGTCCGAGAGAGGGGGAGGCCTCGGGTGATTGGAGTGAGGTACGAGGGGGCACGCAGGGCGAAGCCTACCCTGGAAGTGAGAGCGGCACTGTCGACTGCAGACAGGATTGTCGTCTGTCCTGCGAACCCCGTCACCAGTATAGGACCGATGCTTGATTTGGCCGGATTCAGACGACTTCTGAGGGAGACTCGTGCTCGCATCGTGGCGTTGTCTCCCATGGAGGGCGGGGCTCCTTTCAGCGGTCCGGCTGGGAAACTCCTCAGGGCGACTGGATCGTCACCAGATTCATATGGCGTGGCCAAGCTCTACTCGGACTTCATGGACTGCATCGTGATCTCCGAAACAGATGCGGCCCTGGCTGAGAAGATTCGAGCCTTAGGGGCGGAATGCGTGACGGCCAGCACGCGGATAAAAGGGCGGAGCGACGAGTTAAGGCTCGCACGGGTGATGATTGAAGTCTGAAGCCCTTTGCCGTTCTGATACCTGTGAAGTCATCGGGGGCCAAATCGCGGCTTTCGCCGGTTCTTTCACGAGCGGAAAGGGAAGAGCTCGAGTTCATGCTCCTTTCTGGGGTGCTCAGAGCGCTTAGGGGGGCGGGCCTACTAGAGGCGACCCACGTGGTCTCTTCAGATCCTCGCATATTGCGTCTCGCTAGGAGATCGGGGGCCGACATCATCCAGGAGGCTGGAGACGAGGGTGTAAACGCGGCCGTCGATGCGGGGGTGGGTGCTCTTGGGCGCCCCCGCAAGGTGTTGGTCCTCCCGTCTGACCTGCCACTCCTGCGCGCTTCACACCTGAAGCACATCATTGCTCTGAGCGAACTGCTGCAGGTCGTTATCGTCCCATCCACCTCGTTCAACGGGACGAACGCACTCCTCTACGCTCCTGAGTCGGGCATGATTCTTAGCTACGACAACGACAGCTTCTGGAACCACATCAGGGCGACAGGTCGAAAAGGTCTTTCAACCGGTGTGGTCTCAAAACAAGGCTTGACCTTCGACCTGGACACCCCTGAAGACCTTCGCAGGCTCGCCCATCTCCGGGTGAACATACCAGCGGCTGACTTTGCACGGAGGGCATTCCGATGAGAGGGTTGCTCATACGTGACTGCAGCATAGGGGGGAAGGCAGGCTACAACGTGTACTGCGAGGGAGGGAAAATAATCAGGATCGATGAGGGGAATGAGGGTTCCTCCAACGCCGAAGTCATAGACGCAAACGGAGGTTCTCTCTGCCCTGGGTTCGTGGACTCCCATTGCCATCCATTCGAGTACGGATGGCTCAAGCGAAGTGTGGACCTAAGGGGGACTACGAGCATGACTGCGGTCCGGCTGAGGGTGGTCGCAGGAATCCAGAGGGCTGAGCCGGGCGAATGGGTCAGCGGCATGGGGTGGGACCAGGAAGAGTTTCCGGGAAAGGAGATGCCCACCCGAGAGGAGCTAGACGACATCTCTCCTGAGAACCCGGTGGTCCTTTCACGAATCTGCGGGCACATAGGCCTGCTGAACACCAGAAGCATCGAAGCACTGGGCCTCACTGGTCGGACAGGGGAAGAATACGAAAGGGACCAGAGTGGTGCGCTTACTGGCATCGTGAAAGAGAAGGCGCTCGAAGAAGTGTACGAGAATCTGCCGAGGAGCGCAGAAAGATCTGCAGCTGACCTGCAGTCAGTAGAGTCCGAGGCTGGGAGACTTGGGCTCTCCACCCTCCACTGTGTCGTCTCTCGCGACAGCTTTCAAGAGGAGCTAGAGGCGCTGGCCACCCTTGCTGCGTCGGAGTCCCTTTCGCTCAAGTACAGGGTGTACGTCCCGCCGGAGGCGCTTGACTACATCGACGGCACAAGGCTCAGTCAGAAACTTGCTGGGACCGCCGTTCGGATAAATGGCGTTAAGATCTACGCCGACGGGTCTCTTGGAGCGAGGACCGCGGCATTGCGGGAGCCCTACACGGACGACCCCTCGAATACGGGCATCCTGAGGTACACCGACGAGCAGCTCACAGAGCTTGTCGAAGCTGTCGACTCGAAAGGGATGCAGGCGATCGTACACGCCATCGGAGACAGAGCCGTCGAGCAGGCGGCGGAGGCTCTAGGGAGCGTCGCCAGGGGAAACAATTCTCGTCGGCACAGGATAGAGCACGCCAGCCTACTCCCGAAGGACCTCAGGAGCAAGATGACGAAGCACTCGATCCGCGCTACCGTCCAGCCCCTCTTCATCATTTCCGATTCGTGGGCCGTGGACAGGCTTGGTGAGGAACGGGCGAGAGACCTCTACCCGCTGAAATCGATGCTTGACGAGGGGATTATCTCGTCTGGAAGCTCTGACTCCCCGATCGAGTCCATGAGTCCCATCCTTGGAATGTGGGCCGCGATGGCAAGGCGCGGCGAAGACTCCCACGAGGAGCTGACCTTGGAACAAGCTCAGACTCTCTACACGGTTAATGCCCGCTCCAACGGATTCGACCCCCTCGAAGGTCTGTCAGAAGGGGCCTCTGCCGACCTCACACTTCTGGACTCGGACATCAGTGGCTTGCATCCGGCGCTGTTCCGGAAGGTAGGGGTGCTAGCCACCATAGTAGGGGGGAGGGCGGTTCACTCCTACGGAACAGGCTAAGCCTTCGTGAACTTACCCGACTTGCCGTCGTACTTGAGCAGCCCTGCGTAGATGGCCCAGTGGATTAGCAGGGCTTGGATGAGGGATTCGTTTATGTCCGGCTGATAATGCCACTTCAAGCCTATCTCGTAGAGAGATTCCGCCACCTGGGCGGCTGTTATCGGCTTCCCCCTGGACGCTAGCTCCAGGGCCGTCCTAAAAGGCTCGATTGCGGCGATCCTGTCTTTTAGTATCTTGAGCTTTTCTTTGGACGTCCTCTGGAACTTCAGGCCCAGCTCGGTCAGGTGGACGTCCCCTTTCTCCACTCTCACGAGGCCGAGCATCTCAGCGGCGTCCAGTATTGGTAGAAGTACTGCGACGTCTGCACCTAGCTCGTCCGCGAGCTTGGGTATGTCCACTCTACCGCCGATGCTCCCCGTGACCTCAACGAGACTGATCACCTGCCCCCCGCGAACATTGGCGGGCATCTCAAGCGCCGTTGGGAGGGGTCTGTGTGGTTCTGCCAACTATCTCCAACTCCCGGCGCTGAACGAGGGTGATTTAGGCGTGAAAATGGGGATCATGATAGAAGAGAATACACCTTGTCCACCCACTGGAAAAACTCCTCCGATTGCTTGTTTCTTGGTCGGGGGAGGTCGACCTTCAACTCCCCCACCACGTGCGCAGGTCTGGCGGACAGCACGATCACCTTGTCAGCGAGCTCTATTATCTCCTCGACATTGTGACTCACGAGAATCACGGTTTGGACGGATGTCTGCGGGTTGATCAGAAGCGTGTGCGTCTCTTTTCTGAGCCTTTCCGCCGTGAGGTCGTCAAGCGAGCTGAAGGGCTCGTCGAGGAGCATCACCCTCGGATCCGTTGCCAGGGCCCTCGCCACTCCCACTCTCTGCTTCATCCCCCCTGAAAGCTCCCCTGGGTAGACGCTCTCGAACCCCTGAAGTCCCGCAATTTCAAGTGCATTCTCTGCCTTTGTTTGTTTCTGCCCTTCCGTCAGATCGGTCCGCGAGCTGAGCCCGAAGAGGACATTCTCGAGGGCGGTGCGCCACGGCAACAGCACAAAGTTCTGGAAAACCATGGAGATGTCGCTTCTAGGGCCTGTAACCTCCGAGTCCATCACCCTTACCTTCCCAGCGGTGGGCTTGATGAGGCCAGCTATGATTCGGAGCAGAGTCGATTTTCCGCACCCCGACGGTCCGGTGACGGCAACGAGTTCATCCCTTGCAGCTGTCAGTGACACATCTACAAGCACCGGGAGCGGCTCCTTCTCCTTGTAGTAGTCCAAGCTGACGTGATCAACTGTGACAACGGTCGCGCCAGCAGAAATCTGGACCACCCCCTCGGGCAACTCTTCCGTCCCCATGCTCTATCTGTTATACGTGTAGCGTTTGGTGACTCTGTGATACAGCCGCCTCCACACTGTTAGGTTGAAGGTCACTATCAGTATCGTCATCGAGATCACGGCCAGGGCCAGTGTCAGGTAGTCCCCTTTGTTGGTAGCCACCGTGATCGTCTTCCCAATTCCCGAGGCGACCTGGGTCAGGGGAGCCTTGGTGGGGCTGGTCTGAAAATACTCTGCAATGATAAGGGCGTTCCATGCCCCTCCCACGGCGGTTATGGCTCCGGTGACCAGTGCCGTGAGGGCACTGGGTATGTACACGTTCCTCCACGACGCCCACCTGCTTACCTTGAAGACGTGCGGGAGATCCTTGATGTCCGCCGGGAGGGTCCTTACCCCGGCCATGACGTTGAAAACGATGTACCAGAACACCGACAGGAAGATCACAATTGCGGCAACTATTTCGGAGTCATGACCGATCAAGGGGATCAGGACTATGGCGGGAAGAAGTATGGGGGCGGGAATCGAAGAAATCACCTCCAGGATGGGGGACGCGGTGTCATACAGCTTGAAGTTGAGCGAAATGACTACTCCCATGGGCAGACCGATGGCGATGCATATTGCCACGACGTACCAGACTCTTACGAACGACACAGCGAGGGAGTAGAGTATTCCGACCTCGTTCGAAAGCAGCGTGTAGAGAGACGGCAGGCTGCTGACGTTGAGGGTACCCGATTGCCAAACCGTTACGGCTATGAGCGTGAAAACTATTCCGAGGAAGATTAGCACGGCGTACTTGAGACCTCGTCTGAAGCGGGCAATGGAAGATGTGAACTTGGTGACACCACTGTCGTGGGCCAACAGGAACAGCTTTGAGATGCTCCTGTGATTCACCCAGGAGTAGAACCGCATAATGGGGTCCCTGTGTATCTCCCTTGGCTCCTCCATCATCTTGAACCTCTCAGACCATAGGGCGAATTCTCGTAGGAAGAGGAACCTCCAGACTACTACCGCGACGATTATCGAAGCGATGAGGAGGACGTAGTCTGGGTAATCGGGAGGGCTAGCGTTCTGAAAGCTTGTTACTGCTATCCCTATTCCGTATGAGACAGGCACATTTGTCGAGCCGACGCTGATGATTTCGCTTGCCACGAGGAAGAACAGTCCGACCGCCCATGAAATCTGCGTGTTGTAGGCTATCCTGCTCATCGACGCTGGAATGTAAAGGGTCCGAATCCGCTGCCAGGTGCTCGCGTGCGCAACATCAAGGAGGTCGTAGTAGTCCTGAGGAATTGCCTTGACCGATTCGTAAACTCCAAAAGCGATGTTCCACGACATGCTAGTAAAAATGAGGACGATTACCGCGAGGTTTGCCCCTACGGCGTTCGGGAGGGCGCCGTAGATGCCGCCTATGACGAAGGGAAAGAAACCGAGTATTGGAATAGACTGGAATATGTCTAGAAGCGGAAGGATGACCGCCTCCGCCCTTCTGCTCCTTGCCGCCCAAATCCCCACTGCTAGGGCGAAGAGGATGCTCAGGCCGAGGGCCAAGATCATCCTGGCCCAAGAGGCTGCGATATCGAGGGCCACGAGGCCGAATTGAAGCGCTACTATGTCCCTTCGAAGTTTGACGCGACGGGGCGCTGTATTTACAGATTACCGGGTCATGCGATGTAAGAAGTGCTGGAAGAGTCGAAACGACTTATGGTCTGGTATTCTCCCTTGTCCCTGAACGCGGATAACGTCGACAGACCGGGGAAGAATTGGTCTAAAGGGCGAACCGCCATCTCTCCCGCCAGGTGTTTCTTCCCCAGGTACTCGTCCGCGATCCGCCTCCCTAGAGCTCTTACCTGTCGATCGCTTGTGTAACCCAAGGAATGGAGATACTCGTGAAGAAGTATCATGAAGACGTAGGCGTTCCGCTTTGACCTTGTCTTCGAAAGCTTCTCGACGATTCTAAGAATGTTCCTGTTCATCACGATAGCGTTCGAGCCCATCTCATGATAGGCGCCGACGTCGTTGGGGATGTCCCCGAGCACAAGAGTGAGCCCCGCACGATGCATCCCCGTGGTCCCTTCTGTCGCGACCTTCACCATCTCGAAGATCTCGTCAAACCCTTCTGCGGAGGACAAGGCCTTCTTGTTATCGATAACTGTCATGGGGGTAGACGGAGAAGGGCGTAATTAAACAGAGTTCCTCCGATGGAATCAGAGATTCTGCGGTTAGACCTGATCCGCCAGTGCTTCGAGGTCGATCAGGTCGATGCCAAGCTCCTCCCATCGGAACGGTCGCGAGTGCGACGATTCTATCTGAGCCTGGGCTGCCACGTTATCACCTGTGTAATAACTCGGATGATATATCGGCTTTGTAGGAATCGAATTGACCTGTGCTGTGTTCTAAGTTGACAAACCTAGGTTTTTATTTGCGTAATAACCAACCGGCACGGTGCCAGTAGTCTTCCGGGTCATCCTGGGAAAAACGGGGAACAGCCTGAGGATTACCCTTCCGAAGCCCATCGTCGAAGGATTCGAGTGGAAAGAGGGGGACGAGATTATTCTCTACGTATCGGAGGGCGAAGTCACCATAAGAAGGGCCAAGGACGAGAAACAATAGCCCGAGACTAGGCTATCGACTTGCCACACTTCTCACAGAACAGCATGGGAGTAGCAAGGCGCGCGCCGCAGTGCGGGCAGACAATCCCCCCTTCCCTCCTTGTCTCGCCGAAATCCTTCGGTGGAGGGTCCTTGACGCTCCTCCTCCCGAGGACTACGGCTATCTCTACCATGGCTACGATCGGCACAAAGACAATCACGTCCAGCAGCGGCCCGCCGTCTGGGGTAAGGAAGAGCCCCGTTACCACCCAGATCATGAACCAAATTATCAGCCTGTTCTTGGTGAAGAAGTCGGCAGATATGACCCTGAGCCGGATGAGGGTGTAGACAAAGACTGGGCTTGTGAACGAAACCCCGGTCGCACCTATGATCAGGAATATCACGTAATAGAACGCTCCAGCATCGACCAGGAACGCCGTCTGGGTGGAGACGAAGAATGGCGCCAGAGCGAGAATCAGGAACTTGGCAAGGGCGAAGTAGCCAAAGAGGAGCCCTACGACGAAGAGGACAGACGTCGAGGTGACGAACGGGTAGATGAGGGCCCTCTCTTTCTCATTCAGGGCGGGGTCGATGAACCTGTAGGTCTCATAGGCAATGAAAGGCATGTCGATCGCTACCGTCATTATGAGGGCGGCCACGAAGTAGATCTCCATCGGCTCGCCGATGCCTTTCGCCGCGAGCAAAGTCCACCCCGCAGGAAGGAGGTCTGTTTTCACGCGCCCGAGAAAGGCGGCGATCACGGTGTTCTGCAGGAACGTGAGGGAGAGGTACTGCCCTGGATTCTGGATTGCGTTGAGGGGGTTCGCTGGGAAGAATAACAGTATTAGAAGAATGACAAGGAAGCTGATGGCAACTACCCTGAGCCTCTTCCTCAGTTCGTCGATGTGCTCTGAAAACTGGAACCGACTAGAAAGCAATAACGTCGTGAGCCTAGGGGTAGCCTATTTACGCTTGGGACTTTGCCCTGTCAACTATTTCCTGCGAGATCTGCTCCCTCGTCTTTCCCTCCGTGGTGATTCCGAGCTGTCTCGCTGTCTCCACGAGGACCTGGTCCGCCGACTTGGGTACGGGTGGTGAGGTGGTCGCTCCTGCAACCGAACCTTGGAACTCCTTCGACGCTTGGTCGAACTCCCGCCTCGCCCTCCCGAGTCCTCGGGCGAGTTCTGGTATCTTCTGGGGGCCCCAGAGGAATATGACGATCACTATTACCCCTATCACAATCCATTGGAGCGGGTCGTCGAACGCCATTGTTTCAAAGAGGTCTCCGCGTCCTTTATACGGCTTTTCTCTAAAAACAGGACGTCACAATGACTATTACAAGTCTCACACGTCGGCTCCCCTGCGCTAACGTTTTATCCACCGCCCGTCCGGCTGGTTCCAGGAAAATGAGGGCCCAGGTAGAGGACTACTGGAGACTTACCAAGCCGCGCATCTGGGGCCTGCTCGTCTTCACCGGGATTGTCGCGATGGTGGTCGCCTTCAGAGAGACGCCTGGGGCATCACTCTCCCTGAGGCTCCTTATCATCGGAACGGCCGCGCTAGTGCTCGGGAGCGCGTCCGCGGAGGTTCTGACCAATTATCACGACAGAGACATCGACGGTATGATGAAGCGAACCATGAGGCGTGCTTTGCCGGCGGGTCGGATGAAACCCAGGAACGCGCTCGTCTTCGGCCTAGTGATGGCGGTGTTTTCGATTTTGGTCCCCCTCATCCTGATCAACACGATTTCTGCTGCGTTCATGCTCCTTGGACTCCTTGACAACATCGTGGTATACTCACTGTTGCTAAAGCGAAGGAGCTGGCTGAACATAATCCTCGGCGGAATATCAGGGGGCATGCCAGTGCTCGTCGGCTACTCGGCGGTGGCCGGGACAGTGACCCCCATCGCACTCTACATGTCCGCCCTGGTAATAGTATGGATCCCCACTCACATCTGGAGCCTGGCGATCTTCAACAGGAGGGACTACGAAGCAGCCAAGGTCCCCATGCTCCCCATAGTCTTCGGCGACAAGATCGCCTCGATCTGCATTGCGGGGACGAGCGCCCTACTTGCGGTCTTCTCGGTAGCCATCTTCGTCGTCACGCCGGTGAGCATCATCTACATCCTAACGGCCTTGGTCCTCGGCGGGATTGTTCTATTGTACAGTGCGAAGCTCGCTCTGAACCAGAGCAACAAGACAGCCTGGACCCTGTTCAAGCTGACCAGCCCCTATCTTGCCGTGATATTCCTGGTACTCGGACTGACCGTGGGCGCGAGTTCCTGAATTTCTTTCAGAATTCGGCCTTGAAACATTCGGTGTGAGGACGCTATTCCTCCCGGCTAAAGTCCGTTGATGTTCGTCTGTACAAGCGGGATATCAAGGGAGAAAGTTCCACCCGTGGTCGGCATCGTCGTGTATGTGAACTCGACCGGAAAGTCTACAGAGTTGCTCACAAATGCGGTGAGGGTCGTCTTTCCTTTGACATATTCATATGCGGTGCAATCGTAGGTGTTGCCAGAAACGTACCTTGTCGTGCTGTAGGTCTGGGCCAGTGTGTACCCCGATGGCTGGGTGAATTCGATGCCTCCACTGGAATTGAGCTGGTGCCATTGGGTCGACTGGTTTGTATTGCTGTGAGTTCCATACTTCAGAGTATAGTAGCTTAGAGTGTCGACTGCAGTGCTGTTGTAATTAATGACCTGGACCCTGATTGTGAAATTGAAGGTGACCGTTAGGTACGAAGTCTGTCCTGAATAGGCACCAAAGGCCCCGTCGAAAAGCCACGGTTCTTTCCTGGAATTGCCGAATCCCTCAAGCAAGTAGATTCCTGCCACAGCAGCCACGGCTATGATCACTACGATAACGATTGCTAGGTTACGGTTTCTGTGGGAGGGAACCGGAGGCGGGGTATACACGGCCCCTGTTCCTTGTTGCTGTGAGCCATACGACATTGGTCGAAGCGCTTCATTCGAATCATGATGTTCGGCTCTTAATCAATTATGGACTTCCACTACAGAGTTGCGCTCCAGTATCGGCGAGGACCTCCTATGCCCGTCCCCGTGCAGACGGGGTCCTTGCAAAGATGTCTTCACCCTGCACGATCTCAGGGGGCTGCCAGGAGGCGGGGCAGATCCTGCCGTAGATTGCCGTTGTTCGAGGCTAGCCGAGGCGTCGCACTGCCAAGGTGTGCGATGGTCACATCTTATGACGGAAGCCCGCAAATGCTCCTTAGGGGTGGCATAATTGAACAGCGACCAAGAAGTCGAGGACGAGGAGGCCGTGTTGCAAGAACAGGAGGTCATGGCGAGCCCGGACATAGAGCCTGCTGAGGAGCTTGAAGAGGATAGGGGGGAGGCAGAAACCGAGGTCGAAGAGGAAGACAGAGAATCTGTTAAAATCGAGGAGCGGGAGGACGAAATGAAGAGCGAGAGAAACGAGCCAGCGCGGCGTGGTCGGACAGGAAAGGGTGGAAGGCGCAAGGGCTCGGCTCGCAACAAAGCATGAGGACGGGTTGCTCGCCATTCCAGGGTTGTCTCGAAGAGACGCTAAGCGGTCGCCGATACCGTCCTAATCCGGCAGCCCGACGATCACCGTAGTGGCTTCTGTGACGTTGGAGAATTCGAAGTAGAACAGTGCACGTGGCCTCTGGTCGCTCGTCACTAGGTGGTTAAAACGAGCATATCAAAGGGTTGTCCACATTTGAGCAGTTCTCTTCTAAGGAATCCTCTCGACTTCTCAACAGGTAGAATGGAATCTGTTGGCCAGACGAGGAGGCCACTTGAGCTACTGTCGATGACGAAGGATTACACCGTGATAGCGAGCCTACCGAAGAACAGCACGGCCCTGGCGCTACAGGCGGTCGACGGGGGTGCCGATGCCATAATGCTCAACGTAGACGGGGACGAGAGCTCTTCCCCCAGCCATTTTGGGAGCTATGACCTCCACGACGCCTACATCAACGACGTCATCTCTACCATATCCGTCCCATGCGGTCTCTTCATCGGAGGGGCGAGGCTCCTCACTGAGGACTACTGGGAGAGGATAATGTCGAGCGCCTTCAGTTTCGTTGAAATGTTTGCCCACCAAATGCCGACGTTCGTCCTTTCAGACCAGAGGGTGAAGAAACTGACGGCCATCGCAACCGGGTACATCCTCGAGCAGGTGAAGCAGTTGTCAGAGATGGAGGGGGTTGAGGCTGTGGATGTTGCCACTGTCCCCCACCAATCCCGGGGGGCACCATTCAGCGTCCTGGACTACGCGACCCTCGGAGTCATCGCAAAGCTGTCCGTAAGGCCCGTTCTTTTGAGGACACAGAAGAAGCTGACCAGGGGGGACATCTCGAACGTTATGGCGCTCGGTGTCAAAGGCCTTGTAGTAGACCCCTGCGTCCTTTCCGGGACTGATGAAGCGTATAAAGAGGAAATAGCGAGCCTGAGCCCAAGGGGAAGGCTTGCAGAAGAGCAGTAGAATCCAGGCAGTCATTCTCGCCGGGGGTCTGGGTACAAGGTTGAGGCCCTACACCCTCCTCCTCCCGAAGCCGATGCTCCCCGTTGGCCCCCGTCCCATCCTCGAACACATAATCCTGTGGCTAAAGAAGAACGATATCAACGAGGTCGTTGTCACCACCGGGTACCTGGGGAAAACGATCCAAGAGTACTTCGGAGGCGGCAAGGACTGGGGAGTGAGGATCAGTTACGCGGCCTCGCCTCACCCTCTGGGAATCGCTGGACAGCTGAAGTCTGCAGAAAGTAAGCTCCGAGGGAGGTTCGTGTGCGTTTACGGGGACGCCATTCTTGAGATGGACTTGAAGAAACTGATGCAGTTCCACGGAACCCATTCGGCTCTGGCCACAATTGCCCTGATGAAGTACAGCACCAACCTGAAGTACGGTTTCCTCGAAACCAACCAGGATGGTCTCATCACCGAATGGAGAGAAAAGCCAGTCATCTCCGGATACATCAATGTCGGCTGCTATGTCATGGAGAAGACTTTCCTCAGGTTCATACCCCCGAACCAGATGTATGGGATGAGGGAGGCATTCGAGGAGGCGATGAAGCACGGGAAGGTCTACGGTTTGCGAATGGGGGGGCGCTTCACTGACATAGGGGATACGAAGTCGTACAGAGAAGCAAACGATGAGTTCACTAAGAGGATGGGCAGGCTCCTCTAGCTTGTTTGCCTCACCATGAGGGTCGTTGTCTTCGAAGACGATGGGCTGGCTGGGTTCGGTCCTCTAACCCTCCTTAGGCACACGAGCCTGCTGCACTGGGGGACGAAGCGGCTCATTGACGCACTGGTGGAAAAGATTCCCAACGCAACAGACGTAACCCTCTGGGGGAGGCCTGAGCTTGCGGCCGTCTCCAAAGAGGATACCAAGTACTCGTACAACGAGAGGGCCTATGGCCCAACGGTACTAGTCAACGCCAGAACAAGGCCGAGCGAAGGGTTGCTCCTTCCCGCCTCCTGGTCTGAGCCCTTCGTCGCGTTATCCAGGGGAAGATTGGTGGCTGCTAGGCTCGACTCATCGGCCCTGAAGCCTGGCGTCATTACGAAGAAGGGGGTCGCCTCGCTGGCTAAGAGAGTGAAGAGAGTTACCACTTCCTCCGAACCTCTTTTCGAGGGATACTGGGACCTGGTCGAAGGCAACGGACTGGGCATCGCTGAGCAGGCAAGGCACTTCGAAGAGACTCTTCCGGTGCCCAGGGGAGTTGAGGTCAGGGGACCGGCCGCCAACGTAATAATTGACGCAGGCGCTGAAATCGAAGGGCACGTCACTCTGGACGCTAGGCTTGGTCCCATCGTAGTCGACAGGGGGGCTGTGATCGAGAGCTTCAGCAGGATTATGGGCCCCTGTTATATCGGCCCCAGGGTGAGGATGATGTCGGCTCAGATAGGCGGAGGGACCTCTATCTTCGAGTCCTGCAAGATAGGGGGCCAGGTCGAGAACTCGATTATCCTCCCCTTCACAAACAAGGCCCACCACGGCTACGTGGGGGATTCCTACGTCGGTTCCTGGGTCAACCTTGGAGCCGGATGCGCATTCAGCAACCTGAAGAACACCTACGGGAACGTCAGGCTCGACCTAGGCGGGGAAAAGGTGGACAGCGGCATGATAAAGTTGGGTCCTGTCATCGGCGACATGGCAAAGCTCTCTATCGGTGCCCTGGTGTACGCTGGAAAGGCGATTGGGGCGGGTTCCCACGTGTCGGGTCTCGTGGCGAGAAGTGTGCCTAGCTTCACTTTCTACGATTCGGGGTCAGGGAAGAAAGTGGAACTCCTCCTAGAGTCCGTCCTCGAAACGCAGAGGAGGATGATGGAGAGACGAGGGATGGCACTGGGGAGGGCCGAAGAGGGGCTCATCAGACGTGCCTTCACCTCGACGGCGAAAGAGAGGAAAAAGGCAGGCGTGAAGAAAGGCAGTCTGGTGTAAGACTTCCTCGCTCTCGCCTCGGTGTACCTTCCCTCAGAATTGCTTGATACTAAGTGAGGCACCTGGCTATCGAATTCCAACCAGCTGGGCGAGCTCTTTCCTGGCGCTTGCCCCCAAGATCTGGGAGGCTCCTTCAGGTGACACGTCGCTCACGTAGATTCCACCGCCGAGCTCCAGGCCCGTCCACTGGGCTCTCCTGGGGTAGACCTCGATGTGCCAGTGAATCTGCTTGGTCGTCTTCTTCTCTGAGGAGCTGTGGAAGACCATTGTAAAGCTGGGCGCATCGAGAGCCTTGGACATTCCCCCCAGAGTCGACCTCAGCATCAGGGCCAGGTCCATCATCTCCTTTTGCGAAAGTTTCAGAATGCTTGTCATGTGTCTCTTTGGGTAAACCCAGAATTCGAAGGGGTGGGTGGAGACCCATGGTGCAAATGCTAGGAAAAAGTCAGTGGCGAGTATCTGCCTCGGACCCCCCGTTTCGGTCCCCACCACCTGGCACATGGGGCAGACGCCAAGCTCGTTCAAGGAAGTCTGGACTGTCTCCGCCTCCTCCTCCACCGCCGGGGGTACCCTGGGGGTGGTGACCATCTGTAAGCTCGGGTGCACCGCCGTGGGCGTCCCTTCCTTCTCGCTGTTGGCATAGACAAGGACGTAGCTCACACCCTTCTGTGAGTAGAGCCACCTGACCTTGTCCTGAAGGGAGGCCAGTATGTTGGTCCACTGCTCTACATCAATTTTCGCAAATGGCTGGTCGTGCTTGGGCGTGGCGACTAGCACGTAGTGATAGCCGACCGCTGGCTCGCTGAAGTGCGGGGACTCGCCGTAGGACGGCGGAGCATTTGGGGCGACAACGGGGTACTTGGCGGGGAATATCCTGACAGCCCAGTTCTTGATCACGTCTCCCTCAGAATCGGTCTGCTTGAGGAGGGTGTCCCCCTTCTTCACAAGGACTAGGTCAGCTGGGGGCGTCATTTCCTCGTTGCCGGCGCAGTAATTGCACTTCTCCGTCTTCTGGGGGATAACTTGGCCGGGCTTGAGCCCCCTATCCGGGAGTATGATCGAGAGTTTTTCAGAAAAGTAATCCTTCCTGATCTCGACCATGGGCGCGCCATCGCTACGCAATCTCCACATAAGCGTTTGCAAAACATAAGCCGATCCCGAAAGAAACAAATGGAGAGAACTTATGACAAATGCGCCAAGCCATGAAGATAGGTTATGTGCTGCTTGACGGCTGCGGGGACAGACCGGTCCCGGACCTGAACTACACCACTCCCCTCGAGTCGGCCTACACCCCCAACCTGGACAGGATCGCGACGAGATCGAGGCTTGGGAGTGTCACCTCAGTGGGGAGGGGGATCGCTCCGGAGTCGGACATAGCGGTGTTCAATATGCTCGGCTATTCTTTCGAACGGGGGTACCCTGGAAGGGGGGTGATCGAGGCCGTGGGCTCAGGGCTCGAAGTGAGGCGAGGTGACCTTGCGCTCCGCGCCAACCTTGCTTCAGGGAGGGGGGGTAGGATCATTGACAGGAGGGCGGGCAGGAACCTCACTCAAGTGGAGGCGGAGCTCCTGGCGACGGACCTGAACAGCATACGCCTCGAAGGCGCGCGTTTCAAGTTCAGGGCCACTATCTCTTACAGGGGGGTGCTCGTGATCAGTGGGGATGAACCCCTTAGCGCAAAAATCTCCAACACTGATCCAGCCTACGCTCGAGTCGGAGGGTTCGGGGCAGCCAAGGAGGCCTCCGTGTCGGACCACGTAATGCGTTGCGTCCCCGAGTCAAAGGATGTCGGCGCGCTACGCGCGGCGAGACTCATCAACGAGTTCACCCGGAAGGCGCAACGCGTTCTCGATTCTAGCGAGGTGAACAGGGAGAGAGTTCGCGATGGGAAGCTCCCCGCGAACCTAGTACTGCTCAGAGACGCTGGAGACCACCTGCCCAACCCAAAGCCTTTCGAGAAGATGTATGGGATGACCGGGACCGCCCTAGTCGAGATGCCCGCGGAGGTGGGAATTGCGAAGCTCCTTGGGATGAAGATGGTCCCCATAAGTGACAGGAAGGACATCTCCGAGAAGGCGAGACTCTTCTCGTCGCAGCTGAAGGAGGGCACAGTCGTGTACGTGCACATCAAGGGGCCGGACGAGTTTGGTCACGATGGAGATGCGAGGGGCAAGAAGAAGAACATCGAATCGATAGACAAGGATTTCTTTTCTGTTGCGCTCGAACACTTCGATGACACGACGATTGCAGTCTCCTGCGACCACGCCACCCCCTGCACACTGAAGAGGCACTCAGCAGATCCAGTCCCTCTCCTTGTAAGCGGAAGAGGGCCAGGCGACGGCAAGAGGTTCAACGAGACGAATGCGGCCCTTGGCTCCATTGGCCACCTGAGAGGGAGTGACGTGCTGCGGAAGGTGGTTAGTGGGGACTTCAGACCGAGTACTTCTTCAGAAGTTTGACCGCATCCACCGCCGTGTCTATGGCGTTGTCCACTCCTGCCTCGAGACTGAGCTGATTGGATACCCTGTTCGCCACGACGGCAAATACAGCCCCAGTCTTGAGGCTGAACACCCTCCCCAAGGTGAAGAGGGTGGCCGCCTCCATCTCGAAGCACAGAACCTTTGCAGCCCTCATGTCATCGAGGAGCCTGGCGCTGCCTGATGGAAAGTATCCTCCGAACGACTCCCGCCCCTGCCCTACGTAGAACGCGTCGGTGGACGCGGTAATCCCTACAGCATGCTTTACCCTCCTCGATGTCGCAGCCTCGCTGAGGGCCATGACCACCCCCGGTGCCGCCGCCGCGGGGTAACCAAGGGGGACGTACTGGGCGCTCGTGCCGTCCATCCGCACCGCCGCATCTGCGATGATGACCGAGCCTGTCCTTATCTCAGGGGTTATTGCGCCGCAGGTCCCTACTCTGATCATGACCTCTACCCCAAGGCGAGCCAACTCCTCGATGGCTATGGCAGCGGAGGGACCCCCAATGCCCGTACTCATCGCAACCACCTTCTCACCCCCTAGCTTCCCGGCGTACGCACGGTACTCTCGGTGCGAACCGAGGTCCCTCGTCTCCTTGAATCTCTCCGCGATCCTAGGCACCCTGCCTGGGTCCCCTGGAAGGAATGCGATGCGCCCTACGTCCCTCTTAGCAATCCTGATGTGGTAAGGCCTCCCACTTTCGTCCCTGGGTTCCATCGCCAACTACTGCGACTCCGCCATTTCAGGTTCCTTTCGGGTGCTTAACAAGGGTTCCCGCTCGCCTAGACTGCCGGAGCGTAGCAGTTCCTGCAGCGGGGCTCGTACATCTCCTTACCCCCGACGACGATGGTGGGAGAATCCTTCGGCGCCGGCTTCCCGGCTATCAGTCTCTGGGTCCTCGTCGCCTCCTGGCCGCATACGACACAGACAGCACTCAGGTACCTCACCCTGTCCGCCCTGGCGGCGAGTTGCATCGTGGTGGGGAAAGGCTCTGCTCTGAAATTGAGGTTCAGTCCACACGCTATCACCCGACGTGTGTCTGCCAGCCGATCTAGGACACCCACCAGCGCCTCGGGGAAGAAGTTAACCTCGTCAACCCCTATGGCGTCGAGCCTCTGGGAAACGGCGAGCTCCTCGATCTTGTGCAACCCCTCCGATGTAGAGGCCACGGTGTATGCGTCGTACTTGAGCCCGTTGTGGGTGACCACCTGCCTTGCGCTGTACCGCTTGTCGAAGGCAATCTTGAAGATGGCACCCTTCCTCTTGGCGTAGACCTCCCTTTCAACGAGTCTGATTAGCTCCGATGTCTTCCCGGAGAACATGGGTCCTATGATTACTTCGAGGGTCAACTTTTGCGGCGCCGTAGCCGGGAGAATTTATTGGTTCCTCAGGTCAGCGTACATGACCACGATGTCGATGTGCCTCCCTTTTCTCAGGATCTTGTTTGGAACTACGCCTGCCCTTCGAAACCCCACTTTCTCGTAAAGCCCGATGGCGGCTGCGTTTATCCCCATCACCTCGAGTTCGACCAGCCACACTCCTATCTTGTAGGCCTCCCGAAGAACCTCTTCCGTAAGCCTTCTTCCAATTCCTACACCCCTGTACCCGTCTATTATCGAGATTCCGTAGACGCCTGTGTGTCTGACGTCCCCCTGCCTCCGCCTGGACACGTGACAATGACCAACCATTCTGTCGCCCTCGAAGGCTGCGAGGCTGATTTCGTCCTTCGTCCTCCTACCTGCGATGATTCGATTCAGGAACTTTCGTTCCTCCTTCACCGTGACTCTCCTTTCCAATGAGACGATGCCAAGATCCGGATTGGTTTTCTTCTCCTTGGCCAGAGTATTAGCGAATCTCGTCGCGGCCCTGATATCGTTACTCCTGAGGGCTCGGAGGACTATTCGTCGTCCGTCTACGGACAGGAACTCGATACGCGCTGCCTGCATCGTCGAGTCTTCCCAGGATTGGTTCTTGGGTGTTTCTAGCTGGCCAGGCAGTCCCCGCCTTCGTCGAGGAAAAGGCGATTGACGTCCTGTCCCTTGCGGGCGATGGAAGTACCGCCCTGACCATTCCGGATCAGAACATACGGCTTTGGTTGGCTGTGGAATGGCATGTTCATCACGATTGAGTAAGCCCCCACGTCCCGGAATATCACCAGCTTTCCTGCCTCCGCCCCTCCGAGCTTTGACCTGCCCGAGGTGGGGAAGACGTCCAGCGGGTCGCACAACCTCCCGACTAGGACCACCTTCTCTGTCGACGGTTTGCCTCCAGGGATCACTTCCACCGGATACTCGTGTCTGAGAAGCGCCGAGTCGAGTAGCACGTTGTAGCCGGCGTCCAGGTAGACGTACCTGTTCTCCCCGAACTCTTTCGTATTCACGATTCTGGAAACGAGGACTGTGGACTCGGCCGTCAAGTACCTCCCGCTTTCTGAAACCAGGGCGAACCTGTCTCCTATGCTCTCGATGAGGCTGTTCAGTTGCCCAACAATTTTCTGGGCTAGGTCCTTCGGGGTCTGGACCTTTCTTCCGTAGGGCGCGGGGAGCCCCCCGCCTATATCGATTGTCTTTACATGGAACTCGCCCACCTGCCTCCTCGCATCAAGGATGAACGCCTCAAGCTTCTCGATAGCCTCTGCAAAACACGCCGGGTCTTCGATTTGGCTGCCGAGGTGGAAGTGGAAGCCCTCGAACTGAAGAAGAGGAATGCAGAGGAGCTTCCTCAGCACGCTTAGGGCGCTGTCTTGGCTAACTCCGTTGAACTGCAGTCCGAACTTCCCATGCCCCATGGACCCCCTTAGCTCAGCGTGGACGTGTACCTCGGGGTTGACCCTGATCATGGTCTTCACAGCGACGTTGACCTTGGCGGCTGCCTCAGCAAGATTGAGTAGGCCGTTGTAGCTGGCCACTACAATCTTCCGTACCCCCATTCTGAGAACCTCTTCGTATTCAGCGGAGGTCTCTGTGATGCTCGTGTACATCACGTTCTCAGCAGTAGCTCCAGACTTGACGATGAAGACGAGCTCCCCGGGCGCCGTCAGGTCAAACAGTATCCCTTCGCTTGCGAACGTCCTAATCACGGAGGGATTGAAGTTCGCCTTGACGGAGTAGGCGACTCGGTATCTCCCCTTGAAATCCGCGAAAGCCTGCTCCAGGTCAGAAACCTTCTTCCTCAGCGTGGCTTCGTCTATCAGAAAGTACGGGGTGCCATACTTTTCCGCTAGGCTGTATAATTCTCTATCCGAAAACCTCGGCGCCGCAACGCCCGCGCGTGTAACGGGCTGCGTGCGAGTGTCGACCAACTTTTTGTTAACGTATGTCCGCTGAATTTCGCTTAAAAATGTATCCCCACCAAAACCAGAATTATCGTCCTAATTTTTCCGAGGTGGGCGAGGGGCTTCCCGCCCGCACTTGGGGTCGTCGGAAGCTTGGGTCGGCCCGGTGGTTCCGGTTCGATCCGATCAGGGCGCCAGCACCATCGAGCATCGATGTGGGCAGGCAATGCGAAAAATCGATACCAAATCCAGAAATCGTTCTATCGTTGCGTTTCGGGGGGATGGCGTTGGAATCGTACTGGGTCTACATCTTGCGATGTTCCGACGGGTCGCTCTATACTGGTTACACCAGCGACCTGGCTCGCCGATTGAGAGCCCACCAGGCAGGAAGTGCGTCGAAGTACACACGCTCCAGGCTCCCTGTTACACTTGCCCACACCGAGAAGGCAGCCAGCAGAGGTGGTGCCTTAAGGCGTGAAGCTCAGATAAAGAAGCTCACAAGGAGAGAGAAAATCTCGCTCTGCAGGGCCTATGAAGCGACGCAGAAACAAAGTATCCCCTAGTCTCCCTGAACCGAAGGCTTGCTACCCCCGTTCCTGTCTCAACCCCCCCACCAGGCTGAAAGCTAGTTGAATTGGAATAGCTATCGCCGATATGGAAGAAGGATACGTGCTATTCCCCACCAAAACGGAAATTATCCTTTAATCAACACTGGAGGCTACGCTTGAACTATGCAAGAAGACTCACGCTGCTGGTTCTGCCACAGGTCCGATGCCGAGGTCTCGGCCTTCGCGGACGTGGAGACACCAAAAGAGAAAGAGATTCTACAGCAGATGTCCCAGGTCACACAGTACAAGGCGGATTTCGCCCAATCGGCCGATGTGTGGCGGAAGGGGCTTCCCAAGGAACTCAAGGAATTTGACTTCAAATTCGTGACGTCCAACGCCGACCAGTTCAAGCCCATTCGGATCGGGAACGGACTGCTTGGAGAGATCACAGCTCCTAACAAACTGCTAGGAGAGATCGGCGACGCCAAGAAGCAGACGGTTGACTGGCTCGAAACCTTGGCCGTGGCTCTCCGAAAGGGAGACGGGGAAATACCGGGCTTCGGTCCCCTTTCGCATTTCGAGAAGGCGGATCGGGACTTGCTGAGCAAGATGCTGGACGACTTCGAGGCGAAGTGGCGCAGGCGCATCGCAGGCGATGGGGGAAGAGGAGCCGGCCACGGCGGATACAAGCAGGGGTACGAGGGACTGAAGCTGTTCGACGGGCTCGAATTCATGATCGCAGAGGGCACACTGTACTACGAAGTACAGGCACAGGTTCTCGACATGGCCAGGAGAAAGGAAATCGCCAGCAAGCCGAGGAGGGGCGTGGGAGTCCTGCTCGTGAAGGGGTACCCACCTGTCCCACTCTGTAGCGTCTGCATCGACATCATGAAGGAATTGAGCTCGACTCACATGGCGGTCGAGCCTGCAGTACCAGAGCAAGTTCCGGCAGCGCCAGTCATCAAGTCGTAAGCACGGCAGCGGCGGCTGGAACGGCAGCATCCGAGCGACGCGGTGCATCAGCGCCCGGGCTTCCGAAGGTGCCAGTCGAGTGGTCTGTCAGGGACTTACCTTCTGAGGCACCACACAGAAAGGCGCACATTGGCCTGATGCTCCTTTTTTCACGTGCATGTGAGATGTCCTTTGAAAGAGAGCCGGGTTTCGAGCGCCGCGTCTGGTCGGTTCATCTTAGCAACAAATACCCTGATCACTGGTCGATTGATTGTCCCGGGCACAGCTCGCGCTAGGCGAATCGACCCTTCTGTGCTAAAGGGATGGTAGAGTTTCGATACTACTTCCCGACGACTATTTCGATCGAGGAGATGTTCCTTGTTTCTGGGCCCTCGCCAACGACCTCGGTGTTTATCCCGATGTCCTTGACCTTGAACTGGCCATTGCCCAGCCTTTTTGTGACGATCTCTGCCACGTCTACGGCTCTGCTGATTGCCATCCCTCTGGCCTTTACGACCACTTCGCCGGCCTGAGTAAGCTGGATGAGTGCGCTCATCGCGTAGTTCATCACTGGCTTCTGGCCTACGAATATGTGGTTGTACGGTGCTGACCTCTGGGGTGGTGCGCTCTGCTGTGCTGGTGCTGTGGCCTGTTCAGCGGCCTTTTGTCCCTCTGACTCGTTTGTGTCGGATTTCTTTCTTGGCATATGTCTGACCTTGCTCGGCACGGCCGCCTCGACGCGTATTTAACCGCTGTGTGTCGGTCGTTCACACATACTCGCTGACTTCAACGCGGTTCAGAGCTACTCCTGATTCGAAGAACCTCCGGACGTTCTTCGCGGCCGCGACCTTTGGTACCTTTAGGTCATCACCGATGGGCGTGCCCGAGTTGTGGAGTGAGCCGGCGAAGTTTGGCAGGGCCCAAGCACTTGTAACAAAAACCTCCTTCCCCCCATCCTTCCAGAAGACGTCCGTCGCAAACCTGCTCTCAGGCCTCTCTTTGAGCCATCTCAGCAGCCCATTTTCATCGACCGTCTCTCCCCTTCCGACGTTCACCACGATGACGTTCTCCTTCGCTTTGCTGAGTAGTTCGTAATTGACTATCCCCCTTGTGACCTTCGTGAGCGGAAGTGTGATGACTATGGCGTCAGCCGCCGCTACGTCAGCCTCCAGCGAGGAGATGGAATGTGCTTCGTCGAAAAGATCGGTCGCCTTGAACGACCTCGATGAGCCAATGGTTCTCATCCCCAGTGACTTCGAAAGTCTCGCGACTTCCGTCCCAATGCCTCCGGCGCCAACTATGAGCAATGTCTTGCCCCTGAGCGCTCTTGGAGTCGACCTTACGTTTCGAAGGTGGATGCCTTTCGCTATGCCAAGCAGAAGCCCCCAGGCGTGCTCCGCGACAGTGTCGCTGAAGGCCCCAGCGTTCGAAAACACTTGCACTCCGGGAGGAAGAGATGTGAAATCGAAGCCATCCACTCCCGCGGACATCGTCTGTACCATTCTCAGCATACTCATCTTCTTCAGGAGTTCCGGCCTCGCCCGGGATGGCCAACAGACCAGGGCCTGGCACTCGCCAAGGGTACTGTCGTCTGCCTCCTTTTCGTAGATCTCGAACCCCGAAAGTATCTGTCTGGCTTCCACTGGGAACACGTCAGTAACGAATACCTTAGTGGGTGCCATCGTGGAACTTGCGCTATTTCGCGAGAGCCCTTATGGGAATATCTTGGGTTACCCCGTTCGGAAGCGACCTTCTTATTGAGATGGGTAGAGCGTCCGCCTCCAGCTCCAGCATTGCGGTATCGATTGGCCCTTTGTAAGGCCCTTCCATTGGGATAAACGCAGGAGCTCCCATCGCGATCTGAAGCGACCTCGCACCTACAATTCGCGCCCTTTCGAAGCGGGTAAGCTTCGGAGGTCCGATCTTGACCTCAAAGTCGGCTAGAGACGGTTGCTTAGCCTTCTTTACAGTCTTTGCAGGGGACATCAGGGAGCCTCGGGGTCGGCTTCGCCCGACTGAGTCGGAAGATAAGTCTTTTTGGGTCAGCCAGATAACCTATGCGTTCCTGCATCTACGGTAACGTGGGCTTTACTGCTTGTAACTCCCAACATAGGGATGCCTGAAGCTTACCAAATCAAGAAACTAGCCGAGAATATGCTGGTGGCGCCGGCTGCCCAAGCGATCTTGAACCTACATTTCTTCGGAGTATGGCGCCTTCCTTCAGGGTGCCGGAATACCTGATAACGGTAGGTCTGACCATACTTCCCCCCAAATCTCTATGACATAGGGAGCCCAGGCCTGCTTATGGCACTTCGGGCGCATTGTCGGCTCCGGTTCATGCCTTGTCAAACCGGGTTGGGAAAACTAAACCACACTCAGAGACGGGGCATACTCGTATAGCTTCCTGCCTGTCCCTGAAGCCGCGAAGAACATCATGACGAAGTATCTAGTCACCTGGAAGGCTGTGAACGCCAGACAACCCGAGAACATGGAGGCCAGAGTCAAGCAAAACCTGAAATTCGTGGAGATGGTACAAGAGGCCCTGAAATCGGGCGTCATAAAGGACTACGGAATCGCCGGAGATGGCATGAGGGGGTACGCGATCTTTGAAGGGACAGAGACGGTGGGAGCTACGATGGCACAGATGTACGTGCCCTACTATGAGTTCGAGTACACCTCGGTGCTGACCGCAGACGAGTGGGTCGAAGTTCTGAAGAACCTATAGCCCTTCCAGTAATGAGAGAATTGGCGGCGTACAGCCGCGTTCAAGGGACGCTTTCTAAAGCCCGAATTTGGGCACTCCCCCAGCACGCTAGAGCGCAGGAGGGAGCATTGGGGTTTCAACGATGGCTCAAGCCCGGACAGGCCTTCGTGTGGACAAGGTTTGGCTGCCTTTCTCGTACTGAGAGTTTGCTTTCAGCGCCAACGGGAAGACTGTCTTCTCCTCTTCCAGGTGATGCTTCCTCAGCTCCTTCACGAAGATCCCGACTTCTCTTCGGGCCACTTGTTCGGGTAGTTTGTCCAAGTTAGGCAACCTGTGGTCGAAGAAATCGACGAGGGGTCTATGATACCTCAATATGATGATAGACTCCTCAGACTCGTCCTTGTGTTCCCACATGATCGGCCGCATAAGTCTTGCCTCCTCTTCAACGGCGTGTCTAAGGATTAGTGGTTTGATAACATTCAACTCGGTAATGGCGACTTTCATGTCTCCACCTTCTGCCAATTTCTCGATTCGACGAAGTTTTGGAATGAGTTCGCGGTGTTCATTCTTCAGCCTCTCCACGACCTTTCGCAACGGTTCGTTGTAATCCAAGGTCATTGTCATTTGTTATTCGAAGCGGCGATGAATGTCTTAAGTCTGACCCCGCAAAGCTAAGGGATGCCTGACGGTCGATAGTGGTTGCTACTCCCTAATCATGGTGAGAAGCATCTTGAATCTTTTGGTCCCCCTGACCGCGTGAGGACTTCCCGCGGGGAGGATTATGGCCTCACCTTCCTTCAGGTCGCTCCTTTCGCCCGAGACAGTCACCTCGGCCATGCCCTCTAGGACGTGCAAGAGAGCGTCATACGGAGCGGTATGTTCGCTCAGGCCCTCTTCTTCATCAAACGCGAAAAGCGTGATTGTCCCAGCCTTGCGGTTGATTATCGTCCGGCTCACGACAGTACCCGACTGATACGAAACGAGTGAGGCCAGGTTCTTTTTTTGGGCAGCTTCCAATCCACGCCGCCGCCCTGATCTTTCGGAATCTCTTTCACTGCTGTCCATGCTTTGCGTGGTCTGAAGAGAGGCCTTAGCCTTTTCCAATTTGGGCGCTTAAGCACGACACACGCAGGTATTGTATTTGGCTGTGCAGTTTTGTGGAAGTGACATTACCACCCTAAAACAGATTAAGGGACAGGGGAGAGGGCCGCCAGTTGTCGGCCCAGACTCCTCCTGCCGCGGGTTCGGTTTCCAAAATTGAGTGCGTGGCGACCGTGGGAGGGAAGGGGAAGGGAACCTTGGCGTTATTCCGCCATCTCGCGCCCGTGACCGTCAATGCGATCTTGCGGAGTCTCCCGAACGACAGCAGGGTGAACCTCCAGCCTTCGATGGTCTGCCTCTTCACCGATCTCAAGGTGGGGGTTGAGAAGCCGAGGATGCAATTCGCGAGGGGGGACGTCGCCTACCTGCCTTCCGGGGGACTGATCTGCGTGTTCCTTGGCGTTGCGAAGAGCGATCGACCCCTGAATCCGGTCGGGAAGGTCGAATCCGGGATGGAGATGTTCGACTCGATAGTGCGAGGAGACGTAGTCCATCTTGCCCCAGCTGGTCCTCCGCAGAGCTGAGAGCTCGAGCTAGTTCTTTACGAACCAGACGCCGTGGCCGCTGAACCCGCCCGCCCTGGTGATCATCGTCTTCGCTTCGAGTTCCTTGAGGAGTGTTGAGGCGACGGAAGCGTTCACTCCCAGAGCCCTCGAGGCGCTGTAGACCGTTATGGCTTTCAGAGGAGCGAGACTCTTCAACATCTCAGCGTCGCTCATCTTTGGAGGGAGGAAAGCCAGCTGCCGTTTCTGCTGGGGCGCAACCTTCGCATCCTTCGTCTTCTTCCCCTTGGAGGGAGCCCCCTGGTCCGCCCCGGCTTCTGTGGACTCCTGCGACTTCTCCATCGAAGCCAGAGATTTCTTCTTCACTCCGCCCAAGGCTTTCGCCGAACGAGCTTTGGGTCGGCAATTAAGGGTTTCCTGGATTGTTTCGGCCGGGGTTACTTCTTCCGAGTTTCGTAAGATGATGAACGAAGCGTATTACCGCCCATGCAGGTTCCCATTTTCGGGAGAGGACGGGTGTCCGGCCCTGCTCGGCGTACATCCAGAGCTGACGTACCGTGTGCGTTACGCTGTGGCGCCTTCTTACTCTGACGACATAGGGGCTGAATGAGACCCGGCGGAGAAGACCCCGGCTCTCCGCACGTTTCCAGAAATCGAAGTCCTCCGCTCTGGCTAGGGGCTTCCATCCTCCCAGGGACTCGATCACACCCCTCGGGGCGATGGTTACACCGATTGCCTGCAAGACCAAGCCTTCGTACTCGGTGTCATAGAGGGCAAGGAGTTGCTGCAGCCCGGGCCCCACCACGTCGTCAGTGTCAATGCCGGCGATGACGTAATCCCCCCTGGACTCGACATAGGCAATCTGCCTCCCCTCTCCCCTGTTGCATTTTTTCACGATCAATTTGATGAGCCCTAACGACGCGTATCCCCGGAGGATGGGGAGTTGGCCGTCTGTACTTTCTGCGTCAACCACCACAATCTCCGTGTTGGTCCTGTTTGTGTTCGCAATCAGAGCGTCCATTGATGCTTTCACCGTTGGAAGGTCGTTCTTCGTTGTCACGCACACGGAGTACTTCGGATGGCCGGGGCCGCCAGCTGTTGCCACGAAATTCGTTGCCATTGGCGATTGGATAAAAGCGCTGCGGGGGATCGTTGGTCGCGTAGTCCCCTGAAAGGGCTCGCCCTGTGCATCTGATTAGACTGGAAGCGTAACCAAGACGCCACGTCGCAAATACTCTGGGATTTAGAGCCGCTTGCTTGGTTCGGAATCGCTTACTCCACCCACGCAACTTACGGGAAAAGAAAATTAAACAGCCGCAAGGACTTATCGCGTTTGGAGTATTCCGAGGTCGCAGAGAAGTACGAGGAGCTAGAGGGCATCTCCGGCCGAAACGAGATGACGCGGGTCCTCGCAGAGTTGCTAAAAGAGACGCCAAGGGATGAGCTTCCACTCCTGGTATATCTGACACAGGGGAAGCTCCGTCCCGACTACGAAGGGGTTGAGCTAGGGCTCGCAGAAAAGCTCGCCCTCAGGGCGGTCTCGTCGGCAACGGGGCTGTCGTCCCAGAAGGTCTATACGACTTACATCAAGTTCGGCGACATCGGGACGGCAGCAGAGGAGCTCCTGAAGACCAAGGGCCAGGGTACTCTGTTCAGCGAAAGGCTTACTCTCAAGCGAGTGTACGACACGCTCCTCAGGGTCGCGAAGCAGAGCGGTTCGGGTTCCATAGAGCTCAAACTGAAGGAGCTAGGCTCACTCCTCAACGACGCGACCCCCACGGAGGCGAAATTCGTCATGAGGACCGTTACGGGGGAGTTAAGGCTCGGGGTGGCAGACTACACCGTGCTGGACGCCGCAGCCAGCGCCTTCCTCGGGGGGAAGGGGGAGAGAGGAGCGGTCGAAAGGGCGTACAACGTCCACCCTGATCTCGGGTTCGTGGTCGCGAGCGTCGCTTCGAAAGGGCTCAGAGGGTTACACGGGATAGAGGTCGAGGTCGGGGTGCCGATCCGGCCAATGCTGGCTGAAAGGCTAAGCTCGGCTGAGGCCATAATCAAGAAGATGGGGGACAGGGTAGTGGCAGCGGAGTACAAGCTCGACGGGGAAAGACTACAGATCCACAAGGACGGCAACTCGGTCAAACTCTTCTCTCGGAGGCTCGAATCGATTACGGGTAACTACCCGGACGCGGTCGAACTGGCCAAGAAAGACGTGAAGGCAAAGAAAGCTATCCTCGAGGCGGAAGTGGTCGCAATCAACGAAGACACGGGGGAATACCTGCCTTTCCAGGAGCTCATGCACAGGAGGCGCAAGCACGGAGTGGAGCAGGCCATGCGTGATTACCCGGTAGCTCTGAACTTCTTTGACATTCTCTACGCCGAGGTCGACATCACGGGCAGGCCATACACCTTCAGGCGGAACAAGCTGCAAGAGGTGGTCGAGGAGACGGACAGGACAAGGCTCGTGCCCGTCATGAGAAGCTCCGACCCTGCGAAGATTGAGAACTTCATGGAGGAAGCCATCGAGAATGGCTGTGAAGGCCTAATGCTCAAGGATCTTTCCTCGGATTACAGGGCAGGGGCGAGGGGCTTCGCTTGGATTAAACTGAAACGCGAATACAGGAGCGAGTTGACAGACACCATCGACCTTGTCATAATCGGGGCCTTCCATGGCCGCGGGCGACGGGCGGGGACATACGGGACGTACCTGCTTGGCGCATACGACGAGAAGCGTACGCTTTTCACCAGTGTGGCCAAGATAGGCACTGGATTCTCTGACGCAGATCTCGAGAAGATCCCCAAACTTCTCAGGCCCTACGAGAGCCACGTCAAGCCCGCGAACGTGGAGTCGGCCATGGTGCCCGACGTATGGTTCAGGCCACACATGGTCATAGAGACCATCGCCGCCGAGCTGACCCTCTCGCCGATTCACACCGCCGCAATGGGACGCATACGCCCGGGCGCTGGCATATCTCTGCGCTTCCCGAAGTTCACGGGGAGGATCAGGGACGACAAGGGGCCGGAGGATGCCACCACGGTGGAGGAGATCGTCAGCATGTACAACAGGCAGCTGAAGAAGATAGAAGGGGTTCAGTGAGGCGCCCCGAAGGACCTGTCCCCCGCGTCCCCAAGCCCCGGCACGATGTATCCGTGGTCGTTTAGCGCTGGGTCGATGGCGCACGTATAGAACTCAGCCCTGGGAAAATCCTTCGCCACATAGTCTATCCCCTGCTTCGTTGCGATAACGGAGAAGAAGACCAGCCTCTTCGGGCGTCCCTCTTTCATCACCCTCTTTGCCACTTCCTTGAGAGTGTGCCCGGTGGCAAGCATCGGGTCCGCTATCACGACCACGTCGTTCTTCCCTAACTCGGGGATCTTCGCGTAGTTTACCTCGATGGGGAAGTCTGGAGGCTTCCCCCTCCACGCGCTTACGACACCGGTTCTCGCCATCGGGAAGTTCTTGTACATGCCCTCCACGAAAGGTATCGCCGCCCTAAGGACGAGGATTATCACGATCCTGTCTCTTCCCTTGATCTGCCCTCCCTTCGCCGGCCCCAGGGGAGTCTCGACAGTGAACTCCTGAATCTCCATCGTCCTCAAGAACTCGTAGGCCATGAACCTGCCCAGCCGGTAGATGGCCTTCCTGAAAGCGATCTGAGACGTTCGCTTGTCTCGGACGAGGGAGAGCTGCTCCATGACCATCGGGTGGTCCATCACGGTGACCTTTGGCTTAACCATCCCGTCCATTGACGGGTCTGAA
>Ga0187769_10000096_pt1 | contig 44846 bp, 41 predicted proteins | sample 0116_SJ02_MP02_1_FD_133140 | JGI IMG/M metagenome (GOLD analysis project Ga0187769, IMG submission 133140) | Tropical peat soil microbial communities from peatlands in Department of Meta, Colombia - 0116_SJ02_MP02_10_MG | ecosystem: Environmental > Terrestrial > Soil > Wetlands > Peat | place...
CCGCGACGAGCCTGTCGGTCGGGAGCCCGGCATGAAGCGGGCTTTCCGTGACGCCGTAGCAATCGGAAATATACCGGCGCGCAATCGTGCCCAGCCGCACGAAATTGAAATACGCGTTCTTCAACTCCAGCGGATCGAAGGTCCACTCGACCAGCTCGATGCCACGCTTGAGCGCGTCTTGGCGCTGAAAGAGTTTCAGCTGCCGTCCGATGCCGCGATCGCGGAACTCAGGAAGAACGGCAGTCATGTGCGAATGAAGAAACGCGCGTCCGCCACGAACGCCCGCAAGAGCCAGCGTGAACCCGACCATCTTCGCGCCGTCGAAAGCGCCAAGCACTTGCCCGCCGGTGTGGTGCGCCACGACAAACACCGCCGACGGCACGGCGATTTCCTCGCCCCACGTCGCATGCTCGATGCGGACACATTCCTCATATTCCGCGAGAGTTCCGCAGTGGCGGATTGCGATTTCCTGCTTGGCGTGAGGTTGGGTCATCCGAAGCGCATCAAGTATACGGGAGAATCCCGCGGAGATTGCGGGAACGGAGGCGCAGGTCAGCGCGGTTTGGCGCCGCAGAAGAGCGCCAGCTCGCGCCACTTCCAGTAGCAGTCCACATCAACGAAACCGACCTCGCGCAGCCACTTCAGTTGCGTTTCGAGATCGAGCAGCTTGTTCGAGGGATCCTCGTCTGGCCACCCGATAGCCTCGAGGAATAGCTCGTGCGCTCGCGCCGTTGGCGACGCGACGTGCTCCAGATTGCAGAAGATGCCACCGGGAGAAACGATGTCGAAAATCTCCGCGTACAGCGCCCGCTTCCTCTCGTGGACGAGATGGTGAATCGCGAAGCTCGAAATCACCGCGTCGAACGTCCCCATCGGCGGCAGCGGCTTGTCGAAGTCGTGGTCCACAATCTCAACCGCCGGATCGGCGCCAAATCGGCTGCGCAGCTCGGTCAGCATCGTCACGGAGAAATCCAGCGCCACGAACCGCGCGCGCGGCGCCTTCGTCCGAACGAGGTCAAGAAGCCTTCCAGCGCCCGACCCAAGATCGAGAATGCACGACGCATCGGTCGGAATCATCTCCAGGAGCGCAGCCTCGCCCTCCGTCCGGTGCGGAATCGTGTCCGCGCGGCGGAGATAATCGAGCGCATGCTACGGCGAACTCCAGAGGTTGACGCCCGGCGCTCCCATGCGGGAATTCATCATCGCCGCTCGATTAAGCGACAACGCCGGGCATAAGTCCAATTTGTAGTCATTGCGCCCGATATAAGCGGCCCTTATGTGCGGGAGGATTCTGAAACCGAGGTCAGGCGCGGGCTTTCGATTCGTTCCACAGTTCTTCCATCCGCTCCCGCGGCAAGTCGGCAAACCGACGGCCTTCGCGGGAGGCAGCCGCCTCCATCCACTTAAAGCGCGTCTTAAACTTGCGGCTCGCCTTCTTTAACGCGATCTCGGGATCCACGCCGAGAAACCGCGCGACATTGACGGCAGTGAACAGCAAGTCCCCCACTTCCTCTTCGACTCCTGCTCCGCGCTGCTTGCTTTTCGTCTTTGAAATGGATTCGAGTTCGCGCTTTTCCTCTTCGAGCTTGTTCAGAATGCCCGCAAGATTCTCCCAGTCAAAGCCGACGTGCGACGCCCGCTTCGTCAGCTGATAGGCCTCCAGAACGCCAGGAAGCGCGTGCGGCACGCCCGAAAGGACTGACTCGCCCGCGGGCCCTCTTTCGCCCGCACGTTCATCTGCTTTCAATTGCTCCCAGTTCTTGAGTACCGCGGCCGACGTCTTGGCCTCCGCCTCGCCGAACACATGCGGATGCCGACGGACCATTTTCGTGTGCACAGCCTCGACCACGTCGGAAATCGTGAACTTGCCCGCTTCCTCCGCCAGGATCGCGTGGAACACGACTTGAAGGAGGAGGTCGCCCAGCTCCGAGGCGAACCTCTTGGGGTCGCCCGAGTCCATGGCGTCGAGGACTTCATAAGCTTCTTCGATCAGGAACTTGCGCAGCGATTCGTGGGTCTGCTCGCGGTCCCAAGGGCAGCCATTTGGGCCGCGCAGCCTCGCCTGCAGCGCAACCAGCTTTGCGAACCATTTCCCTGCCGCGCGGTCCCGCGCCGTCACCTCGATGCGAGCGCGCGACGGCTCACCCTTGGCGAGTTTCTTTCGCTTTGCCACCTTCGAGACTGAGACGTTTCTGTGCTTCGGCATGAAGGTGTTGGAAATCCTTTGAAAGTAAGAAAGCCAATCTACAGGCACAAGAGCAGTCTCGCAACAACGCATTCCGCGGGACGCCTTCGCCTTGTGGCACATGGGGGCAGGTGTTAGACTTTTCCATTCGAGCGAAGCAAGAAGTCTGAGGATTCCGCACTTGGCAGACCCCAAACACGACGAAGGCTTCAAGGTCGTTGACCGGCGCCTCTTTACCGAAGAGGGAGAGCTGCGCAAAGACGCTGTCGAACGGGAGCGTCACGAAGAGGAAGCCGCCGCGAAGAAGGCCGCAAGCGCGCCGAAGCCCTCAGCCAAGCCCCCTGCGCCCGCGACGCCCGCTCCGTCTGCGACAGCAGCGCCCGAAGCACACTCGCCGAATGAACCAGCCGCAGCCAGCGAGCCGGAAGGTTCGCGCGGCTTTCAGATGCTCGTTGACTTCCTGACGCGCAACGCCGCCGCGATGCTGGGCGGCATGGCTGATCCCCGGACGGGCCAGGCGTACGTCGATCTCGAGGGGGCGCGTGAAGTAATCGACATGCTCGACGCGCTGCGCGAAAAGACGCGCGGCAATCTGGCAAAGGCCGACGAAGATCTGCTCATGGAAGTCGTCGGCAGCCTGAAGCTGACGTTCATGGAGATTTCAAAAGCCGCTGCCGAAGCGATGGCCAAGAAAGCGAAGGCCAAGCCTTAGCATCTTGCAGAAAGGGACTGCCTCCGTCATGAGCGCCAAAGAGACATTTCTGAGAGTCTGGGACCGCGAGGCACGCACCACGAGCCGCGTTTTCAAGTCCTTTCCGCCGGACCACTTGGACGTGAAGCCGCACGAAGGCTCCCGGTCCATTCGCGAACTGGCATGGCAGTGCGTGGCTGACGAGCGCGTGATCGCGGCGATCCTCGAGAGCCCGGTGAACGATCTGCGCGATGTTCCGATGCAGGTTCGCCCGCCCGAAACGATGGGTGAAATCATCTCCGCTTATGAAGAGGCGCATCGCGCGGCTGCCGAGAAGCTAAGGCAGATGAGCGAAGAGGAATTCAGCCGTACGACCACGGCGCTCCTGCACGGCGGCGAATGGAAGACCGAACAGCCCGAAACACTTTGGTCGAATCTGATGGACGAAGTACATCATCGCGGACAGCTGACCATCTACCTTCGCCAGGCTGGCGGCAAAGTGCCGTCCATCTACGGACCATCCGCGGATGAAGCTGCCGCGTTGTAGCGGGCGCTCCGTCGTGCCCGAAGCAGACCCACGCGAAATCCAGTCGGAAAACCTATGCCCTCGCTTCGACTGACAGTTCTCGGATCGGGTACGTCTATGGGCGTGCCGACACTCGGATGCCACTGCGCGGTCTGTGATTCAACGGACCCGAACGACAAGCGCACGCGCCCTTCCCTGCTCCTCTCCTACGACGGGCACAACGTAGTGATCGACACCACGCCTGATTTCCGCTTCCAAGCGATGCGCGCGCGGATTGACCGCCTTGATGCGGTGCTCTTCACGCACGGCCACGCCGACCACATCCTCGGACTCGATGATATCCGCCCCTACAACCTGAAGCAGCGCAGCGTCGTCCCGATCTACGCGTCGAGAGAGACGCTCGTCACACTCCGCCGCCAGTTTGCCTACATCTTTGACGAAGGGCCCAGCGAGAGCAGCGTCCCTCTCGTGGACCTGCGTGAGATTGGCGGGCCGTTCGAACTCTTCGGCGCCACGATTACGCCCATTCCCGCGATGCACGGGAGCCAGCCCGTCCTGGGATTCCGCATAGGCGGCGCGGCCTACCTCACGGATTTCAGCAAAGTGCCGGAAAGCTCGAAAGATATCCTCCGGGGCCTCGACCATTTCATTCTCGATGCGCTCCGCTACGTCCCGCATCCGACGCATTCGAGTGTCGAGCAATCGCTCGCGCTCGTCGGCGAGCTGAAGCCGAAGCACGCCTGGTTCACGCACATCTGCCACGATCTCGGCCACGCGCAAACGAACGCCCGGCTCCCGGAAAACGTCCGCCTCTCCTACGACGGGCTCGAGCTAGAGGTCGCACTCTGATGCCGCTCGAAATTCTGCATTCGGCGGAGGAGTGGCGCGCGAGGTTTGGCGCCTCCGGCACACCCGCCGTCACAACCATCGGCAACTTCGACGGCCTGCATACCGGGCATCAGGCGATCCTGCGCAGGGTTTGCGAGACCGCCGCAGCGCGCAACTGCGTGTCAAGCGTGCTCACCTTCTATCCTCACCCGGCGCGCGTCTTGCGGTCCGAGTCTGCGCCCCCGTTGCTCATGACCCTCCCGCAGCGTCTCGCGGCCATCGGCGCGATGGGAGTGAACGCAGCCCTCGTGCTGCGCTTCGATGAGAAGCTCGCCAGTGTGAGCGCCGAGGATTTCGTGCGGGTCTTCCTTGTTGAAACGATGTGCGCCAAGTCTGTGCTGGTCGGCGAGAATTTTCGCTTCGGGCATCGCCAGAAGGGAAATGTCAGTCTGCTCGCGGAGCTTGGGAAAAAATCAGGATTTGAAGTCGGGATTGTGGCGCCTGTGATCCTCAACGGCGTTCCCATCTCGAGCACCGGCGTGCGCCGCGCCATCTTCGAGGGGCGCATGGAGGATGCAAGGCTAATGCTCGGCCGTCCGTATGCCCTCGAGGGAAGCATTCGAACAGGCACGGGCCAGGGACGAAAGCTTGTCGTGCCGACTCTGAATCTCGCAACCGAGCAGGAGGCGCTGCCGAAACGAGGCGTGTACGCCACGGAAGCCGTCGTCGAGGGGAAAACCTATCACGCGGTGACGAACGTGGGAGTTCGGCCAACCTTCGATGGCGCACACACAACCATCGAATCCCATCTATTCGATTTCAGCGAGAACTTGACGAGCGGCAGGCTCGAAGTGCGCTTCCTGACTCGCCTCCGCGACGAGCAGAAGTTTTCAGGCCCTGACGCCCTCCGCGAGCAGATCCTCAAAGACATCGCCCGCGCAAAAGATTACTTCCGCAGTGGAGAAGGTGTGGTGGTCTAGCAGCAAGAACTGGAATGGCGCAGCAGGGCGCTACTTCGCGCGACAGTCGGCGCAAAGGCCGCCGATTTCCGTGCGGCTCACGGTTATCTCGATCCCGCAATCGCGCGCGATCTGCGCCTTCAGCTCTTCGTAAAGCGGGCTTTCAACCTCGCGGACCTTCCCACAGCGTATGCACGCCACATGGATATGGTCGCGCGGACCGTGGCTCTCGTAGTAGTGGCGGTGCCCGCGTAGGTGCAGCAGATCGAGCTCGTCGATTAGGCCGTGGCGCTTGAGCAGTTCGAGCGTGCGGTACACCGTGACGCGCGTGATGCCCTTGTCGATCTCCTGCGCGCGGTCGAGAATTCCAAAAGCGTCCAAGTGGTGCTCGGCGGACTCCATCACCTGAAGCACGACGCACCGCTGACGCGTCAGACGAATACCGCGCGTGCTTAGTTCTCGCTGGAGGTGCCCGGCTGGCTCGTGGACGTTGATGCGCTCGCCAACGGAAACGCGATGGGCAGGCGTTGCAGACATGGCGTTACTCGACGACAGTATACCAAACCGCGAAGGACACTACTCGAAAACCAGCTACCGGCAGGAACAGAGATTCAAATAGGCCGTCGGCAGACTACTTCCACCACACTCCGCTGCCGACTCGCAGGATGTCGTTGTACATCACGAAGGCGAACAAACCCAGCAGGAATACCAGCCCGACCTGAACAAACCGCTCCTTGAACGTGATGCTCAAATCCCTGCGGATCGTTCCCTCGATCCCAAACATCAGCAGGTGGCCGCCGTCAAAGATCGGGATGGGCAGGAGGTTGAGCAGCCCGAGGTCCAGGCTGATGTACGCCATCCACTGCAGCAGCGTCAGCGGGCCTCCCTTGGCAGCCTGTCCGGACATTTGAACGATGCCGACAGGTCCCGCGAGATCATGCATGGAAACCTTGCCGCTGAAAAGCCCGACGAAAATCCCTCCCATCAGACGCGCGTAGAATGCCGTCTCAACTCCGGCATCCTTCACCGATTCGATGATCCCCTGGTGTTCGTAGATCCCCTCTGTCTTGGGAGGAGTCGCGCCGATCATCCACTGCATCTCGCCGTCGGAATTCATCATGTGTATCGGTGTGATGTCGAGCGCGACATCCTTGCCATCGCGGCGCACGACGAAGTGGATCGTCGCGCCGTTCGATGACTGTACGCGGTCAACCATCTGCGGCCATGTAACCACGGGCTTGCCGTTGATCGAAGTCACTACGTCCCCGGCCTTCATACCTGTCTTCTGTGCCGGCAGTCCCTGCATCGTCTCTTCTACAAGGGGGGGAAGCGCTGGATACCCCAGCACGCTGTCGGCAATGGACACGACAACAGAGTCGTCGCTGGGAACCTGCACAGTCAGAGGTTGCCGGACGCCATTCCGCAGGACGACAATCGACACAGAATCGCCCGGCTTGGCATTGGCGACCGCTTTCGTCGCTTTCCCCCACGTAGGCGTTGGGACTCGATTGACTTCCAGAATCCTGTCGCCCGGCTGCACGCCCGCGTTGGCAGGGTTGCTTGAGGGCACGGCCACCACATCGGCCGGCTGGTGCATGTACGGCTCTACAGGCATCCCGGCAAACACGAAGATTCCCCAGAAAATGACGAACGTCACAAGGATGTTGATCGCGGGTCCGGCGATGACAATGATGGCGCGCTGCCATCTGGGCTTGGAAAGGAATTCGTAGGCCGCGCCCGTGCGCCCTTCGACGGGATTGTCGCCCGCCATGCGCACGTATCCACCGAGCGGCAGACCGCTGATCCTGTAATCCGTGTCGCCTCGCTTCACTCCCCACAGCCGCGGGCCAAAGCCGATCGAGAAAACGTCCACGCGCACGCCGCACAGTTTCGCGGCGATGAAGTGGCCCCATTCGTGAAGCAGGATGAGAACGCCCAGTACGACTGCGCCAGCCAGAATGTCCCGCACAGCATTCGTCAACATGATTGCCTGTCTCTATTTCCGAGAAACACTTCCATTGTAAAAGAAGAATCGCAGTTTTGAAACCGATCTCGTGTCCCCGCGAATCAAAAACAAACGGCTCGTCAGTGCATTGGCGGTGCTAATTGTGCCGGCTCTCGATCAAAGACCGAGCCAGGCGCCGGGCGTCGGCGTCTGCTGACAGCACGTCCTCAATGCTGCGCACCGCCGTCCGCGGCATCTTTTCCAGGACCCCCTCGATCACTCTGGCGATACCGGGAAACGGCAGCCTCCGGTCAAGAAAGGCGGCTACGGCCACCTCATCCGCCGCGTTGAGCGCGCACGGCAGCGGCCCGCCTTGTCGCAAAGCCTCCCGCGCGAGCGCCAGACACGGGAACTTGCGTGCCGGCACTTCTTCAAAGTCCAGCTTTTTCAACGAAGACCAATCGAGTGCACACCCATTGGATGCGATTCGGTCCGGATAGGTTAGCGCATATTGAATGGGCATGCGCATGTCCGTCGGGCCGAGCTGCGCCAGAACCGAGCCGTCCACAAACTCCACCATCGAATGAATCGTGGACTGCGGGTGGATCACTACGCGGATTTTTTCGGGCTCCATTCCAAAGAGCCAGTGCGCCTCGATGACCTCAAAGCCTTTGTTCATCATCGTCGCGGAGTCGATGGTGATCCGCTGGCCCATCTTCCAATTCGGGTGAGCAAGAGCCTGTTTGGGCGTCACTTTGGCCAGCTGCGACGCCGGCGTCTTCCGGAAGGGCCCCCCCGAAGCCGTCAGGACCAAGCACTTGACCTCGCGATGATCTCCGCCCCGAAGACACTGATGAATCGCGTTGTGCTCGCTGTCCACGGGCAGCAGCGATACCTCGCGCCGCGCAACTGCGGCCATCACCACTTCCCCGGCTGCAACGAGGACCTCCTTGTTCGCGAGCGCAATGTTCTTCCCGCACTCGATCGCCTTGTATGTGGCCGGGAGACCGACCACGCCGACCGCCGCCGAAAGAACCGTGTCCGCCTCCGGATGCGTTGCGACTCGCTCGATGCCTCCTGGACCAAACAGAATCTCCGGGATCGGAAATTCGGCCAGCGTCTGCCGCTCGAGTAACGAACGGACGCTCGCGGCGTCTCGTTCCGTCGCAACCGAAACAAGGCTCGGCTTGTGTCGCGCAATCTGCTGCGCCAGCAGCTTGACGTTGGAGCCTGCTGCGAGCGAAACAACCTCAAATCGTCCCGGCAGCGAGTCCACCACGCTCAGGCATTGCCGTCCGATCGAGCCGGTCGAGCCAAGGATCGCGATCCGCTTCATCTCGAGGCGATTCTACCGGGGTTCGCTCGAATTTGCGAATTGTCCGTCCCGCTGGCGAATCGTTGATGTGATACGATTGCATCCAGAAAGAGGAAATGAACACCCCTTGAATAACCCTTCACTTCTAGCAATCCCGCTGGGCGGCCTGGGCGAGTTCGGAATGAACATGATGGCCCTCCGCTGCGGCGACGACATTATCGTGATCGACGCCGGCCTGATGTTCCCTGAGCAGGAACTGCTCGGCGTGGACATCGTCATCCCCGACATCACGTACCTGAAGCAGAACAAGCACCTGGTGCGCGCTATTGTCCTGACGCACGGTCACGAGGATCATATCGGCGCGATCCCCTACATCCTGGGAGATCTCGACGTGCCGGTTTACGGCACGGAGTTCACGCTCGCGCTCGTGCGCAAAAAGCTCGAAGAGCACGCGCTGCTCGATTCCGCCACGCTTCGCCAGGTTTTGCCCGGCGACACAACGACCATTGGCCCGTTTCAGATCGAGTACCTGCACGTCACCCACAGCACAATCGATTGCGTCGCGCTTGCGATCCGCACGCCTGTGGGCGTGATCATCCACACCGGCGATTTCAAGATTGACCCCACACCCGTGGACGGAAAACCGTTCGACCTCCACGCCTTCGCGCGTTACGGGCAGGAGGGGGTTCTCGCGCTCTTCAGCGACAGCACCAACGTTGAGCGGCCCGGCTTCACACCGTCTGAACGCGCTGTCGTCGTCCGCCTGGAGGAACTTTTCCGCGCCGCTCCCGAGAAGATCGTCGTGTCGTGCTTTTCAAGCTCAGTTCATCGCATTCAGCAAGTGATCGAACTCGCGCGCTCGGTGGGGCGCAAGGTCGGATTCGTCGGCCGCAGCATGGTGGACAACATCGAGATCGCCCACGGCCTCGGCAAGCTGCGCATCCCGGATGGAAGCGTCGTGCGCTCCCAGGACATTCGCAGCTTCGATCCGAAGAAACTCGTCGTGCTCGCGAGCGGCACGCAGGCCGAGGCGATGTCCGCGCTCTCGCGCATCGCCGTGGACAACCACCGCTTGCTCAGCATCGGGGAGAACGACACGGTGATCTTGTCCGCGCGCATCATCCCCGGGAACGAGAAGGCCATCTTCCGGATGATTGACCACCTCTTCCGCCGCCGCGTTCTGGTCTACTACGAGGGAGGCCGCTCGGCTCCGATTCACGTCTCCGGCCACGCGAGCCAAGAAGAGATGAAGCTGCTGCTGCAATTGGTCAAACCGAAGTACTTCATCCCGCTGCACGGCGAGTACCGCCAGCTCTTTCAGCACGCGGCCCTGGCAGAACAGGTCGGCGCGGTCTCGGGCCAGATCTTCCTTCTCGAAAGCGGCCACCCAATCGAATTCTCCGCCGACGGCCGCGCCCGCAAGCTCGAGCCTGTTCCGGCAGGCCGCGTGATGGTGGATTCCGGGTCGCTCGAGGAGGTCGAGGATATCGTCATCCGCGACCGGCGCCACCTATCCGAAGACGGAGTCGTCGTCCCCATCATCGCCATCGACAAGCACACGGGAAAAATAGAAATCTCGCCGGAAATCGTTACCCGCGGCTTCCTCCCGAGCGACGATGGTCAGGAAATTCTCGCGAAAGCGCGCGAAGTAATCCTGAAAACGATCGACCAATCGAGCGACGAAGAAAAAATGGACTGGAGCGTAATCAAGGAAAAGATTCGCGTGGACCTGAAGCGCTACCTCAACAAGCAAACCGCCAAGCGACCCCTCATCTTGCCTGTGATCTTGGAAGTTTAGCGTCGTGGGTTTGATCGAATTTTCTTGAGCAGCACAATAATTGAAGGAGCAGCCATGGACTACAAGGAATTCTTCATCAGGTATTGGGAAAAAGAAGGGCCGGCCACACGCAAGGTCATCGGCAGAATTCCGGAAGATCGCTCGGACTACCGCTCCGATCCGAAAGCACGAACCGCTAGCGAAATCGCCTGGCTAATTACGCAAGAAGAAGCCGCCCTAGTGGACGGCCTCGAGAAAGGCGCCTTCACTTGGGTCGAAGTTCCCTGCCCCGGCAAGGTCGCCGAGATCCTGACGCAATACGACAAGCAACACGACGCCCTAACCAAGCGCCTCCATTCGATCCCCGCATCGCGCTGGGAAGAAAAGATTCCCTTCGTGGTGGACGGAAAGGAGGTCATGCGCGAATGGGGCAACGACTGGGCCTGGGGATTCTTACACGACGAGATTCATCACCGCGGCCAGCTCTCAACGTATTTACGGCCGATGGGCGCGAAGGTTCCCGCGATCTACGGTGCTAGCGCCGACGAGAAAATGTAGGCTATTCTCCGGGGCCGGCGTCGCCGTCGTTGCGACGCTGGCCTCGACAGCGCTCAAGTGTGCTCTAATTCACCGGCCATGTCCGGGAAGATCACCCTGCGCCAGCACACCCCCGCCGATTTCGAAACGCTATACGAAATTGACCAGGCCTGCTACGAACCCGCAATCGCGTATTCTCGCCGCGAGCTGCGCAACTACCTACGCTTCCCGGGCGCGGACTGCATCGTGGCGGAGGCCAAAGAAAAAGCCGAACGCAAGATCGTCGGCTTCATCGTGGCCGCCCACGAAAACCATTGGGGTTACATCACTACCATCGATGTTGTGAGCGCATACCGGCGGCGCGGCGTCGGCTCGATGATGCTTGAAGAAATCGAACGGAGGCTCGTGGCGAGCGGGGTCCGCGAAGTGGCGCTTGAGACCGCAACAGACAACGTCTCCGCGATTGCGTTCTGGGAGACACACGGATATCGTAAACACGGACTGAAAAAGGACTATTACCCGAACCACCGCGACGCATTCTCCATGACCAAGCTTCTCACCTGACACGTCGCATTTCGATCGGCGCCACACCAACAAAGGCGGACCGCCCAATGTCTCTGCTGCACGTAATCATCCTCGCGATTGTGCAAGGCCTGGCCGAGTTGCTTCCCGTTTCGAGCTCCGCGCATGTGATCGTGGCGGAAAAACTGATGCGCATGGACCCCGCGGCCCCCGAAACGACGCTGCTGCTGGTGATGCTCCACACCGGGACGATGTTTGCTGTGATCGCTTACTTCTGGGGCCGCTGGAGCCGCGCATTCTTCCAGAGCGCGGTCGATTTCAAGAGATTCATCGTCGCGCTGATCGTCGCGACAATCTTCACCGGCATCGTTGGCGTGGCGTTGATCGAAGGCATCGAAAAGGTTCTGCTCCGCAAAGTGGCTCAGTCTTGGATCGAGCAGCTGTGGGACCGTCTCGACCTAATCGCTGCGGCCCTTGCCGCCGCGGGCGTTCTCATTCTAATTTCGGGCCTTGTCGAGAAGCGATCGCACACACAATCCGCCGCCCCAGAAATCAGCACCAAGCAGGCTATCTGGATTGGCGCTGTTCAGGGGCTCTGCGTTCCGTTTCGCGGGTTTTCCCGCTCCGGCGCGACGATCTCCACGGGCCTCCTCTCAGGCATCCCCAAAATGCGCGCCGAAGATTTCAGCTTCGCACTGGCCGTCGTGCTCACTCCGCCTGCGATTGCTCGCGAGGCATGGAGACTTTTTCAAGCGCGGCACGGTAACCTTGGCACAGTAGTGAGCTCCGGTGTAATGCCTAGCATTCTTGGCGCCGTCTTTGCATTCACTGCTGGCCTTGTGGCCCTCAAATGGCTGAGCAGTTGGCTCGAAGAAGGGCGTTGGTATTGGTTCGGCATCTACTGCCTGATTGCCGCTGCCGCTGTCGCATTTCTTTATCACTCGGGGTACTAACCGGAACGCTACCCCTCGTTGGCGATTTGAGACACGCCTTGCCGAATATTCTTGTCGCTCCTCGCAATGGGTTTGCTATATTTTCTGGGCGTTCCTCCTGATGGGCTCCGCGCGACAGCGCCCGCGCGACCCATGTACGATAGGAGCCTTCCCCTGCCTAGCCCAAGCTCGGAATCCTGCTGATTGAGATTTCGAAGCAATGGAGAGATTCGTGCGCGTCCTAACACCAACCGAAAACAAACGCTTCAACGAGATGATCGGCTTCGTCGGCCTGAGTCTTGCGGTAATTCTGGCGCTGAGCCTGCTGTCCTATTCGCCGCACGACGCGTCATTCAACGTCTCCGCTCCGCCGCCTGGCGGCGGCCCGGCGCGTAACTGGATTGGACCGGTCGGTGCTCACCTGGCCGACATCTTCTTCCAGCTCGCTGGCTATGCGGCGTTTCTGTTCCCAGTGGGTATGTTCCTTGTGGCGATGCGCTGGTTCCGCAGTCAGACGATGGAGGCGCAGGTAGCCAAGCTGATCGGCTGGGGGATGCTGCTCCTGTCGTTTTCGGCGGAGCTGGCGCTCCAGCACACGACAGTACCCTGGCTGGTTCGCGACGTGCGCGGCGCTCTCCCGCCGGGCGGCCTGCTGGGGACTATGTTGGCATCCGGACTCCGCGCTGCCTTCAATCCTTTCGGCGCAAATCTCGTGTGCCTGGCCGTCCTGCTGACAGCGCTTTTCCTAACCACGAGTTTTTCAATCTCGGCGACTGTGGCGTGGATGAAAAAGCCCATGGCCACGGAAGGCATCGTCGGCCGATGGATGACTCGCGTGCGCGAATGGCGCGAGGAGCGCGAAGCCGCGAGGCTGCGCAAGCGCGTGGAAGAAATCAAGATTGCCGGGCGTCCTCCGGTAGCCCAGCAACGCGTATCCACGAAGGAACTCGATGAGGAAGAGGAGATCGCTGACGAGACCGAGCCGATGCTTTCCGAGCGCGGCGCAACCGTAATCAGGTTCCACGAGCCTGAATCCGCGGCGCCCAAGAAGGGCGCGCCCGGACCGAGGATTTCGCACACACGCACGAACTTCAAGCTGCCCTCGCCTTCCCTGCTCCACAACGCCGAGCGCGGCGAGAAGATGAACGAAAACGAGCTGAAGGAGTACGCGCACGCGATTGAGCAGAAGTGCGCTGAGTTCGATGTTAGCGGCCACGTCACGCAGATCAATCCCGGCCCCGTCGTGACGACATTCGAATTCAAGCCCGAGGCAGGCATCAAGTACAGCCGCATCACGAGCCTTAGCGATGATCTCTGCCTCGCGCTGCGCGCCGAATCGATATTGATCGAGCGCATTCCCGGCAAGTCAACCGTCGGAATCGAAGTTCCCAATGCGCGCCGCGAAACTATCGCGCTGCGCGATGTGATCGAATCGCCCGAATTCACGCATTCGCCATCGAAGCTCACGCTACCGTTGGGCAAGGATTTGATCGGCCGCATCCGCGCCGCCGACCTCACGCAGATGCCGCACCTCCTCATCGCGGGCTCGACGGGAACGGGCAAGAGCGTGTTCATCAACTCCCTGCTCATGGGAATGCTCTTCAAATCCACTCCCGACGAATTAAAGCTCGTGCTCGTGGACCCGAAGCGGCTGGAGCTCGGTCTCTACAGCGACATTCCGCACCTGTATACGCCAGTCGTCACCGACCCGAAGGTCGCGGCAAACGTTCTGCGCAACGCTACGCGCGAAATGGAGCGGCGGCTGAAGATTCTGGCGCAGCGCGGCGTGCGCAACATCGAGCAGTACAACCGCACGTTCGAAAAGGGCCAGTCCCTATCGCTTTTCGAAAACGCCGAGGACGAAGATCACCGGCCGCTTCCGTATCTCGTGATCGTGATCGACGAACTCGCCGACCTCATGATGGTGGACACGAATGGCGTCGAGGAATCCATCACGCGCCTTGCGCAAATGGCGCGCGCCGTCGGCATCCATCTGATCCTCGCGACGCAACGTCCGTCCGTGGACGTCATCACCGGCCTGATCAAGGCGAACTTTCCTGCGCGCATCTCCTTCCGCGTGGCGAGCAAGGTGGACTCCCGAACTATCCTTGACACGAACGGCTCGGAATCCCTGCTCGGCAAGGGCGACATGCTCTACCTGCCGGCGGGATCGTCGCGGCTGCATCGCATCCACGGGCCGCTCGTCACCGAATCGGAAATCAGCGACGTTTGCGAATTCTGGCGCGAGCAGGCCAAGGCCATTTACAACGAAGACCTCCTTCGTCCGCCCAAGGAGGAAAACTCTGCGAGCGGCGCCGGCGATGCAACAGATGCTGCGGAGGATGTTGACGACGAGCTGTACCAGGATGCCGTTCGTGTGGTATGCGAGATGGGCCGCGCCTCCACTTCGACGCTTCAGCGGCGGCTTCGCATCGGCTACGGCCGCGCCGCCCGCCTGATTGACCTCATGGAAAAAGATGGCATCGTCGGCCCGCCCGACGGCGCCAAGCCCCGCGAAGTCCTCAAGAAGAAAGACTGGATGCGCGAATTCGACGAGTCCGCGCATTAGCCTTGTGACGGGGCCGTAAAACCGCCGACCCGTGGTCAGCGGTTCCTTCAGGCCGCGTTTGCTACGCTGTCGCCGGCCGCGTGTAGCGATAGTTGCCGAAGCCAAGCACGAGATAGCCGATCCCGCTCAGCAGGAAAAGCAGCACAACCCCGAATACTGCGCTCTGCCCGAAAGCCTTCGCGATATCAATCGCCACCACGATGGCGATCACCACGTTGACGAGAGGAATAAGGCAGAGCAGCAGCCACCAGCCGGGCCGGCCTGCGATCTTCAGGAGCACGTATATGTTGTAGATCGGGATGATGACTGCCCATCCTGGCTGTCCGGCTTTCTCAAAGACCCTCCACATGCCAACAATAAAAATAACCAGAACTGCCAGCCACACCAGCAGCATCATTCCGCCGAACGCCGCCATCAAGCCACCGGCCGCTCCGCTCCCATCGTCATTCTGCAAAATCAGACCCAAGATGCTTGTCATCGAAATCGCCTCCGAAGAGCCAGATTTTATTCCCGGGGCCCAAGTTTCGCGGAGTATATACCCGCTGCAGCGGAAACGTGGGAGCACCTCGCCGTTCCTGTGGGGACAATGGCAGCGGCGGGACCTGAACCCCGTGCCAAGGCCGCCCGCCCCTTTGGACCGGTGATCCCTTTTCCCTTTGCCGCGTCCCGCCTTTTCCGTAAAATCTTCAGTTGTCCCGGTGCCGAGGTAGCTCACCGGTAGAGCGCGGCCCTGAAAAGGCCGGCGTAGGAAGTTCAACTCTGCCCATCGGCACCATCTAATGCCGTCAATCTGTAGCTAGCCGGAGTCTTAATGCACGCTGTAGCGGCCACACTCCCGCTCGAAACGAGCGCCCTCTCCGAATGCGCAAAAGAGCAGGGCTTTGCCCTGCTGCGCGAGGGAACATGCTGGCGCGCCTATCGCCGCCCGGTGGAGGTTCTCGCCGCAACCGATCCGGAAATGCTGGCTGAGGTCCTCGCCCGGATTGATCGCCGCGTGCAGGCTGGAGGGGAAGCTGCGGGATTCCTCTCCTACGAAGCTGGCTATGCGCTCGAACCAAAGCTGCACCGCCTTCTCGGAAAAGACAGTCGCCCACTATGCTGGTTCGGTCTATATGACGAAGCCCATGCGCTGGAACAAATCTCGCTCCCTCCCGATGCGGTGGAGGAGATCGTTGAAAACGTCGCGGCAACGATCACCAGCGAGGAGTACGACCAAGCCATAGCTTCCATCCGCGACTACATCGCCGCCGGCGACGTCTACCAAATCAATTTCACCTACCCGGTCACTTTCCGCCTGAAATGCACGGCCTGGCAGTTGTTCGCCGCGCTTTGCCGCAGGCACCCCGTGCCTTACGCAGCGTTCCTGAACACGGGGCAGGAGCAGATCGTTTCGTTATCCCCCGAGCTGTTCTTCAACATTCAGGGGGACCGAATCACCGTGAAGCCCATGAAGGGCACGGCCGACCGCGGCCTGACCCTCGATGACGACAAAGCGCGCGGCGAAGCCCTTCATGCGAGCGAGAAGAATCGCGCCGAAAACGTGATGATCGTGGACCTGATGCGCAACGACCTCGGGCGCATCTGCCGCGCCGGCACGGTTAAGACCACGCACCTGTTCCAGGTCGAGCGCTTCCCTTCCGTATGGCAGATGACCTCGACGATCGAGGGCCACCTCCGCGAAGAATGCACGCCCGATTCGATCGTTCGAGCGCTGTTTCCTTCGGGCTCAGTGACCGGCGCGCCGAAGATTCGCGCGATGGAATTGATCTCGGAGCTGGAAAGTTTGGAGCGAGGCGTGTACACCGGCGCGATTGGCTATTTCGCGCCCGGCCAGGCCCAATTCAACGTGGCTATCCGCACGGCCGTCGTGCGTGACGGCATGGGCCGCATGGGCGTGGGCGGCGGCATTACATTCGACTCCTCTGCGCCAGAGGAGTGGAAGGAGTCCCAATCGAAGGCCGCATTCCTTACACAGAGCGCGCCCGAGTTCAAACTCATCGAAACGATGCGCTGGGAGGGCGAGTACACGCTCCTAGAAAAACATTTGAATCGTCTGCGCGCTTCAGCCGAGTATTTCGGCTTTCGATTCGATGAGATGAAAGTCAGAGAAGGGCTGCGCGAGTTCGCCGCAAGATTCACACGCAGCCCGCAAAGGGTCCGCCTTCTGCTCGCACAAGACGGCTCGCACGAGCTCAGTAACACCGAACCCGACTCCGCCTTCTTTGGCCGCGTCCGCCTGTCCGCGCACAGGGTTCGCAGCACGGACCGGTTTCTCTACCACAAGACGACGCAGCGGAAGCTGTACATCGAGGAACTCTCCGCCGCCAAAGTCGCCCAGTGCGACGACACGCTCTTTTTCAACGAGCGCGGGGAGCTAACGGAAGGAACGGTCCACAACGTGTTTGTCGTGACTGGCGGCGTGTGGCGCACGCCACCGCTCGCATCGGGCATTCTGCCAGGCACTTACCGCGCGCAATTCTTGGCGCAGCACCCCGATGCCCGTGAGGAAATCCTCACTCTGAATGACCTCAAGCACGCCGATGCCATCTATCTGTGCAACAGCGTTCGCAGCATGTTTCCGGTGCGTCTCGCGGAACAGGATAGCGCTTCATCCGCCGCCGGCGCCTAGGCTCGCCTCCATTCCGCCGAGACTGACACAGATCGCGCTCCGTGCAGCGCTCCCGGCTTGTGCACCGCGATAGCCACGCTGGAGATTCTGGAATCTCTTTTGACGGCTTCCAGGATTGTTTTCGCAAGCGTCTCGATTAATCGAAAGCGCTTCTTGTCCGTAGCCTCAAGTACTCTCTTCTGGATATCCTCATAGTCCACAGCCGCCGACACGTCATCCACGCCGCCGGGCTCATAGTCAAACCGGATGTCCACCGAAATGCTCCGAAGCTTGCGCTGCTCGGCCTCATGAACTCCGACGTACACTTTCACCATCAGTTGCTCGATGGAAATCTGCATTCACCCCTCGCACTCGCCCCAAGAATAGCAAACATGCCGGCAAGGGCGGGGCTCCGGCGGCTCCCCTCGGCTCGCCGGCCGATTCGACTCAAAATCCACCTCGGACGGCAGGAATCGGTGTACAATGTCCGCCCGTTTCGGTAGTCGGCGAAAAAATCCCAAACAAATGGATGGGATATAGGACGCTGCTAAATACCTTTGTGACCAGGAGAGAAGGGCTATGAGCCAGAAGAGCTTGGACGATGTACTGAAGTCCGCCGGAAACCCGGTGACGATGCTTCGCAATTCGCAGATCGGGGCCTACGTGTATCCCGTGGTCCCGTCGGAGTATTCGAACTGGCGTGACGAACAACGCGCCTGGCGCGAGACCGCCGTTCTGTTCGACCAGTCGCACCACATGGCGAACCTCTATATCGAAGGGCCCGATTCCCTGAAGCTTCTTTCCTACCTGGGGACAAACAGTTTCGAAAATTTTCCCGTAAATCGCGCGAAGCAGTTTGCTCCGTGCAGCTACGACGGCTACATCATCGGCGACGGAATTCTCTTCCACCTCGCGCCGAACAGCCTGGTCTTCGTCGGGCGTGCGCCGACGGCCAACTGGCTCGAGTTTCATGCCACCACGGGCGGGTACAACGTCAAGATCAAGCGGGACGATCGTTCGCCTTCCAACCCGAAGGGCAAGGCGGTTATCCGGACCTGCTACCGCTACCAGATTCAAGGCCCGAACGCCAAGCAGATCATTGAAAAGCTTAACGGCGGGCCGTTTCCTGACATCAAGTTCTTCAACATGGGTGAGATCAAGATCAATGGGCGGACTGTCCGCGCGCTGCGCCACGGAATGGCCGGCGCTCCGGGGCTCGAAATCTGGGGGCCGTACGAGGAGCGCGAAGAAATCCGCGAGGCAATCGTAGCAGCCGGCAAGGACTACGGGTTGAAGGAAGTCGGCTCGCGCGCCTACGCTTCGAACACCTGCGAATCGGGCTGGATTCCCTCACCGCTCCCTGCTGTTTACACTGGCGAGAAGATGAAGGCGTATCGCCAGTGGCTCCCGGCGGCAGGCTACGAGGCCACCGGGTCACTGGCCGGCAGCTTCGTCTCGAACAACATCGAAGACTACTACAACACACCGTTCGAGCTCGGATACGGCATCTTCGTCAAGTTTGACCACGATTTCATTGGCCGCGAAGCGCTGGAGAAGATCGATCAGAAGACGCAGCGAAAGAAGGTCACCTTCGCGTGGAACGCCGATGATGTTCTCAAGGCTTACAAGTCCCTGCTCGAACCGGGCGATCCGTACAAGTTCATCGACCTGCCCATTTCGAACTATGCCTCCGCGTCATACGACAAGGTCGTAGCGAAGGGCGGAAAGGTCGTGGGCCTCTCAATGTTCGCGGGCTACAGCTTCAACGAGCGATCCGTGCTTTCTCTGGGCATTGTGGATCACGACGTCGAGATCGGCACGGAACTGACGCTCGTATGGGGCGAAGAAAACGGCGGCACGAAGAAGCCGACCGTCGAGCGCCACAAGCAGCTGGAAGTGCGCGCGGTCGTCAGTCCTGTGCCGTACTCCAAGGTCGTGCGCGAGACGTACGCGGCGGGTTGGCGCAGCGCTCAAAGGTAAGCGGAGCGCGCTCTCGTTAGGGGTTGGGCGGTGTGGAATTGCTCTCGCTTGCGGCTCTCCAGATGAAGTAGCTGGGAAGGAACGCCGCCGCCCCGACAATCAGGTAAAAGCCGATCTTGTGCTGCAGGAGCGGCGGCTTCGGTGAATTGTTTGCATTGGCAGGTTCCTCGTCCCGGCAGCCTGGGGCGGACCCAGCCTCGAATGTCACCCTGGCGGACTTCCCTTCGGGAATCGTTCGAAGTTCCCCTGCGTTGTCGAGCAGTAGATCGCCTTTCATTGCGGAGATGACCATCTCGGTCGGCCCGGTCATGTTGACTTCGCCCGCCGCGGCCTGAGCGTTGGCCGCGCGAATAATTCCCGCAGGCGTCCGCACCGCAAGTCCGCCGCTGGCAGGCGAAGCAAAGCCCACGCCGCCGCGGCTGAACAGCACTTGAATCTCGTTCCCCTCGTCCTCGAGCTCCGCTTGGCTCAGGCCCGTCAGGTATGCCTGCCCGCCGCCGACGCGCACGCGCATGGTGCCGCCCTCATCGGTATCGAGCGAGTCGCAGCTATAAATATCCGCCCCTGTCTGCGCGGTTGCATTGTCAATGCGCGCCCGGTCGGCCTGAGCGACCACACCCAGCACCTTTCGGCGCACGCCGCCCTTGCCGCCATTGCCAGCCATGGCTGGCAATGCCGAAACAGCAAGAGATAGGAGCGCAAGCGCCAGAACGCGAGCTGTCATCCTCATCTAAACCCTCCGAGAGGTACGGCTACACTGTGTTCTCGAAGCCGGTGAGCGTCAATTGAATGGGCGGGATGTGTTGTTACATTAGCAACACGCGCCTGCTATCCTCGTGCGTGCAGCGGCCCTGCTTGGCCGGTGACGGAAAGTCCGGCTAGAGTATGAGGGCATAGCTACCGGGTCCCGTGGGGAACAAGGAGACTGCGCCATGGCAACCGCCTGCCAACATTTGAAAGAAATCCGCAAGGTCAAACCAAGCGCTGATGGCTGCGAAGAGTGCCTGAAGATGGGCGACACCTGGGTTCACCTGCGCCTGTGTCTTACCTGCGGCCACGTGGGCTGTTGCGACAGCTCGAAAAACAAGCATGCGACGAAACATTTTCACGCCTCGCATCATCCCATCATGCAGTCTTTCGAGCCGGGCGAAGACTGGCGCTGGTGCTATGTGGACGCCATGATGGTCTGATAACGCGCGAGGCTGTCTCCCCTCGAAAGGGTGGCCACCATGACGCAGCAAGGAATCGTGCAAGCGCTATCCAAGGACGACGCATGGCCTGCGCTAGCCTACGCCGAGTGGGGCGCGACGTGCGCCACGTTGCATATGTGGTCGCAGATGGTCGGCAAGCTGCGCCTCGCGCTTAGCCCGCACGTGAACCACTGGTGGGAGGTCCCGCTCTACGTCAGTCCTCGCGGCCTTGCGACAACCGCGATCCCCTACCGCCTCGGAATCTTTGAAGCCGAATTCGACTTCCTCGATCACGTCCTTCGTTTCACCACGAGCCGAGGCGAAACGAAATCCGTCCGCCTCGCGCCCAGGAGCGTGGCGGATTTCTACAAGGAGTTCAAAGCCACGCTCGCCTCGTTGGGAATCGAAGCCAAGATTTGGGCCATGCCCGTCGAGATTCCCGACCCCATCCGCTTCGACCAGGACACCGTCCACGCCTCCTATGATCCCGAATACGTCAACCGCTTCTGGCGCATCCTGGTCAGTGTAGATTCCGTCTGCAAGGAGTTCCGCGGGCGGTTCATCGGGAAGGCGAGCCCCGTGCACTTCTTCTGGGGCAGCTTCGACCTGGCCACTTCACGTTTTTCAGGAAAGCGCGCCCCGGAACGCCCCGGCGCAGACCGCGTCACGCAGGACGCCTACTCGCACGAGGAAACGAGCGCCGGATGGTGGCCGGGTGGAGGCGAGTTTGCCAGTCCGATGTTCTATGCCTACGCCGCGCCGGAACCGCCCGGATTTCGCGAGGCACCTATCCGGCCAGCCGAAGCCTTCTATCACACCAAGCTCGGCGAATACCTGCTCTCCTACGACGACGTGCGAAATTCACCCGATCCCAAAGCCATGCTGCTCGACTTTCTGCAAAGCACGTATGAAGCCGGCGCAACACTCGGCAAATGGGACCGCGCCGCTCTTGAGCGCCAGCCGTAGCCCTCTTGCGCGTCTGCCGCTTTGCTGCCAGTCAAGGAATACAACCCCAGCCACAGCCTCAGAACCCGTTGGAACCCGAAAAACGCAATACGAGGAACGGGCCGGAAATCCAGGCGAGGGACGCGCGTTCCATAGCCGTGTGAATTCTGTGCTAGCAACCAGCGGATTTCGATTTGCAAATGTCCACGGGATGCCGCATCATGCTTTACTTCTCTTTCTTCAGCGTTGCTCTGCACACGAACTGGGGGGAACTGAATGCGCAGGCCCGTAAGTATTGCTCCGCCAAAAGGAAAACTTGGCGTGCTGACGCCCGGCATGGGTGCCGTCAGCACGACCGTTATGGCGGGGATCGAGCTCGTTCGCCGCGGCGAATCCATCCCGGTCGGCTCGCTCACCCAATTGGCCACCATTCGCTTGGGCAAGCGCACCGAAGGGCGCACGCCGAAGATCAAGGATTTCGTGAAGCTGGCCCGCCTGGACGATCTCGTCTTTGGCGGCTGGGACGTTTTCCCCGACAACGCCTATCAGGCCGCGGCCAAGGCCGGCGTGCTCGATGAGCGGGACCTGCGCAAGGCTGAGAAATTCCTCAAAGGCATCCAGCCGATGAAGGCTGCCTTTGATCAGAACTTCGTGAAAAACCTTCAAGGCGCAAACATCAAGAAAGCCAAAACCAAGTTCGATCTCGCGGAGCAGCTCCGTGAAGACATTCGCAATTTCAAGAAGAAGAACAAACTCGACCGCCTCGTAATGGTTTGGTGCGCCTCCACCGAGGTTTTTCTCAAGCCGGAAGACGTGCACAGGGACTTGGATTCGTTCGAGAAGGCCATGAAGGCCAACCATCCCGCAATCGCGCCTTCGATGCTCTATGCCTACGCCGCGATCTGTGAAGGTGTGCCCTACGCAAACGGCGCGCCGAACCTGAGCGTGGATATTCCCGCTCTCACCGACTTCGCGAAATCGAAAAATGTCCCTGTCGCTGGAAAAGACTTCAAGACCGGCCAGACGCTGATGAAAACGGTCCTCTCGCCTGCTTTCAAGGCGCGCATGATCGGCCTCAACGGGTGGTTTTCGACCAACATCCTCGGTAACCGCGATGGCGAAGTTCTCGAAGATCCGGGCTCGTTCAAAACCAAGGAAGAATCCAAGCTCGGCGCGCTCGAATACATCCTCCAGCCGAAGCTGTATCCCGAGCTGTATGGAAAGTTCACGCACAAGGTGCGCATTAACTACTACCCGCCGCGCGGAGACAACAAAGAGGGCTGGGACAACATCGACATCTTTGGCTGGCTCGGCTACCCGATGCAGATCAAGGTGGACTTCCTCTGCCGCGATTCAATTCTCGCCGCGCCGATCGTTCTCGACCTCGTGCTGTTCCTCGATCTCGCGAATCGCGCTGGTATGCGCGGCATCCAGGAGTGGCTCAGCTTCTACTTCAAGTCTCCCATGTGCGCGCCCGAGCTGTACCCCGAGCACGACCTCTTCATCCAGTTGATGAAACTGAAGAATACGCTCCGCTGGATGATGGGCGAAGAGCTCATTACCCACCTCGGCGCCGAATACTACGACTAGCCCGTGAACGCGACCTACCAGGACTCAGGCTGCTCTGCTAGTAGGGCGGAGAATGTCTTTAGCGACTCGGGGTTTGACAACAGTCTCTGAACTAGTTGCCAGATATCTGCTCGGCTGTACATTCGAAACACCATTGCCGAACGCGACCGACATCTACGTGGACGAAATCGGAGTGAGGATAATAGCCGACCCCGCCCCGATGAAGCAGGAGAGCGGCTTTGCGCACTTGGTTGGTGTCCACCCCGGGCATCCGAATATCAATGGCCTCTCCCTGCATGTGTAAGCTGTGTTGAGCAACTCCGGCGCTATGCTCACGCAGAAAGTTGTTGCTCCAGGGCGTGCGGTACCCGCAAATGACATCGATCTCGCCCCCAGGATGGCCGACAGCCTCTGTCAGTTGCTCGAGTGCGTCATAAAGCCGCGGGTCAAAATGCCGGACATCGCCCGTCCGATGGTCGCGCAGGAAGAAATCCAACTTCGCGAGCGCATCCGGCACGTATCTGGTCCCGACGCGGTAGACGACGTCGATCCACTCGCCGGTATGTGTGTGGTACAAGAGCAGGCGAGCTTCTTGCGACGGTCCGATGGGCGGGGCCGCTTGAAGATTGGGGAAGTGATAAATCGCCGCCGCACAACACAAAACGCCCCCAACCAAAAGCTTCGTCAAAAGCTTTTCAACCGGTCTCACGTCAATTCCCGCCATCATCTCCACGTTGCCAATTAGCCAGCTCCCACTATTGAACACGCCCGGTAAGCCGAGCTACTAGGAGTTATCGCAGAGTGGGACTCGGAGGAGTAACTGCCTAAATCCAGCTAGCAGCGGAACACCAATCCGACCAAGCCTCTTGATTGCAAGGCCTATACACGCAAGACAATGCGGTTGCCGGCTCTTATCGCGCTGCCGCCCCCTAGCTGCGCTCTCCGAACAGCCCCCTGTAGATCCCTCCTCCCACTGCACCGCCCAATAACGGTGCAACCCAAAAAAGCCACAGCTGACGAATCGCCCAGCCACCAACAAAAACCGCCGGTCCCGTGCTGCGCGCCGGATTCACCGAAAGATTTGTCACCGGAATGCCTACCAAATGAATCAGAGTGAGACTGAGGCCTATGGCGATTGCGGCAAAGCCCTGTGGTGCGCGCCGGTCCGTTGCTCCCATGATGATCAACAGGAAAAACATAGTGAGAACGATCTCCGCGACCAAGCAGGCCGTCAGGGAGTAGCCTCCCGGTGAATGGTCGGCGTACCCATTCGAAGCAAAGCCGCCCGCAACAGAGAAACCACTTTTCCCGGACGCGATCACGTATAGAACCCCGCCTGCGGCCACGGCTCCGAGGACCTGAGCGATCCAATAAGGGATCAAGTCAGAAACGGGGAATCGCTTTCCAACTACAAGCCCGAGCGAAACCGCCGGATTCAGATGGCCGCCGGAAATGTGACCAATCGCATAGACCATTGTGAGCACCGTGAGCCCAAATGCGAGTGCGACACCCAGGAAACCGATTCCAAGACTCGGATATGCAGCATCGAGCACTGCGGCTCCACATCCGCCGAAAACCAGCCAAAAGGTACCGAAAAATTCAGCTGCTGCGCGTTTGCCGAGCGTCATTTTTCGCCTCCGAAATAGTCATGGTTCTTGGCCGCACCGCTCCCTGCCTTCAGGAGCAGCGCGAAGCGGCAGAATGGTACCACGTCCTCGCGAACAAGTTCGGCTGAAGCGGACGCCGAAACCGGCACACGCGCCCCCTTTTCGATTCCGCTAGTTTGCTGCTCTCAGGACGTCTCCGACGAAATGGATCAGCCGCAACTCATCGAAAAGCGGCGCGTGCGTCTGCGGGTCCACATGGGAAAACGCGCTCGTGACCAGCACTTCTCGCACGTACCGGCGCGGTATGTCTTTCGCAAGCCACAGACTCTCTGCCGGCGGGATCACATTGTCCGTTGACCCGTGAAGGATGAACACCGGCGCGTGAAGGTTCTCCATCTGCCCTCGGGGAGAGAGCGTCGTCATCTCTTCGTGCTGTATCTCAATCACCTCAAGCAGCCTCGGCCGCACCTCTTCGATCCGCCGCGCGAGCAGCGCTATCATCGTCGCGCGAGCCGGAGGACTCAGCCGGTCGAGAAGCGGCTTCGCTTTATCGGGCTGCTCCCATAGCCAATACCTCAGTGCATCGTGTGCGACGGGAAGATCGGGCGGCGGAAAGAATTGCTGCAAGTGTGCGTACACGAAGACCGAAGCGCCGTAATCATGCGCAGCGTATGGGATCGTGCGCCCGTCAGGGAATACCTCCTGGCTCGTGGCCAGGAAGCGAGAGACCCGCCCAAGATCGTCGTACGCGCCCATCAGCACGAGCGCCCGAATATGCGGCGCGTACCGCGGATCGCACGCCGCCAGCAATGACAGCCCTCCCGCGAAGCTGACTCCTGTGACCGTTACCGGCCCGGTTCCGAGTCGCTGGTCGAGCCACGCGGCCGATTCCCCGATCGTTGCGATTGAATCCCGGTCAACGTGATAATCCGCGAGCGACGCCACCTCTGGCGTGAGAACAGCCAGCCCTGTGCTTGCCGCCGCCTGCGAGAAAGCTTCCAGACGCGGCTCGTCGATTCCCAGGTGATGGATGCCATGCACGACGACCATTCCGTGAGGGTGCGCCACTCCTAGAGGCCTATAAAGACGTGCCCTGATTGGGCCGCCCGGAGTTGAAATCGTCATGTTTTCGATACTGACGGCGCCGGTTTCGAACTGCAGAAGTGTGCGCGGGGACTCAAGTCCAGCGAAACGGCTCAGGAGGATGTAGCTGCGCAGGTCGTAGCGCAGGTAGAAGATCGCGATTCCAATGAGGATGGCAATAATTGCTACAACGAACCACGCGGTGCGCCTTTTTCGAGGCTTTGTGGACTCAGCCTTTCGCTCGCTGAGCTCGCCCGTCGGCGAGGCAGGCTGGGTGACGTTCGTCCCCATCGCAATGCGCGAAGTCTATCACTGGGCGGTCAACTTGAGGAAATGCTCATGGACAATCGTGTCGTCCGTTAGCTCGGGGTGAAACGTCGCTGCGAGAATTCGGCCCTGTTGCACGAGCACGGGATGGCCCGCGTCTTCCGCCAGAATCTCGACGCCCTTCCCCACCGACTCGATGATCGGTGCGCGGATGAAGACCATCTCGATCGGCTCTTTGCGCAGCTTCGTCATTCCTGCACGAACGTCGCTCGCAAGTTGTCTGCCGTATGCGTTGCGCAGGATCTTCACATCCAGCAGCCCGAGTGACGCCTGCGCAGGACCGCGAACCTCTTTGGCCAGAAGAATCGCCCCGGCGCACGTTCCGAAAAAGGAGCCGCCGTTCGCGGCAAACTGTTTCACCACTTCGAACAGCCCCTCCTCGTTCATCACCTTCAGGTGCGTCGTGCTTTCTCCGCCCGGAAGAATCAGCCCGGCAATCCTCGCCAAATCATCCGGCCAGCGGACATAATCATGCGCGACGCCTAGACGGTCGAGCATCTTGCCGTGGGCTTCGTAATCGCCCTGAATTGCTAGTATTCCGATTTTCATGGAGGCACGTTGGAGGAGAGATCCTTTAGCTGACAAGAACCGTCCGCTTCAGGATGACGACCCTCGCCCGGTCGTCACCATCCCCGCGTCTGGAGCAGATCCTTCTCTTCGAGCTGGCGCACATCGAGGCCCTTCATCGCGTCGCCCAACTCTTCCGACGCTTCCAGGACAGCCTTCGGATCCTTGTAATGCGTGGTCGCTTTCACGATCGCCCGTGCGCGCTGCGCGGGATCGCTCGACTTGAAAATCCCCGACCCGACAAACACCGCCTCCGCGCCCAACTGCATCACCAGAGCGGCGTCCGCAGGAGTTGCGACGCCTCCCGCCGAGAAATTCGGCACCGGCAGCTTCCCGTTCTTCGCCACCCACGCCACGAGCTCCAGCGGCGCGCCGAGTTCCTTCGCCTCGTGCACAAGTTCCTCCTCGCCAAGCGTGGTCAGCCGCTTCATCTGCGACACTATCGCGCGCATGTGCCGCACCGCTTCGACGATATTCCCCGACCCCGCCTCGCCTTTCGTGCGAACCATCGCCGCGCCTTCCGCGATTCTCCGCAGCGCCTCGCCCAGGTTCCGCGCGCCGCACACAAACGGCACTTTGAACCCGTGCTTCCAGACGTGGTGCTCCTCATCGGCCGGCGTCAGGACCTCGCTCTCGTCAATGTAGTCCACCTCGAGCGCCTCGAGCACCTGCGCCTCCGCGAAATGCCCGATGCGCACCTTCGCCATCACCGGAATCGAAACCACCTCCATGATTTCGCGGATCACGCGCGGCGCGGCCATGCGCGCCACGCCGCCTTCCTTGCGTATGTCCGACGGCACGCGCTCGAGCGCCATCACCGCGCACGCGCCCGCATCTTCGGCAATCTTGGCCTGCGCGGCGTTCGTGACGTCCATAATCACGCCGCCCTTCAGCATCTCGGCCAGACCGACTTTCACGCGCCACAGATTGTTGTTCATCAGCTCCATTGTGCTCTCCTTTACCGTGAGAACCTGCCGCTGGCAGGTTCGAAAGGCTCAGCCAAGAATCCGCCCTGCGGACTGCACGGTTCAGCTGCCCTTCGCCACTTTCTCAAGGTAACGTTCCTTATCGACGCAAACGAATCTGCCCCGTCCGCGTGCCAGCACAACGCCCGACGCGTCGCGAATCTCGCCTTCACGAAAAAGCTCGCGTCCCCTGCGCTCGACCTCTCGCCCTTCCACCACCAAGTCGCGCCCGATCGGCACGGGTTTGATGTACTCGATGGTCAGCTCTGCAGTCACGGCGTGATCCCTCTCGAACCGGCTCACTTTCGCCATCACCTCATCGAGCAGCGTCGCAATGATACCGCCGTGCACGAATCCTTCGCCTCCCTGATACTGCGGCGCAATCTGAAACAACCCACGAATCCGCCGAGCGGCATCGTCCTGATCGAATGTCAGCTGCATCCCGCGCTCGTTCGCGCCGCCGCAGGCGAAGCACCTGTTCGTCGGGTTCGGCTTCAGCAGCATCGCTAGACCAGCGCCACGCGCTCGTGGAATTCCTCGCGCGCGCCCCGCTCCCGTTTCCGCAGCTCCGACTTCAGCAGCTCGCAGAATACCTGGATGCCTTTCGCGATCCGCTTCTCATCCACGCTCGAAAAGCCGAGCCGCAAAGTATTCGGCTGCGGATTCTGCGAATAAAAATTCCGCCCCGGTATGAAGTAAATGCCCCGCTCCCGCGCGTGAATCAGGAGTTCGCCCGCATCGAATCCCGCCGGCAGCGTCACCCAGACGGTCATACCGCCCTCGGGATTCGTCCACGACGTCCCCGCAGGCATATGCTTTTCCAGCGCCTCCTGCATCGCCCCCAACCGGCTGCGGTACGATTTCTTCGTCCGTGCCAGGTGCCGCTCCATGTAGCCCCGCCGCATGAACTCGGCGATGGCCGCCTGGGCAAGCTGGTCCGTATGCAGGTCGCTCGCCTGCTTCACCAGACGCAGCCGCCCGATCGCGCTTTCGGCGCCGATACACCAGCCGACGCGCAATCCCGGAAACGCAATTTTCGAGAAGCTGTCGAGCTGAACCACGTTGCCCTGCGTGTCGAGCGAGCGTAACGACGGAAGCGCATTCCCGCGCAATCGTATCCGCGCGTAGATGCTGTCTTCCACCACGGGCACCTGATAGCGCGCCGCAATCTCGAGCAGCCTCCGCCGCTGCTCGAGGGGCATCGCCGTCCCGGTGGGATTGTGAAAATCCGGCGTGACCAGAATGAACTTCACGCGATTCTGTAGCAGCACCGTCTCGAGCGCATCCACGTCCATCCCCACATGGCCCGTTCGAGACGCATTCGCCTCCACCGGCACTGCGAGGGTTCTTACCCGGGCTCCAGCGAGCAAAGTCAGCGCTCCGGGGTACGCCGGATTCTCGAGCGCCACGCAATCGCCCGGCCTTAGAAACGCCTTGCAGATCAGGTCAATCGACTGCTGCACTCCATCCGTTATCAAGAGTTGTTCGGGACGGACGTTCGATCCCTCCCTGCGAAACCAGTCGAGCAGCGCGCGCCGCAATGGTTCGTACCCGTCGCTTGCTCCGAATTGAAGGATCTTCCGCCCCTCGCGCCGCAGCACAGCGTTCGTGCACCGTCGGATTTCGTCCAGCGGAAAGGATTCATCCGAAGGTCTCGCGCATGTGAACGCGATCGCATCCGGCGGCACATCAGGCATCATGCGGCTCAAGCCCTCGTCGCCGCGCTCGTCCGCAAAAAGCGCCTCCCAGCGCGTAGGCCCGCCGTTGCCGCTCGCCCGAGGCGCAGGCGAGAACTGCTTCACCCCCGTCCCGCAGATAAACGTGCCGCGCCCGACGTGCCCCTGAATGAGCCCTTCGGACTCCAACTCGGCATACGCATTCGCGACGGTCGTTCGATGAACTCCCAGCTGGCCTGCGAGTTCCCTGCTCGCCGGGATTCGATCTCCCGACCGCAGGTCGCCGGAGTGCACCAGCGCACGGAGCTGGTCGCGCAATTGGATATACAACGGGATATGGCTTTCGGGCTGAAGATGTAATGGCAGCATTGGCTCTTTCCTACAGGCCAATATAGAGTACAGCGGAACGTCGTAAAGAGCCAATTTGTCTTTTATGGGAGAAACGCAGAAAGGCTCGTCATCCCGAACCCGCTCGCGTCGCTCCCGGATTGCGCGTCTGTCCCCGCGGCCGGACGGAAACGGCGGAACCGCTGCTTCACGGCGGCCTTATTTTTCCCCGTAGGGGCACAGCATGCTGTGCCCGGCGAGGTTCCTTGGCACTGCCTCTACATTTGACCTCGCACGAAAATGTGCCCGTTGGCCACCTGTTCGAAGCGAGGACCGACTATGCACTAGCATCTGCGTGAGGTGTTACGAAGAGCCGGAAGAAGTGCCCTACTCCCCAAACAACTTCGACTGCGCGTCCACAACCGCCCCGATCCCTCGCGTTGCCCGCGCCGATCGCCGCGCCATCCCCACGACTCCGAGGACCTTCAGCTCCGCCAGTGCCGACCGGGGGATGAACATCCGCAGCGCGTTGCCATGAAGGTCTGGCGGCGTCAGGTGCACGCCCGTATCCAGAAGCTCAAGGAGATTGTTCGCCACGATCCCCTCAATCACATCTTCGTCGCGGAACCGCAGCCGCACCCATAACCCATCCAATTTCGGCCGGCTCAGGAAAGTCTTCCGATCCGGCTCGAACGGATCCTTGAATTCGCGCACGAAATACACGGCTTTCACGTCTTCCAGCCGTATGGCTTCATGCTCGCCGTCTTGCGTGAGGAGATCGAGGCTTTCTGCACGCCCGAGAGTAGCCGGGTTCAGATAGCCTCTTACCGCCTTGCGGTCAAGCCGGAGCACGACCGCCTTCTTGAGCGTCGAGGCTGGGGCGCGACTCTTCACTGCGTGAACGCCTTCTTATGGGATGCAGTTGCTATCCCGGCGCAGGTTATGTTATCGTTATGCCTGTTTTTGTCAACTTATTGGTGCTTAAAGGGTTAGCACCGGAGTCGCCGCCGATTGACCGCCGAGGGACCAAACCCGAAAACGGCCTCCCGTATAACCCCCGTCACCTCGTATCGACCTGATTTGAACATACTTACGCAATACATGATCAGCCACGCTTCGGGTCACAGCCTCTCCGCCACCCGTCTGCAGAGGCTCGGCCCATCGCCCGTTTGCCCGGCGCTCAAGAGTTGGGGGGAACGCAGTTGCAGGCAGAGATTCGGACATTTCTGAACAGCCTTCGCGTTGAGAAGGGTTTGTCGGAAAATACGCTGAATGCCTATCGGCGCGATATTACCAAGTTCTCTGAATTCGCCGCGAAGCGCGGCGCCGGCACTAAGGATGTGGAGCGAAGCGATGTGGTCGATTTCCTCGCCTCCCTCTATCGAAGGGGACTGGACAGCCGCTCCGTCGCCCGCCACCTCGTGACCATCCGCAACTTCTTCCGGTTTTTGATGATGGAAGGCGTGATTGACGACGATCCGACTGCAACCATCGAATCACCCAAGTTTCGCCAGAGTCTCCCTCAATTCCTTAGCGTCGAGGAGGTGAACCGTCTCCTCGACCAGCCCGACACGAAATCAACTCTCGGCCTGCGCGACCGCGCCATGATCGAGCTGATGTATTCCTGCGGCCTGCGCGTATCAGAGATGTGTGGTCTGAGCGTCCAGGATATGCAAATGGAAGCAGGGTATCTGCGGTGCATCGGCAAGGGAAACAAGGAGCGCTTGGTGCCGGTCGGGCGCCAGGCCCTTGGGATGGTCCAGCAGTATCTCCGATTGGCGCGGCCCAAGCTTCTCGGCGAAAGGTCTTCTCCGTTCCTGTTTCTAAACCTGCGGGGCCGCAACATGGACCGTATTACCTTCTGGAAGGCGCTTGGGAAATACGGGCGCAGAGCCGGTCTCCGGAGGCCCTTGAAGCCGCACATGCTGCGCCACAGCTTTGCGACCCATCTGCTTGACCGTGGCGCCGATTTGCGCTCCGTGCAGATGATGCTGGGCCATTCCGATATTTCGACGACGCAGATCTATACGCACGTCGTCGAAGAACGTTTGAAGCAGGTCTATAAAGCGCACCACCCCCGCGCCTGAGCACTTCGCGGGGATTTTCAGGGAGGCGCACGAGCTCATGCCCGATTACATGTTTTTGCTCGAAAGCAGGCTTTCTCCCGAACAGCGAGCCGTGCTGGAGCGGGTTCAGGAGTTGTCGCGGTCGGAAGACGTCAATATCTATCTCACGGGCGGCGCCGTCCGCGATCTGATCTCCGGACAGCCGATCCGCGATCTCGACTTCACTGTCGAAGGAAATCCTGCTCGCATGGTGCACGAGCTCGAAAAGGGCGGGGCCCGCGTCACCATGGAAAACGAACGCCTGCGGACCTACGAGATGATTTTCGCCGGCGACGCGGATGGCTCGATCTCCGCCGCGCGCGACGAGGTGTACGAGCGGCCCGGCGCGAAGGTCGAATACCGCTTCTCCGGTATTATGGAAGACCTTCGCCGGCGCGATTTCTCGGTCAATGCAATCGCGATTTCGCTCAACAGCCAGTCGTTAGGGCTCTTGCTTGACCCCACAAACGGTCTTGCCGATCTGGAGCGCCAGGAAGTGCGCGCGCTTTCGATCCACGCATTCACGAACCAGCCAATTCGCCTCCTCCGCGTTTTGCACGTCGCCGCTCGCATGGGATTCAAGATGGAGTCGCGCACGCAGGAGTGGTTCGAACTGGCCATGGAGCGCGGGCTGAACGAAAACATTGAAGGCGCTGATGTGGGAAACGAGGTTCGAGCTCTCGCGCGCGAAGACAACCCGACTGCAGCCTTGAGGCAATGGGAGGCACGCGGCCTGCTGCCCGCTATCCACCCCAGTTTGCAGCGGCGCAAGCCCAACTACGAGAAGCTCAACAGGATCGCCAGGGTCCGCGCCAATTACTTCGCGGCGGGGCTGCGTCCCCGGCTCCATGTCGCGGTCACCGGCTACATTCTTGGCCGCTTGAAGTCCCGCGAAAGGATCGCCGCTCTTCGAAAGATGGAGTTCCGCCAGGCGGAAATAGACGCCGTCATCGGCCTCTACGATGAAGCGCAGAAGGTGGTCAAGATTCTCAAGAGCCGCAAGACCAATGGCCCTCGCGACGCCTATTTCTACATCGCTTCCCTTCCCTCCGAGATGCTCGCCTACATCGAAGTGGAGCTGCGGAATCCGCGCGCGCTTTCGAAGATCCGCAACTACATCCAGAAATGGCGGCCAATGCGCCTCGCGCTTCCCGTAGCCGAGCTCGACTCGCTGGGAGTTCCGCGCGGCCCGAAGTTCGACAAGGTCATCGAGCAGCTTTTTGAAATGCAGCTCCGGGGCAAGGCCCGCAGCCCCGAAGACCGGACCAAAGCCCTTCGGTCTCTCGCCGGCATCAAGGAAGAGCCGGCAAAGAAGCCCGAGAAGAAGCGCAAAGGCAAGGAACTCGCGCCAAAGCCCGCGGAAGCCAAGCTGCGCGAGAGGCGAGCCGCCGAGGCCGCCCAGCCAGCGGGAGCCCCCGTAGCGGGGAAGGCGGCTGCCGCTGCAAAGCCCGCGCTGGCGCCACCGGCGGCGCCTGCAAAAGCCGCACCCCCGGCCAAACGAGCGCCGAAGAAGCATGCGCGGGTCGTGCGCCCGAAACCAAAGGCTCCTGCGAGAAAGCGGTCTCGGAGCCGATAGCAGGTTTCGATGCGCTCACGATCCCCTGGTCCATGATCCTGAACCGTCAGCGCCGGGTTCGAGTTCCACTGGCAAACCTAAAGAAATTCCTCGCTCGCGCGCAACGCGCCCTGCACCTTCCCTCCCAATCGCTTACCGTCTGCCTTGTGAGCGACGCCGAAATCGCGCGGTGGAACCGCCTCTATCGCCGCAAGAGCGGGCCCACCGATGTCCTCTCGTTCCCAGCAAATGGAACGCGGCGCCGCGGACGGCTCTCGCGATCGCAGAGGAAGAGCGAGCCCGTCTCCGTTTCCTTCGCCTCCTCCGCTCCCTCTACTTCCTCTGCCTCTTATCTCGGCGATATCGCCATCGCGCCCGCTGTGGCCAAGCGCAACGCGCGTCGTTTCGGGCGCACCTACGACGAAGAGATGCGCATCCTTGTCCTTCATGGCATCCTGCACCTGATGGGATACGATCACGAGACCGACACGGGCCAGATGGACCGGCGCGAAAAGCGCCTTCGCCGCGCATTGGGTCTGGCATAGACCATGGCTTTCTACCTCTACATTCTCGGCGTGCTTGCGTTGACGGCGGGGCTCGTCGTCGCTTCTTACCTCGATCGCGTATTTCGTGAGATCGGCCGCGTCTCGACAGGCAAGGTTCACGAGCATCTCGAGACCTTCGAAGCGGAAATCGAGCCGCGCTTCAAAATGGACCGGCGTCGCGCGGCTCTCGCGTTCAGCGTGCTTGCACGGCTGTGGCTCGTCGCCGTCGCAGCTCTTACGGCTCGCGGAGTGATTTTCTTCGTGCCGGGCACGTGGCAAGCAACAGTCGAAGTGGTTTTCTTCCTTGGAGCGGAAGTCATCATCGCGATGCAGCTGCTGCCGATGCTCCTGCTCGCAGGGACGCGCGGTGACTGGATCGCACCTTTGGTGCCCCTGGTGCGCCTGTTCCTGTGGGTCATCTGGCCCATTTACGCCGTTCTCGATCTTCTCGCATCCGTGCTGCGACTTTCGGAAGAGGAACCGAGCACGCCCGTTGCCGAGCAGCAGGCGATCGAAGCGCTCGTGGATGCGGCCACCGAGGAAGGCATCATCGAACAGGACGAGGCGCGTCTGATCGAGCAGGTCGTCGAGTTCGGCGAAAAACGCGTCCGCGATGTGATGACACCGCGCCCGGATGTCGTCGCCATCCCCGCCGGCGCCACTATCGAGGAACTGCGCGATCGCGTGATCGAGACGAAATTCTCTCGGCTACCTGTGTATGAGAAATCCCTCGACGATATTGTCGGCATCGTCATGGCTCGCGACATTCTCGCCGTGCCTGAGCGCGATGCCGCCCGCCGCAATGCGCGCGAGCTGATTCGCCCGGCGCTTTTCGTTCCGGAGATGAAATTCGGCTCCGAACTGCTCAAGGAGATGCAGCAGAAAAATCAGCAAATGGCGGTCGTAATTGACGAATACGGCTTGCTCGCGGGAGTCGTCACAGTCGAAGACCTGATAGAAGAGATCGTCGGCGAAATCGGCGAAGAGGATCGCCGGCCCGCGCCCGACGTCATCCGCGAAAGCGGCGGCGCGATGGTCCTGCGCGGCAGCGTGCCCGTGGATAAGATCAACGAGCTTTTCGGCGTGGACATTGGCGTCGCAGCAGAGAAATCCAACGCCTCAACCGTCGCCGGACTGCTCAACGGCCTCGCAGGTCACGTGCCGCGCACCGGTGAAGTGATCGAGTCCGAGGGATTGCGGTTCGAAGTCCTCGAAGCGAACCAGTGGAAGGTGCTCCGCGTTCGCGCGAAGCGCGCCGCCGCGAGCGCTGCCTCCTCCGCCCGAACGGTTTAGCACGTCTCCCAGGCCCAGCACTCGAAAATGCGCTTTAAGCACTGTTTAGGTGTCCTAGGCGTGCACTTTTGTGCCGAAATTGCCTTCACTTCGAACGAACTCGAAACTCCAGCTGGAGCCTTTTCGCGCCACTTTGCCATCACGCAGAACCCGCGCGGAGGCGGGCCACTTCCTCGCGTAGTTCGCGGAGCTCGCGTTGCAAGTCGGGCAGGCGGTTGAAGACGGCGACGGATTTTCGCCAGGCAAGATTGTCCATCGCGGGGTAGCCGGAGTAGATCGCGCCGGCGGGAACGTCCCCGGGAACGCCGCTCTGCGCCGTCAGCGTCGCGCCGTCGCCGATCATCAAATGACCCGCGGCGCCGACTTGTCCTGCGAGGATACAGCGGTTGCCCACGTGCGTCGTGCCGGCAAGGCCGACCTGTCCGCAGAGCAGCGTGTCCTCGCCCACCTTGCAGGCGTGGCCGACCTGCACGAGGTTGTCGATTTTCGTGCCGCGGCCTATGTGCGTCTCGCCGACCGTCGCCCGATCAATCGCGCTCTGCGCTTGAATTTCGACGTCGTCTTCGATTACCGCGATTCCCGACTGGCGCATCTTGTACCAGTGCCCGTTCGCCTCGCGCGCGAAGCCGAAGCCGTCGCTGCCGACGACGACTCCATTTTGTAACAGGACTCGGTTGCCTATGCGGCATCCTTCGCGTACGCAGGCGTGCGAGTGAGCGAAGAAATCGTCGCCGATGCGCGCACCGCGATAAATGGAAACGAAGCTGTGCAGCACGGCATTCGCGCCTATCTCCACACCCTCATCCACGAAACAATAGGGTCCGATGTGGGCGTTCGCGCCGATTTTCGCGGACTTGGCGACCACGGCGGCTGGATGCACGCCCGGAGCATATTTCGGTGCAGGATGAAAAAGTTCGATCGCGCGCGCAAAATCGAGATAAGGATTCGCAGAACGCAGCGCGGCGATGTGCGGGCGAGCCTCGTCTTTCGTAATGAGGATCGCGGAGGCGCGCGTCGTCTCGAGCGCGGGGCGGTACTTGCGATTCGTGAGGAACGTCAGCTCGCCCGTTTGCGCCTCCTCAATGCCGGCGACACCCGTGATTTCGAGATTTGCGCTGCCTTCGAGCGCGCATCCGAGTTTGCTTGCGATTTCTCCGAGTTTCATGACAGTCTCCTCGCGAAAGATGACCAAAGAAATTGAAAGTTAGCAGTTGAGGCTGGAAAGTTCAAACAGAAGGCACGGAAGACACAAAGATCCGGCGTAAAGCGGCCGTAACGAGTTGGCGAGGCCCTCTCGGGACCAGTCGCGTGGATCAGCGCTTGTGGGACTGGGCGTAGTCGAGGGCGAACTGCTTGAGAGCCGGATTGCTCAGGCCCAGGGCCGCGGCCTCTTTTTCGGCGCGGTCAACGTCCCAATGATCCACCACAAGCCTCTTGATCAGCCACATCATGGACGCGCGATTGCCCCCGGAGCAGTGAATGAACGCAGGCTCGACACCTTTCGTCGTGATCACGTCGAGGAATTTGCCGGCCGCCACCGGATCGGGCGCGGCAGGGTTGAACGGGATATTGTAGAAACGGATTCCGGCGGATTTCGCGGCGGCGGCTTCGGCTTCGATATCCGCCCCTGCCTCGCTCGGCTGCCGCAGGCTGATGATTGAAGCGAAGCCCATCTTCTTGATTTCAGCCGCCGCTTCGGGCTTGGTCGCGCCCGCGCAAGCGACGACCGTTTCAAGGCGGTGGAAGTTGCTGACGCCCTCAACGTTTTCACTGGTGACTTCCTGCGTCCGTGTCGGCGCGACGATCAGACATGCCAACGCGACCAGGCCCGCCGCGATCAGGAGACGTGATTTCATGGATGTCCTCCTCCGCGGCATTATCGTCCCGAAGCGCAGATTGGGGCAACCCAAGGTCTTCGCGAGAACGCCACTATCATTTGCCGAGAAGGGAGCGGGCGATGACGAGGCGCTGGATTTCGCTTGTGCCTTCGCCGATGGTGCAGAGTTTGACGTCGCGGTAGAACTTTTCCGCCGGGTAGTCCTTGGTGAAGCCGTAGCCACCGTGAATCTGCACAGCTTCGTTCGCGACGCGCACGGCAACTTCTCCAGCGTAGAGCTTGGCCATGCTGGATTCGCGCGTGAAGCGGGCGTTCGCATCGCCTGAGGCAATAGCGCGATCGGCGAGCCATGCCGCGCGATACGTGAGCAGACGCGCGGCTTCGATCTGCACGGACATGTCGGCTAGCTTGAACTGGATGGCCTGGAAATCGGCGATGGGCTTGCCGAACTGCTTGCGTTCCTTGGCGTAGCGGACGGCGCACTCGTACGCGCCCTGCGCCATCCCAAGGCCGAGCGAGGCGATCGAGATGCGGCCGCCGTCGAGAATCTGAAGGCTGTTGATGAAGCCTTCGCCCTCCGCGCCGAGCAGATTTTCGGCCGGGACGCGGCAATCGGTGAAAACGACTTCGCTTGTGTCGCTCGCGCGCAGGCCGAGCTTGTTTTCCTTCTTGCCGGGACGAAAGCCGGGAGTTCCCTTCTCCACGATGAAGGCGGAAATGCCGTGGTGCTTCTTCGCGGCGTCGGTGACAGCCATGCCGACGCAGACGTCGGCGTAGTGGCCGTTGGTGGTGAAGGTCTTCGAGCCGTTGAGCAACCACTGGCCGTCTTGTTTCTTGGCGACGGTGCGCGTGCCGCCGGCGTCCGAGCCCGCTTCAGGTTCGGTGAGCGACCAGCAGCCGAGCTTCTTGCCTTGCGCGAGGGGGACGACGTACTTGCGGCGCTGTTCCTCGGTACCGAATTTGAAGATGTGGTTGGTGCAGAGCGAATTGTGCGCGGCGACGATAATGCCGACGGAGCCATCCACGCGCGAAAGCTCCTCGATGATGATGGCGTACTCGACGTAGCCCATACCTGAGCCGCCGTATTGCTCGGGAAAAATGACGCCGAGAAACCCCATTTCCGCCAGCTTGGGAATGATCTCCGAGGGGAAGTGCGAGGATTCGTCCCACTCCATGACGTGCGGAGCGATTTCGCCTTCGGCAAATTCGCGGACGGTGCGGCGAAGGTGCTGCTGCTCGTCGGTGAGGGAAAATTCCATGAGATGTTTATACCACGGCGGTTCGTGCGAGAACGGCGGGGGCAAGAGCGTGCGCACAGATAGGCAAACGCAGAAGCCGAATGAGAGACAAATGGGTTTGGCGTCGCCAAGCATTTGTGCCGGGCACAGCATGCTGTGCCCCTACGAGAGCGTGATTGGCGGTGCGCGAGGTGTGTCCGAAGGGAGAAAGCGGCGGCAAGCCGCCGCACTCCACATGCGTTCCCACGCTTCGCACAGATAGCGAAGGATGGGGCACCCGGAAAAGCTAAAGATGAGGAGGGATCCTTCGGCAGGCAACAAACGACTGCCTCAGGATGACGACACTTCGGTTGTGCTGGGCGTGCAAGAGCAGATCCCCACATCGCCGACAGACGGGCCTCACCCATTCGCAAAAGCCGCGAATGGTTCGGGATGACAGCGATTGGTGAATTGCACGGCGAGCAAATGGCAAACGAGATGCCAAGAATCTGCGCCGGGCACAGCATGCTGTGCCCCTACGGAAAAACGGGCTACAGGGCGAGCGAGGCGACGCCGGAGCGGTGACCGACGGCGCGAAGAACAAGATCGGCGAGCGACCGGATCAGGAGCGGCGAATCGTTGAGCGCAGGCATCATGTAAAAGTCGGAGATGCCGAGAGATTCGGCGTGCTCGCGCGCCTCGATGTTGATTTCGTAAAGCGTTTCGATGTGCTCGGTGAGAAATGAGATTGGAATTACGAGCATGCGACGCACGCCTTCGCGCGCCAGTTCGTCGATTGTGCCCATGAGCGACGGCGCCAGCCACTTCTGCGGGCCAACGCGGCTCTGATAACAGAGGACGTGCGGATTGGGCCACGCGCCAAGGTCGCGAACCATCTGAACGGTCGCCTCGATTTGCTTCGGATACGGGTCGCCTTTTTCGATGAGCACGAGCGGCAGGCCGTGCGCGCTGAATACGAGATGAACGTCCGAAGGGCGCGGGAGCTGGCGAAGCACGCTGTTAACACGCTCGACGATTCCGGCGATATAGTCCGGGTGGTCGTAGAAGTGGTCAATCAGGTGCACGGGGTTGGAGGGCTTGTAGAGGCGGTTCCATTCCTTGAGGCTGCTCGCGGTCGTCGCGAAGGAATAGTGCGGATAGAGCGGAAGCAGAATCAGCTCATCGAAGGGCGAAGTTTCGAGCGCGGCGATCGCTTCCATCGTGTTTGGGCGCCAGTAGCGCATGGCCACGAGAACATGAGCCGAGATGTGCGGGCGCAGCGCCGCTTCCAGAGCGCGTGCCTGTTGCTCGGTGAGGCGACGGATGGGCGAGCATCCGCCGATTTCAGCGTAGTGGAGGCGGACTTTTTTCGAGCGCGTCGTGGAGATCAGCTTGGCGAGCGGCTTGCGCGCCAGAAACGAGCCCGGGAAATTGATGATGTCGGGATCGCAGAAGAGATTATAGAGAAACGGTTCGACGGCCTCTTGCGAATCCGGACCGCCCAACTGAAAGAGAACGACGGCGATTTTCTTCGGCGCTGCCATTGGATGACGGGAAAAGAATAACACGCCACACGATTAGACGGCAGGAGTCGAATATCGGGAGGCTCGCGGCAGTCCTTATCGGCGCATGAGGCGGACAAAGGCGTATTGACGCTCCGGAGGAATCTGTCTACATTCGGTACGTGCCCGTCAAAAAGATTCAAGTTGGCCAGCTTTGGAAGAAGAACGACAGCGGCGAATCCTTCCTGGTGACCAAGGTCTATGCCGAGGCACTCGCCACGTTTGCCTTGCTGCGTAAGGCCGGCGCGGAGGGAGAGCCGCCCATCCGCGTGAAGGTGACGAAGGTGGCGGCAGCGTCCGACCTGCCGGGGTTTACCTACGCGCAGGAATCGGACGAGTTTTGACCGCTTCCCCGTTCTGCATTCGTGATCTCCACGCACACTACAAGAGAGATTCTTCGACTGCGCGTCCCGACCGAAAGTCGCGAGAAGCGCGACTTCTGGGAGAAAGAGCTCGGGACGCTCCGCTCAGAATGACGGCCCCACGGCTTTGGGCTTTCAGCCCTAGCTAGAAGCGGAGGACGACGCCGAGATTTGCCATTCCCTGGTTCGCGTAATTGGGCACGCGCGCGACGAAGCAGCCGAAAAAGTCACAGAACAATTGGTCTGAGGACGTGGTCCGCGTCGGCGAATAGCGAACGTCGAGGCGCAGGCCGACGTGCTGACCGCGATCGATGAAATACTTCACGCCTCCGCCGATGCTGTATGAAAAGCGATTGCTGAACGGCAGAGCCGCAACGGCGTCGTGGCTGAAGTGAGTGAAACCCAAGCCGCCGGCGAAATACGGGCTAAAGCGCGATTCGGAATGCAAGATCGAGTAAAGGAAGCCCCATTGATACATGTTCGTGGTTTCTTCGCCGGCGGGCATGGACGAGGTGCCAAATTGATTCACGGCGGTGAGGTGCGAGGGCTGGTGGCTCCACAGGAATTCGGCCTGCAGATGGGGAACGAGGTCCACGTCGCCGATGGCGCCATAGTCCCAGGTGCTCTTGAAATTCAGCGCGCCGACGGGACCGCCTGACTGGCTGAGATCGATGCTGCCACCGAAGCGCGTGCCACCGAATGGAGTGATTTCGAAGCTACGATGGTCGTAGTCAAACTGAGCCTGAGCGCTCGATGCGCCCATTGCGATGAGAAGTGCGGCGATGCAAGACAGCTTCCATAAAGACATATGATCCTCCCTCCCGTAAACCCTGGACGGCTGGATAAGTTGTTGGATGCGGGCAAGAGGAAATTCGCAATGCTGCCGGTGCGAGACAGTCAGGTTTGCGTATCCGAATGCGCGAAGGTGGATTAGAATGGTGTGCGCATGGCGTCCACAGCCAGGTCGAACTTCGTACACCTGCATCTGCACACGGATTACTCTCTCCTCGATGGCGCTTGTGAAATCGGCGAACTGACCGCGGAAGCGGCGCGGCGAGGAATGCCGGCCGTCGCGGTGACTGACCACGGCAACCTTTTCGCGGCTGCGAATTTCTACCATCAGGCCACAACGCACGGCGTAAAGCCGATCATCGGCTGCGAGGTGTACGTTGCGCCGGACAACCACAAGAATCGCGGCGCGGAAGCCGAGCGGTCCAACCATCTCGTGCTGCTGTGCGAGAACGAAGAGGGCTATCGCAACCTGATCCAGCTCGTTTCGACCGGCTTCCTTGACGGCTTCTACTATAAGCCGCGCGTGGACCACGATCTGCTTGCGAAGCACAGCAGGGGCCTGATCGCGCTTTCGGCGTGCCTGCGTGGCGAAGTGGCCGATGCGCTGCTTTCTGAAAAATACGATCAGGCGCGGACGAATGCCTACCGGCTGCGCGACATCTTCGGCAAAGGGAATTTCTTCCTCGAAGTCCAGGATCAGGGGATCGAGATCGAAACGCGCATCAACCGCGATCTCGTGAACCTGTCGCGCGAGACGGGAATCCCGCTGGTTGCGACGAACGATTGCCACTACCTGACGAAGTCCGACGCGCACGCGCAGGAAGTTCTATTGTGCATCCAGACCGGAAAGACGATGAGCGATGCGCAGCGGATGAAGTTCGCGACCGACCAGTTCTACTTCAAGACCGCGGAAGAGATGGCGCAGGTGTTCCGCGAACTTCCCGACGCAGTGGCGCGGACGGTGGCGATTGCCGAGCGCTGCAACGTGAAGATCCAGCGCGTCGGTAACCCGTTCCCGGAATTTCGGGTGCCCGAGGGTCACACGACAGATTCGTATTTCGAGAAGGTGGTGCGCGAGGGATTTGCGGCACGCGCGCCGCAGCTCGAGCGCCTGGCGAAGGAAAACCTGCTGCGTCACCCCATGGCCGAATACGAACAGCGCCTCTCGGATGAAATCAAGATGATTCAGAAGATGCGCTTCGCGGGCTACTTCCTGATCGTCTGGGATTTCATCCGCTACGCGCGCGCACAGGGAGTGCCGGTAGGGCCGGGACGGGGTTCGGCGGCCGGGAGCCTCGTGAGCTACGCGCTGCAGATTACGGACGTGGATCCGCTGCAATACGACCTGCTCTTCGAGCGGTTCCTCAACCCCGAGCGCGTTTCCCTCCCTGATATCGACATTGATTTCTGCATGCGGCGGCGCGGCGAGGTGATCGATTACGTGCGGCAGACGTACGGCGAAAAGAACGTGGCGCAGATCATCACGTTCGGGACGATGGCTGCGAAAGCTGTGCTGAAGGACGCCGGGCGCGCGCTCGATATACCTTACGGCGACGTGGACAAGATCGCAAAGATGGTGCCGCCGACGCTGAATATCGAGCTGGAAGACGCGCTGAAGCAGTCGCCGCAGCTCGATGCGCTGCGCAAATCGGACGAGCGCGTGAAGGAGCTGGTGGAGGTGGCTCTGCGGCTGGAAGGCCTCGCGCGGCACGCTTCGACCCATGCGGCGGGCGTCGTGGTTTCCCCGCAGCCGCTGACGGAGATCGTGCCGCTCTACAAGTCGAGCAAGGAAGAAATCACGACGCAGTACGACATGAACGCGCTCGAACGCATCGGCCTGCTGAAGATGGATTTCCTGGGGCTGACGACGCTGACGGTGCTCGACGACGCCGTGCGCATGATCCGGCAGAACCGAGGGCTGGAAATCGATCTTTCGACGCTGCCGCTCGACGACCAGGCCGTTTACGATCTCTTCTCCCGCGCGGACACGACGGGCATCTTCCAGTTTGAGTCGCACGGGATGCGCGACATCCTGAAGCGCTACAAGCCGACGCGCCTGGAAGACCTGACGGCGCTGAACGCCCTCTACCGTCCGGGTCCGATTCAGGGCGGGATGATCGACGACTTCATCGCGCGGAAGCACGGCAAGAAGAAAGTCACCTACGATCTGCCCGAACTCGAGGAAATTCTTACCGAAACCTGGGGCGTCATCCTCTATCAGGAACAGGTGATGCAGATCGCCAACCGTCTGGCGGGCTTTTCGCTCGGCGACGCCGATCTGCTTCGCCGCGCGATGGGCAAGAAGAAGCCCGAAGAGATGGCCGCGCAACGGGAAAAATTCCTAGCGGGGTGCGCCGCACGGAAAGTCCCGGCGAAGAAGGCGGAGAGGATTTTCGACCTGATGGCCGAGTTCGCGGGCTACGGGTTCAACAAGTCGCACTCGTGCGCGTACGCGCTGCTCGCCTATCAGACAGCGTGGCTGAAGACGCACTATCCTGTCGAATTCATGGCTGCAATGCTGACTTCGGAAACCGGTAACACCGAGAAGGTCGTGAAATACATCAACGAGGCGCGCACGATGGGGATCACCGTTCTTCCGCCGGACGTGAACTCGAGCGATCTGAATTTCACCCCCGTAGGAGATTCGATCCGCTTCGGGCTGGCCGCGATCAAGAACGTCGGCGAGAACACCGTGAAGGGCATCCTGCAGGCGCGCGAGACGCTCGGGCGGTTCACGAACTTCTTCGAGTTCTGCGAAGCGGTGGACACGCGGCTGCTCAACAAGCGCGTGCTCGAAAGCCTGGTGCGCGCGGGAGCGCTTGACGACCTGGGCGCGCACAGGGCGCAGATGATTGCGGTGATTGATCGCGCTATCGAGCGCTCACAAAAAATCCAGCGCGCGAAGGAGAGCGGCCAGCACGGATTGTTCGCCGGAGGCGCGACTGCGAATGTTCCTCCGCCACCCGAGGCGCTGCCGGATGTCGAAGAATGGCCGGAGCACGAATTGCTGGCGGCGGAATACTCGACTTTAGGATTTTTCATCTCCGGCCATCCACTGGACAAGTACGCGGGCCGGCTAAAGGATTTGCAGGCCGTCGAGCTTTCGACCGTTGAGGGCCGGCGCAATGGCGAGGAGATCGTGGTCGCGGGGATTATTGTGCAGTCGCGGCCGATGCGGTCGCGGCGCGGCGCGCGGTGGGCCATCCTGACGCTACAGGACCGCACGGGAGTGGTCGACGCACTGGTGTTTCCCGAGGCGTTTCAGAAGCTCGAGGGAGTTTTGAAGGCCGCGACGCCGCTGCTGGTGAAGGGGCGCGTGGCGATCGAGGACGTGGGCACGCGCCTGATTGTGGCGGACGCGCGTTTGCTCGATCAGGTGAACGGGGAGCCGAAAAATGGCGACGCCGCGAGGGCCGGGAACGGAGCGCCCAGCGTGCTGCGCGTGCGGGTCGGATTGTCCGCTCTGGATAGCGGCGCACTCGACCGCCTGCAAGCGCTGTTTTCAAGCCATCCGGGCAAGTGCCGGGTCTCATTCGAGCTTGTAAAGGACGACGGCACGGAGGCGACGCTCGATTCTTCGAGCGCCGTGCAGGCGGACCGGGAATTGGTCGAGCAGGTCCGAGAGATTTGCGGGAGCGATTCCGTGGCGGTGCTCCAGTGACGCAAGAAACCGACAGGCGGGCGCTGGCCCGCGAACGGCTTCGCCGGATGCGGGCCCGCGCCAAACAGCGGCAGTTGGAAGAGGCGCACGCACGCGTGGCCGCGGAGCAACCGGCAGAGAATGATCCTCCGGAGAACGGCGCAGGAGGACGAACGAGGGTAGATTCGCGCGACCGGCAGAAGCAGCGGCAATTTGAGATCGACACTCTGGAGCGGGATGTCGTTGCGCTCAGCCGGCTGACAGATCCTGCCGACACGACGGCCCCGGATATCGAGCGCATCCGGCGC
>Ga0187769_10000097_pt1 | contig 44770 bp, 35 predicted proteins | sample 0116_SJ02_MP02_1_FD_133140 | JGI IMG/M metagenome (GOLD analysis project Ga0187769, IMG submission 133140) | Tropical peat soil microbial communities from peatlands in Department of Meta, Colombia - 0116_SJ02_MP02_10_MG | ecosystem: Environmental > Terrestrial > Soil > Wetlands > Peat | place...
GAGCCGACGGACATCGTCGCGGGAACCGATGAACGATAGGCAATTGCGGCGACGGCGAAACTAAAGGTTATCGCAGTAGCGAGGAGCAGGCGGGAGCGGTTCATGGCGACCTCCTGAGAAGGTCAGACGATTGGGGTCCCGGCTTGTGAGCGCGTCTTCAAGAATACTCTAGGGCGCGACTTACGCTCCCACCAGCTCCTTCTTCTCGCTGGGCTCGTACTCCACGATGCATCCCGCTACGGCGCTGGCCGCGACAGTCAGCGGCGAGGCCAGATACATTTGCCCCGGGCCGCTGCGGCCGGGGAAATTGCGGTTCTGCGCGCTGATGACGACCTGGTCGGGACGCGTGGAGACTCCTGGCCCGGCGTTGATGCAGGCGCCGCAACTGGGCTCAATCACCTGCGCTCCGGCTTTGTGGAAGATTTCCAGATATCCGCGGCCCACGCAGTAGTCGCGCGTCTCCTGCGAGCCGAACTGAATGTAGAACTTCACCGAGTCGGCCACGCGCTTGCCGTGCTTGAGGGCGTCGGCGAGCACGAGCGCGTACATGTCCATATCTTCGTTCTTGCCTGCGGTGCAGGTGCCGCCGTAAGCGATTTCGATTGGCACGGGCGTGTTCATTTCGCGGACATACTTGCCGTTGCCCGGATCGCCGGGCGTCGCCACCATCGGCGTGATTTCGGCGGCGTCCAGCTCGATGACGTGCGCATATTGCGCGCCTGGATCACTGTATAAACCGCTGACCATAGCTTCCGCTTTCTTGTCATCCATTCCCCGGCGCTCGACCAGAAAGTCGACTGCTTTCTTATCGGGTGCCACGATGCCGGTGAATCCGCCGATCTCGGCCGCCATGTTGGTCATGGTGGCGCGCTCGTCGACACTAAGTTCTTCGATCGCCTCGCCCGAGTACTCCATTACCTTGGCGAGCGCCTTGCCGCTGCGGACGTAATCGAGCGAGAGAATCTTCAGAATGAAATCCTTCGCCGTGACGTTGGGATGTTTCTTGCCCCGAATGACGATTCGCACCGACTCCGGCACCTTTACGCGAACGTCTTTCGTGATCCACGAATTGAACACGTCGGTCGTACCAATGCCGAAGGCAACGCAGCCGATCGCGCCCACGTGCGGCGTATGCGAATCAGAACCGATATTCAGCTGGCCGGGCAGAGCGTAGCTTTCGAGCACGATCGAGTGGCAAATGCCTTCTGAGCCTTTGCGGTCGGTCAATTCGCCGTGCAGTTTGATTCCCTGCTTCTTGGCAAAATCCTGCTGCTTGAGCTTGAGTTGTGTGGCGAGATCGAGCAAGCCGAGTTTTTTCTTCTCCTCGGAGATCACCTCGTCAAGAAACGTCAGGTGATCACGGAAGAACAGGATGCTTGCCGGACCGTTTACTTTGGCGTCCTTGCCGACGTAGTGTTCGAAGAAAATCGCCGCCATCGGCGTCACGTACTCGTGGCTGAAGCGCAGATCGGCGCGGGCAAAACCGGTGTCGCCGGGCTTGACGGAGGCGACGCCTACCGCCGAGCTCTGCTCGGCCGGACGGCCGGGGGCGGCCGTCCCCATATGGTCTGCCTTCTTGGTCTGAATCATGTGTCGCGCGAAAATCTTCTCCGCAATGGTCATGGGCCTCGACTCGCCAGACGACCGGATCGGCGGAAGGAAAACCTTTCCCTGCATTCTCGCCACATTGAAGGGAAACAGCCCGCCGTACTCGATCACCTGCCGCGTGATTTCATCTTCCCCGGCGGTGAATTCGCTCAGCGCAATTTCTTCCCCGCCGCGAATGCGGTCAATCAGCGAAAAATTGGTCGACGTCAGCAGGCCCAGGTTCTGGCAGTTCTGCTTGTAGATGCGCTCGATATTTTCGGCGATGACCACACGGATGCCGGCGCACATTTCGGCGTACGGAGACTGCTCGCGGCTCGATCCCTTGCCCCGGCGCTTGCCGCTCACCGCGCAGACAAAGCCGCCGCGCTTCAGGTCTCCGCGGCCGATCGGAGTCACCGCGCCACATTTCAGGCCCAGGTAAGGAATTTCACCCAGCGTCTCGTCGAAGTAAAAACAGTAATGCGCGGGCGTGATTTCGTCGGTCGAAATGTCGTCACGCAGTTTGGGATTGTTGGCGGGATTCTTCGTGTCCCAGGGCAAATCTTCGCCCGCGAGTTGCCGCCTGATGAGCTGGGGATCTTCGGTAAGAAAAAGAATGCGCCCGTGGAGCCGGACTTTGTCCGGCCGCTTTTCGATTTTGCGTTCCAGAAGTGATGTGATCACAGATGAACCTGAGGTGTCCTTGTTCGGCCGCCGGAGCGACCTCCCCACAGGCTCATTGTAACGCGGGAACTCTCAGTGGTGGCCCTGCATCATTTTGTCGTGTGTGGCCTTGTCAAACTTCTCACCAGCGGTGACCGCGACCGTGAGACGGTTCTCTTTTGGTGCCAGCGGGCACGTTGCGTATGGCGTTACTGCGCAGGGAGGATTGTAGGCGCGGTTGAAGTCGAGCGAGACGGTTCCATTCTCGACCGGCCCGGTATCGAGGAAGCGGCCTCCGGGATAAGTTTCCTGGCCCTTGGCCGTCGGATCTGTGAATACGAAAAAGAGCCCGGTCTTGGGATCGCCTCCCAGCGCCGTCAGCTTTAACTCTTCGCCGTTCAACTTGAACGCCACGCTACCCGGGACAGTCTCATTGCTAACGTCGCCAATGGCCGTGGGAACTTCCACCGTCGTCTTGCCATCAGAAGGAATCCAGGATGCCGTAACCCGGTAGTTCAGGTCGAGGGGATAAAACATCATGCCTTTGAATTCACGCCCGGCGGCGCTCTCGCTGTCGCGCACCCGAATTCCCACCCGCTGCCCGCGCATAATCACGTGGAACCGCAGGCTTCCCATATCGACGCGCGTCGCGTGTCTGGACACATCGGGATCGAGTTTGGCTGAGGCGACCGGCTTGCCGTCAATCGTTGCTTTCGCGTCGCGCAGCATCTTCAGCGTAACGTCCTGGCCTTGAAGGTCGAACTCGCCCGCATGTGCCGGCCCCTTGGGGAAAACGATCGCATTCGACGGATCACTGCCGAACGTGTTTGCGCCCGGCTTGAGCCAGAACAGGCCGGCCAGCGACAGCCAATTCTTCTTCAGATCGTCGGTCTGCTCGGTTTTCCACTCCTCGAATGCCTTTATATAAGCCGCGTCCGGCGCTTCGACTCCAGCACGATGAGCAAACGCGACCACACCACCCAAGAGAACGATTCCTGCTGACATCATCCAGGCCAGCTTTCCGCGCATGTGAATCTCCCGTACTCTGTTCTCTACTCTACGCTACCGAGAGGACTCGTCCTAGTTACGGTTGTGTTACAGCTGTCACCGCTTGTATTCCCGCGGGTCAGGCAGAGGATCAAGGTCCCGTCCGGCGAAAATCTGCTGAAACTCGCGCACCAAGGCATCGTGCACCAAGCCATTGGAAGCCAGCGTTTCCTTGCTGTCGAGCTGAAATGGCGAGCCGTCGAAGCGGGTGGCCTTGCCTCCCGCCTCCTCCACAATGAGCACGCCGGCGGCGGTGTCCCAGGGATTGAGATTGAATTCCCAAAAGCCGTCGAAGCGTCCGCAGGCCACCATGCACAGATCGAGCGCAGCCGAGCCCGCCCGGCGGACGCCGTGCGTGCGCAGCGTGATCTGATGGTAAAAGAAAATATTCGGGTTCTTGTGCCGCTTGTGGCTGGGAAATCCGGTCGCCACCAGACATTCTTTCAGTTGCGTGGTCTTCGAAACATGGATGGGCTGTCCGTTGAGCCGCGCCCCTCTTCCCCGCTCCGCGGTAAACAGTTCGTCGCGTGTGGGATCATACACGACCGCGGCAATGCGACTTGCCGACGCCGCGCGGTGTTCCAGCGCCATCGAAACGCAGAAGACCGGATATCCGTGCGCGAAATTGGTTGTGCCGTCGAGGGGATCCACGTACCAGCGATACTCGCTGCCCCGGTCGCTCAGTCCCTGCTCTTCTCCCAGCACGTCGTGCGAGGGAAACTCGCGACCGATGCGCTCACGAATCATTGCCTCCGACGCGCGGTCCGCGGCGGTAACCAGATCAGCTTCTCCCTTGTATTCGATTTTCAGCTTGGAGTGGAAGTATTCGAGAAGCAGGGCGCCCGCCTCGCGAGCGATGGACGACATCGCCGGGAGGAAGGTTTCGTGAGGAGTGTTAGGCACAGTGAGATGCCGGATGTCAGATCTTGCGGTATTAGGTGTAAGGTCTTCGGCCTCAGGCCTCGGATGCACGGTCTTTGGATTCCCAAGACCCAAGACCTAACACCCAAGACCGGGCAGTTAGTTCCGCTTCTCCTCTTCCGCGATATACATGATCTCGTGCTTGAAGATGAACAGGTTGGGCGCGCCTTCGCGCGTCAAGCGCACCATGTGTTTGTCGTAGTATTCGATCCAGCCGCGCACTGTCTGGCCGTCCATCAATTTGATGGAAACCATTCTCTGCTTCTCTCCCAGCGCCTTGAGAAAGGCGGCTTCTTCAAACGTCTCCTCGGGAGGCGGCGTGCGCCCGCGCTTGCCAGAGTTGGGATTCCCCTGCGGAGGACGGAAAGGCATAGCAGGAATTGTACACATAAACATTGCCCCGATTCGCGGGCATTTCTAGAACGTAATCTTGAACGTGAACTCCATGACTCGCGGCGAGCCCAGGCCGAACACGCCCGAGCCCAGCCCGAGGCGAAGGCTGGGAGGCTGCCCGCCGGCCGTGCCAGAAGTACCATTCACGCTTCCCACAATGGGCGCTTGGCCCAAAGTACTGAGTACGCCACTGAGCGTATTCTTTGGCCCGTCGAAGTTGGCGAAGTTCATCACATTGAAGAAACCGACGCCGGGCTTCAGCTCCACGCGCTCCTTGATCTTGTACGTCCAGCTGAAGTTGGCGTCGACGGACCGCAGCCAGCCGTTGTTGGCCGAGTCGATCGGCGGCGAGTTAACGACGGGCATGACCGCTCCCAGTTGGGTAAGCTCATTTTGTGTGAACAAACCGGAACTAAGCAGTGTCAGTCCGGCAGGGGTGGGTTTACCGGCGTTGTTTGCGTTGTATTTACTGATCACTTGGTTGATGTTGCCGCTGTTTACGCTACGCCCGAAAGAGCCCACGCCAGTTCCTGGCAAAATGCCTCCCAGCCCGCCATTCGAGCCATTAGCAGCGTAGCCGTCTCCTTGGCCATCGCCGTTGACACCGGTCACAAAGATTCCTCCTGGCAGCCCAGTCGGTGCGAGCGTGAGAGTTGTCGGCAGGCCGCTATAGAAATGCCCGATCATGCTGAGATGGAAGTGAAACGGGAAATCAGCTGTGCCGCCGAAGGAAATCTGATCCCTGCGATCCAGTCCGTTCGGTCCGGTGTACTTGGTGGGGTTCGCGTAATCCCACGCGCTGTTGATGAAGTCGCTGTCCGTCGACTGCGAGACATATTTTGCGAGCTGATACGACGCCTGCAGGTTCAAGTGACGGACGATGTGAAACGGATTCGGCACATCTTCCTTGAATGAAAATTGCAGCGCACTCAGAACAGATCGCCCGATCGGAAACAGCATCTGATTGCCGCCGAGCGCCGGGTTTCCGTTGGTGCCGTTGGCAATGCCGCCAAAGGCCGCATTCGGGCACGGCCCTCCGCCGCAGAGTTCGTAGCCGGAATCGAGACCATACGAGAGTGTTCCCGCCGGAGCTCCAGTCGGCACGGGGTGCGAGGCAAAATCAACGATCGTAGCTCCGCCACCCCCCGGGTGAAGGCCAGGGCAGCTGGCAATCGCCGCCTCTATATCGCCTGCGCCGACGCCGCAGTCTGCCAGCGTCTGGCTGATTGCCATCACTGCTGCATTCAGGTTTATAAATCGAGCATCGCCGACGTGATTGGTGTCCACGGCCAGCAGCGTGTGCGTGGAGATATTGCGCAGGTAATCGGCGGTGAACACCATTCCCGGGCGCAGTTCATGCTGGATGCCAAGGTTCATTTGCACCGAGCGCGGACTCCGGTAGGCCGGCGCCAACAGATTGGTTCCGGTGCCGTAAGGCCCCGTATCCTGCAGAATGGTGCCGATGTAAGCGGGATTCGGAACGGTCGAACTGCCTGCGGCAGACGCCTGAAAATCAGACTGCAGAGTCGTGATCGCAGACACCACCGACCCGATCGGTTGGCCACAGGGATCGGGGCCCGTATAGGCGAACGGCAACGGCTGCAGCACGCCGTTTTGACAAGCCGGCAGCGTTTGCAAGAAGCGGCCGGCTTGCAGCCGGGCCGAGCGATCGGCCAATACGTTGTTCCAGAGCGCGTTCTCCAAGAACAGGCCGGCCCCACCGCGGATGACGGTCTTCCCTTCCTTCGACGAATCCCAGGCAAAGCCAAACTGCGGAGCAAAGTTCAGATTGGGATTCCGCACACGATCCTGCAGGCCCGTATAAAACTCATTGTTGAACGCGGCCAGAGCGGGAATTGGTCCTAGATCACTGTCGGTTCTGCCAGTGTCCCGCACATAACGCACGCCATAGGTGAGAGTGAAAGTCTGCGCCGCTTTCCACGAATCGCCAACGTAGAATGAGATGCGATTGTCCGGGCCCAACCCTCCGCCGGGGAATCCGAACGCCGACTTCTCCGTTTCAAATCCTTGCCCGTTGCCCAGGATCACGTTGGTGGCGGGATAATTCAAGGCATTTGCCGCTTCGCCGGGCAGTGCTCCGCACAGCAGGTTGTAAGCTCCTCCAGTAAGAGTGCAAGCTGAAGCGCTTGCGTTGACGGCCGGCCCATTCGCCAGAAGCCCTGCAAACCCGCCTCCCTGGATATGGTTGAAGCCGAAACCGAAGCGCACAACGTGCGAGCCCCAAACCCGGCTGCCGTCATAGTTGGCCTGATAATCCGATTGGGCTAGCGACTGAGAAGACACGGACCCCTGGCCCGCGCAAAAAACGTCGGGAACAACTCCGGAACGGTTGAGGCAGAACGGATCGGGCCCGATCGCCAGTTCGATCGGTACACTCCCTTCAAATGGAGTTGTCGCGGGCGTGGCAACGTGGCTGAACAACTTCATGTAGCCGCCGCGGACACTGTGAGAATAGTTGCCGGTGGAGAAGTCGAGTCCGATGACGTGATCGCGCACGAGCGTTGTGTTGTCGAGCGGCTGGAACGCGGTCGGCTCAAACGTCGACGTGTCGCGGTTCTGGTCGTAGGAAAAACGGTAAAATGCTTTGTAGTTCTGGTTGATCCGGTAATCAATCTTGCCGATTCCGTTCGTCTCCCGAAACGGCGCGAAGAACGATGTTGAGTCGGTTTGAAACGGAGGACCGCCAAAAACGGGCAGATTAAAGTCTTGCTTGTTGCGCTCGAGATCTCCAAAAAAGAAGAGCTTGCTCTTGATGAGGGCGCCGCCGAAGTTGCCGCCAAATTGATTTCTCTCGAACGGAGTGTCGGACGCACCCGGTAGGTTGGCGTCGAACTGCTGTTTGCGAAACGCGTAGTAACCCCCACCGTGAAGATCGTTCGTCCCCGACTTGGTCACGACGTTGACGGAACCTGAAGAGGTCAACTCGGTGGACAAATCCAGCAGCGACTGCTGGACCTGAAACTCCTGAATGGCGCTCTGGGGAGTATTCTGTGTCGTGGTGCCCACGGTTTCGTCGCTGGTGTCCACTCCATCGACTTCGATGCGCGCCGTGCGCCCAAAACGGCTGCCGAGCGATATTGATGACAAACCGTTTTTGGTCGGATCGATGTTCCCGCCATCCTGGATCTGAACGCCCGGCTCCAGTTGCGCCAGGTCGAGGAAGTTTCGGCCGTTGAGCGGAAGATTCTCGATTTGCGCAGGATTCAGCACGCCCTGCACCGTGGCTTGCTCGGTGTTTACTTGCAGTGTGGTAGCCTGCACCTGCATCACTTCTCCCGGTGCCCCCGACTGCAGCCGAAAATTCGCCGACGACGTGACTCCTACCTCCACGGTGATGATGGTTTCTGGCGTTTTAAACCTCGGGGCTTCCACGCGAACTGTATATTTGCTCGGAATCAGTGCCTGGGACGCATAGGTTCCCGTCGAAGTGCTGGCCGTTGTAATTACTTGGCCGGTGGCTTTGTCGGTGATCGTGATCTTGGCGCCGGCAACTGCCGCGCCCTGCGGATCGCTAATGATTCCCACGATGCTGCCCGTGCTGATGGTCGTCTGAGCGGAGAGTGAAAGAGTCATCCCCACCAATATTGCGGCGACAAATATAAGTGCGTTGAATCGCGCAGCCAGACTCATTCGTGCACCTACACCGGGGGAACCGGATTTCCACATCCTGCACCTTCCTTTTCGTTGTAATGCGATTCGCCGAATCTTTCACTCTTTCAGCCAGTTGCGGCTTTCGTCAAGGCCGGACAGACGCGTGGTTGTCGGCAAAAGCTTATGCCAGCTCCGCGGAAGCAAAAGTCTCCTGGCCGCAAGCGCGCAGTTCAGAAGCTTATTACTTATTTGTATTCTTAAGATTACATAAAATAGTTCAAGATATACTCGCGAATACGCCGCGGTTTCTTTGGCATCCTAAAAATCAGACTTAACCGTGTAGTAACCGGCGCGATGGCGAACGCGATACGCCGGCGATTCCGGCACACCCACCACCTTCACTTCGATGCGGCGAAACTGGGAGAACGACGTACGCTGCAAGGGATAGTAGGCCAGCAGGTACTGGGTTCGGAGTTCGTCGCTGATTTTATGAAAAGCGTCGTCCAGTTGCGCCATCGAGGTCGCATAATAGTACTTGCCGCCCGTGTCCTCCGAGAGCTGGATCAGGGCATGCTCGCCGCCGGTTTCGCGGCCGGCACTGCTCTCGATCGGCACCACAATGATCGAGTAGACCAGCGCCTCGGCTTCCTGCGCTGCACGTACCGCTTGTTTGTAATCTATTTTGCTGATCGTGTCTCCGCCATCGGTAATCAGCACGATGACTTTCCGTCCCTTGCGCTTGTCCAAGGCGCGGGAGACCAGATAGATCGCGTCGTAGAGCGCTGTGGCCGCGCCTACTCGGATGTGATCCAGGCTCTCGTCGATCTGCTTGAGGTCGGGGGTAAATCCGCGAGTCGCTTCGCGAACGACCTCACTGAACCCATAGACCGAGAGCGCATCGATCGGGCGCACAATGTCCTGCGCGAACCGCTTTGCCGATGCGATTTCAAGCGGCAGGTCGTGCCGCGTGCTCAAGCTGGTGTCGACCGCGAGAGCGATGGAAAGCGGCAACGCTGATTCGCGGTCGAACACGGCAATTTTCTGCTCGTGTCCGTCCTCGTTGAGAACGAAATTTTCCTTCGTAAGGCCGCCAATCGGAGAGCCGTGGGCATCGGTGACCGTCACGTAAACATTGACCAGGTTGACATCGACCTTCAGGGTCGTCTCAGGCCGGGATTGATCAGGCGGTTTTGTCGGCGGCGCGGCCGTCTGCTGCGCCCACAGCACTCCGCCCCATGAAAAGCAGGCGAACAGGAAAAGGCACGCAACAGGGTGACAGGTGGCGAGTTTTCTCATCGAGTGACTGAATTATACCTTTGCAAAGTTGGCTCTCCGAGGTTCAGGGCGTTCCCGCCGCATCAGAACGACCGAAATCCCGAACAGCAAGAGAAATCGAATGGCGACCTTGGCCGTGTACTTAGAAGGCGCGACCTCACGCCGGGCTGCCTCAGGCAGAACGATTTGCGCGGGGAATTTCGGCCGGGAATGGTTCTCCATCCGCCCACACGGCGCCGTCCTCGAAGTATTCCTTCTTCCAGATGGGAACTGTGCGCTTGAGCGTGTCGATGAGCCAGCGGCAGGCTTCAAAGGCAGCGGCGCGATGGGCAGAGGCGACTGCAATCAGAACACTAGTCTCTCCAATGGCCAGCCGCCCGAGGCGGTGCACAATGGCAACGTCGCGGATCTGGAACTTCTCCAGAGCTTGCGCAGCCAGCGATTCCATCTGTTGCAACGCCATGCCTTCATAGGCTTCATAATCGAGATAGAGCGTGCGGCGGCCACGGGTCTGGTTGCGGACCACGCCTTCGAAAACAAGGGCGGCGCCATCCTCGCCGCGCTTGAGCTCGGCCAGCACGCGCTGGGTGTCGATGGGATCGCGCACGATCGAGGCGCGGCGGGACTTTACTGCGACAGCGTCGCTCGAAGTCTTTTCCGATCCGCCGCTCACTGGAGGAAGCAATGCCACTTCATCTCCAGAATGCAGTCTGGTATCTGGGCCCGAGTACTCCTGATTTACCGCCATTGCCACGGCCGACAGCGATTCCTTCAGTCGCGGAACCTGCAATTCGTAGTGGGCCAGCAAGTCGCGAAGCGAGGCGCCGTCCCGAAGGTCAATCAGGTCGGATGACTTCCCCGCGAGGTCTTTCAGCATCCCGAAGAAAAGCACGCGGACTTGCATAAGCCGACGAACCGTAAGTCTACCGCAGCGCAAATAAAAAGCCCCACGTCTCCTCAGACGTGAGGCCTTTATTTTTCAGTCGAGCCAACCTTGCAGTCACGCCCGTGTTGTCAGCACTTTGTCAGTGAGCGGTTCCGTCTGCTTCCTCGGCTCTGGACGATAGTCTTTGGAATCCTTCGGGGCTGAAACCTTGCTTGCAGGACTCTCGCCGACCATGGGCAACGAAATGCAAAGAGCTTCGTCAATGGTCTTGACGTAATGAACGGCAAGGTTTTCCAGTTGCTCGGGCGTGAGATCTTCCTCCACATTCGTCTTGTTTTCCGCCGGCAGAATCACATCGCGGACGCCGGCCCGTTTGGCGGCGAGCACTTTTTCCTTGATTCCGCCCACCGGAAGCACGTTTCCGCTCAGGGTAATTTCGCCCGTCATAGCGACAAGCGGCTGAATTCTGCGCCCCGTCAGGAGCGAGACTAGAGTCGTCGCCATGGTGACTCCGGCCGAAGGTCCATCCTTCGGAATCGCGCCTGCGGGCACGTGAATGTGAAGGTCATGACTGGCAAAGAAATCTGCATCCAGACCAAGCCGCTCCGCGTTCGAGCGCACCCAGGTCAGCGCCGCCTGCATGGATTCCTGCATAACCTGGCCAATTTGCCCGGTCATGGTGAATCCGCCTTTGCCTTTCATGGCGTTGGCCTCGACGAACAGCACATCGCCGCCAGCCGGCGTCCAGGCAAGTCCGACTGCGACTCCCGGGCGCTCGGTACGTTCGGCGATTTCACCTTCAGTGCGAATCTTGATGCCGCCAAGAAATTCCTGAATAACTTCTTGCGTCACCGTGAGTTTGTCGGTCTTCCCTTCCGCCATTCGGCGCGCCTGCTTGCGGCAAATGGTGCCGAGGTTGCGCTCCAGATTGCGCACGCCCGCCTCCCGCGTGTAATGGCGGATGACGTAGCGCACCGCGTCCTCGGGAAATTCGATCTGCTCCACCGTGATGCCGTTTTCGTCGATCTGCCGCGGAATCAGATACTGGAACGCGATGTGCACTTTCTCCTCTTCCGTATAACCTTGCAGTTCGATGATTTCCATGCGGTCGCGCAGCGGCTCGGCAACGGGATCGAGCATGTTGGCGGTCGTGATGAAGAGCACCTTCGACAAGTCGAAGGTCACGTCCAGATAGTTATCGCGGAACGTCGAGTTCTGTTCGGGATCGAGCGCTTCCAGCAGGGCCGAAGCCGGGTCGCCGCGGAAGTCGCGGCCGACCTTATCGATTTCGTCGAGCATGAACACGGGATCTTTCGTTTCGGCGCGACGAATGCCCTGAATGATCTGCCCTGGCAAAGCGCCGATGTACGTGCGACGATGGCCGCGAATTTCCGCTTCATCGTGCACCCCGCCGAGCGATAGCCGCACGAACTTGCGGCCGAGCGCACGGGCGATCGACTTACCGAGCGAAGTCTTGCCGACGCCGGGAGGTCCCACGAAGCACAGAATCGGCCCCTTCATGCTCGGCTTCAGGCGACGCACCGACAGATAATCGAGGATGCGGTTCTTTACCTTCTCGAGATCGTAGTGGTCATGATCGAGAATCTCCTTGGCCTTGGGAATCTCGATTTCCTGGCCTGAGGTTTTCGCCCACGGCAAGATAGCCAGCCACTCGATGTAGTTGCGAGTGAGCGAATAGTCGGCAGCCATGGGTGACATGCGCGACAGGCGGCCCAATTCCTTGAGCGCCTCTTTTTTCACGTCGTCGGGCATGCCCGCTTCTTCAATTTTCTTTTTCAGATCTTCAACATCGCGCTGGCCTTCGTCCTGCTCGCCCAGCTCCTTCTGGATGGCCTTCATCTGCTCACGCAGGTAATACTCGCGCTGAGTCTGCTGGACGCGGTCCTGGACTTCGCTTTGAATCTTGTTGCGCAGTTGCTGAACTTCGAGTTCCTTGGCCAGATGCTGGTTGATCTTCTGCAGGCGCACCTGCACATCGGTGGTTTCGAGTGTGTCTTGCTTGTCCGGCGTGGAAAGCGACGGCAGCGACGACGCAATGAAGTCGACCAGGCGGCCGGGTTCATCGATGTTCATCGCGACCGTGGAAAGTTCGTCGGAGAGCGTAGGCGAGCCGGCAACGATCTGCTGGAACAGCGTAAGCACGTTGCGCTGCAGAGCCTCAATCTCTGATGTGACGGCGGGCGCGGTGCCCTCGGGCATGGGAGCATAGTGTGCCCGCATGAAGGGCGTCAGCTGCGTAAATTCGCCAAGGTGCACCCGCTCCATGCCTTCGGCGAACACAAACAGGCTCTGGTTGGGCATCTTGACGACTTTGTGGACGACGGCGGAGGTTCCGACCGTATACAGGTCGCTGGGCTGAGGCGTGTCGACGCGCGCCTCGCGCTGGGCGACCACAATGATGGTCTTATCCTCGCCCAAGGAATTGATGAGCTGCACCGAGCTTTCTCGTCCCACGGTTAACGGCAAGACCGCGTGCGGGAACAGAACCGTGTCCCTCACCGGCAGTACGGGAAGAGCCCTTTGATCGTTTGTTTCCTGGAACTTAGGAGTGCGCTCGATGGGCGGCTGTTGGGTCATAACTCTCCTTGAGTGTAACTCGCTCAAGTTTAGATGAGGCACGGGAGGGAAAGGTTTCAGATCTCCTCCCGCAGGTCAATACACCATGTCAAATTCTATTCCTGGATCGGCAAGCATGGCACCGTGCCTAAGGTGCTGAGGCTAACGCGGACATGGCCTGCTTGCCAAGCAAGAAATTGACACTGGCTCTGTGCAGATCCGGTTCAGGGAGTCGCGGACACAAGGTCGAACTCAGGGCATGCAGCGGGTCGTTCCCATCTCGAGCGAGAAAGCGCAAAGCTACCTACCGGCCTTACGACCAAAACTGGTGCCGCAGCCTTAGAAAACGTGCTTCGCGGTATCGCCGCGGAAAACTAACTCCTCCAACACCCTTTCATTGGCAGCATTCTGTTTGTATATCTTTTGATTTACCTCGGCTTTCTGCCCGAGTGGAACCAGAGTGCACTTCACCTTAACTTCGGGACTCTTGCTTCTCTGAAACACCATGATGTGATCCGTTCCCTGCATGGTATGGCGGATCACGTAGTCTCCCGCCGGCAACAGGGCGGTCCCAACCCGCGTGGGAACTTCAAAGGTGACCTTGTACGTGTCACGAATGCCCATATTTTTTTCTGCTGCAACGGCGAACGACCCCAGGGCCAACACGCAGATGACGATTCCCACCACTTTCAGCAAACGCATAATTCCTTCCTCCTGGATTATTGGAATGTCCGGAAGACAAACTACTCCGGCGCTACCATGCAAGAGTCTATGCCTCAAGCCACCAGTTGGATGTGTGCACGGTCACAGGCCGGTGCGACTTCCGGGTCGCCGACTTTTCGCGTTTTGACCTCACCGTTGGGGCAGGCCGCTCAGGCCGCGCGGTAAATGCCCAGCACTTTGACGAACTCGGCCACCTCGCCCAGATGGCGCAGCGCATTGCGCGCTGCTTCATCGTCGCCGCGCAGGAAATCCACATAGAACACGTACTCCCACGGCCGCCCGCGCATTGGACGCGATTCGATCTTGCTCAGGCTGATGTCGCGCAGGGCGAAGACGCTGAGCGACTTGAAGAGCGCTCCGGGTACGTTCTTCACCTGAAAAGCAATCGAAGTCTTGTTCGCTCCGCGAGGAATCAGACCGTGAAAGCCGCGACTGCCGACCTTTGTCCTAGTCCCGCGCGCGGCCGGTTTGGCCAGCTTGCGAATCAGAAAGAAGCGAGTGAAATTTTGCTTGTCGTCTTCGATGCCAGCCTGCAGGATTTTGCCGGCATATTCCGCAGCGGCCTGACGCCCCGCAATTCCTGCAGCATCGGTCAATCGGTTCGCGATCACGTGCTTCACGCTGCCTGCCGTGTCGTAGAAGGGCACGGCTTCGATGTGCGGATGGCGGCGAAAAAAATTACGGCACTGGTCGAGCGCCACCGGATGCGACAGCACGCGGCGCAAAGCTCGCAGCTTCACGCCCGGCGCGGCAATCAGGTTATGCGCAATGCGCAGCCGGTGCTCCGCCTGGATGAACACATCGCGGGCAACCAGAAGATCGGCGTGCTCGGCCACGGTGCCGGCCAGCGTGTTTTCAATCGGGATTACCGCGGCCTGCACTGATCCGCGTTCTAGTTGATCGAAGACTTCTACCGATCTCGCGCACGGGACGATCGTGCAACGCGGCAGCATGCGCTCCGCGGCCTCATGGCTGAATGATCCACATTCTCCCTGAATTGCTACTTTTATGCTGGCAACTTTCATGTCGTGCGCCCCGACATGGCAAGTTATCTGGAGAACGCGCCAAAGGGCAAATGATTTCTGCGAGGCGCGAGAGCGCGCGGTCTTGCGAGCGGAGGCTTATTGACAGATGGGAGCGGTTTTATAGTCCACGCACTGTGATGTGTCGCTTCCGACTTGCCAGATGGCGGACATGTCTCGCTTGTTGGCAAAAGCGGTAAACCAGAAAATGTAGCCGAAGCCGCCGAAGTCGATTATCTGCCCGTTGCCGAACGAATCCGCCGGGGTGTTCGGATTGCAGGTCGTGCCGTAATACAGGTCGGCGTTGAACGCGTACTCCCCCGGATTCGTGACTGTCACGTAGACACCCTGATAATACTTTTTGCCTTCCTTGTACCAGCAGCCCTGGAACTTCGCGCCGGGATTGGTGTCGTTTGTGACATCGTCTGGTCGCAGCGGCACGGCAGCCATTCCATAACGTGCACTGGGCGCCGACTGGGCGGACTGGCTGTGAGCAGCCGACGCAGGAGAACTGTCGACTCGCGCGACGGAACCGCAGCCAGACAGACAGAGCAGAGCGGCTGCCAGGGACACATAAGCCGTGCGGACTACGTGGTGGATTGTCACGACCCGGTACCTCGCACAAGAGAGATTCAATCTTTCACTTATTTTCCCATCGGAGGAGGCAGTTGGGAGACTCGGAAGGGCAAATCAGAAGTACATCGTGCTGGACGACGTATGCAGAATCCGTGCGGCTTACAGATTTTTGCTCAACACCAGCGCGTCCATGCCGTTCGAGTAATACCTGGGCCAAGCACGCACTACGCTGTAAGCGTGGCGTTTGTAAAACGCCAGAGCAGCACTGTTGTCGACAGCGGTTTCGAGGCTAACGGCTTCTGAACCCGAAGCCTGCAACCGCTTTTCTGCGGCCGCCAGTAATCGCGAGCCGACACCAGAGCGGCGAGCCGACTTGGCAACATCGATCGTGATGATGTGACCTGTTGTTCCACCCTGAGCCACGATGAACCCCGTGACCGACGCCTGGTCACCGTCGGATTGAGCGTGGTCAGGGTCTTCCGCCACCAGAGTGAACGCTCCCCGGCGGCGGATATAGATTTTCAGTTCCTGCCTGGAGTAGGAGATTCCCGGCGGAAAGCATTCCTGATCCAGACGCCAAAGCGTCTCGAAGTCTTCGGGCTTGAAATCGCGGATGACGAAGGCCACGCCGTAATTGTAGCGGGCGACATACTCGGGTACAGTCAGCTTGGCTGAGGTCAGGCTGCTTCAGCCCTGGCGATATGGCTTTGGGTCCGGTTCCAGTTTTTCCACAGCCCTCCAGTCAAATTCCTGCAAAAAATCCGTCTTGGAGCCCATTGGCCCCTTGCTCCGGTCGCAACCTCGGACGTACCATCGACATCAGAAGAAAAGCTTGTGGGGAGCGTATCTGGTGGGGCGCCTTTTACTGATCGACGTGGTGACAGCGGTGGTGGCCCTGGGGTTGTGGTACTGCCTGTTTGCCGCCTACAACCGCCGCAAAGGCAGTGAGGCCTTGCGCTGGGTGCAATCCGCTTGCGCGGGCAAGGGACGCGTCCTCGATTCGCACTGGCTGAACAGCTCCCGCCTTTACGCCCGACTGCAATTCCCTTCCCGCAGCTTTGAGAACGCCCGCGTCACCGTGAAGTTCCGGCCACGGCCGCTTCCCATCCAGTGGCTGGTGAGCTGCTGGCGCAAGCAAAAAGAGACTCTGACCTTCGAGGCCGACCTCGGCGGATCACCCACGTTTCATCTTGAAGTCACGCGACACCGCTGGTGCGCCCATACGCACGGGGTCACCACCCGCCGCCGCGACGGCCGCGAGTGGGATGTCTACGAGCCCGGGCCCGTCATCCTGACCACGCGCACTCACTGGACTCAGGATCCGGCCGCCGAACTCAATGCCTTGATGGCCGTACGCCAGCAGGATGTCCTGAAGGTGCGTTTCCATCCGAAGTCGCCGCAGTTCTCCGCGACCGTTGCCCTCGACGCTCTGGCTGACTCACGCACGGCCGCAGGGTTCTTGACGACTCTGCGGGAACTGGCGGCGGGCGCTTCGGCGCACCGCCAATAGTCCCGGTCGTCAATAGTCGTGTGGCTGCGAAAAGACTTGCCATTCCCGAAATAAATCCCTTTTATGCCCCGCATCAGCTTTTTCGATTGGCCGGGTCTCGCCTCCCGCGTTATCCTTCCAGTTTGAGCCAGCGTGTTGAAACCAGCCAATTCAACTCCCCTTGTTGTTGCACTGTTGCTTTGCCCAAATCATAATTTCGACCACCGAAGGAGACTGACCTACATCCATGTCCACAGAACTGCGTAATTTCCTGGCCATCCCATACGACGAACTGGAAGAACTCAACCTCAAAGCAAAGGAGCAGCGCAAGAACCGCGTAGCCGCACACAAGATTCAGGAAGAACGGCTCAAATACCTGACGGACGAGAAGCGGATCAAGGCCGTGACGGTGCTCTTCAGCGATCTGGAAGGGCGCCTGCACATGCTCGACTATGACAAGAAATTCCTGCTCAAAAGCTACGACAACCTTACTTTTGACGGCTCTTCCATCCGGGGCTTCACGGCGCAGCGCGAGAGCGACCTGCGCCTGGGTATTGACTGGGCGGCGTTTTACTGGGCGCCGGCCGACGTGTTTGGTCCCGGCAAAGTGCTGGTGTTCGGCGAAGTCATCGACAAGAACGGCGAACCTTACAACGCCGACATTCGCAGCGTGCTCAAGCTGTTCGCGACGGACCAGCACAAGAAAAAGAACTACACGCTTAACGCGGCCAACGAAATCGAAGGTTTCTTGTTTCAGGGGCCCGATGCCGAGCGCCGCTATCACGAAACCGGCAAGTTCGAATACGTCAACACGGGCGGGTACTACCATTCACTGCCCGGCGACCCGCTGCGCTCCTTCATCGACACGACGGCGGAAGTGCAGCGCTCGATGGGCTTTCAGAACGAAAAAGACCATCCGGAAGTCGCGCCGTCACAGTTTGAAATCAACTACGGCTACGGCGAAGTGGTGGCCGCGGCCGACCAGATTCAACTTTACAAGCTAATCTGCCGCCAGGTCGCCCGCAACATGGGCCTGACCGCGTCTTTCCTGCCCAAGCCGGTGGTGGGCGTGAACGGCAGCGGCATGCACACCAACGTTTCCATCAGCGAAGGCAGCAAGAATCTGTTCTGGGATCCCAAAGGCGAAGAAAAACTGAGCAAGCTGGGTTATGACTTTCTCGATCGCATCCTCACTCACGGCAATGATCTTTGCCTGATCTTCAACTCCAGCGTGAATGCGTATCGCCGCCTGGACCCACACTTCGAGGCGCCAAATCAGCTCAAGGCGTCGGCGGTGGACCGCGGCGCGATGATCCGAATTCCCATCGGGAACGAGCGCAGCATGCGCACCGAAGTGCGCGCCGTTGCGCCCGACGCCAATCCGTACCTGGTCATGCTCGGCATTTTCAAAACTGGAATCGAAGGCACGACGGCCAAGATCAAGGATCTGCGCGCCGGAAAGGAGCGTTACCTGCCCGACAACATCTACACGGCGATTGAGAATTTCCGCAATGCCGAATGGACGACGAAACTGCTGGGTGAAGATGTAAAAGCCCGGTATGCCGACCTGAAACAGGCGTCCGCCGACCGCTGCCCTCGTCTGTTGGGAACGGTCGTCAAGCCCGCCGAGGTGCAGTTCCACCACGAGGTCTACAACCAGTTCCTGTGGAATTTGTTCTAAGAGCCCCGTAGTTCTGCCAGAAACGCCCCGCTTCCAGCCGGGGCGTTTTCTTGCTCGCCAATTTGGCTACTGTCTCGCTAATTCAACCGTCCAGTTCTGGACCAGGGTTAGTTGCTGCGAAGAACCTTCCCTCGGTGTGATGGCGATGAATCGCTGCCCGTCGCGGGACGGAGAGTATTCCATGGAGAGACCGGTCAGTGCCAGGTGGAACAGCGGCTTGCTGGTGCCGACCTGGAACGTCGTGCTACCGCCATTCACTTCGGCAGCGAATAACTGGGAAAGGTCGTAGTAATAGAGTTCTTTGCCATCGGCCCGCCACCGCGGTTCCGCGCCGAGCCCCTGTGAAACCTGCCACTTCGCTCCGGTCCACGGAAACGGCGCGACGAGGATCTCGGGGACACTGCCAGGTTGAACGAAGACATACGCTACCCAGCGGCCGTCGGGCGAGAATGCGCCCTGGCGCCCCGACGTGTACTTGATTGGCGTGCGATCGTCGGACTTGTTATCGCCGGGCTTTTTGTCACTGGACATGGGAAGCACCCAGAGCGTCGATGCCTGTTCGTACATCAGATAACGACCGTCGTGCGACCAACTCGTGACCGCGCCAAATCCAGCGTCTCCCGGTTGCGCAGAAATGCCGCCTCTTGAGGGCAAGGATAACAATGTCCGTTCCGGTGTGCCGCCGCTTGTCGTCTGGGTTGAGATACCTTGCTGCTGGTGAGAGGTGAATGCGACTTCGCGTCCGTCGGGCGACCAAATCGGGTTGCGGGTTACGCCACTGTTATACGCAAGCCGTGTTCTCGGTTTGCCTTCCAGATCGTAGATCCAGATCGTAGCCGCGGCCGAGTTCATATCGGTGACAGCCAGTTGTTTATTGTCCGGAGAAAGCTCCAATTCCTGAAACGTGGCCGGGTCGCCGACCGTCCCGATCTGTTTTCCGCTGCGGTCGTACCAACCGAGGATCTCCGAGCCGGAAATCCCGCCGGAGGCATAAATCATCATGCCGTTCCCGGAAACGCTCAAGTTCGCGCGCCAGATCGCGCTGTCATATTGGACGTTTTCGTGGAGCGTCTTCGGCTCGCCCGTGAATTTCCCGGCGGCTGAGTCAAACGGCTGGGCCATCAGCGAGTTTTCCCGCATGAAGAGCAGGTGCCCCGCCGCATAGATTGCATTGGACAACGAACTGAACAGGAGCCGGTTCTCTTTGCCATCGAGCGAGGCAAAGAATATCGCCGTATTGGGCCCGGTGGGCGCATCGTGGTTCACCGCGAGATAGAGGAAATGCTTTCCGTCGGGCAGAGCGAAGGGCCAGCGATGCGAAGAATACGTGACGTAGTCCACCTTGGTGACTGCGGTGGGCACTCCTCCGCTGGCCGGTACGCGAAAAATGCCGGCGTTGTAATACAGGGCCGCGAGGATCGTACCGTCTGAATTCCAGCTGCCGCCGCGCGGGATCGAAGCATCGCAGATGCTGACGGCGGATCCGCCGCTCACATCCACGCGCTTGAGTTTGTCCGCGGTAAAGAAGGCGATGGAACGGCTGTCGGGCGACCAGAACGGAAACATGGCTCCTTCCGTGCCTGGAAGAGGCCGTGAATTCACGTCGTCGAGAGCGCGCAGGTACAGTTGGATTCCATTGGCTCCGGTGGTGGCAAAAACGATGTAGTGCCCGTCGGGAGAAATAACGGCCGGCCCGGAGTTATCGCCCGACAAGTTGAAATGCGCCTTTTCTGGCGGATTGATCTCTGTCCGTATTACTGGCATCGGCTGCCGGCCGGCTGTATACGCCGCAACGAGCGCTCCTGCCGCCACCACGCCGAGTACCGCTGCAACTCCCCACTCCCATCGGCTTTTAAGCCGAGCCGACGCGAGTAGCGGCGCCGCACCCGCCTGAATTGGGGCTTGCGATCCGGCTTGCGCGATTTCCTTGAGTTGCAGCTTGACGTCATGCGCGGTTTGCCAGCGTTCGTCGGGATCCTTGGCCAGGCAAATCTTTACCAACCGCTCAAACGCCGGCGGCGTCATCGGCTGGATGGAAGAGATTGGCGCTGGCTCCCTTTCCAACACAGCCGCCATCGCGCTCGCCGCAGACTTACCTTCGAACGCCCGCTTCCCCGTTGCCATTTCATACAGAACTGCGCCCAAGGCAAAAATATCTGAACGTGGGTCCGCTTCTTTGCCCTCGACCTGTTCCGGCGCCATGTACTGGAACGTCCCGACCACCGCACCCTGCGCCGTCAAGGGATGGCTGGCTGCAGGAGTCGAGAGAGTTACCGTCAGGCTGGAAGAAGCTACGGCAGTCGGTATTACTGCCGCCTTCGCCAGGCCGAAGTCCATCAACTTCGCGCCGCTCTTGGTCAGCATGATGTTACCCGGCTTCAGGTCTCGGTGGACGATTCCGCTGCGGTGAGCCTTCTCAAGACCGTCGCAGATTTCAATTCCGTTTTTCAAAACCTGCTCAATCGGAAGCGCGCCTCGGCACAGCCGGTCCGCCAAGGTCTCGCCTTCCAGGTACTCCATCACCAGGAAGTCGATCCCATCCTGGTGGCCGACGTCGTAAAGCGTGCAGATGTTGGGATGATTCAGTGAAGAAATGGTCCTCGCTTCGCGATCGAAGCGCTGCTTGGCCTCAGCATTCTCCGACAGATGCGAAGGAAGAATCTTGACCGCGACCTCGCGGTCCAGCCGCGTGTCACGAGCGCGGTACACCTCGCCCATGCCGCCTGCGCCCAAAGCTGTGAGGATTTCGTAGGGGCCGAGTTTGGTACCGGAGGCCAGCGCCATAAATGTGTGCGAGCCATTATAGTTCAGACTCACTGCACTCCCTTGGGAGGACCACGCTCATCCCTCTGCCTGTGCTAGATTCAGTTGTTTCATGGACTCAGCGCCCACCATCTCCACGCAAGGCTTGACCCGCCGTTTTGGAGAGCTTGTTGCGGTCGACAACGTGAACCTGCGCGTAGCGCCCGGGCAGTTTTTCGGATTTCTGGGCCCGAACGGCGCCGGCAAATCCACGACCATCAAAATGCTCACGGGCTTGCTCGCTCCCAGTTCCGGGCGAATTGAGATTCTCGGTCTTGATCTTGTTGCCCATCCGGTCCAGGTCAAACGGCAGATCGGTGTAGTACCCGAAGGCATGGCTTTGTTTGGACGTCTGACCGGGGCCGAGTTTCTTAGCTTTGCCGGGCGCATGTATGGCCTGGACCGCGAAACCGCGGCCAAGCGAGCCGCCGAGCTGCTCGATTTTATGCAACTTGCAGGTGAGCCGAAGAAGCTGGTGACGGACTATTCTCACGGCATGCAGAAAAAATTGGCGCTGGCCGCGGCCGTCATCCACGGGCCGAGGGTTCTGTTTCTGGATGAGCCGTTCGAGGGCGTAGACGCGATCGCCGCAGGCACGTTGAAATCCATGCTGCAGGGGATGATCGCCCGCGGGGCCACGGTTTTCCTGACTTCGCATGTGCTCGAAATTGTCGAGCGCCTCTGCAGCCACGTGGCGATCATTCATCAGGGACGCCTGGTCGCGCAGGGTTCACTCGAGGAACTGCGGGCCGGTGTCGAGGCGCAGGCGCCGGCCACAACCGGCGATGTGGCCGCCTCTGGCGAAAAGCTAACCCTGGAACAGATTTTCCTCCGCATCGTCGGCGGAAGACGCACCGAGCAGGAGCTTTCGTGGTTGGGATAATGCCATCGTCCACCCGAGGCAGTGAGATGTACAGAGTCGCATGAATATCTCCGCCCAGCGCCGCGGCCAATTGAGAGCCATCGCCGACCTGCGCTGGCGCATGTTCGTGAATGGTTTGCGCACCGCGCGTGGCAAGACCGAACTCGTCTCGCGCGTGATCATCACCCTGGCTTTCGCGTTCGGCGGATTCGGGGGATTTGCCGCCGCTGCCGGATTGGCCTGGTGGTTCGTTTCTGAGAACAAATCGGAGTTCCTCGTCGCGCTCTTGTGGCCCGTATTTTTCTTCTGGCAGGTTTTCCCGGTGATGGCTACCGCCTTCACCAACAACCCGGACTCGTCGGATCTGCTGCGTTTCCCGCTAACCTACCGATCGTACTTTGTGATCCGCTTGGCCTACGGCTTTTTCGATCCGGCGAGCGCGCTCGGCAGCATAGGCTTGTTCGGTGTTTTCCTTGGTGTCAGCGTTGCGCGGCCCGCCCTCGCGCCCTGGGCATTCGTTGTGCTGACGACCTTCGCGGTCTTCAATCTTGTGCTCATGCAAACGGTTTTCGCCTGGGTCGAGCGCTGGCTGGCGCAAAGGCGCACGCGCGAGATCCTGGGCGTGTTGTTCATTCTCTTCATGCTCAGTTTCCAGTTGATTGGACCAATGACCCAGCGCTTCGAGAGAAGGCCAAGCCCGCAGCTCAAACGGGCGGCAGAGATCGCGGCGCAGGTCCAAGGTGTGCTGCCTCCGGGTTTGACCGGCGACTCGATTGCACAGGTCGTGCACGGCGAGTACCTGGTGGGTTTCACCTCCCTGCTCTTCCTGGGGACGCTAACGGTCGCGATCGGGTATCTGTTGCACTTGCGTCTGCACCGGCAATTTCTGGGCGAGAATCTCAGCGAAGCCGCTGCGCGGCCCGCCATCGCACCGGTACAAAGTGTGCCAATGGGGTGGGATCTTCCCGGGTTTTCGCCATCGGTAGCCGCGGTTTTCGAAAAGGAAATGCGTTATCTCGGCCGCAGCGGTCCCATGTTGCTCACGCTGATCATGCCGATTTTCATGTTGCTGATCTTTCGCCTGGGACCGATGAGCGCGATGCGGCATTCGACAGTTCTGACTCGCGCACCCAACATGGCATTCCCGGGAGCGGTGGCTTATGCCCTGGTCGTGCTCACCAACCTGGTCTACAACAGTTTCGGCGGCGACGGAGCCGGAGTGCAGTTCTTCTACGCGTCACCGGCGCGATTTCGGCAGATTGTGCTGGGAAAGAATCTTACCCACGCCGCGATCCTCGTGGCCGATACGCTGCTGGCGTGGATTGCCGTCAGCTTTTTCTACGGCCCGCCGACGCCGGCGATCTCCATCGCGACCCTGGCCGGGCTCTTGTTCGCGGCGCCGTTAAACTTCACCGCAGGCAACCTGCTCTCGATCTACACGCCGAAAAAGCGTGACTTCGCGACCTTTGGTCGTCAGAACGCCTCGCAAACCACCGTGCTCGCGAGCCTGGGAGTGCAACTCCTTACAGTTGGTATTGGCGCGGGAGCTTTTATCATCGGCAGGCTCTACCACAACCTGTGGATCGCAACCGCGGTCTTTCTTGGACTCTCCGTGATTTCGATTTCCCTCTATGTAACGGTGCTCGGCCGGATGGATGACATCGCAATCGATCGCAGGGAAACTCTAATCGGTGAGTTGTGCCGCGCATAGCCAGAAACCTTGCTACTTCTTCTCGGGGTTTGCCATGAACCGATATCCCACTCCCCGCACCGTAAGGAGGTGGCGCGGGTTGGCGGGGTCGTCTTCGATATAGCGCCGCAAGCGCACCATGAAATTGTCGATGGCGCGCGTGTCGGTGTCCTCGTGGAGTCCCCAGACTTCTTCGAGAATCTGCTTGCGCGAGACCACGCGTCCGTCGTTGCGGACTAGGTGCCGAAGCAGTTCCGATTCCATCAGCGTCAGATGAATCATTGTGTCGTTGGAGTGCAACTCGAGTGTACCGAAGTTGATGGTCTTGCCGGCGAACGTGAAGGTATCAAAGTCGCCGACGGCGCCGGCGGATTGCGTGGCCAGTGGCTGATTTCCCGCTGCTTGCGTACGCATCCATTCGCTGCGCCGCAACAATCCTTGCAGCCGGGCCAGAAGAATGGAGAGGTCGAAGGGCTTGGCCAGATAGTCGTCGGCCCCCGAGGCAAACCCCTTCAGCACGTCCTCGGGACGCCCGCGCGCGGTCAGCATCAGTACGGGAACGTAGTTGCGTGCGGCGCGCAATTCCGACACCACGCTGAATCCATCCTTCCCCGGAAGCATAATGTCGAGCACGACGGCGTCGAAATCCTCTTTTTTCTTCAGCAGCCGATCAGTCGCCGACTCACCGTCGCCGGCGACCTCCGCAGAATAGCCCTCTGCTTCCAGGTTGAAGCGCAATCCCTGCGCCAGATGGGCTTCGTCTTCAACCACAAGAACCCGGCTCATGCCCCGCTCCCCGCATCAGCGCTCTCGCCATCTATTCGTGGCAGCTCGATGGTGACCGTCGTTCCCTTGCCTTCCCCCTCGCTCTCGGCGAACACTCTGCCGCCGTGCTTCTGGGTGATGGCCTTCACGATAAAGAGGCCCAAACCAGTTCCCTTCACATGCGCCAGCGAGCGGTGCGTGACGCGGTAGAAGCGCTTGAAAATCCGTTTGACGTCTTCTGGCGGAATGCCTACGCCGTGGTCTTGCACCCTCAGCACGACGCGCTTCTCGTCGGGAGCTTCCAGCTTCACGGCAACCTCGATGTTCGGCCCGGAGTATTTGATCGCATTGTCGAGCACGTTGAAAACGGCGGTACGCAGGTCCTCCTGACTGCCGCGCACGCGTAGCCCGTTGCCGTTAGTCAGCACCTCCGCATAACGGAGCGCTCCCGGCTGCAGGTGATGACGGGTGCGGGCTGCCTCCATGCAGTCGCGCACTAGTTGGCGAAAGTCGACCTCCGATTTGTCCCGCCCGGCCTTCTTGTCGCCCGCGCGTCCCGCGCGCAGGACCTGCTCAACCGTTTCCGTCAACCGATCGGTATCGCTCAGCATCAGGCTGTAGAACTCCTGTTTTTGCTGTTCGGGCAATGGGCGGCGTTGCAAGGTTTCCAGATGTAATCGGATGGAAGCGACCGGAGTCTTCAACTCATGCGTGACCGCGTTAATGAAGCTGTCGTGCTGCTCGCTGCGCCGGAGTTCGCGCACCAGAAAAATCGTGTTGACCACCATGCCGGCGATGATGAGGGCAAAGAAGACGATCCCGAAGAACAGCAGCACGCCTTCGCGCCAGTTGAGGATGATCCAGCCGACGTTGAGCGCGATGGCCAGCGCCACCAGGCCGATGCCCAGGCAGAGAAAGAACGCGATCGTTCCGCGGCGGCTCGTGATGCGCATGGCTTCTTGTCTGATTCTACCGCGTGGAAGCGCTGGTATGATTATCCGGGTCTGAGAACCCGCTCACCAAGCAACTGGGGAAAACGTTTAAAGCACGCCTACTCTGGAGTCCCTATGCGAAATCTTGTCTGCTCACTCGCCATCACCGTACTCGCTATGCCCGCCTTCGCCGCTCCCGCCTCACCTGACCTCGAGGCGCGCCGCAAGGCACTGAACGATCTTTTACACGAACAGTGGGAATACACGATGCGGGCTAACCCGGTCTACGCTTCGTTCCTGGGCGACAAGCGCTACAACGACCAGCTCGACGATTTTTCCGAGCAGCACATCGATGACGACCTGGAACAGACGCGGCGTTTTCTGGGGCGTTTTGAGGCCATCGACACAACCGGCTTCCCCGATCAGGAAGTTTTGAACAAGCAGCTGATGGTTCGGGACTTAAAAATGGCGCTGGAGGGCGCCCGTTTCAAACCGTGGGAGATGCCGGTGGATCAACAAAACGGCGTTCACATCCAGTTGCCGGCGCTGGTCAACGTCCTCGCATTCGACAGCGTCAAGGATTACGAGGACTACATCTCAAGACTCAAACAAATCTCACGGCTCTTTGACCAGGTAGAGATTCAGATGCGCAAGGGGATGGCCGAAAACTGGATGCCACCGAGGAGCGTGCTCGGCGAGGTCGTCAAGCAGGCAAACGAACTCGCCACTACCCCGGCCGACAAGAATCCTTTCGCGCAACCGTTCAACAAGTTTCCCGATGCGATTGCTGAAGCCGATCGCAAACGTCTACGCGAAACCGGACTTGCGGTCATTCACGATACCGTCCTGCCTACTTACGCCAAATTCACTACGTTTGTCCGTGATGAATACGAACCGAAAGGCCGCCTTGAACCGGGCGTTTGGTCGCTTCCCAATGGCGACGAGTACTATGCGTTCCGGGTGAAGGAATCTACGACTACAAATCTTACACCCGAAGAGATTCATCAGCTCGGCCTGGCGCAGGTCAAAGCGATCGAAGACAGGATGCTGGCTGTGGCCAGGCAACTCGGATTTTCCGATCTGAAGAGCTTCTACGCATCGATTCCTAACAATCCCAAAGTGCACGTGCACTCGCGCCAGGAACTGCTGGATCTGTACCAGAAATATATTGACCAGATGTATACCAAGCTGCCCGATCTGTTCGGACGATTACCGAAGGAAAAACTCGACGTCAAGCCCATCGAGGAGTTCCGCGAAAAAGAAGCCTCAACCCATTACCTGGAAGGCACGCCCGATGGCTCGCGCAAAGCCCATGTCATGGTGAACACCGGGGATTACGAGAAGCGAACCACTCTCGACGCCGAAACCACGGCGTATCACGAGGGCGTTCCCGGCCATCATCTGCAGATTTCGATTGCCCAGGAATTGCCCAGCCTGCCGCCGTTTCGTCAGCACGAGTTCTACACCGCTTACACCGAAGGATGGGCGCTCTACTCTGAGGAATTGGGCAAGGAAGTCGGATTCTTTCAAGATCCCTACAGCTACTATGGGCACCTGCAGGATGACATGCTGCGCGCCATCCGGCTGGTGGTCGATACCGGATTTCACTACAAGCATTGGACCCGGCAGCAGGTGGTCGATTTCTTCCACGATCACTCAGCGATCGACGAGCCTGACGTGCAGGAGGAAACCGATCGCTACATGGCGTGGCCCGGGCAGGCTCTCGGCTATAAGGTTGGACAGCTGGAAATCTTGAAGCTGCGCCAGTACTCAAAAGACCAACTGGGAGACAAATTCGATATTCGCGGGTTTCACGACGAAGTGCTGAGCGGCGGCGCGTTGCCGCTCGATGTTCTGAGCATTCGCATTCACGATTGGGTGGGGCAACAGAAGGCGCGAGCGTCAAGCGAAATAAAGCCGGCAGTCGCGAAATAATGCGCGTCAGCCGGCCTCGTAAGACGGCTACTGCGGAGAAGCTGTTGAAGAGGTGACCTAGTCGCCGGCTGCCCAGAACTCTACCGCGGTCGAGGGCGCGATCAACCGGCCATTCGGCGCCGCCACTAGCCCCCGCTCCACATCTTTCAGAGTCACGCGCTTGACGTCCCAGATCAGGCCGAGTTTCTGCAGGGTCCAGATGGCGTACCAGTTGGTATCAATTTCATACCAGGTAAAACCATGCGCCGCCGATGTAGGATGCGCGTGGTGATTGTTGTGCCACCCCTCGCCGAAGGTCATTAGAGCGACCCACCAGCTATTGGTGGAGAGATCGCGAGTCGCGAAGCGCCGCGTGCCCCAGGAATGCGTCGCCGAGTTTACCAGCCAGGTGCAGTGCAGGAGGAACACCGTCCGGAAGAACGTCCCCCACAACAGCCAGGGCAGACCGCCAATGGCGAACAAAACGGCTCCGAGAATAATCTGCGGAACGTAGTGATACTTGGTGATCCAGACGTGAAATTTGTCTTTGGCAAGATCGGGGACGTAGCGGGCGAGCGTCGTGGCGTCGTGGTGCATGGACTTGCCCATGAGAATCCATCCCATGTGCGCCCACCATTTGCCGTCGATGGGCGAATGCGGGTCGCCCTCCTGGTCCGAGTACTGGTGGTGGATGCGATGCGTTGCCACCCAGAAAATCGGCCCGCCCTCCATGGCCAGCGTGGCGCACAGGGTAAGGAAGTACTCCATCCACTTCGAAGTCTTGAAGCCGCGGTGCGTCAGCAGCCGATGATAGGCCAAGCCAATGCCCAGGCTGCCCGCGACCCACCACAAAAAGATCGCCAGCAGCAGCGCCTTCCACGTGAAAAAGAACAAGGCGGCAATCGCGCCCACGTGAAAGAGCGACATGAAAATCGCCGTGATCCAGTTGATTTCGTCTTTTGGAGTTTGAACTTTTTCCAGCTCTTGCAGGTCCATGTTTGAGTGAGAGCCTCGTGTTCTCGCAGTCTTCGAGGGTGAAAAAACCAAGAAACCTCGGATAAGCTATCAGGAGAATGACACGGCACACTGTAATACTTGTGTAATAGCCGGATTTAACCCATTACGCTGGTAATGGAAAAGTACCCGGTCCGGCGTCAGCGCGCGGCCGATTTCTGGAAATGGTTTTTCTTGAATCGCGAATAGAACCGTACGAATCAGAGAAGAGTTGTTTCAGACCACACTTTATGCCTGAAGAAGCGCTTGCCCTCACCGCATTGCCCACGATCGACGAAGTCACTGCCGCCCAAGAGCAGGTCTATCGCGTGATGTCGCCTACGCCGCAGATTGTCTGGCCGCTGCTCTGCGAACGACTCGGGACCGAAGTCTGGGTCAAACACGAGAATCACACGCCGATTGGCGCATTCAAGGCGCGCACTGCGGTGGTTTATGCCGCAGAACTGTTTCGCCGAGAGAGGGGCATCACCGGATTAGTAACTGCGACACGCGGCAATCACGGCCAATCCGTCGCGCTTGCGGCCAGGCGTTTCGGCGTTGCGGCTCACATTGTGGTTCCGAGCGGCAACAGTCCCGAAAAGAACGCAGCTATGCGCGCGCAGGGCGGGCACCTGATTGAGTTTGGCGATGACTACCAGGCGGCAAAGGAACACGCCAAGGATCTCGCCCACGAACATGGCTGGCATTTTGTACCCTCCTATCACCGGGACATCGTCAAGGGCGTAGCCACCTATTGGCTGGAGTTTTTCTCCGCGGTCCCAAATCTCGCTGTTGTCTATGTGCCCATTGGCCAGGGCTCCGGTATTTGTTCCTGCGCGGCGGTTCGCAACGGATTGAATCTCAAAACAAAGATCATCGGCGTCGTGGCCGAAGGCGCACCAGCTTATGCGCTATCTTTCGCAGCCGGACGCAAGATCGCGGCCCCGGTCACAACTTTACTGGCCGACGGAATGGCGTGCCGCGTTCCCGACGAGGAGTCGCTTGCCGGGGTGTTGCAGAATGTCGACCACATTGTCCAGGTAAGCGAGAAGGAAATCGGCGAGGCGATGAAAATTTGCTTCACCGACACGCATAACGTGGCGGAGGGAGCGGGCGCCGCGGGGCTTGCAGCAGCTCTTAAGGAAAAACAGGCGCTAGCCGGCAAGCGTGCGGGCCTTGTTATCACCGGCGGAAATGTGGATCGCGACGTGCTGGCCAGAGTTCTGCGGGACTGACTGCAGGACCGCGCTGAATGCAGGTTGGGCGTAACACCGAGTTTTACGCGGCCTTTCCCTTCACCTGCACTCCAGCCCACTTTTCCAGGAGCGTCAGAGTGGCCGCGTAATCGAGATCCCTGTGACCATCCTCGGTGGCCATTTCATAGATCTCTTCCACGGTTTCAAGGCCGGGTAGCTTCACGCGAGCCTCTTTGGCGGCCTCGAGGGTTAACTTGATGTCTTTGTGCATCAGCCGCAAGGGAAAGTTGGGCGTGAAGTCACGCTGCAGGATAAACGGCCCCTTGTAGTCTACGACGCCCGACCGCACCATGGTGGCATCGATCAGCGACAGCAATTGTTGCGGATCCACTCCGAGCTTCGTGGCCAGCGTGATGGCTTCGGCGAAACCTTCAAAAATCATCGCGATCTGCAGGTTCATCGCCAGCTTGGTTGCCTGCCCCTTACCGGTCTCGCCCATGCGGAAGATTTTCTTGCCCATCGCAGCGAAAAGGGGCTTAAGCCTTTCGACGGGCGCTTCCGCTCCGCCCACGATAAACACGAGCGTTCCATCCCGTGCCCCGATCTTTGATCCGGTCATTGGCGCGTCCACCCAGGCCGCGCCTTGGGCGGCGATGCGCTCGGCGAATTTCACCGTGGCCGCAGGAGAAATCGTGCTCGAGTCGGCGATGATCATGCCTTCGCCGAGCACCGCTTCCACGCCGTCGGCGCCAAATAGAACGCTTTCGACCGCGTTGGTATCGGAGACGCACATCCACACCACCTCCGCGCCCTGCGCCGCAGCCGCCGGCGTCTGGGCGACTGCCGCGCCTTCCACCAACTTGCCCGGCGTCCGATTCCAGACCGTGACTTCGTGGCCCGCCTTGACCAGGTTCGTCGCCATCGCCTGGCCCATGATTCCCAACCCCAGAAATGCCACTCGCATTCGAAACTTCTCCTTACGCTCCTCAAAATCCTTGAAGAAAACGCGCTCTGGGATTAGATATGACGGCGCGATCAAGGTCAAGCAGGATGGGACAAGTCACACTCGACGCGACCGGGAGATGGAGCCGCACTGGGTGGGCTCGCGGGCTCAGCTTTTGTAAAGTTTCTTAGAAAGCAACGTTACCCCCGTGTTGTGCCCTTACGAAAAAGCAGCACCGCAGCCCACTTGGTCATCTAAAATCAGATAAGCATATTAAAACGCGATCAGAAACGCGTCGGCATCGAGCTAATTACTCTGCATGGCGTTGGCTTCAAGACTAGTATCGAGGAGGCTGAGACCTCCTTCAGTTGGAAGCTTTACTTCGAAAGCCAGATTTGGAAGGCCTGGCTTCATAAAACACCAGGCTACATAAACACCAGGCTTCATAGCAGGATGATCAAGCAGACCCTTCGCAATCCGGCCCTTCGTAAGCGCGCCACCCAATTTGGCCGTCTGGTGCGGCACTCGGCCGTAACTCCGCGCTGCGGCCAAACACACAAGCCGAACCTCGTCACCAACGGCGAGCTCGGTGTCACGTTCATCGGCCACGCGAGCTTTTTCGTGCAAATCGGCGGGCAGAACGTTGTTATCGATCCAAATTTCGCCCGATGGCTTTTTGTGCTCAAGCGTCTTCGCCGTCCGGGCCTGCGAGTTGCTGATCTCCCCGCAATCGATCTCGTCCTGGTGTCGCACGCCCACTTCGACCACCTGCACCGGCCGTCATTGCGCGCGATCGTGCAGAACAATTTGCGCACACGCGGGGTAGCGCCGGCCATCATCGTGCCGACGCATGTTTCGGATCTCGTCGCCGACCTCGGCTTTTCCGAAATCATCGAACTCGACTGGTGGAAGAGCTCGCGCCATCGCAACCTGCTGGTCACGCACGTTCCTTCACGTCACTGGGGCGCGCGCATTCTGAAGGATTCGCACCGCGGCTACGGCGGCTTCGTGCTGAGAGCGGGCAAGCATTCCGTCTATCATGCCGGCGACACCGCGTATTTCGCCGGCTTTCGCGAGATCGGCCGGCGCCTCGCCCCCGAACTCGCGCTGCTCCCGATCGGGGCCTACAATCCGCCGCAATTCCGCAACGTGCACGCCGACCCGGGCGATGCCACGCGCGCTTTTCTCGATCTCAAGTCGCGCTGGATGGTTCCCATGCACTACGGCACCTTCCGGCTCTCGCACGAGCCAGTCGACGAACCTTTGCAGTTGCTGGAAAAGGAAGCTCGCGCTGCCGGCATCAAGGATCGGGTGGTGGTGCTGGAAGAGGGCGTAACCCGGTTCTTCTAACCGACTTGCGAGCTTCTGTCCTGAAATCTTGAGCGTCCGGCCCTTTTTGAGAACACCAGCCACTTTCACTCCCTTTTTACAATTCCCCTGGCCGTTTTGGTGTAGACTTCCTTCGCCAAATTTTCTCCCCGAGGAGGTCCCATGGCTGTAAAGCCCGTTCCCGACGGTTATCACACACTAACGCCCTTTCTGACGGTTCGCGACGCGGCGCGCGCGATCGAGTTCTACAAGGAGGCCTTCGGCGCCAAAGAACGCGGCGTGGCGAAAGGCCCGGATGGCAAAGTCATGCACGCTGAATTGATGATCGGCGACTCCATCATCATGCTCGGCGACGAGTACCCCGAATTCGGCTGCCTCTCGCCGCAGGCGATTGGCGGTTCATCCAGTGGTCTGCATATCTATCTCGACGGAGTGGATGCAGCGTTCGACCGTGCGGTCAAAGCCGGTGCCGAGGTTGAAATGCCAGTCTCCGATCAGTTCTGGGGCGATCGCTACGGCAAGCTGAAAGATCCCTTCGGACACAAGTGGTCCATCGGCACGCACGTCAAGGACATGTCTGCGGATGAAATGAAGCGCGCCATGGATGAAGCCTGCGCCAAGATGGATCAAATGAAAGCCGAGCAGATGCAGAAGACCGCGTAGAACACGATTCAGCATCTGTGATTCCGAGCGAAGTGAGAACCGGCGCAGTTTCTGGGTGCCAGTTCTTCCTTCGCTCTTTGTTTCGAACCGCAGGGTTTGGCATGCAAGCTGTCAGTACGCAAGCAGAATCCGCAGATCGCGGACGTTGTTCCCGGTTGGACCGATCTCGATGGCGTCGCCAAGGGCGTGGAAAAGCGCGTACGCATCAAATCGCTCCAGCACAGCCTGTGCTGAAAGGCCTCGCGCTTGTGCCCGCTCCAGCGTGCTTCCATCGACGATGGCTCCCGCAGCCGGACTGTTTCCGTCGATTCCGTCGGTACCGGCGCTGAGCACGGTGATGTTCTGTCCCGCGATTTTCTCCGCGCATGCCAGCGCGAATTGCTGATTGCGCCCGCCCACGCCTCCATTGGTCACTTTCACGGTGACTTCACCCCCGGAGATCAGGCAGACCGGAGAATGTTGCTTTCGCAACTCGCGCAGACGGTCGACCAGATACTCAGCCGCCCGCGCATAGTCCCAGTCGTCGCAGGAATTGTCGACCTGCACGACGAAACCGGCCCGCTCAGCGGCCATGCTGGCCGCTTCCCCCGCGCTTCGATTTGACAACACTGTCCACCAGCGCGCACGCGTGAAGGCCGGATCATCTGCTTTCGGCGTTTCCTCGAGCGCGTGCCGCTCAAACAGTTCGCGCGCGGAGTGCGGGAATTGATTCAGCAGTCCATGCTTCTGCGCCACGCGGTAACAATCTTCGATTGAGGTCGAATCCGGCATCGTGGGTCCGGAAGCCAGTGCGTCGGGCGTATTGTCCGGTACGTCTGACACAAGCAGCGAGACCTGCCGCGCCGGGAACGCCGCCTGCGCCAATCTCCCGCCTTTTACCGCAGAAAGATGCTTGCGCACCGCATTAATTTCTGAGATGGGCGCACCGGAATGAACCAGAGCGCGGTAGGTCGTGACGAGATCGTCGAGCGAAATCTCGTCGTCGATGGGCTTCTCCACAATCGAGGACCCTCCGCCGCTGATCATGAAAATCACCAGCGATGACGCGGTTTGCGCCTCCAGCGCGCGTAATATGGCGCTGGCAGCCTGAATCGATTCTGCATTCGGAGTCGGATGTCCTCCGCCGAAATAACGAAAGCCGCGCACTTGTTCTTTCGGATGGACCGAGGACGCCACGATTCCTGCGAGCGAACTCCCAACCCGATTGGCAAGAGCCTCGACCATAGAGTGTCCAGCCTTGCCCAGCGAAACGACCAGAACGCTTGAATAGGAATGAAGGTCGTAAAGATCTTCCGACACACGCAGTACGCCGCGATCGCAGTCCACGTGCCGCACAAAAGCCTTGCCGATCGCAGACTCCGCCAGCGCATGAGAAAAGATGGAGCGGGCCGTCTGGCGCATCTGGCGAAATTGGGCATCGCGATCGGAGTCAGTCACTGACAACCTCTTTCGTCCAGCCTTCAATTGCCTCCCGCAATTCGCGAAGGCGCCCCTCGAAAAAATGGTCCGCGCCCTCGATCACCACCAGCTTTTTGGGCTCCCGGATGGACGCGACGAGAGCCTCGAGCTTCGCGCGCGGACCGAACTGATCCCGCGCGCCGCTCACGAACAACTTCGGCTTGGCGCAGTCGCGCAGAAAATCGTAAGTGTAGACGCGCGGTTCCTCATCCCCTGCAGCCACCGGAGCGACTGGCGTGCCCACGCCGATTAGTACCTCTACACGCGGATCGGCATGTGAAGCCCGCAATCCCACCGCAGCGCCAAAAGAAAAGCCGGCGAACACAAGCGGCAAGTGAAATTCGGCGTCGAGCCAGTCCAGCGCTGCACGCACGTCCTCGATTTCTCCGTTCCCTTGATCGTGTTCGCCCTGGCTCAGTCCGGTTCCGCGAAAATTGAAGCGCAACGCGGGAAAGCCGAGCCCGTTCAGGGCTTTCATGGTGTGGAAGACGACTTTGTTGTGCAGCGTTCCGCCAAACATCGGATGCGGATGGCAAACCAGCGCGCCGTGCGTCGCTGCTTCGCTACCCGCGTTGAGCAGGGCCTCAATCCGGCCAGCTGGGCCGTTAATAAAGAACGATCGAATCGATGAACTGGAAGAAATCACCCATCCAGATTACACAAACTGCAGTCGCAACACTGAATCCGCCATTCAGAACGTGTCGTCGCGTTCCGATGCGCCGAAACCCTCGTCTGCTATTCTCTCTTTCATGGACGCCGTTACGCTCACGCGTCAGCTCGTCGATATCGAGTCCATTACTGGCAACGAGGCCGCGGTCGGGAATTATCTCTACGGAGAACTTTGCCGGCTGGGCTACCAAACCGCCAAGATGCCAGTCGAAGATAACCGCTTCAACGTGTGGGCAACCGCGCCGGAGTGTCCCCGCCCCGCCGTCGTCTTTTCCACGCACATGGATACCGTTCCGCCCTTCATCGCGTCGTCCGAAGACACGAATCGCATTTATGGCCGCGGATCCTGCGACGCGAAGGGCATCATCGCAGCGCAGGTCGCGGCCACCGAGCATCTGCGCAAGCAAGGCGTCTTCGTCGGACTCTTGTTCGTTGTCGGCGAGGAGCGCGACAGCCTGGGCGCGAAAGTGGCGAACGAGCACGCGATGGGGAGCCACTTTCTGGTCAACGGTGAGCCGACCGAGAATCACCTTGCGCTGGCGTCGAAAGGGACTCTGCGGGTAGAAGTGACCGCGACGGGGCGCATGGCACATTCGGCGTATCCGGAGCTGGGCGAGTCGGCAATCGACAAGCTGATCGCGGTGCTTGCGCGTTTGCGAGCCATGCCCTTGCCTTCCGATCCGCAGGTCGGGCCGTGCACGCTGAACATTGGTCTGATCGAAGGCGGGCGCGCGCCCAACGTGATTCCTGATTACGCCCATGCTGACTTGCTCTATCGCCTCGTCGGCCCATCGGATGATTTGCGGCGGCAAATTCTCGTGACCGCAGGCAATGATGTGCAAGTCGCCTTCCCGCTCGAACTTCCCGTCCAGCGCCTGCGCGCCATCGACGACCTGCCAACGATGATCGCGGCATTTACCACCGATATCCCTCGGCTCAGCAAATGGGGCGAGCCGCTCTTGATCGGTCCGGGCTCGATTCATGTTGCGCACACCGACGGCGAGTACATCGACAAACAGCAGCTCGCCGAGGCTATCGAACTGTACTGTCAAATTGCCAAGCAACTCTCCAAATGATTATCCAGACCGTGTGACCAACGTCGCATGGCAGCACGTCTCTTACGTGCCGCGACCCAGCAGAGCCGCGCCGCCATGCTATATTGCGATTTCACATACTGCGATTCACAATGGGATCGTTTCTCTTCTTTGCCTTTTCATGGTGGGCGATTTTGCTCCGGGTCATCGCGATCGTCCACTTTATCCGCCGCCGCCCTGATTTTTTCTGGATCTGGGTCATCCTGTTTCATTGGGTAGGCGCGCTGGTCTACATCGCCGTCGAAGTGATTCCCGACGCCGGGCTGCTGCGAAGTTCCTTCCAGGTTTTTCCGCGGCGAAAAAGAATTCACGAGCTCGAGCGCGCCATCCTCGACAATCCTTCTGCCGGCAACTACGAAGAACTGGGTCAGCTCTATCTCGACGACGGCGACTTTGCGCGGGCGCGGGCGTGCTACGACAAGGCGATCTCTTCGCGGACAGATCACGCCGACCCGTTTTACCGGCGCGGAGTTGCCGAAGTTGAGTTGCGAGACTTCGCAGCCGCCGTGCCCGATCTCGAACTGGCTCTTCAGTCTGATCCCGACTATGACTTTCACCGTGGCAAGGGCTTGCTCGCGTGGGCATACGCACAGACCGGCCAAAGTGAGAAGGCGGATGCGCTGTTTCGCGAAGCCACTCGTATCTCAACAATTTCGGAGACGTATTACCACTATGCCCTATTTCTCCAGTCTCAGGGACGAAACCAGGATGCGCGGGAGTGGGCGCAGAAGATTCTCGACAAGAAACCGACCATGCCCGGTTATCTGCGGCGGCGTGAAAGACCCTGGTTTCGCAAGGCGACGGCGCTGCTGGCTCGGTTACCGAGGGCGTGATCGCCAGCCAGTTTTGAGCAATGTCGGATGATAAAATTCTGGGTGGTGACAAGCTCCAAGCCTTCCATCCGGCTGCTGGCGACCGACATCGACGGCACGCTTTTGAACCCCCAATTTCAGATTTCCGAGTGCGATCTGGCAGCGATGCGCCGGGCACATGCGGCAGGGATCGAAATCGTGCTCGTGACCGGCCGGCGGCACACGTTCGCGCTGCCCATCGCCAAACAACTGGGTTTCGATCTTTGGCTGATCAGTTCCAACGGGGCGGTCACGCGCTCCCTCGGCGGCGAAACCTTTCACCGCGACATGATGCCGGCCGCGACCTGCCGCCGGCTGGTCGGAGTGATGCAAGAATTCCGCGGCAACACCGTTCTTACTTTTGACACCGAACTGAAGGGCGCGATTGTGCTGGAGCACCTGGAGGAAATTGGCCCCAGCATCCGGCGATGGCTGGAAAAGAACATGGAGTACATCGAGTTCGTGGTACCCATCGAGCGAGCGCTGGTGCGCGATCCCGTGCAAGCCATGTTCTGCGGAACCATGGCCCGTATGAGTCAGGCACTCGATGCGCTTGAGCGCTCCGGCATGAATGGCGCCGTGACTGTGCTTCGAACGGAGTATCCGGCGCGTGATTTATCGATGATTGACGTGCTGAATGCCGGCTGCTCGAAGGGCCACGCGCTCGAACGCTGGGCCGCTTACCGTGGTTACCGGCGCGAGGAGGTCATGGCCGTCGGTGACAACCACAACGACGTCGAAATGCTTGAGTTTGCCGGGCATCCGGTTATCATGGGGAATGCCTGCGAGGAATTACGCGGGCGCGGCTGGACGGTGACGCGCAGCAATGATGCCTGCGGCGTAGCGGCAGCCGTCGAGATGGCCCTGGGCGCAGGCGTTCTACGGGGCTAGGCGCAAGGCTGGGGATCAGCGTCCAGCATCGCTGAATGAAATTCCGAACGACATGCCGGGGATGTCTTTGGGCCATCGCGGTCATCGCGACGATGGCACTGCCAAGCTTTGCCGGCGAAGTCGCGGTACTAAGAAACGGATTCTCCATCCGCCACGAGCGGCGTGAAGTCGTCGGGGATGTCACACGTTTGTATGTGAACGCCGAGGGCTCAAGTTTTGTGGACGTCCCGACAGCAGAGATCGAACACTTCGAAGCCGCTCCGGACGCGCCCGCGACTCAGACGTTCGCGAAACATGCAGGCTATGGCACGCCCTTTCAATCACCGTTCACTGGCAACGTCCAGAACCGGCCCGCAACCACCGGCCCCAACGCTCCGAATTTCGATGAACTGATCAACACGGCAAGCGGGCGCTACCGGCTGGATCCCGACCTCGTCGCGAGTGTCATTAAGGCGGAGAGCGGATTCAACGTCAGAGCTGTGTCGCCCAAAGGAGCGCAAGGGTTGATGCAGCTCATGCCGGGCACGGCGTCGCAACTTGGCGTGCCGAATACCTTCGACGCCCGCGCCAACGTCGAGGGCGGAACGAAATATCTGCGCGAATTGCTGGAGCGCTACAACTTCGACCTGGTGAAGGCATTGGCTGCGTACAACGCCGGTCCCCAGCGGGTGGAGCAGTTCGGTGGAGTGCCTCCGTTTTACGAGACGCGCGCCTATGTGGCACGAGTGGTGAAGGACTTTAACAAAAAGAAGGTCGCGCAGGAAAAGGCGTTGCCGTCGAACACATCGGCGGTGAAAAATTCCAACACGCAGGCTTCCGCCGCTAAACCACAGCATTCGAAGTCCGTTACTCGGGCCAGCACGCAAACGCCCTCTGCCCGGCCGAACGAATAGGCTCTCGCTATCTCTTCACGGACCGCTCTCGGTCATTTCAAACCAGTATTCACGTCAAGACGGTGGCTTCACGGCTGCTTGAGAGCGTCCGCGCCAGCCTGTGCGCATTGCCCATCGTGATCGCTCGTGTCGCCGGAAAGACCGATGGCTCCAACCAGATGTCCATCAATGAACAACGGAATACCGCCTTCGAGCGGAACCGCACCTTCGATCGCGAGCACGGGAAGGCCAGCATTGCCGGAAGTAAGGCGGTCGGCAAACGCCTTCGTGGGACGCTTGAACAGTGCCGCGGAACGAGCTTTATTAATGGCTACTTTCGCGCTCCCATTTTGGGTGTTGTCCATTTTCTCGTAGTAGATCAGCGTGCCGCTGGGATCAACCACCGCAACTGCCATCGTCCAGTTGTTCTTACGTGCCTCAGCCAGCGCAGCGGTGGCTGCTTTCTTCGCGTTTTCGAGGCTGATCGGCAGTCCGTATGGGGCTGGTGATTGCGCGAGCGCGCTTACCGAACTCAGCAGAATCAAACCGAGCGTTAACTTCGCCGGATGTAGCACCATGCATTGTCTCCTTCCTGATCTTTGGAATCTCACCCTCTCGACGAGAGCGGCTCACACAGAAAAATTGCCGGAAACGTGCAAGGGACTCTAAGTCGATGCCCAGGAGAAGTCAAGACTGGGTCTCTTAATGTCACGACGGCACAGCAAGACACGCTCTGGGTTTCGCTCGAATGCGCACAATCGACCACTCGACGTTTGACCCCTTCCCATCTCTCATTTACCTTGGGAACTGCCGTTACCCCGCTTCGCGTTGCCAGGGCCGCGGCGCGGAGTCATCCCTCTTCATGGACAAGAAACGCATTCTGGCCAGTGCGGTCGTGTTTGTCATTCTGGCCATCCTGGTTTACCTGCAGTACCGCCACTGGCGCACCTTCGACTGGGGAACGTTCTGGGGTCAGACGCACCGCATCAACCGATGGCACGTGCTGCACGCCATCGCCCTGATTTACATCGCATACGTCATGCGGGCATGGCGCTGGAAGATCTTTCTCAAACCGGTGCGCCCCCAGATCCGGACAGCCGACCTGGTGTCGCCAACGCTGGTCGGTTTCACCGGACTGGCGCTGCTGGGGCGGGCGGGAGAGTTCATTCGTCCCTATCTCATCGCGCGACGCACCGATCTTCCCTTTTCCGGACAGCTCGCCGTGTGGGGCGTCGAGCGCATTTTTGATCTGGGCGCGTTCACCGTGCTCATGATGACGGCCATTTTCCTGCCCAGCGCGCTGCCCTCTATTCCGCACCCCGAGTATTATCTTCGCTTCCGCGAAGCCGGGTTCATACTCACTGCTCTTGTGAGCAGTACAACCGTTGCGGCTGTGGTGATCCGCCGGAATGGCGAGAACGTTGCGGTGTGGACAGAAAGCAAGTTCTCACACCTCTCTTCGAACCTCGGGCACAGGCTGGCGCAGAAAGTGCGGGAATTCGGCACTGGCCTCAACACCATTCACGGACCGCTGTCATTGCTTTGGCTCACGCTGGTTTCGGTCGGCATGTGGTACGTGATCGCGTTGGCATACCAGGAAGTGACGCATTCGTATGGAGTGGATGCACTGGCAATCCCGGTGTCGCAGCTTCTGATTCTGGTGTTTGCCAGCATGCTGGGCTCGATGCTGCAGTTGCCGGCGGTCGGCGGCGGATCGCAGATGGCCACCATCGCGACCCTGTCGAGCGTGTTCGATGTTCCTCCGGAGATGGCCGCGAGCTGCGGAATCCTGCTATGGCTCGTGACCTTCGCCGCCGTCGTCCCGATTGGCCTGCTGCTATCCCACCACGAAAGGCTGTCGCTGCGGAGGCTCTCGGCGGAAAGCCATCAGGCCGAGGCCGCCGAAATGCAGAATCCACCCGCTGCCTGACGGCAAGACTCGCTTTCTCACCCCAGAGCGGTCACAGAAGTGCGGTATCCAGAATCACTGCGCACCGTGCGGTCAAGAGTTAGTCTCTGAGCGCATGCCGGGGAAGGTGGCTATGACAGCGACTGAGGTTACGCTGACGTTGAGTGACGAAGAAAAGGAATTGATCCAGGAAATCCTTGAGGAGCGGCACCGCTCCTTGCTGATGGAGATTTCCCACACCGACCACCATCATTTCAAAGTTGTGTTGCAGAAAAAAGCACGGCTTCTGGAGTCGGTACTGACCCGGTTGGCGGTGCCGGTTTAGGCGGCACGGCCACTCATAGGATCCCACGTCTTCAGCTTCCGGGGCGCAGTGCTAGGAACGGCATTCTGCGCAGTATCCCCCAATTTCCATGCGCGCCACGATAATGTGGAACCTGCATTCGGTCTGCACCTGCTTCTTTAGACTGTCGAAAAGTCTGCTTTCAAATTCCGTAACTCGTCCGCAGCGCAAACACGTCATATGCAGGTGTTCGCGCGGAGTCTTCCGCTCATAGAAATGCTTTTCACCTTGCAGATGCATAAGGTCCAGTTCATCGATCAGGCCGTGACGCTTCAACAGACCCAGAGTCCGATAGACGGTGACACGGTCGACCTCCGGCGCTTGCCGCCGGGCCTTCCGGAGGATTTGCGCGGCGTCCAAGTGACGGTTGGCAGTCTCGATCACGCCCAGGATCGTGCGGCGCTGGCGGGTCATGCGGATACCGCGAGCCGCGAGCTCCGCGACTAGAAATCCCGGCGTTTCCGTATTCGGTAAAGGCATGGAATCACTCCTTCTGCAACTGCATGCTTTCCGCTCGATGCCCCAACAGTGCCGGTCAATGCGGAAATCAGCCGATTAACCTCCAAGAGACCAGGCCGTTGCAACTAGTTGCAAGCGAATTGCAATAGAAACTTTGCCACGTCGCTTGACACCCGCCTCGTCGCGCATTTTATCTACTTTATGCAACACGGTTGCATCTGGTACTGCACCCTAATTTACTACAACGGCGAATGTTTTTGGGAGATGCCGCAGCAAACATGCCAAATCGTGCCCCAGCTACTGGCCGGATCGGGATCAACCGTGGGAGTTGCTTCCCCATTGGTAAGGCTCTCGTTGTGCTGGTGATGATTTCGGCTTCCTTGGCATGGGCCAGTGTGGAGGGTAGTGTTCGCGGGACCGTCAAGGACGCGAGCGGCGGTGTTGTGACCAACGCAAGAGTCTCTCTTCTGCAATATGGGACGGGTTTCGTCTTTCACCAACAGACTGACAGCAAAGGCCACTATGACTTCCCTGTTGTACCTGTCGGCCACTACGAACTGCAGGTTGAAGCGCCGGGCTTCAAGATCTATCGCCGCCTCGGCATCACGCTCGACAGGTCGGCGTCACTCACTCTGGACGCGACGCTAACCGTGGGCAGTGAAATCGAGCGAGTGGAGGTTAGCGATGACGCCATTCACGTCGCGACCACCGACACACAAATGGGCGAAGTCTTGGGCAGCCGCCAGATCACCGCCGCGCCGCTCAATGGTCGCAGTTTTACGGATTTGCTCTCCCTGCAACCAGGAGTGGCCCCGGCAACATCCATCACGTCCAGCACTGTGCAGGACGTCGGGGCCACGGTTCTGCAACCCTCCGGTACGCTCAATCCCGGCACGATTTCCGTGAATGGACAACGGGAGTTTGCCAACGTCTTTGAGGTAAACGGCAGCAACTCGCAGGAAGACGTGAACTCGGGGACCGCTATTGTGCCCAACCTAGACTCCATCGCTGAGTTTCGCATCTTCACCAATAATTTTGACGCCGAGCATGGCGAATACAGCGGCGGGCAGATCTTCGTTGTGACGAAATCGGGAACCAACAAGCTATATGGCAGCGTGTTTGACTTTCTGCGCAACACTAACCTGGACGCGCGGGATTACTTTGCTCCCACCCGCGGTGCATTTCAGCAGAGTCAGCTCGGAGGAACGATCGGTGGCCCGATCCGGCGCAACAAGCTCTTTTTCTTTGCCGACAATCAGGAAACGCTGCAAACGCAAGGTATTGACAGCAACATCGGCGTGCCGTCGAATGCAGATCGAGCCGGCAACCTCTCCGATCTCGCACAGAAACTGACTGGAACGGTCAGCGGTCCTAATCTTGCCGGCTTGCTTTCCGAGAAATTGGGCTACACCGTCAAAGCAGGTGAACCGTACTACGCTCCCGGCTGCAGCCATGCATCACAGTGCGTTTTCCCCAATGCAGTGATACCTGCGGCCGTGTGGTCCGCCCCCGCGAAGAACTTGCTTCAGTACATTCCCGTGCCTAACACTCCTGTCGGAACATTTGCCACTTCGGCGTACAACCAAACGGTACATGACGAGAAGGGCGCGATCCGACTTGATGCCGACACGCATTGGGGGCTGATCTCCGCTTACTATTTTGTGGACAATTACAGCCTGGACAATCCCTACCCGGTCGCGCAGAGCGGCGCCAGCGTTCCCGGCTTCAATGCTATGACAACTGGCCGGGCGCAGCTTCTTACTCTGGGAGGCACCAAAATCCTCAGCACGACGTCCGTCAACGAGTTTCACCTGAGCTATTTGCGCGATTACAACGACCTCGGACAGCCCGTGGGCGGACGAGGTGTAAGCCTGGTCTCTCAAGGCTTCGTCACTCCGCAAGGCACGCCCAGTATCGTGCCGCTCGATCCCAAAGGACAAAGTGTGGAGAACATTGTCTTCAACGGCTATTCGATTGGAGCTGCTGCCAACCAGTTGAGGCAGGCCAACAATACTTGGGAACTATCGGACACCGTGTCTAAGATCGTTGAAACACACTCTCTGAAGTTCGGCGGCGATCTCCATTTTGACCAGGTGAATGCTGCCGCTATCGCTCAGTTCAATGGGAGCTTTGTATTCACGGGCAGCGAAACCGGCGACGACTTCGCGGATTTCCTTATTGGAGTCCCCAGCCAATACAATCAAAGCCAGCTGAATCCGTTCTACGCCCGAAATCACTACGTCGGTCTCTTCGGGCAGGACAGCTGGAAAATCCGACCCAGCCTGACTTTGAATTATGGTTTGCGCTGGGATCGCATTGCTCCATGGGCGGAGAAATACAACGAAATCTCAACCTTCGTGCCCGGACGACAATCCGTCGCATTTCCCGGTGCCCCGGAAGGTTTTCTGTTTCCCACAGACCCTGGGGTGCCACGCACACTCGCGCCGGTCAGCAATCTGGGCTTCTCTCCGCGCATCGGTCTGGCCTGGTCACCACAAGTTAGCTCCGATGGGTTCTTGAGCAAAATCCTGGGCGGCCCGGGCACCACCAGCATTCGCACGGGGTTTGGCAGGTTCTATTCGGCCATTGAGGCTCTCGCGATCAGCGTGCTCGCGGCTAACAGCCCTTATGGCACCACCTACACCAGTCCCGCGCCGCCGCTGTTTTCCGATCCCTTCATTACTGCCTCCAACGGGCATAACTACGGACAGCCTTTTCCGTACACGCTCGCAACTCGCAACGCCACCTCTTCGAATCCCGACACGACGTTCGATTGGGGTTCGATCGAACCCATCAGCGGCATTCCCGGCTACAACATTCATAATCGAGTGCCCTATACCGATGAATGGATGCTATCCCTTGAGCATCAGATCGGGACCAACACTGTGCTCAGTGCGAGTTATGTCGGCAACGAGGGTCATCGGCTGCGCGTACTGATTGAGGCCAATCCCGGCAATCCGGCGCTTTGTCTGAGCGTGAGCCAAACCAGCCAGGTTGCTGCTGGATCGCCGGTGTGCGGTCCATTTGCTGAGACAAGCACGCCCGGCCACCCCTTCACAACGGCTTTCGGGCAAATTGTTGTTCCGCGGCAGCCGCTTGGCAGCAACTTCGGCAGCGACGCCTACCAGTCCACGATTGGAAACTCCAATTACAACGCATTCGAGCTTAGCGTGCGCCACACAAGCGGACGGCTGGAGTTTCTTGGCGCCTACACCTACGGCAAATCGCTGGACGATTCGTCCAACATTGGCGAAGAAGTGAATCCATTTAACCCCTCTCTCAGCTACGCGATCTCGTCATTCGATGTGAAGCACAATTTTGTCTTCAGTTACGACTACGAGGTTCCTGTCGATCAATTAACGCGGCGATCCAATCCGTGGACGAAAGGCTGGAAACTTTCCGGCATCACCCGATACAGTACAGGGTTCCCCGTTACGCTGGTCAACAACGCGGATAATTCACTGCTCGGAACGGATCCCAACGGAGTGAACAATAGCGGGATCGATTTGCCCGACTACGATGGGGCGCCTCTGCATCTGGACCACAACCCGCGGTCCAATCAGAATTATTATTTCGACACCGGCGCCTTCTCCATGAACCAGCTCGGGACTCCAGGCAATTCAAAGCGACGGTTCTTCCACGGGCCGGGCTCCAACAACTTCGACATGGCCGTCAGCAAGAAC
>Ga0187769_10000098_pt1 | contig 44423 bp, 42 predicted proteins | sample 0116_SJ02_MP02_1_FD_133140 | JGI IMG/M metagenome (GOLD analysis project Ga0187769, IMG submission 133140) | Tropical peat soil microbial communities from peatlands in Department of Meta, Colombia - 0116_SJ02_MP02_10_MG | ecosystem: Environmental > Terrestrial > Soil > Wetlands > Peat | place...
GCCTCCCCGCACCGGTGAGGTCGGTCGTCAGTGCCGAGAACCGCTCGCGAGGTGCCTTCGCCCCGGAAGGCACCGGCGGTGGCCGATTCGGGAGCCCCGCTGCCCATGGTCGAGATCGTGCTGAACGGGGTCGAAGCGGACGACTGGGTCACGGAGTCCCTCGCCTCCTTGGGTGCCTCCTTCCGCCTCCTGACCTGCCGCCCGGCCGACCGGGGACGGCGTCGCCTCTTGCGGTTGTTTGAGGTTCAGACGGGTAGCGACGGGATCGGACCGATCGTCCGGCGCTTGCGCTCCAGATTGCCGGGTCGCGACATCGCCGCTTCCAGCCTCGGCCCGGACCACGCCCTGCTGCGCGTCGCGGTTCCGATGCCGGCGGCCTGCTCCGCGGCGTTCGACCTCGGCGACTTCTGCATCAGTTGCCCCTTCTCGGGGCGCGAGGAGGGCGCGCGGTCGTCGACGTGGAAGGTGCTCGTTCCCCAGATTGTCGACGCCCGTCGTCTGCTCCGAGTCTCGGGGAAGAGAGGGGGACCCCATCCTACCCTCGTCCGGGCCGGAGCCTACCGAAGACAGTGGGGGCTCACCGGACGTCAGGAACGCGCGTTCCGGGTGGCGTTCCAGATGGGCTACTTCGAATACCCCCGCCGTGCGTCGCTGGCGAGCCTGGCGAGCCGTCTCGGCGTCAGTCGCTCCACCGCCCTCGAACTCGTGCGACGGGCCACCACGAAGCTCGCCGCCCAGAGGTTCCTTTCAGAGCCCCCGGTCGATCGGCTTCCGTAGAGGCGAGAACCGGCAGAAAGGGAACCACGGCCTAACGGCCGCGTTCACGCAGGCGCTGGTGCGCCGGAAGGCGACGATGGGTCCGACGCCCGAGTAGTCGCGCTCCGGGTCCGGCCGTGGCTTACTGCCCGGAGGAAACCGGAGGAACGGGCCGGATGGGCCGTCGTCGCGAACCTCTCCTTCCCCTGGTCGATCATCGCTCGGAAGATCGTGGCCGCGAGGTCCGGAGAAAGCCCCACCTCTCGGGCCCACGACTGTGCCCTCACGATGACTCGATGCTCTTGCAATGGGTCCGCGATCCGGCCGTCCTTCTCGGAACGGAGTCGGATGGCCGTGCAGGCGGCGTCGATCCGAGCGGCCACGAGGAGCACGATCCCTCGGTCGATCTCTTCGAGGTCTCGGCGGACCGAGGCAAGCGTCGGCTCGATGGACGGATGCGCGACCATGGTGGACGACCGAGCCCGACGGGGGGCAAGTTCCTTCGACCGCACCGGTGCGGGGCCCGATTCACATACCGCGACCGGTGTCCCGGGACGATGGAGATCGTCCTGGCCTCGAACTTCGACAATCGCCTGGTCGAGGAGACTTCCGACCTGCCGGTCTCCACCTTCTTCGGTGGCTACGCCGTACAGCTCACCGGTGGCGGCCGGCCCCCCCAGATTCTTCCGTCGGTCGACCCGGAGCGGTTCCGCGCCCACCTCACGGTGGTGCATGGGCACGGTCGCCAATTCTACGCGACGCTCAACAGCAACGACCTGGGTCTGAAGGAGTACGGCCCGAACTACGTGGACCGCTTCCTCCGGGAGGTCGGCGAGTTGCTGGACCTCGGTGTCGATGGGTTCGTCATCGCCCTGCCCGCCCTCATCGAGGCCGTCCGGACGGAGTGGCCGGATGTCCCGATCACCGTTTCGACGTTCGCCCGGATCCGGACGGTAACCCAGGCCGAGTACTTTCTCGGACTCGGGGCCCGCACGATCATTCTCGAGGAGGCGAACCGGGACTTCCGCCTGATCCGCGGACTCGTTCGATTAGGTGCGGAGGTCGAGATCCTCGTCAACCAAAGCTGCCTGCCCTCCTGTCCATACCGCGGACACCACCTGAACACGAGCTCGCTCGCCTCTCAGCCGGGCGCCGCGTGCCCCTCGTTCGAGTACCCCATCCTCGAGTGCGGCCTAGAGTACGTCCGCGATCCGTCGAAGCTCATCTCGGGGATCTTCGTCCGTCCGGAGGACCTCGAGGTGTTCGAGGAGGCCGGTGTCCACCGCTTCAAAGTCTCCGGGCGGAACCGCTCCACCGATTGGCTCGTCCGATGCGCTCGGGCCTATGCGGCGAGAAGCTACCGCGGGGACCTGACGGACATTCTGAGCTTGGTTCAGGTGAAGGGTCCGCTCTCCGCGTTGCGGCGGCTCGAAGAGGGCGCGGACGGCGAGACGGCCCGAACGTTCGCCCGCGCGTTCGCTCCGCTATCGGACCTCTCGATCGACAACACGGCGTTCCCTCCGGACTTTCTCCGCCATATCGCAGGGGTGGACTGTGACCACACGACGTGCGAAGCGTGCGGGTACTGTCGCGGCGTCGCCCAGAAGGTGCTTCGGGTCTCGGGGCGGCCGGTGTCCGAGTACGTCGCGCCCGCCGGTCTCCCCTCGCCGATCCGGGTCCTCCCCCAGCTCGGGCCTCGGTAGGTGGACCGGCCGCCCCGGCGCATCCGTGGCCGGTCAGTTCGAGGGCGGTGGCTCGTTCGGAGGGGTCTCCTGCCACGGCTGGGCCGGCGGCGGTGTCCCGACGCCCTGCCCCCGGGGCGGTCGCCGCCGAGCGAAGTAGACCATGCCGATGAGGAAGATCACGGCGAGCACCGCGACCAGGGCAATGATGGCCCATCCGGTGCCGCTGATGCCCATGGCTCCGGACGAACCCGAGCTCACGGCGTTGAGGGCGATGGTGACGCCCGTGGTCTTGGAACTCGCCACGGTGACGTTGTTGAAGTAGGGGTAGTAGCCGGCCGCCGTCACTTCGATCGAATGAAGGCCGGGCATCACCCGGACGGAGTACGTTCCACTGCCCAGGCTCACGCTCGAACCGTCCACCCAGACGGACGCGGACCCGGGGGTGACAATGAGGCTCAGCGTCCCGAGAAGGATCGGCTGAAGCGCGATCGTCACGCGCGTGGTCGAGGTGGAGTTCACGCTGACGTTCGTGAAGTACGGGTAGTAGCCGGGGCTCGTCGCCTCGATCGAGGCGAATCCCGGCGGAACGTTGGTCGAGCCGACTCCGCCGGTCAGAGTGACCGGGCTTCCGTCCACCCATACGGAAGCATTCGCCGGCGAGACCTCAAGGCTGACCTCTCCCGGCGCCGCCGTGAACTGGAACAGCGCGGTCGCTTCCGGAAGTGCCAGAGCCACCGGGATCCATGCCGGGGTCACGGAGTAGCCGAAGGCCACGGAGGCGGTGACGTTGTACGTCCCCGTCGGGAGGTCGAAGATGATGAGTGGGGTCGGGTAGGAGCTTCCGGACTGGGTGACGGTCACGTTGCCCGTCCCGGTGCCGTTGACGGACGCCGACCAGTAAATGTCGTTCGGGAGTCCGTCGGCCTGCACGATGAGCGGAATGAGGGCCGCGAAGGTGATGCTGACGACCACCGCCGCACCGTCGACGGTGAAGTCGGAGGGCGCGGAGGTCACCGCGTAACCCACCGGCGCTCCCACAAGGAGCGAGAACGTCCCGTTCGGGGAGTCGACCTCAATCTGGGCGGACGAGTTCGTCGATAGGAACACCCCGTTCTCCGTGACGTTCCAGGCGATGCCGACCACGAGGCCGGTTTCCTGGAAGGTGACGGGGTAGAGGCTGTACGGCACCAGGGGCACGTAGTCCCCGCCAACCGTGATCGCACCAGTGTTGTTGTACGGGAGCACGCCGAACGGGTCCAGCGTCGTGCCGTAGTTCGACCAGTAGTTCCCGCCCTGGTACCAGGTCCCGATGATGCTCCCCGTGAGGTTCCAGCCATCGACCAGCGTGTAGTTCGATGCGGGCTGCATCGTTACATTCCAGGTGTCGTTGTACGTCACCGGACCACAGTAACCATACTGGTCGCAGCCGAACGGATCATAGGTGATCGTGATCGCCGGGATCCCGACCTCGAACTGATTGTTGTAGACTAGGTCGCCAGACTCAGTCTCGTTGATACCCGTGTCCCATCCCCCCGCCCCGTCGACGGAGAGCGGATCGGCGGCGACCACCGGCGTGGTCACGAACGTGTTGCCCCAGACCACGTTGGCCGTTCCACCGTAGAAGAGCAGGGCGTTCCCCTGATCGTCGAACGTGTTCGATAGGACGAGCGAGTTCGTGCAGTTCCAGAAGATCACCGAGCTTTCCGGGAAGGAGGCAAGGAACGCAGACATCCAACCCAAGATTCCACCCGCGTGCACGAGCTCAATGTTGGTTGCATCGTAGAACTGGAGTTGCAGGTTGTTCGTGTGCGGGAGTCCGAGCGGCCCGACATAGGCCGGCGCAAAGTCCCAGGATGGCAGGTCAATCTCGAACGAAGGCGGGGTCACCTGCACGTAGGCCGTGGTTCCCGCGATCAGAAGGCCCGGGAACTCTGGGAAGAGGAAATCGTTCCAGGTGGCGAACTCGGGAGCGAGGGAGCCGTACTGGTTATTGAGGAGGATGTACGGGTTCCCAACGGTGCCGGCTCCCGCGGAGGCGATAGAAGCGAGCTCGGCATTCGAGAAGGCGAAGAGAGGAGCGTAGATCCCGACCGTCGGGTCGTACGTGAGGTGGACGGCCGGAAGAGTAACCGAGGCTGTCGCGGTTACGACCTCGCTCGCGGGGTCGTATTCGCTCATCATGAATGCGAGGAAGTAGGTCACCCCCGTCGGGAGATAGAACGTGGTCGTTCCAGTGACGGACGTAGGCACCCACTGGGCCAGGCTCGCGTTTTCCGAATTTCCGATGTTGATGAACAGGAAGGAGTACTCCGCGACCGGGTGGACTGTCACGGTGTCGGCCACGGCTCCGTTCTGTGCGGAGTAGTTCCAGAGGCCACCGACGAACGAGGGTCCGGCACGAACGACACCGAACGGGTTCGTTCCGCCGCTCGAATACACTGCCAATCCGACCGAGTTTTCCCCGGTTTCCTGGCCGGCGTTGTAGGCGGAGGGAACATCCTGCACCGCCCCGGCCGACGCGTTCCAGTACGCCAGCGCAACGGTTGCGTCAGCCGCGGTAAACGCGGTCATGTCGCCGTCGTCGTTTCCGAGGATGTCGATTTCCATGTCGTTGATCAGGCCGATCGGATCGTAGTTGTACCCGTCGGCCTGGTAATACGGGATGGATGCGGCTTCGGTCGGAGCGCCGACGGTGGAGTTGAAGACCAGATAGTCGAACGACGCCGACTGCCGGAAGGTGCTGTTCGAGAGCGTGTAGTTGAAGTACAGCGCCGGGCGGTCGCCCATGGTGGATGTGTTCAGGTAGAGGGTCAGCGTGAACGGGTAGCCGATGTAGAACGTGGGGCCGAAGCCCTGGTAGAGGTAGGGGAAGTCCGCAAAGGTGCCGTTGACGCTGAAGTTGTAGATGCTGTTCTGTGGGAAGACCCCGAGGGGCTCGAAAAGTTCCACACTTCGTCCCCGAAGGTGAGCTCGTGGGTGCTCACCGTGTAGCCGATGTAGTTCTGACTCCAGAACTGGTAGGACGAGTTGCCGAAGATGGTGACTCCGCTGACCACGGAGTTCTCCTGAATGCCGAATGTGTCCGGGCCGTCGCCGTCCACGTATAGCGATTGCAGGTTCGTGATGTTGACCGTCCCCGCGACGCTCGTCGTGTTCAGCTCGTACGGGGTCAGCACGCCCGATACATTGCGAAGGCCGATATCCGCGACTCCCATCGGGGCGGGCGCTTGCGGGTAGGTCGGCGTGATTGGTTGAGCGGTGTCGGTCACCGCCCTCGCGAAGTTCGGGAGGTGGATCGTCGCGGGGGAGACCCCTATCGCTCGCAGGCCATTCTCGATGGCCAATGCCTTCGCGAGGCCATTGGCCGACGGCGGTGGAGTGGTGGGGGATGAGGGGGTGCTCCTCGCCAAAGCCATGGCTGTGGTCCCGGCCGCTCCGGGGGGGTTCGGTTCTCCGTTCATGGCGCGGCCGGGGACCGATAGGGCCACCACGAGGCCGAGGGAACTCAGCACCAAACACGCGACTACGGCGGCGGCAAGCACCGGCCGAGAAACACGCTCGACCATGGGGCCGTAGGAGAAGAGAAGGGAGATAGCCTTTCCGGAACAGTGCACCGTCCATCAAGGGTCATTCCCGAGGAACCGGCAGTCGAAAGGTCCGTCCGCCCAAGGCCGGTCGGGGACGGCTCAGCAGACGGTCCCACGAAGCGTTCGGCTCGACCGGCCGGATTCGCACCCGCGCATCGATGCAGCCCACCGGAGTCATGGCGATTTGGGGGTTCAACTTGATTAGATGAGATCCCGTCGCCCAACCATGTGGCCCCGCTCGGAGTCTCGGTTCCTCAAGGTCGACGGATATCGAATCTACCTCCGCACCTTCGGAGCCCAGAACTGGGGGCGTACCGTGCTCTGCGTCCATGGGGGACCGGGCGGGACGCACGACTACTTGCTGCCGCTCTCCGACTTTGCCCGATACGGGTTCCGCGTGGTGTTCTACGACGCGCTGGGCTGTGGCCGATCCGACCTTCCGGACGGTACCGAGCTCTACACCCTCGAGCATGACCTGCGGGTGCTCGAGATGGTTCGGCGGTCACTTGGAAGTGACCGCATTCATTTGATGGGATCGAGTTACGGCGGGATGCTCGCACTCGCCTACGCGTCGCGGCATTCCGAGCGGCTCATCAGCCTCGTAGCGACCGGGGGACTCTCGGACGTTCCGTTCGCGAGCCGCGAGATGAAGCGTCTGGTTCGGGCCCTTCCACGGAGCACCCAGGTCGTACTCCGGAAGTACGAGCGGCGCGGTGAGTTCCAGCATCCAGAGTACGAGGCGGCCACGATGCAGTTCTACCGCCGGCACGTCTGCCGGCTCTGGCCCTGGCCCGAAGAGCTCCAGTCCACCCTGATGCGGATCAGCCGGCCGGTCTACGGGACCATGAACGGCCCCAATGAGTTCACGATCATCGGGAACATCAAGGACATCGACTTCAGCGACCAACTCCACCGAATCGCCGTGCCCTCCCTCATCCTTCACGGCCGGTACGATGAGGTGACTCCCGCGGTGGGGGAGCGAATCCACCGTAGAATCCCGGGATCACGTCTCCACATTTTCCCTCGGAGCTCCCACACCAGTTTCTGGGAGGAACGGTCCGCTTACATGCAGCTCGTCCGTGACTTTCTCCGGGCCGCGGAGAAAGGGCCGCCCTCCTCCTAACCGGCGCGGAATGTATCGCTCTCGATTCGTCGAACGGGTGGAACCCAGGAATCACGGCGCGCGGGCGGACCCGCGAGTCTTCCGGTAGTCGCGTTCCAACGCACGGCGAAACCGTGCCCACGAAAGAGAAACGTACCGCTCCCATTGCGACTTGGAAGGGTTCTTTCCCCCGATCGGGGTGGGGCGGCGGCGAACCTTCAGAACCAAGCGCGTTCGGCCACCCGGAAGGCGAGAGAGGCGATAGTCAAGCGAAGCCGATCGATGGCTCCCCACCGAGTCGGAGTGCCAGCGGCTTGGTGGCATTAGCCGCACCACATGTCGTGACCAGACCCATCCGCGCGCCGTCTCCTCGAGGTCCTCGTAGACGACCTCGCCACGAGAACGGCGGAGAATCCGCCTCTCATACTCTTCCGATTCGTACCTCGCATCCTCGGGTGTGTAGTCCGTGCACCATCGATAGACGAACTCGAGCGGAGCATCGAACTCGCAACGAACTTCGTAGGTAGGGGCTGGCCAGCGGGGAGCCATCAGAGCACCATCCTGCGAGGACGCGGCAGTCGGACGGTGGCTAAGAACCCTCTGGCCGGTTCGGCGGAAGTGGGGAAGCCGCGTCCGGGCCCATCCCACCTCACCGACCCCTTCGGGAGGGCAGGGGCACCCCTTTCCTCTACACCTCAAGGTTTTTGGGGGACGGATTCGGAGTCGCTGGTCCGGACCCATGACCGAAGAGCGCGAAGAACCGCGATTCCGAGAGCACCTCCACGAGATGCGACAGGCGTTGGGAGGGATTGGCAAGGACGTGAAGATCGATGTGGCCGACGCGCCGCGACTCGCACGGGAAGGAGCGAAGAACTCCCTGGCCAAGGCGGCCGGGATTCGGCGCGACCCCATGCGCGAATGGTCCGAACCCGAGACCTCCGATCCGAAATAGACCCCTTCCGGCCCCCTAGGCCGTCGGAACGGCCACTTAGAGGTCCGCGCGATGTGGACCGGGGTTCGCTAAGTGGCGCTTCCCACGAGGATGACTCCGCATTTCCGACAGAAAATGACGTTCGTTCCGAACGAGGTGAAGCCGCCGCCCCCCTTCATGCTCCCGATGTCGTCGAGTCGGAGTGATTGCCTACAGTTGGGGCACCACGGCAGGTTGGCTCTTGGCGGGGGAGGCGGAGGGGCGGACATGGTGAGTAAATCACGCTCTCCAGCAAGGTCCTTTGCTTCCCCAGCGGGGGAGGCGTGTTGGGCTTTGATGCCGGGGCCAGGATTCGAACCTGGGAACTCCTGCGAGAGCAGATCTTGAGTCTGCCGCCTTTGGCCGCTCGGCCACCCCGGCGTCATCGACGCGAGGAGACGGAGGACCTTATTCGTCTTCCGTTTCCTCGTCCACCAAGTCGCTCTCGTCGCCGATCGGGACCGAGAGAGCCCCTTCGTCCCGTCGCACTTCACGAGCGCTTGGGTCGGCCGGCAACGATGCGCGAGCGACCCGGGTCGAAGTACGCGTCCGACGTTGGTGCCCGCATTTCAGGCAAGTGCGCACTCGGCGTCCGGAGCGCAAGCGGGTGCGAACGGTCCGGCCCTCGACCCAGAAGGCGGAACACGCCCGGCAGTACAGCTCCCGGTATTCGCCCAGAAGGCGCACGTTGTAACGCATCCCGATACGGCGGGCCAACGTCACATACCGGTCGGCGAGTTCGGGGTGGCCACCGAGCGACTCCCGTTCCGCGAGATTGAACAGGTCAGCGACACGCCGACGCGCGATGCGCACCATCGCGTTGGTGCGGCGGCCCCGTCGCCCGGTGCGCCTCAGGACTGTGGTTGCTGGCATACCGGGCAGTAGACCGCGACGCGACTGATGACCGTCCGGCATCGGATACAGTACTTGCCCCCGGGAGGGGGCGGCATCGGGCCCACCGCCCCCGGCACCGGAGGAGGGGCAAGGACCGCGTAGCCGGTGGGTGCATAGACCCAACCTCCGCCGACCAAGGGGGCCGTTGGTAACGGACGCGGAGGTGGCGGAGGCGGACTCCCGGCAGGAGGCGGAGGGGCTGGTGGGAGCGGCGCCGCAGGCCTCGTGCCGGTTCCGGCGGCGGCGTCCACCTGGGGCAGGGTGTATCCGCACTTTGTGCAGAACAGCGCGCCCTCGGTTGCGAGTTCGCCGCAATGGAGGCAGACGGTCACGCTCGGGGGCAAGGTTAATGGCGTATATCACCGTCAGGGGTTCAGTGAGACACCGCTCGGTCGCGCTCGTGACTCGGGACCCGGGGCTCTACCACGAGCTCGCCGGATTCCTGCGGGAGCGGCGTGTCCCGACGATCAGCCTTCTGCCCGGCGACCGAATTCCCGACCGGGTAGCGGTGGTGCTGACCTCCACCTCGGAGGCGCCGCTGATCGCGCACTCGAACGTGCTTCCGGTGGGTGAGGCGGCGGATCGGCGAAGCCTCGCGGCCGCGGTCCACCATGCCCTTGAATCCGCGGACGCGACGGAGGCGATCGTGGTGGGTCTCGACCCCGGACCGCGACCGGGCTACTCGGTCCTGGCAGGCCCGACGATCCTCGCCGAAGGAGAGCTCGACTCGCCCGAGTCGGCCGGAACGTTTGCGAACCACCTACGCCACCGATTCCCCGGCCGTCCCGTACTGTTCCGGGTCGGTCGCGGGGACCCCCCTGCCCGGAACCGGATCGTGAATTCGCTCCTCGAACATCACCGGTCCGTGGAACTCGTTGACGAGCAGGGGACGACCCCGCGCGGGCGCCGAAGGCCCCGCGACGCCGCGGCGGCGCGCACGATCGCCCATTTCCGGGGTCGGCCGGTCCGGGAGCCGCTCCCTCTCACGGTGACCCCCGGGGAAATCGCGAACCTCCAGCGACTCAGCCGGGAGGGGAGCGGAGGACGTCTCACGATTTCTCGTTCGAGCGCCCACCGCGTGCTCCAAGGGGAGATCACGCTCGCCGAGGCGGTGGCGGAAGCGATGGCGCGACCGACCCGTTCCCGGCCGGCGGGCGAGACGACGTCCCCGAGGGAACCCCTTTAATCCACGGGACGGTCGCGGCGGTCGTGGCGCTTTTCCCGAAGGTCGCCGACCAGGCCCGTCGGGCCGCGCTCGAGAACGCGCTGGCCCATGAGGGGACCGCGCACCCTGGTCCGATCGTGGCCCGGCTGATGGCAACCGACCCGACCCTCCGATCGCAGGCCGATGAGGTACGTTCGCTCGTTTCCGAGGTGGTCGCCGAAATCCGTGGGCTCCCGCTCGCCGAACTGGAAGACCGGCTGGCGCAACTCGGAGGAGCGCAGGCTCCTGGCCCGAAGTCGACGAGGAGCGAGGCCCCCGATTTCCCCGAACTGCTGGGCGCCGAGAAGGGCAAGGTGGTGCTCCGGCTCGCGCCGTTCCCGAGCGGGGTCCTCCACATCGGCAACTCGAGGATGCTGTTCGTGAACCAGCTGTACCGAGAGCGGTACAACGGGAAACTTCTCCTCGTGTTCGACGACACCGCCGGCTCGGCGGAAAAACGGATCGAGACCGAGTTCTTCGACCTCATCCTGGGCGATTGCGAGCTGGCTGGCGTCCATCCCGACGAGGTCCACTACAAGTCCGACCGGATCCCCCTCTTCTACCCGTGGGCCCGCCGCGTCATCGAGAAGGGGGCGGCCTACGTCTGCCGCTGCCCGCAGGAGCTGCTCGGCAAGAATCGCGCCGCCGGGGTCGCGTGCCCCGAGCGAGCGCAGACGGTCCCGGAGGCACTCGAGGAGTGGGAGAAGATGTTGGGGAACTCCTACGGCCCAGGGGAGGCCGTCCTCCGACTGAAGACCGACATGGCCGACCCGGACCCCGCCTTTCGCGACCGGGTGCTGATGCGGATCAGCGACATCGACCACCCCCGGGTCGGCCGGAAATACCGGCTTTGGCCGATGCTGGAGTTCTCCTGGGCCGTGGACGACGTCGAACTCGGCGTCACGCACGTCCTGCGCGGGAAAGACCTCGTGATGGAAGATCGCATGCAACGCTACCTGTGGGACCTTCTTGGAATCCCGGGGCCCCCGTTCGTCCACTTCGGGCTCCTCCGGGTGCGAGAGGCCAAAGTCTCGAAGAGCAAGTCGTACAAGGAGGTCAAGAGCGGCCTCTACGACGGATACGCTGACCCCCGGACCTGGTCGCTCCGCTCCCTCGCGCGTCGCGGGATCTCGATGGACACTCTCCGGGAGTTCATTCTGTCGTTCGGAATGTCTCTCGCCGACATCGAGGTGCCGGCGGAGACCCTCTATGCGGAGAACCGCAAGCGGATCGACGCGACCACCGTCCGTCGTGCGTTCGTCGCGGAGCCGGTCCGCCTCGAGGTGGAGGGATATCCCTTCGACCTTTCCCACGTGACCCTCCCGAACCACCCCGACCGTCCGGAGCTCGGAAGCCGCACGGTTGCGGCCGGACCGTCGTTCTATCTCGCGCGTCGCGACCTTGCGGCCCACGCGGGCGAGGAGGTCCGTCTCAAGGACCTCGTCAACGTTCGGCTCGACCCGGGCGGCGTGCCGGCGGAGGGGCCGATGCGGGCGGCGTTCACGAGCCGCGAGAACCGAAAGCTCCCACGTCTCCAATGGGTAGGCATCGAAGGGGCGGTCCCCGTCGACCTCCTGGGAATCGACGGAGACCACTCGAAAGGCCTCGGTGAATCGACGCTCGCGACGGCAGGACCCGGAGAGATCCTTCAGTTCGAGCGGGTCGGGTTCGTCCGGGTCGAGCCCGGTTGGACCCCGGGGTCCGGACCGCTGCGGGTCGTCTACGGACACCCGTAGGTTCCTCCCGAGCTTTTTGTACACGCAGTCGCTCCCACGGACGGGCGCGAGATGAAGTTCCTCCATACGTCCATCACCGTGCGGAACATGGACGAGAGCCTGGCGTTCTACACGGAGATGCTCGGACTGCAGTTCGAGCGCCGGCGGACGATACCCGAGAACCACGCAGAGATCGCGTTCGTCCGTGACCCCATCAGCGGAGCGCGGGTCGAACTCACCCACTGGGACGGGAAAGAGACGTTCGAAGCGGGCGAACAACTCGACCACCTCGCCTTCGAGGTGGACGACCTCGACCGAACGTTGATGCGCCTTCGCACCAAGAACGTGCGCGTCGCGAAGGAGCCGTATCGGCTCTCGGGAGGGTCGTCCCGCATCGCGTTCGTCCTCGACCCGAACGACGTGTGGATCGAGCTCATCGAGCGCGCTCCCGCCTCCGCCTGACGGGGGACCGTGGCGGAGCCGCCCGTCCCGATCCCGCAGCATGAGGGGCGACCCCTGCTCGCGGTGTTCTCAGCAACCTTTCTCGTCCGATTCGCCTTCGGCATCACGGTCGCCATCCTCGCGGCCTACATCTCCAGCCAATCGAACGCCCTCGATGAGGGAACGGTCGGCACGGTGGGGATCATCGCGGCACTCTCTCCAGCCGGGGAGTTCTCGACCGTCCTCTTTGCGGGCGCTGCCGCCGACCGGTATGGTCGCTTCCCGATCCTGTTCCTCGGCATCGGTTCCGCGGCCGTGATCTTCCTGCTTCTCGGACTGACCCGCGACCCCACCCTCCTTGCCGCGGCCAACCTCGGCTACGGGATCGCGAGCGGGGCGATCCTCGCCTCCAGCCTCGCCCTTGTGGCCGACTTCTCCGGCCTCAGCGAGCGGGGGTTCGAGATGGGTCGGTTCGACGCGATGAGCCTCTCCGGGTGGATCACCGGGTTCGCGTTCGGTCTGTTCATCAAGGGAGCCGTACCGAACTCCTCCCTCGGCCTCGCGTTCCTTCTCGGCGCGGCCATCCTCGCGGCGGGCCTCGCGTGCGCCGTCCTCCTGACCCGGGGCCAACCGGCACGTCGCGGTCGCGCCGCCTACTCGTTCCGGGAGGTCGCGCGGCACGTCTTTCGCCGGAGCGTGCTCCTCGTGACGCTCCCGTGGTTGGCGATCTACATGCTGATCGGGACGGTCCTCGTCTTCCTCGCATCGGCGGTGAGCGGGGCCAAGATCTCGACGGTCGAGCTGGCCGCCCTCATCGGCGTCGGCGGTCTCGTGCTGATCCTCACCCAGCCGCTGTTCGGCCGCTTCGCGGACCGGTTCGGCCGGATCCGCATGATGGGAGTGGGCGCGACCGGTTTCGTTCTCCTGATGGTCTTCGCGTCGTTGATCGTCGCGTTCGGCGCCGTTCTGCCGCTCTTGATCGGCATCGGGGCGAGCGTGGTGCTCACGCTCATCTACGGGCCGGCGGCGCTGGCCGCCCTCACCGACCTCTCCCACGAGGTGGGGCGCGCGACGACCATGGCGATCTACTCGCTCACGATCTCGGTCGGGATGTTCGCCGGGCTCATCGCCTCGTCCCAGCTGTATTCGCACCTTGGGAATACCGGGCTCTACATCTTCTTCGGAGCCCTTGCCGTGACCGTGGCGGCGCTGACCGCCGCACGCTTCCGGGAGCTGGGCGGGGCGCTCGACCGCCCTATGATTCCGGCTCGATGATCACGTGGCGGAGCAGCGGGTGGCTCTGCTGGAGGGCGAGCGTGACCTCGTCGATCGCCTTCTCGATCTGGTCGGTAGTGAGCCCGTCGTGGAAGTTGATCCGCAGCGCTAGGAGCGCGTCGTCCGGTCCCAGCACCATCGATTGAAGGGCCCGCACTTTGGACACCCGGGGGTCCCGTTCGACGACGCTGAGGATCGTCCGCGCCTCCTCCGGGTCGAGCGCCTGTCCGATGAGGAGGCCGTGGCTCTCGAGCGTGAGGACGAGGCCCGTGATGATCAGCAACACCCCTTCGATGATCGCCGCGATGCCATCGGCTTGGTAGCGGCCCGTCCGGTAGATGATGAGGAGGGCGAAGAACGCCACGATGCAGCCGACGATCGAGACGACGTCCTGGTAGAACACGGACTTGAGGCCGATGCGACGGGATTCCAGGAACGACTGCAGCGTCTCCCGTGCGCGCCGCACCTCGCGCAACGTGACGGCGATGCTGACGGCGCTCACGAGGAGGGTGACGCCGATGACGATCAGGGCTTCCCCGATGTGGGTGACGGCGACGGGGCTCGCGTACTGGTCCACCCCGGTCGAGAGGGCCAGGAGCCCGGCGATCGTGAACGTCACGACGATCGAGATCAGCGCCCAGTAGAACCGCTCCTTCCCCCGACCGAACGGGTGACGGTAGTCCGCGGGCAGCTGAGAGGCATAGAGCCCCCAGAGGAGGAGGGCCGCCCCGACGAGGTCGGTAACGCTGTAGATGGCCTGGGCCAGGACCGCCCGGCTTCCCGAGATGATGGCGACGTCCAGGTTGAAGGCAAACAGGGCGCCGTTGAGCACCAGGGTAGCGACGATGACGACCTGAGAACGCATGGAGCTCGACGACCCCGACCGAGAGGGGGAGGACGCGAACGCGGACCATAAAGGGTTTTGTCCCGAGGAGGCGCCCGATAGACCGAACGACGGGGACCAACTGTTAAATCGCGGTGACCCGTCCTCGGCGGTCGGTGTCCCGATGAGCGAACCGTCTGCCGGGCCCGCCATCACCGGCGGTGCGCCGACTCCTGCTACCCCCCACCGATACCCCCGCCCTCACCTGAGTCGTCTGGGGCTCGGCCCCGGGAAGATGGCCCGACTGAAGCGGCTCCTCTACTCGCACGGCCCGGGGGGCGGCACGCTCTTGGTGCTGCCGATCGACCAGGGGCTGGAGCACGGGCCGGTCGACTTCTTTCCCAATCCGGACGCGCTCGACCCCCAGTATCAGTACGACCTGGCCCGCGAGGGGAACTTCAGCGCGATCGCGCTGCATATCGGGCTTGCGGAGAAGTACTTCCACGAGTACGCGGGCGACGTTCCCCTCATCCTGAAACTCAACGGGAAGACCACCATCCCGGGCGATGCCCAGGCGTTTAGCCCTCTCACCGGCACCGTCGAGGACGCGGTGCGCCTCGGGGCGGATGCGGTGGGCTACACGATCTACGTAGGCTCGCCGGCGCAGGACCGGGACTTCCTCCAGTTCCTCGAGGTCCGCAAGGAGGCCCTGCGTCTCGGGATGCCCGTGGTCGTCTGGGCGTATCCGCGCGGTGAGGCCGTGGGGAAGAAGGGTGGCAAGGAGAGCCTCTACGCGGTCGATTACGCGGCGCGCGTTGCCCACGAACTCGGAGCGGACGTGGTGAAGCTGAACTACCCGGTCGCCTCGGAGAAGGACGCCGACAGCCCGCCGCCGTACAACACCCTCCGCCTCTCCCCGATGGAGGCGTTCCGCAAGGTGGTCCAGAGCGCGGGCCGGTCCCTCGTTCTGGTCTCGGGCGGCGAGAAGGTCGGCGACGAGGAACTCCTGCGGAAGGTACGCTCGTCGATGGATGCGGGCGCGACCGGAATCATCTTCGGTCGCAACCTCTGGCAGCGGCCGAAGGCGGACGCCCTGCGATTGACCCGGGAAATGCATGCGATCTTCCGGGAGTACGCCCAGGCGCCGTAGCCCGTCCGCCATCCGCCTCCTCATCGAGCTCACCGGGGAGGACCATCCGAAGGCGTGCACCGGCCGGCGGCTCCTTCGATGGCGACGGGCGAGACCGGCCGCCCTGACGGCCAGGGGGTCTCCGGGCCCGGTGATCTTGGACCCGTACGCCCCGACCCCCTTGTCGACCGCCGACGGAGAGGCGGCTGGGGACGGCGGACTGCTCATCGTGGACTGTTCCTGGAACCGGCTCTCCTCCCGGGGGACGTTCCCGGGCGACGAGGCCGGGAGACGGCGGCATGGGTCCCATCGTCGGCTCCCGATGCTGGTCGCCGCCAACCCGCAGCACTACGGTAGAGTCGCGCAGCTGACGACCGTCGAGGCGTTCAGCGCCGCCCTCTATGTCCTCGGCCGGGTCGCGGAGGCCGAACGCGTGATCGAGGGCTTTGCGGGCGGGCCGGAGTTCCTCACGATCAACCGGGAACGTCTCGAGAGGTATCGCGAGGCGGCCGGTCCGACCGAGGTCGTGGAGGCCGAGAAGGCGCTGTTCGGGAGCGCCTGAACCTTCGAGGGCCGGCGCGGGCTTTTCTCACGCTGGAAAGGGGTACGAGCGACCTTCGGTCGGAAGGTGCTCCACCTTCAAGGCCGCCACGGTGGAAAGAGGGGACTGGAGGGGAAGATGGGCGATGATCACGCCTCCGTACCGCTCATAGATGCGGGACGTGTGGAGCGTGAGGCAGCGCCCGCCGTAGAGCACTCGGCCCGTGATATCCGGGTCGTGACCGCGCAGCATGAGCGAGAGGCCGGTCTCCCGGAAGAACTGGTCGAGGTCGCGTTCCCCCCACGCCCGGGCGGCGCCGCGTCGAATCCGCGACGCGTCGCATTCGGCCCAGGTGATCTCCGCGAGACGTTCGTCGTCCGGTGAATCGAACGCCTTCGTCCAAGGGATCGGAAGCCGCCCGCGCGGGAATCCCGCGTGGGCAAGGTACGCCCCGTTCGTGGTGGTCACCGCGAGAGGTCCGCGCTCGAAGAGACCGAGCAGGCGGTCGTAGCGAGTAGAGTCCGGGCCCCAGAGCTCATCCACCTCGTCGGGGAGGTGATGGGGAACGGCGGGGATACGGCGGACCACCTCGTGATTTCCTTGGATCAGGGTCACGCGACCGGGGTGCTCGGCGACGAGCTCGAGCAAGTAGAGCCCGTTCGCTACGGAGCCGGCCCCGCAGTCGTCGGGCGGGCGGTCGACGTAGTCGCCGAGCCCTACCAGGCAGCGATTGCCCTCTCGGTACCTCCGGACGACCTCTTCCGTCGACCGCCAGTCGCCGTGGCTGTCCCCGAAGACGACCGCCTCCTCGGCACCCTCCTCCGGGAGCTCTACGAGCGCCGGTCGAACCGGTACCCGTTGCTCCAGGGCGTCGAGAAGATCGTCGGCCTGGGAGGGCGTAAGCGCGAGGAGCTCGGAGGGCGACCGGAACGACAGTGGTTCGGACATCTCCGGGTCCTCAGGGCAGCAGCGAAAGTGCGGGGGGCCGGAGTTCCCGGTGGCCGGCCTCATCGGCCGGCCGACCTTTTGAACCGGCGAATGCCCTAGGCAACAGGGTCCTAAGCCCTGCCTCGGTAGCCCCCCCGAACGATTCGGGCGGATTGGCCGAGCTGGAGCACCCCCGCACCGGAAGCGCGAGCGAACAGCGAGAGTAGCCCCGGCAGGAGTTTCGGCCGTCGGGGAATCCGACCTCCGCGGCGTTCGAACCTGCGTCGCGAGATCCAGAGTCTCGCATGATTGGCCACTACACTACGGGGCTACGAGGTAGCCAGCGTCGGGCCGTCTATAAACGTTGCCGCGTGCACGAGCCTCCGAACGGTCCGGCTCGTGGTTCGACCACACGGCACAAATAGACACGGGCCGTCCCCCGCCCAACCATGCCCGAGACGTCGCATGGCGGGAAAGGGGGGGACCCACTTGACCGGCCTAGCGGATTCCGTAGCAAGTCTCAACGACTCGGCGACTTCCGGGATGGCGGCAGGGACGGGCCCTTCCCCTAACTCGGAGCGGCTTCGCTGGAGCCGCCCCGCGACCCTGCTCTACCTCGCGGTCCCCGCGGCCATCGGCCTGGTCGCGACCACCGACCCCGCCTTCTCGCTCGGGAGTCTCGCGGGCTACCTGCCCACTGCCACCGTCGATGTCTCGTACTCGTTCCTGCGGATGTCGGCCGCCTACTTGCTTTCGCTCGCGTTCGCGCTTTCCTACGGCTACTACGCGGCCGCGCACCGGACCGGGGAGCGGGTGATGATCCCAATCCTCGACATCCTCCAGTCCGTCCCGATCCTCGGGTTCTTCCCGATCGTCGTCCTCGTGCTCTATAATCTTCAGCCATCGGGATTCGGGCCCAACCTGGCGTCGGTGATCCTGATCTTCACCTCGATGTCCTGGAACATGGTCTTCGGGGTGTACGAATCCCTGAAGACGGTCCCTTCCGACCTTCGGGAGACGGCCGATACGTTCGGGCTTCGGGGCTGGCTTCGGTTCCGGCGCCTCCTTTTCCCGGCGACGGTGAACCGACTTGTCTACAACTCCGTTCTATCGTGGACCGGAGGCTGGTTCTTCCTCGTCGAAGCCGAGATCTTCACCACCAACGGAAAGGCCCTGCCGGGAATCGGAAGCTTTCTCTCGTTCGCGGCGAGCGACCACAACGGTGCGCAGTTCGTCGCGGGACTCATCGTCCTCGTGATCGTCATCGCGGTGCTCGACTTCGCGCTGTGGCGGCCCCTTGGTCACTGGGCGGAGCGGTTCCGCTACGACCAGGCGCCCGCCGGCGAGGGAGAGGTGGCTCCCACGGCCGGCACCTCCGGTCGGTTCCGCCGGGCGGCCGCGTACGTCACGCGCGGAGTCCGCTCGAGTGTTACGCGCCTCAGCACTCCGCTCGTGCAGCTGGCGGCGATCACCGTCCACCCGAGCCGGACCCCGAGCCGCCGACGCCAATCGGTGATCTATCACCTCTCGCTCGGGACCATACTGGTCTTGGTCTGGCTCATGCTGATCGCCATCGTCGTCGCCGTTTACACCGTGTTCAGCGGGACCATCCTGCCCCCGGTCCGGGCGCAGATGCTGCAGATCCCGTTCGCGGTCGGTGCCTCCATGCTGCGTCTCATCGCGGCCTACGCCGTCTGCCTCGGGATCTCGCTTCCGCTCGCGATCCTGATGGCACGGGGTGCCCGCGCGCGACGCGTGGGACTGCCCATTGTCGAGGTCATCGCTTCCTTCCCCGCCACTGCGCTCTTCCCCGTGATCATCTTCGAACTCGTGCCGGTCATCAGTGCGGAGGGCGCCTCCGTCCTGATGCTCATGACGGGGATGATCTGGTATCTCTTCTTCAACCTCCTTTCGGGAATCCGTTCGATTCCCCCGGACCTCGAGGAGGCTGCGCGCTCGTTCGGCCTGAAGGGCCGGAAGTTCCTACGTCGTGTGCTCGTGCCCGGTTCGTTCACGGCCCTCATCACCGGATCCATCACGGCGTTCGGAGGAGGGTGGAACACGCTGATCGTCGCCGAGTACCTCAAGGTCGGTTCGAACCAGTCCTTGAGCGTCCTCGGGATTGGTCAGCTGATCGACATCGGCTACGCCGAGTCGAACGCCGGAGGCTATCCGCTCATGGTGGCAGCGTTGTTCGCGCTCATTGCCACCGTCATCGCCATCAACGAGCTCATATGGAAGCCGCTCTACCGCCGTGCGGTCGACCGCTACCGGTACGACTGAGACCGGGGTCGGGGTGACGAGGGGGCGGGGACGTGGCGCTCATCCGGGTGGAGCACGTCGACAAGAGCTTCGCCTCCCGCCACGGTTCGATCTCGATCATGCACGACATCACCTTCGAGGTGAAGGACTCGGATTTTGTCGCGATTGTGGGCCCGTCGGGATGCGGAAAATCGACCCTCCTACGGTTGATCCAGGGCCTGGACCATCCAACGTCGGGAGAGATCTACTTCCGGGACGAGAAGGTCGACACCGTCTGCCCCCAGATGGCGATGGTCTTCCAGAGCTTCGCGCTCTATCCCTGGCTCACGGTCGCTCAGAACGTCGCCTTCGGGCTCGAGGCACTCGGCTGGGACCGGGCCCGGATCGGCGCCCAGGTCGAGAGGTACATCTCGGTGACCGGGCTCGAGGGTTTCCAGGAGGCGTACCCGCGGGAGCTCTCCGGAGGGATGCGCCAGCGGGTAGGCCTCGCCCGTGCCCTCGCGGTGGAGCCGGCGGTCCTACTGATGGACGAGCCGTTCAGCGCGCTGGACCCGCTCACCGCAGAGAGTCTCCGCGAAGAGGTGCTCCAGCTCTGGCGCGACCCCCAGCTGCCGCCCGACGCCGTTCTCTTGGTCAGCCACAACATCGAGGAGGCGATTCGGCTCGCGGACCGGGTCATCGTGCTCTCCCGGCGCCCCGGCCAGATCCTGGCGCAGGTGGAGGTGGAACTGCCCCGGCCCCGCGACCGCAAGTCGGCCGCGTTCTACGACCTGACCGACCGCGTGTTCTCGCTGATCACCGAAGGAGGAGCGGCCGCATCGCGGAACCGGCTTTCCGAGGGCTCTGCGGCCCCCGGGTAAGACTTATAGAACGGACCTCGGTACGGAGACTCCCCGAGGAACGAAGTGCCGACGACCTTCCCGAAGTGCAACCCGACCGAGATGATGGGGTTGCTCGTCCTTTTGAACACGCACAAGGGGTCTGAGGACGTCGCCCTCCTCGCAGACGACCTGGACCTCGAGATCGATGAAATCTTCCCGGCGCTCGAGTTCGCCGAGGTCTTGCAACTGGTGAAGGTCGTGGACGGGCGCGTCTCGTTCACCGACCTTGGGAAGAAACTGGTCGGTGGGACCATTCGGGACCGAAAGGCGATCATCCGTGAGCAGTTGCGCAAGACGACGCTCTTCCGGACCCTGCTCCGTGCCCTCGAGAGCGCCCCCGAGCATTCCCTCTCGGACGAGGACCTCGCCCAGATCATCTCGTTCACGACCGCCCCGGCCGACGAGGCGGTGCAGAACATTGTCAACTGGGGGCGGTACGCGGACCTCTTCCGGTACGACTCCGCGGAACAACGTCTGGTCCTCACGAGGCGTTCCATGGGCGGAAAGTCGGGCTCGGGTCCGTCTCACCCGCCGAGTCCCCCCGGCACCGCGGGGGAAGGGTCCAATTCGAATTCCAAGACCTCGGCCGGTTCCGACCAAGGGTCGGAATTGCGGGTCTCCGGACTCGCGATCGCGGCCGTTTGAGTCCGAAGGTCCGCTGGGCCGGCGGCTATCCGCCCTTCGAGAAGGCTTGGCTTCGGGGTGAAGGAGTTTCCAAAGGGCTTAAGCGGAGGCCCCTATCCCCGCCTCCGCGGGCACGTAGATCAGCGGAAGATCGCTGCTTTCGCAAAGCAGAGGTCGGGGGTTCAAATCCCCCCGTGTCCACTTTCTGAAACCACCCCGTTTGCTCGGGCGCGGGTCATGTCGCTAGCCACAGCGACGTCAGAACATGTCCCCACGATGGCAAGAGAACCGGGAATCTCGAACCATCTGGCGCAACGACGCCAACCGTCGCGATGAGGTGCCCGAGATCGACCGAGCCATCAGGACCGAATGACAGTCCGGAGTGAGGGAAAACCCACGGGCTCGAAGGTGTTCGCGCGCATCGTTCACGAGGGTCGTGTGCGCGAGTGCCAGCCATCGGCCTCGCGCATACCACTGGATCGAATCGAGCAACGGGGGGAGCAGGTTCCGCTCGGTGACCATCCCTTCGTAGATTCCGAGGAAACGAGGGTTCTCGGATGCGAAGAAATACCCCACGGCTCGGGATCCTCTGAAGAGCAGGTGGTGGTCCTTTGACGCTCTCCAGCCCATCGCGATACGCGCTCCAAACGAGTTCGGAAATCGGGTGACAAAACCGTACCGGCCCCGGGTCCCTCGTGCAAAGATCGATTCCAACAGTGCCGCGTCGCCCCGCCGGGCGGCCCGAACCCCGAACCCGTCGGGAAGCCGCGTGGGCGTACTGGTGCGAGGTGGCAGAACCGCCGTGGGCGGTGAATAGAGGTCTCGGTAGCCCAGCCGCGCGTACAGGCGGTGCGCGCCCCAGGTTCGGTGCGTCCAGAGCATCGCCAGTCGATGACCTCGGATCGATTCCCGGAGATGCACCTCCTCTAACAGTCGAAAGCAAAGTCCCCGACGGAGGGCATCCGGTCGTGTAACGACGCCCGCCACGCCGACGAACGTCTCCCGCCCGTCCCCGATGGTCATAGGATAGTATTCGACCGTCACCTGGGCGAGTACCCGTTTTCCCTCGACAGCCACGAGACCGCAGTAGTCCGCGAACGGGACTCCCAGAGCCCGGGCCTTTCGGAAAAGTGCCTGGTCCAGGGGATAGTCCTGGTCGGTCCAGACGAGGGCCCCCCAGGGGCCGGTCAACTCGGCGGGAAGTTCCTCGATGGTCAGGATCTGCACGGTTTTGAGAAGCGGCGTCGTTCGCGCGGCCTGCCGACCTCGGTTCGGACGAGAGCGTTGCCGTATATCGAGCTGTGGAAACCTGAGCCCTCAGCCGCTGGCTCGAGCCGAAACGGGCGTTTACGGCGAGGGAGGCCTGGGTATTCCCGGAGTGTCCATCCGTCCACGACCTTCGGAACACCGCAGGGGGTTTCTCACGATAGGGGTTCGGTCTGGGAAATGCGTAAATCACCGGTCGCCATTTCTCGGCCTGATGGCAATCCCCTATCGGATTTACTCCGACACTACCTATCCAACGACCACCGAGATTCGTAACGCGCAAGCTCCGAGGAACTGGTGGGCCGGGGACTTCATCTCGGATGACGATGCTTTCTTTGCGTGGCGGGCGGCCGCCCTCCTCGGGGGCCTCCTGTTCGTCCTGGGGCTTCTCTATTGGCAGGCGGCGACCGGTATCCAGGGCGGGTTCATCGCTCTATTCCTGCTGTGTTTTCTTCTGTCGGCGTTCCTCGCCTTTCTGGGGCAGACCGAGGTAGCACTCGTACTGCTGGGAACGGCCGTGGTGACGGGGGTGGTGGCACTCACGGATCCTCCCAACCTCATCGCAAGCCCGGGCGCCCTGTTCTCGAATCCCGGTGCTGCGGGTCCTGACCTGTATACGGTCCTCGCACTCTGGGCCGTCGGTATCGAACTCATGGTGGTTGGGGTCTTCGGAGTGATTCGGATTTCCCGAGAAGCCGACTCCGAATAGTAGCCTCGCCCGAGTTCAGGTCTCGGGTCCCGCCCGGCACTTTTTTGGATCGGACTCACGCGTTCGTGCGCCCGCTGGGTCAGCCACATCCCGCGGGGATGTCTTGCCTGAAGTTTCGTCGAGGGAACAATCAATCGATCATCGCACGGGGGTGATCAACTTCCCCGACCGGATGACGTAGAGGATATTCTCCGGAGCGAGCGCCTCCACATTCTCGACGGGGTTTCCTTTGACGATTACCGCGTCCGCTCGGAACCCCGCCTTCAGGAGACCGCTGTTCTCCAGGCCGAGGCATTCGGCCGCTCTCGACGTGGCCGCGATCAGTGCCTCTCTGTTTCCGAGGACCTTCGCCTCGGCCGCGATCTCCTCGTAGTTCCTGCCGTGGGGTCGAGCCGAGTCCCCGACGATGTCCGACCCCATCACCACTTTCACTCCGTGTTCCTTCGCGATCACCATGTCTTCGGAGAGGTGGCGTTTCACCATCTCGTTGTACCGGTTCTCGTAGGCAGGGTTGCTGTAGGTCACCAAGGTGGGAACGTAGAAAATCCCCTTCTTCGCCACCGCGCTGGCGACCTTCGACGTGAGTCCCAGCCCGTGCTCGATCGAGTCCACCCCCGCGTCGACGACGCTCGTGAGCGCCTCCTCCCCGTAGGCGTGGGCCGCTACCTTCAGGTCCAGGCGCCTCGCCTCGTCTACGATGGCTCCGATCTCTTCCTTCGTGAAGTTGGGCTTGATTCTGCCTCCTCGGGAGAAGGCCCCCGAAGCGTAGAACTTCACCACCTTGCCTCCGTCTCTGGCCACCTTTCGGACCGCCTTTCGGCATTCCCAGGGGCCGTCGCAGAAGTAGGTGTAGGAGGCCAGCTGCTGCGCCAGCTCGAGAGGGAAAGCCGGAGGGTCGTCGTCCTCCCCGGTCTGGGCGAGCGCCTTTCCGCAGGAGACGACCTCAGGGCCCTCGATAGACCCCTCGGCGACCGCCTGTGCAAGATGCACTCCCCCCTTGGTCCCGAGCTCCCGGACGGCGGTGAACCCGGAGTGGAGGAGCCGCCTCATGTCGCCGGCCCCTCGGAGAACCGCCAGCGTGTCGGGAACCGATGCCCATGCCGTTACCCCCTCGCCCTTCGCCGAGTAGAAGTGGACGTGGGCGTCGATGAGCCCGGGGAGTATGGTGGCGTTCTTGGGCTCGAACTTCTTCGCCCCCTTGGGTTCCTCGACCTCCCCTCGCTCGCCAACGCTCTGGATGACCCCGTGATCGGTGTCGATCCTCACGACCCCAGACTCGTGGAAGTCCATTCCGTCAAAGACCCTACCCTTGAACATCAAATCGGACATCGAGTTCGCCCGCCGTTGGATAAGCTGCGGTTCGTATTTGTCGATGGGCCTACCTTCACCTGTGCCACCAGAACGACGACCTCGGGTCCGAGGTCAGTAGACCCGGTCGACTCCCACGACCCCTCGCTTTCCCAACACTGAAAGCCGGGCCGGTGCCCGGACTCTCGACCAAGGAAACGCGGACTGACCTAACGCGGCGAACGCGTGCTCGGAAATGCGTAAATCTCGCAGTCGCCTTCCGGTACGTCGGTGACGATACCGAATCGGGTCTTCTCCGACACCACGTATCCGACAGCTGCCGAAACGGAGCAGGCACTCGGCCCGAAGAACTGGTTCTCGGGGGCCTTCCTTTGGGACGAGAACTCCGTTTACGCTCTGCGCGGGGCCGCTGTGTTCGGGGGACTCTTGTTCCTGCTAGGGACCTTCTATTGGCTGGCGGTGACTGGCGGTAACTACGATAGCTATGTTTTTTTCTCGACGCTCTTCCTTCTCCTAGTACTGCTTAGTTTTGCTGGGTCGGCGTTCGCCGCATTTCTGGATCAACCCGAGGTAGCCCTGGCGTTGCTGGGGACGGCCGGGGTCGCGGTGATCCTCGTGATATCTTTCTGGTACGCGTCCCTCGCCGGAGTCGCGGCGTTTGCAGTCCCCGCGCTTTGGACGGTTGGTCTCGGGCTCTTGGCAGTCGGCTCGACCGAGGCGGTTCGAATCTCTAGAGAAATCGATAGCGACGAGTAGCCTACCTCGAGTCCCGGACCGGACCTCGCCCCGGTTGGGCGTAACCGTATGATTTCGACGATTTGTAGGGACAATCTTCCATCAAGATTCAGTTGGGTATTACCCACCCCTTCCCTCCTCGACTGCGGGTCGGTGGACCCACGAGGTACGGAGCATGGGAAAGCGGTGGTTGGCGGGATTGGTGGTGGTGGTCGCGATCGCGGCGGTCGGGGGCATCGGCTTCGCCGCGTTCACCACGTCGGCCTTCATCAAAGGTAATGCGTCGGCCGGGACTCTCGGCCCACTTTACTGGAGCGATGTCAGCGGCTGTAGCGCGTCGACGTCGACCACGAACAACGGCTCGGATACCCTCGTGATCACAGCCCTTAACATGGCCCCCGGGGACTCTTGCACGGTGACGGGGACCCTCAACAACGGGGGTTCGCTTCCCGCGAACGTCTACTCCGAAGTCACGTGCGTGAACCCTGCCGAGGACTGCCTGGTCTTCACGTACTGGGACTCGTTCTCCCCGTACCCGAACGGCTACGATGTCTCGGGCGGGCCGTTCGGTCCGCTGGCCGTTCCCGCGGAAGGGTCGATCCCCTACACCGGCACCCTCGGACTCCCTTCGGGATTGGGGAACGAGTACCAGGGCATCACCTGCCAGTTCGAGATCACCCTGACCGCGTCGGCGGGGACGTGACCTGACTCGGACAACAGCGAGGGCGCGGGCCCGCGAAGCTCAGTGAGCCGGGGTCGTCGGGTGGTCGGCCGCCGCACCGCCCCCGTGGACCCCGGGTGAGGGCTTCGCGGCTCCGGAAGAGGAGGCCGCGGTGCCGGCGAGATCATCCTCGTCGGCCAACCGCGGGGGCTCGGGGGGCGGAGGGACCTCCGGGCCCCCGGATACCTTGAGGTTGAGCGTCGCCTCGACCGTCCCGTCGTCGGAGTAGGTGAGCGAGAACCCCATCCGCTTCATCAGGGAAAGCGCGCGGTAGTTCTCGGCGAGCATGACCGAATAGACCCGCTCGACCCCCATGTCCTCCGCGACCTCGAGGACGTGGTCGGTGAGTTTGGTCCCGAGGCCAGCGTTCTGGAACTCGTCGGTCACGATGATGGCGAACTCTCCGCTCTTGCCGTCCGGTTCGATGCTCAGGCGTCCCACTCCGAGGATCCGCCGCTTCCCGTTCTGGACGATCTCGGGCACGATCGCAATCTCTCGGTCGTAGTCGATGTTGCAGTAGCGCACCCGGACCTCGTGCGGAGTGTCCTTGATCACCTGGAAGAACCGGTAGCGCACCGACTCCTCCGAGAATCCCTTGAACATCTCGAGCCACATCGGCTCGTCCTCCGGCTTGATCGGCCGGAGCAGGACTTCCTCCCCGGACGGCATGCGCCAGCGCGCCTCGTACTTCTTCGGGTACGGGCTCACCACGAGGTTCGCGTGGGCTTCGACCGGGCGGTTCACGAGCGCCCGGTCGATGAGGATCCGGGCGTCCAGGATGTGGACCTTGCTCTCGCTCAGGAGGAGGGGGTTGATGTCGATCTCCTTGATCTGCGGGAAGTCCACCAGGAGCTGCGAGAACAGGAGCAGGGTCTTCTCGAGGAGCTCGAGGTTGGCCCGCGGCTGATTGCGGTAGCCCTTCAGCACCTGGTAGACCTTCGTCTCCTCCAGCATGCGCCGGATCAGGGTGGTGTTGAGGGGAGGGATCGCGACCGCAGTGTCCCGGTAGAGCTCGACGCCGATGCCCCCCATGCCGAAAAGTATCGTGGGGCCGAAGAGCGAGTCGACCTTGCCCCCGACGATCAGCTCGTGCCCGCCCTTCGCGATCATCGGCTGGACGGTGACGCCAAGAATCTGCGCGCCCGGCTTGAACGCCTTCGCCCGGGCGATGAGGACGTCGAACTGACGACGGACCTCGTCCTCCGATCCGATGTCGAGAGCGACGCCCCCAGCCTCCGACTTGTGAGGGATGTCCGGGGAGAGGATCTTCAGTACCACCGGGTAACCGAAGTGGCGGGCCTTCTCGGCCGCCTCGTCCGCGGTGGCGGCGGTTTCGGTCGCGACGACGGGAAAGCCGTAGTATTTGAGCACCCGTTTCGCTTCCTCCTCGGTGAGGACCTCCCGCCCTTCCTGGGCGGCCCGCCGCAGAATGACCGAGATCGGTCGTCGGGGCGGAGCCGAATCGACCGAGAGCTCCTCGGGGGTCTGGTAGAGGAGGTCGATGTTCCGCCGGTACTGGTACATGGTGAGGTAGGTCTTCACGGCCATTTCCGGCGAGTCGTACGTCGGGATGTTGTGCCCGGCGAAGTACGTGTTCGCCTCGCTGACCCGGCTCTTGCCCATGAACGATGCGAGGATGGTCTTGTTCTGGTACGTCTTCGACTGGAGCACGTCGACGATCGCTTCCGCGACGGCGAGAGGATTGATCATCGCTTGGACCGTGAGCAGGATCAGGATGCCGTCGACATTGTCGTCGTCGAGGCATGCTTCGAGCGCCGCCCGATACCGTTCGGGCCCCGCGTCCCCGATCAGGTCGATGGGGTTCCCCCGGCTCCAGAACGGCGGAAGCACCGCGTTGAGCCGTTCCATGGTCTTGGGGCTGAGCTCGGCGAGCTTCCCACCTCGCGTGAGCAGCGCATCGGCCGTCATCACCCCCGGCCCTCCCGCGTTCGTGATGATCGCGAGCCGAGGACCGCTCGGGAGCGGCTGGGTACTGAGGACCTCCGCGGCGTTGAACAGGTCGGAAATCTCGTCGACCCGAACGATGCCTGCTCGCTTGAACGCCGCCTCGTAGATCGCGTCTTCCCCGGAGAGCGAGCCCGTGTGGGACGCCACCGCCTTGGCGCTCTCCCGGAACCGGCCGGCCTTGACCACGACGATCGGCTTCGACCGCGCGAAGTGGCGGGCCGCGCTCATGAAGCGGCGGGCGTTCGTCACGCCCTCGATGTACATCAGAATGCTCCGAGTGTTCGGGTCGCTTCCGAAGTAGTCGATGAGGTCGCCGAAGTCGACGTCGATCATCGAGCCGACGGAGACGAACGTCGAGAACCCCACGTTCTCGTGAATGGCCGTATCGAGGATGGCGGAGCCCAACGCCCCGCTCTGCGAGAGAAACGCGACGGTTCCCGGTTTGGGGACCTTCGAAAGGAACGTACCGTTGAGCCGGGTCGCGGGACGGATGATCCCGAGGCAGTTGGGTCCGACGATCCGGATGCCGTACTTGTTCGCCACCTGGAGGATCTCGTCCTCCATGGCCTTACCCGCCGGCCCGGTCTCTTTGAACCCCGCCGAGAGGATCACGATCCCCTTGACCCCCGCCTGACCGCACTCCTCGACCAGACCGCAGACGGTCTTCGCCGGCGTGGCGATGATCGCCAGGTCGACGGTCTCGGGGACCGCCCCGATGGTCGGATACGCCTTGACCCCCAGAATCTCGGACTTGTGGTTGTTCACGAGGTAGGACTTCCCCTCGAACAACCCGCGAACAAAGTTGACGGAAACCGCGTACCCGACGGACCCTTCCGTGTCGCTGGCGCCGAGGATCGCCACCACCCGGGGTTTGAAGATCTTGTCGAGGTTGGTGGTGCCCACGGCTCGCCTCCTAGTTCGCTGTTCGTGATGCGGAGTCCGTCCGCTGACGACCCCAACGGGGTCTTCCGAACGGGCGAACTATCGCTGGACAGTATTACAGATTGGGGTCTCCTCAAAAAGGAGTTCGTTTCGCCGGTTCGACGGGGGCGCGTAGGAGGGTCAGGACGAGCCAACCGGGGGTCCTTCCGCACGCCGTAGCGGAGGAAGTGCGCCCGAGCCGACCTCCTGCCTTCATCGGTGAGGCTCGACCACCGTCTTGCCGCGGCCACGCCCTGCCTTCAGCTCCTCCAGCGCGGTCGGTGCCTCCGCGAGCGACACGCGTCGTTCCAACGGAACCTTGAGCCCGTGTGAGAGGACCTCTCCTAGAAGGCGGTCCATCAGTACCGCATCGGGGACCATGTTGAGGTTCACTCCATGGATCCCGTACCGTGCGAGCGACGCGACGTCCGCGGCAAAGGTGGTGCTGACGACCATGCTCCCGGGTCGGACCACCGTGGCGAAGCGCTCGAGACCAGAGCGGTCGCTCATCGCGTCCAACAGACCGTCGGCGCCGTCTGGATGCGCTCGTTTCAGAGCCCCGAGGACGTCGGTCGCGGTCGGGTCGACGATCTCCTCGGCGCCGAAAGCTCGGAGGCGGGCGGCCGAACTCGCCCTCGCGACCGCGGTGACCCGAAGTCCCCGAGCCGATGCCATCTGCGTGGCGAACGAGCCGACCCCTCCCGAGGCGCCCACAATGACGAGAGATTGTCCACGGGAGAGACCCAGGGAATCCAGTCCGGCGAGCGCAGTCATCCCCGCCGTCGGAAGGGCGGCCGCTTCGGCGAAGGGAATGGATTCCGGCGCTCGGACGATCCCGATCGCTTCGGGAACGCTCGTTCGCTCGGCGTACGTCCCGATTCCCACCGGATCGTGCAGGAACTGTCCGACCACTCGGTCTCCCGGCCGAAACTTCTTCACATCCGGGCCCGCCGCCTCCACCGTCCCGGCGGCGTCGACCCCGAGGACCAGCGGAAAGACGTGAGGTCGATGGCCCTCAAGGGCCCCGTCGGCGATCTTCCAGTCGAACGGATTCATGCCGGCGCATTCAACCCGTACCAAGAGCTCTCGTGGGCCGAACGATGGCTCCGGGAGGTCGATGAGTTCTGGCCGAGATCGGAACCGTCGGACGGCCACCGCGCGCATGCCCCCCGCACCGCGCGTCGAGACTTGAAGGGACCGAATCGGCCCCGGACCCGTCACCGAACGCTAAGTACGGTCAGGACCCTCCTCCGGTTCAGGTTCCCATGAGTCTTGACCGCGACTACCCGTTGTCCCGGACTCAGGGCCGGGTACTGCTAGTGGGTCTGGTCGTCATGATGGCGTTCGGCGCCGCGCTGTTCGGTGGGCTCATCCCCGGCCTCAAGCCGAACTACGCCCCTCCGTCCACCATCACGGTCGATGGGGAACCGTACTACTATACCTACGTCGTTCTGAACTTCCCTGCTATCTTCTCGAACCATACTTCGCCACAGTCGTTCGCGTTTCACAACGTCTCGTTCTTGCTTTGGGTGACAAACTGGTACGACCCGAGCGGCGGGCTGGTCCATGGGAACGGGACGGAGCCCAATGGGTCGGTCTACTCCTTCGTGCTCGGTAGGTCCTCGATTCCACCGCTCAACGTTTCTCTCTACATTTCGCCCGACCGGTTGTTTGCGGTCTATTGGTCGGCCGGAGTTCTGGGCGGACCCTGGGTGACCCTGATGGTCCGCGCGTGAGCCTGCCGAGGTCTGCGGAGGGTCCCCCGCAGCCCGGAATGCCTTGGAGAAACATCTAATCCCGAAACACCGTGCCGGGACTCGAGAGGGGCGCCGGATTGCGCCCGGTCCTCCTTGGGAGCGGCAAGTTGCCGAAACGGCGGTCTGCGGCAGGCGCCACGACACGTCGTCCCCGGTCGTCGGTGCGACACCGAAACCATTCTCGAGGGAAGGACCGTCGTAGCACGGGACGGGTTCGGGACCACCGACGCATGCACGAGGCCACTTGGTCCGCCGCGGAAGCGGTGACGTGGCTCGATACGCCCGAGCGGCGTGCGGGGCAGGACCCGAGCGAGCTCTGGCGACGGGTCGGTCTGAAGCGAGGGGACGTCGTGGTCGACGTGGGGGCGGGAACCGGGTTCTTTACGTTCCCGGCCGCCACGACCGTAGGACCGGGAGGCCGGGTCTACGCCGTCGATGTCTCCCGGGAGCTGGTGGAGCTCGTCCGGGAGCGGTCGATTCGGCAAAATGCGACGAACGTCACGTCCGTCCTGTCGACCCGAACCCACATCCCGATCGAGGACGCTGCGGCGGACGTCGCCCTCCTGGCGAACGTCCTCCATGGAATTCCCCCGACGACGTTGGACGAAGCGGTCCGCCTCCTCCGGCCCGGCGGGCGGCTCGTGAACGTCGATTGGAAGAAGGAGCCGGGCCACGAGGGCCCGCCGGTGGAGCATCGGCTGAGCCCCGCCGAAGCCGCCTCCGCTCTCTCCGCACGCGGACTTGTTCCGGTCGACTCCTTCGAGCTCGGTCGACATCACTACGTCTTGGTGTTCGAGCGGCCCCAACCGTCCCGGCGCCCGGGCCGGTTGATCTCGGCCGAGTAGCGAGGCTTCCCATGTCACCCCGGCTTGACGGCTGTTTCTTCCGAGACCACCCGTAGGATCGAACATGCAGGCGGTCGCGACCTGGAGGAAGGGACACGAAATCCTGCTCGAGGACGGACGCGCTCACTCGGTGGTGGTCGACCTGCCCCCCGAGGGAGGCGGCACCAGCGCGGGCACCTCCCCGCTCGAGCTTTCGGTGCTCTCGCTCGCCGGGAGTCTCACCTCGACGTTCGTGGCCCTTGCGAGGAAGCGGCGCCTCGAGTTTTCGGGCGTCACGCTCGCGCTCGAGGGCGAGGTCTCCTCGTCCGAGGCCGCCCTCCGGGGGATCCACGGAACCCTTCGCGTCCGGAGCCGCGCCGACCGCACCGAGGTCGACGCGATGCTCCGGTCCGCGATGGAGATATGCCCCGTGGGCCGGATCTTCCACGACGCGAAGATCCCGATCAACGTCTCGTTGGTCGTGGTCGCGACCGGACGAGGCGCCTGAGCTGCTCGGAATTCGCCGGGCGGAGGGCACGTCGGCTCTACGAGTGGACGAGCGCTCGCACGAGGTCGTTCCGCGTGACGATCCCGATCAGTCGATCGCCCCGCAGCACCGGGATCCGGTTGATCTCGTTCTCGCGCATCACACGGGCCGCGAGCTCGAGGGAAGCGTCCGACGGAATCGAGATCGGCGGGCTCGACATCGCGTCGCGCACATTCGTCTCCTCGAGGATCCGCCGCAGGACCTGGACGTTCACCCCGGTCTGTCCCGACAGGCCGAACATCAGTAGGTCGAAGAGCCCGGTCACTTCGGGGATGCCGCCGGCGGTACGAAGCGTCCGGGCCACGTCCCGCTGGCTCAGGACTCCCACAAGCTTCCCGTCTTCCCCGACGACCGGGAGTCCGGAGACCTTCTGTCCCCGCATGAGGACAAGGGCGTCGAGGAGCGTGGCGTCCGGGCCGACCGTGATCGGGTGGCGACTCATCACGTCCCGAACGGTCACATTGATCACGAACGAGCCCTGCGTCGGGGGCCGTGTGCGGCCCGATGCCCGCCACCGCGTCGAGGGTGCGGCTTTCGTTCGGGTGGAGGGGTGAGCGGACCGTGAGGGAGCCATCGTCCACCGTATCCAATTGAGGGGTATATTCCACTTCGTCGAGACGACCTGACGAGCCCACCGGACCTAGGGTTCCGGGTTCCTCGAAAGCGCAGTGCCCGGTTCGAAGGAGTCCCGCCCAGTGAAACCACCGGCGTCAGCGCGGTGATGTCGTGGAGATTCCCCAGAAGCGTTCGAGGAACTGGTGGACCTCTTCGTCGCTCACCTGAGAGAACTGGTGATACCACTCCCCCACGGCAAAGAACATGGTCGGCGCCAGGAGGACCACGAGGTCATCGACCTCGGACCGAAGGCTTTCCACGGTGTCGGCGGGGGCGACCCCAAGCGCGACGACGACCCGCCGAGGGCTTCGAGCCCGCAGCGCACGAAGCGCCGCGAGCACGGTGCCGCCCGTGGCGACCCCATCGTCGACCAGGATGACCGTGCGGTCTTTCACTTCTACCGGAGGGCGCCCAGCCCGAAACTCTCGGGCCCGCCGTTCGACCTCGGCAACCTCGCGGGCGATCGTGCGACCCAGGTCACGGACGGTGTAACCGGCGGCCCGCACGCGAGGCTCGTCCAGGAAACGCGTTCCCCCCTCAACGACGGCGCCTAGGCCATACTCCGGGTTCCCCGGGGCTCCGATCTTCCGGACGATCAAGATGTCGAGAGGTGCATCGAGTCGGGTGGCGATCTCGGCCGCCACCGGAACCCCTCCGCGAGGGAGGGCGACGACGACTGGGTCTTGGGTACGGTACCCGATGAGGCGCGCGGCGAGGCGCTCTCCCGCCGTCCGCCGATCCGGAAGCGGTTCCAGCGAACCTTCCGGCGTCATCCTGGCCCCAAGCGGAGGGGAGTCCTCCAACCCCGATTAACCTCGCGGAACGGAGGGCCACGCGGAGTCGGCGGTGCTCAAGCCCCGTCAGATCGACTCGAGCTTCGATTCCCGCATCATGAATCGCTCGGAATCGGCCGCGGCGGGAGCGGCGGACGAAGCGCCGGGACCCAGACGTCGCCGGTCGATCGCCAAGATTCGCTGCTGAAGCCACTCGAACTCGTGGAAGATCAGCGGGTCGCTCATCGATCTGCGAAGGTCTCCGATCATGTCGACCGGGTTCCGTAGCGCCCAGTAGTAGGCGGTGACCCATCCGCCAAACGCCTCCCAGACGAGGTCGTCCTCGAGGACCTTGCGGTGGGTGAGCGTGCCGACGAGCTCGAAGAACGTGATGACCTCAAGGTTCGAGATGTCCTGGTGTGCCTGCTTGAGGAGACGCTCGCTCAAGTGTCGCCGCGCGGCCCGCATCCTGGGGCTATCGAACCGCTCCCGCAGGTTCATCACGGCATTCGCTGAGTTGAGCTTCTGCGTCTGGAGGTTCTGCCAGAGCATCAGGAGAAGCGTGCCGACGACGAGGATCCAGGTCCCGACCAACGACCACAATGCGACGTTAAACCAGTCGACCATCGCTGCTGTCCCCTGACACTCCCCCGGAATCTCTTCCGTTCCCCGCACCATCACGGTCCAATAGCTTTTGGGGTGGTCGTTGCGGGTACGGGATCCCTACATCTACCCTCGAATTGGAGTCCGGTCGGCGGTTTCCGGTCAGTCCGTGGCGCCCCGAGCGAGCTTCGCGAGGTCGGCGGGGACCGTGATCCCCTCGTGGAAGGCGAGCGCCACGAGGTGCTTACACGGAAGGCGTTGCGCCCTCCGGGCGCCGATCGGGACGTTCGCCCACCGGGCGGTCCAGGCGGGGCATTCGCATCGCATCGGGTTGAGCTGCACCCGGTAACGGTCGTTCGCGACCCAGCCAGAGTTGCTTCGGGAAAGACGGACCGAACGCGCCCGCTCGACGATTTGTTCCATGGCCCAGAGCCGATGCTCCTCTCGAGAGGCAGCGGCGTGAAGGCCCGCATCGAGGGCCTCGCCTACGGCATGGGCCAACTCCGAGTCGGCAATGAACTCTGATTCGAAGCGGACAGACGCGAATCTCCGTAGGAGGGGTTTCAACCGCTCCGCTTTGGCTTCCGCTCGGCGCATCCTTCCGGGTCGCTCCCCCCGCAGCAACGCCACCGCCCGTCGGTCGGCTACCCGGACCAGAATCGTTCGGCAGCCCGTGTGAGCGGCCGCCCTAAGTCCCTCGCGAACGGCCGCGAGCTCCGCGGAGATCAGGGTTCCTGCGCGGTGCAAAGTGCGACCCTGCGTGAGCGAGGGATGTCCTGGGGACGTGACCCGCCATCCCACTCCGGCGGTGTGAGTCCTCCTCTCGACCACGGCCGCCACTTCGAGACGGCATTCTTCGGGAGGACGAGGGATCTCGGTGACAGGCTCGAGCCGGCGCTGGGGCATCAGGACCTGGAGGCACCACCAGCATCCCTCGGAAGTACTTCACGGACCAGCCCGGACGGGGTCCGAATCGTGCCGGTGCCGTCGGCCGCCCACCGAGGGCGGCCCGAGGGTCTAGGCGTCGCCGTAACGAGGCGCCCGGTTCGGGCGCTCCTCGCGAGCGAATGCCGCTTCCGCCTCCTGGCGGCGCGCCTCCATCTCCTCGCGGTCGATCTTCACCTGCATTGACAGGGTCCAGTGGTGACCGAACGGGTCGATCAACTGGCCGTACCGCTCGCCCCAGTACTGGTTCTCGAGCGGCTGCGTGACCTTGGCCCCTGCCGCCACGGCCCGGTCCCAGAGGGCGTCCACGTTGTCCGTGTAGATGTGGAGCGTGACGGTCGTGGTCCCGATCGAAGACGGGGAGGCGGTATCGGAGTCGGGAAAGACGTCCGACAGGAACACCATCGTATCGCCGATCTGGATCTGACCATGGATCAGTCGGCCGTTGGGGGTTACCCGCCGCATCACTTCGCGGGCCCCGAACGCCTTCTTGTAGAACTCGATGGCCGCGAGCCCTCCCTCCACGGCGAGGTACGCGGTCACCGTGCCGAACCCAGGGGGGATCGGTGGCGGCTCCGCCGTCGGCGCCCCTCGGCTCTTCCCTTTCTTGCTCGACGCAGGCATAGAAGGTCCTGCTCAGGGACGGAGAGCCCCTACATAAGGTCCGGAGGCCCGCAGGTCCGCGAGCCGGCGAGCCTGCCTGTGGTGAGACCTGGCGGAGGGCGGCCGGGGTTAGCTGGAATGGGCTCGGCGGGTGTGCTCCTGCAGCGCAGCGGTGGTGGTGAACCGCTCACGGCAGAGCGAACACTTCACCGTGCGCGGGCGGGCCGGTTCGCTCGGGGCTTTCACTTCCGACGCGTGGGCTTCGGCCCGGTGGTCGTCGAGGGCGTCCTCCGAACGGAAGACTCGTCCGCAGTCTCGGCAGATCGCCTCGACCTCGTCGTACTCTACGTACGGCATTGCCTTCGGGATCTCACCTCTTCCTAACCGCCATCCGACGGCCAGTCCCTGGCGTGTCGGTCGAGATACCCCATTGCGCTCGAGCCTATGAAGGGAGGGGGAGGAGACCGTCACCCCGGGGATCGACCCCCACCTCGATTTCGTCGCCCACGGAAATCCCTTGGGCGTGACCGAACAAGGAGGGGCGATGGCGTAGGAGCCTCGCCCCCGCTAGGGGAAGTCCGGGCTCGCGGCACAGCCTGGCGGGGCCGTAGATGGTGGCGGGGTAGGCAAAGCGTGCGGCCGCGATGGCGTCCTGGAGCGACCAGTTCAGGTCGAGGTGCCGCGTGAGCACCTGGACGTTGACCTGAGGTTGGACGTCGCCACCCATCGACCCCAACAACACCGTCCGGGGACCGGAAACCACCGTCGCCATGAGCGTGTGAAAGGTTCGTTTTCCCGGGGCCAGGACGTTCAGGTGCATCGGGTCGAGGGTGAAGTACGACCCCCGGTTGTTGAGGGTGATCCCCGTTCCTCGGACCGCGACCCCGGACCCGAAGCCCCCGTAATTGCTCTGGATCGCGCTGATCCCAATGTGCCCGTCGTAGACGCTGAACGCCGTGGTATCGGACACTCCGGAACTTGGCCCCCGCGGAGGGCCATGGTGGAGGGTGTACGGGGCGTTCGGACGAAGCAACGACAGGGGGAAGCGAACGTACTCCGGGTCTCCGATGCACGTGGCCCGGTACCCGTACGCGATCCGCATCGTCCGGGCCAGAGTTCCGATGAACTCCCGCGGAGAAAGAGAGGAGAGGTCGCGTCGGGCCAGCAGGTTGAGCCAGAGGAGTGCGGTCGCGCCTTGACTGGGCGGTGGGTTGGTCTCCACGGTGTATCCGCGGTAGCGGATTCGCAACGGCCGCTCGATGCTCGGGGAGAACGCGTCGAAATCCTCGGCTTCCAAGAGGCCGCCCTTCTCCGACAGGTCGTCGCAGATACGGCGAGCGAGCCGCCCGTGGTAGAAGCCGTGCCCCTGGTCTTCGGCGATGGCCCTCAGCGTCTTCGCCATCGCCGGCTGCCGGAGAATTCCGCCCGCTCGCACGGAGCCGTACAGCCGACGAAAGTCGCTGTCGCCCCAACGCACGGATCGTGCCGCCCTCGCGAGGCTCGCGCTGGCCGGGAAGCCGCCAATGGCGAGCCGAACGGCAGGGGCGAACGCCGCCTTCCAGCCCAGACTCCCCTCCCTCGCGAGCACCGTCCAAGCCGCGACGAGGCCCGGAACCGTGATCGACGCGAGAGGGCCGCGAGAGGGAATCCTTCGGAGGCCCAGCCCTCGGTACGTTCCCGGAGTGGCGTTCCTACCGGACGGCCCGCTCGAATTCACGGCGACCGAGGGACGCTCCCGTACGACGGCAAAGAAGTCCGACCCAAGTCCGTTCATGTGCGGCTGCACGACAGGGAGGGCAGCACTGACCGCAAGGGCCGCGTCGTAAGCGTTCCCGCCGGCCCCGAGCACCTCGAGCCCGGCCGCCGTGCTGAGGGGGTGGGCGGATGCTACGGCGAACGGACGACGTCCTCCCACGTGAGCCTCCCCGGACAGGCTTGGTCTCCGTCCTACGGATGACCGGAAGCGGGGTCCACCTTCCTCGCGGGGACTCCGGGCCACCCCGGCGCTATCCGGTGAGATGCGCGACCAAGAACCCGCCGATGGTGTTCCACGCCTTGAGCTGGTTCGCGCGCTGCGTGAATCCGTGTCCCTCGTCCTCGAACACCACGTACTCCACCGACCTGCCGTTGGCCCGGAGTCGTTCGACCATCTGGTCGGACTCGGCCTTGTTGACGCGCGGGTCGTTTGCTCCCTGAATGATCAGCATGTCCGCGCGGACGTTGTCGATGTAGGTGATGGGCGAGCGCTCGCGCAGGAAATCCGCCTCGGTCTCGGGATTGCCCACCCACTCGTTGACGAACCGGACCCAGAACGGCGGCACGGTCCTCACGAAGGTGAGAAGATTCGACGGGCCGACCACATCGACGGCGACCTTCCAGTACTCGGGTAAGCGGGTGGCGCATTCCAGGGTGGCAAACCCTCCGAAACTTCCGCCGAAGACGCCGAGCCGCTCGCGGTCGACCTCCGGTTGCGAACCGAGCCATTCGGCCGCCGCCCTGAGGTCTTTGAGCTCGTTTCCGCCCCAGTCGTGGTAAATGAGCTTCTGGTACGACTTCCCGTAGCCGGTCGACCCTCGTATGTTCGGGGCAAGCACCGCGATGCCGCGGGCGTTCAACCAGGCGTACAAGCCCATGTACATCCACTCGGGACGTTCCTGGCTCTCCGGTCCACCGTGGATCGACAGAACCGCGGGCATCGGTTCCTTGGGTCGGTGCTTGGGGAGGTAGTAGAGAGCTGGGATCTTTCGGCCGTCGAACGTCGGGAAACGGACCAGTTTCGGTTCCGGGAGCGGACCGTCCGGGACGCCCCCCACCATGCTCTCGGTCAGTTGCACCGCGCGACCTCCGGCCAGGGGGAACCAGAGGATCTCGTCCGGGCTGGACCCTCGAGACCATAGCGCCGCGGCGGACCGACCGTCGGGGGCAATCGCGGTCACGAGTCCCCACGAGAGGGGGAGATGGCCCTTCGGTAGCGACGTGACCCGGTGCATCCGACCGAATAGCCGTCCCGCGTACAGGGTCGAGTACCCATTCTCGTTCACGGCGTACATGAGGGTCGAGGTACGGCGGGAAAACCGGACGTCCTCGATGTCGCCCTTCGGCGCGGCGATCACCTTCCTCTTTCCCGTAGCCACCTCCACGAGCTCGAGCTGCTTGAACTCCCGATCGATATCGGTGCGCACGAGCACGCTCCGGCCGTCGTGCGTCCATGCTTCCGTCGCGGACCAAGCGTCGGATTCGTGCGGGATGACCTCCACGGTGGTGCGGCGGGCCGGGTCGTAGATGAACGAGTGGATCCGCGTGTTGCTGTGGATCTGCGAGGTAAAGAAGCGCTTCCCACTCGGGTCCCAGGTCGGGTTGGCCCAAACGACGTCCGTCGTTAGGGGTCGAGTGGACACGCCGCTTTTGAGGTCGAGCAGCACCACGTCCATGTCCTTCGGGTCCCGGCCGTTGTCGACGAAGAGCAGCCGGCGGCCGAGGGGGTCGATCCCTCCCTCGGTGAGCTCGTGCCGTACCTTCCGGTCCTCGGTAATCGCGACGGGGTCGCCGCCGCCCGCGGATACGCGGAACAGCTGCATCTGCTCGTCTCCGTCCTGGTCCGCCGAGAAGTACACGGAGCGGCCGTCGTGGGCCGGAGCGATGACCCGAACCGATCGGTCGGTGAACGCCGTCATCGGCCGGGCGAAGCCCGGTTCGCCGTGAGGACCGACGCGCTGGCGCCAGATGTTGGGACGCCCGGTGAGGTCGGAAGTGAATACCAGCTCTCCCTGCCTCAACCAGGCGAGGTCTCCGTAGTTCCAGTGTTGGGCATACCGTTCCATCGGGAGCGGCGACTTCGGCGGCATGCCCTCGCCATCAGCGAAGGGTACAAAGAGTTAGGGGACCCCGCCGACGAGCGGGCGGCAAAATCGCGGGGTGCCCCACGGAGGGCCCATGCCCGATGACCAAGGGGCCCAATCGTCTCATCGACGATCCCGACCATGACGGCGGTTAGCTGCCCACGTGCCTAGGGTCGACGGCGTCGGAGTGGAGTGACGGGACCAAACACTTCGAGGCAGACGCCGTCCGGGTCGTTGACGTAGACGAGCCGGTTCTTCCCGTCGATGAAATCCTCCGCGACCGTTCCGCCGGCGCGCACGGCACGTCGGCGCCACGCCTCAACATTGGGCGAATAGAATCCGAAGTGGTCGAACTCGGTCCCCTTCCGGAACGGCTCGTAGAAGCGGTTCTTCCGAGGATAGAAGTTCAGCTCGATCCGGTGCCGGGACCCGGGGAATACGAGGTGCACCCACTCGCCCCCATGCGCCATGTGGCCTCGTGCGACCACACGAAATCCGAGGGAACGGTAGAACCGCAAGGACCGGTCGACGTCGCGGACCCGTATCCCGGAATACAGGAACCGTACCGGATTCCTCGGCATCGGACCCCGGGAGCCCGCTCTGAACTTATTCCTTTCCCAAGAGCCACCCGAACCCTTCGGTCGAGTGCGCCTGTGTCGGTATGCGCGTCGGCTCAAATACCGAAGGACGTTCCGCTGCCCACTCCGGGCGCGTTGCCCGAGGTGAGCCCGCATGTCTGCTACCGAATCATCCACCGCAAAGGCGTTCCGTTCGTACCTCGAGGACGACTGGAAGAAGTGGCTCGCCGAGTATCCCGAGCTCGCGACCAGCTTCGGGTTCCCCGGCCTCGACGATCGATGGACCGACGACTCGCCGTCGGGGATCGAGCGCCGTCGCCGACATCTCGCCGAAAGCATCGCGTCTCTGAAGCAGATCGACCGGGCAGACCTTTCCGGTCGGGAACGCACGAACTACGAACTCTACCGAGACCTGCTGGACGTGGCGGAGCGGGGTCTCTCCTTCGGCCTCGACCCGCTGCCGTTCAACCTCGGTATGCCCCACAGCCTCCGGGTGCCCATCAACCAGATGGAAGGAATCCATCTGACGGCGTCCGACACCCTAGACCTCCAACCGCGAACTCGAATCTCCGACTACGATAGCATTCTGTCCCGGCTCAAGACGCTCGGAGCCGCGGTCGACCAGAACCGGGCTCTCCTCGAGGTCGGTTTGCGAGAGGGCTACACGCCCTGTCGCGTGGCGGTGCGCGGAGTTCCCGACCAGATCCGGGGGCTGGTCCCTTCCGAACCGCTTGAGAGCCCGCTGCTCCGACCGTTCAGGGAATGGCCCGAACGCATCGGGGAGGAGGACCGGCGGCGGTTCACGACCGCCGCCCGAGAAGCGTATCGGGACTCCATCGCCCCGGCGTTTCGGCGTCTTCTCGACTACCTCGTCTCGACGTATCTTCCCGCGTGTCGCGAAGTCCCCGGCGTTTCCGCCCTACCGGACGGGGCAGCCCTCTACGAGCACCTGGTGCGATACCAAACCACGACGCCGATGACCCCTCGGGAGATCCACGAGGTCGGACTCGCCGAGGTCCGACGTATTGGTGCGGAGATGAAGGCGTTGATGAAGAAGACCGGCTTCTCCGGCACGTTCCCGGAATTCCTCGAGTTCCTCCGCACGGACGACCAGTTCTTCCTCCCCAGCGCGGAGGCGCTCGTGGACGCGTATCGCGTCATCGCCAAGAAGACCGACCCCGGGCTTGCCCGGGTGTTCGGGTGCCTTCCGCGACTTCCCTACGGAGTGCTACCCGTCCCCGACTTCCGAGCGAAGAGCTCGCCGGCCGCTTACTACATGCCGGGCGCTCCCGCGACCGGCCGGGCGGGCACGTTCTACGCGAACACGTACGACCTTCGCGCGCGCCCCCGATGGGAGATGGAGGCCCTCTGCCTGCACGAGGCGGTGCCGGGCCATCACCTCCAGATCGCACTGGCCCAAGAGGTCGGCGACCTCCCCGATTTTCGACGCTTCACCGGACCCACCGCGTTCGTGGAAGGCTGGGGCCTCTACGCGGAAGGTCTGGGGGAGGAGTTGGGTCATTACCGGGACCCCTACTCGAAGGTCGGCCAGCACACGTTCGACATGTGGCGGTCCATCCGCCTGGTCGTGGACACCGGGATGCACGCGCTCGGATGGACGCGAGAGGACGCGATCCGCTTCTTCCGGGAGAACACGGGAAAGAGCGACGTCGACATCGCGGTCGAGGTCGACCGTTATATCGTCTGGCCGGGCCAGGCGCTAGCCTACAAGATCGGTCAGCTCAAGATTCGCGAACTGCGGACGTTCGCGGAACACGCGCTCGCGGACCGATTCGACCCGCGAACGTTCCACGACCGGGTGCTGGAGGAAGGAGCGATTCCCCTCGGCATGCTCGACCGTCGCGTGCGGGACTGGGTCGACTCCCAGACCACCGCGGGACGCCGGGAGCCCCCGGGTCCAGGGCCCACACCTCGGTGAGGGGCTGGCATGGAGTTCGACCGGTGGACCGTTCTCCTACTGCGCCGTCGGGACGACCGGCCGACCCTTGACCAGGCTGCAGAGGGGGCCCTTCAGGACGCCCATCTTGCGTTCCTCGCCAAACGGCACGCGGAAGGACACCTCCTCGCCGCGGGGCCGGTCCAAGGGCCGCTCGACCCTACGATCGCCGGGATCTGCATCTACGCGACCGGAGTCGAGGAGGCACGGACGCTGGCGCAGGAGGACCCCGCGGTGAAGGCTGGGGTACTCCGACTCGAGGTGTTCTCCTGGTATGTCCCGGGGAAGACTCTCCGATTCGATTCGGCTCGCTTTCCCTCGTCGATGAAGGACGTCAACTCGCCGTGAGCTACCGCTTGGCAAATCGGGCTGGCCGTCCGGGCGTCTACGGGGTTAGACCCGTCGGCCGAACCGCCGTCTCCAGAAGTTTCCGCTCGATGATCGCGATCGCTTCGGAGACCGCGGACTTGCTGCGACCGAGCTGGCGTGCGAGGTCGGTCAGAGTGATCCCGCGCGGGACCGCGAAATATCCGGCGGCCATGGCGCGGTTCAGGAGCTCCTGTTGAGCGTCGGTCAACAGGGGGAGGTGACTGCGAAGCGGGCGACGGCGGATGGAGACGACCTGGAACTCCGGGTCGACCTCTCGGGCATGCCCGAGGACCGCTTCGAACTCGGAGCGGCGGGCGACCACTTCCCACCGAAGGAATCCCGACTGGATGTGCAGCGGGAATTGGATCGGTAGGCCGAGCTTTCGATAGAGGTAGATCACCGGCGGGTTCCGGTAGGTGATTCGATAGATGCTCCCATCGCCCACCTCGGCGAGACTATCGACATTGCGGACGTCGGGGTAGTTGCCGATCTCCCGCGCCCACACTCCCGGAGGGTGGCCGCTGATCCAGTAGTCCGAGACGGAGATGTCCGCGTCCACTTCGGACCGGTTCAGCGTTTCGATCGAGGTGCTCGGGTGAGCCCTCGAGAAAGGACCGGTCCATACCCCGCTCTTGGGAATGCGGATGCGCAGAGTCGCGAGGATCAGGCTGGCGCCAGAGGACTCGTCGATGGGGTCGCGACGCTCCGGCGCACGACCCAGCCCGTCGGTCCGAGAGGGGCGACCGGCTCGCCCCGACCGGTCCCTTCTCGGCGAATGTCTCCGTGGGACCATCGAACTCGACCCCCGGTTCGCCGCAGCCGTACTGCACCTGGCGCGGGTCGGTACGAGGTTCATGGCTATAAGACGATTCGAACGTGCCAACCTCCGTCAGCACCGGTTTTGGGGTCTCGCCCTGTAAGCTCTCCCCGCAAGAGTCTCGGAGCCTGGTGGACGAACGATCGAACGGATGGCGAGAAAACCATCTGGTCTCAAAGAAAGGATTCGTCTCGAAGGCTCGGCCGAAACCCTGGTGACCGAGCGGCACACCCGGCGTCAGCAAGTTCGTGCTTTCTCGGCGTAGAATATATCGTCGGGATCTGCGACGATGCGACTCACCGACCCCAGAACCGGCGTCGAAAATGACCGGTTGGTCCGCTATTGAAATAGGTGGAGCGCTCTACGTGTGAGTACACTCGGTCGCCGGCCGGGTAGACCCGCAAAGATGCCAAAGAAGGGCAAGAAGAAGAAATAACGACCCATCCTGGGCGTTACTTCGGTGAGTGACACCGGGGGAGTTGCTTGCGTGAACCCACCTCCCCGCTCCGGCGAGCGGGGGATGTTCACGGACTCCCCTACCCCAAGAATTGTAGGGACGGGCCTTGGATCCTGAAGGAGGCGCGATGGTTCGCCCAGTGCGCCCTCTTCTCCCGTCGTGCTTCCACTGGCGCGATAGGTTCATGGACCCCTTTCCCGGCACTTCCAACCAGCCGTTAGATGACCGGGACGGTCCACCGAATGCAAACGCTGCCGTCGCCGTCCGTCCTCGAAGCGACGGCCCCGCGCCTGCAGGAATTCCTGGTCTCCGCAGCTGCGCTGACGGCCCTCGTCCTCGGGATCCTCCTCGTCATCGACCCACTACCGCGAATTACCGCCTATCTCCCGGTCGCCCTGCTCGCGATCGGGGTCGCCGTCCTTGCGGGCTCAATATCCCTTCAGCGCACCCGCAATCTGTCGCTCATGGTCCACGACACCCCCTCGGCCCGTGTGTCCCCTTCGGCTCCTTCCACTTCCTCCCCGCCTCGGAACGCGTCGCGGCCCGCCGTGGCGGATTCTCTCCGAACCTCCATCCCGGGAAGGGGATCGGAGTGGCGTATCTTGTCCGCCCCCGCGAGCCCGGGCGACGAGACGTGGCTCTCCTGGCTTCCCCGGGAACGTCGACGGCTTGGCCCGGAGGACGGCGGACTTCCTTCCGGAATGGTGGCATCCCCCGGCCGGGCGGGGAACCTGGTCGCCTTTCCGGTCAAGGACTACTTCGGGGCAGTTCCACCTCATTCTTCGAGGTCCGTTCCGACCGGTGCGCCCTTCCCGGCGGCCGGGCGCAGAGCCTCCGCCGACGGAGCGGATCGGCGCGCCCCTCCCTCGGGTCCGATTCGGTCGGGAGGCGAATGGGCTCGACCGGTGGGACGAGCGTCTCCCTTCTCGGAAGATGAACTCGACCGCATGTTCCCACCGGAGGAACGGCGTCGCTCGACGTTCCTCACAGAGATCCCTCAGAGGATCGGTGGACATTCGCCGTGGCTCACGGCCCCCGAAGGACCGAAAGCCGCCGCGCCCCCTCAACCCCAGCCGCAGAACCAGGGAGACGCATCACCCGAGCCGGCGAACCAAGACGACATTTCGGTAGCTCTCGACGAGCTGGACGAAAGCGAATCAGGTCCGGCTTCTCCTCTGCCTACCGACCAGCCGCCACATCCGAACGGAGAACCGCGGGCAACCAACGACCAGCGTTCGGCCGAGCTCCGTCTCGAGGCGGCGAATCCGGTACCGCCGCACTTGCGGGCAACGGGA
>Ga0187769_10000099_pt1 | contig 44243 bp, 40 predicted proteins | sample 0116_SJ02_MP02_1_FD_133140 | JGI IMG/M metagenome (GOLD analysis project Ga0187769, IMG submission 133140) | Tropical peat soil microbial communities from peatlands in Department of Meta, Colombia - 0116_SJ02_MP02_10_MG | ecosystem: Environmental > Terrestrial > Soil > Wetlands > Peat | place...
CAAGGCTCCGCCCCGACGCTGCCACCCGGAACCCCCCTGGCTGACGCCGTTCGAGAGCCCGGCCCTGCCCCGCGCGGGCTGCAGGTCACGATGCCCGGGCCACGCGCCGCTGCGGTTGCGGTAATCGGACTGCTCGGGTTCGGGGTGATCGTGGGCTCGCTTGTCGGAGGGACGAGCGTCGCGACGCTGGCCAGCGCACCGCTGATCGTGGTGGGCCTGGGACATACGACCCCAGCCGCGCCGACCGTGCAATCCGCTGCGGGCTCGGCGGCGTCAGGTGGTGGCGGCGGCTCCGGCGCAGGCGCTGGGGCCGGCGCGACGGCTACGCCCGCGCAGGCATCCGCCTCGCCCAGCACGTCGCCGACCTCGGCGAGCGGTGGCGGGAGCGGCACAACGACGACGTCATCGTCGACTGGATACGGCGGCCTTCCGCCCGTCAAGCACGTATTTCTGATCGTCCTCTCGGATCGCGGCTTTCGGAAATCCTTCGTCGCCGGCGCGAGCGCCGGCTACCTCAGCGGAGCGCTGCGCCGGGAGGGGGAGCTGATCTACAACTACTACGCGGTGGCGGGGGCGCCGCTGGCCAACGAGATCGCCCTGATCAGCGGCCAGGGTCCGACCGTCCAGACGGCGTCCGACTGCCCCGTGTTCTCGCGCATCAAACCCGGCCGCAAGGGTCCCCGCGGCCAGATCCTGGGCACGGGATGCGTGTATCCGGCCGCCGCCAGGACGCTCGCCGGTCAGCTGACGAGCGCCGGCGATACCTGGAAGGCCTACCTCCAGGGCGTGAGCGCGACCGCTCCGACAGCGTGCAAGGTGCCGAAGCTCGGCAGCAAGGAGCCGCAGACCGCGCGTACGAGCAACAGCTATCTCGCGTGGCGCAACCCGTTCGTGTACTTCCGCTCGCTGACGAGCGATGGCGCCTGCCGCAGCCATGAGGTGGGCCTCGGCCAACTCGCGGGCGACCTGAAGAGCGACAGCAGCACTCCGTCGCTCGCTTACATAATTCCGTCCCCGTGCGAAGACGGCAGCGAAGCGCCGTGCAAGCCGCACACCCGTCCCGCGCTCGCCGGCGCCAACCGCTTCCTCAAGTCGGTGGTGCCGGAGATCAAGCACTCGCCCGCGTACAAGGATGGTGGGCTGATCGCGATCACATTCGACCAGGCCCCGCAGACGGGTCCGGACGCCGACCCGAGCGCGTGCTGCGGTCCGTCGTCGTACGCGAACCTGCGGACGCTGACGACCCCGCCCCCGGTGCCACCGGCGGCGATGGGGGCGGGCACGACAACCACGACGAGTACGACGACTACAGGGGCGACCACGACCACGACCGCTCCGGCAAGCACGACCACGACGTCGACCACGGACTCCACCACGAACACAACCTCGACAGCCGGCTCGACCTCGATCACCAGTTCGACCTCCGCTACCGGCTCGACCTCCACTACCAGTTCGACCTCCACTACCAGCTCGACGACGACGACGCCTACGAGCACGACGCCGTCCACCTCACTCGGCGTCGGCGAGACCACGCCCATGGGTGGCGGTGGCCAGGTCGGCCTGCTGTTGATCTCGCAGTACGTCAAGCCGAACAGCACCGACGTGATCGACTACTTCAATCACTTCTCGCTGCTAGCGTCGATCGAGAAGCTGTTTGGGCTGCACACCCTCGGCTACGGGGGCGTAACCGGGCTCTCCGTGTTCGGTGCAGGGGTGTTCAACAACTACGCGGGCTGATCCAACCGGTCAGCAGGGCTACTGATCCCAGCTCGCCTCGCCGCCGGGTGTGACGAGCATGGTGAGCCGGCCACCGGCGAACGGGATCGTCTCGATCTTGCTCGTGGTCGGCGCGAACTCGAGTCCGAACATGCTGTCGAGCAGGACCCGGCGGCCGTCACGCGAGATCCCGTCCGCGGTGAAGCTCGGCGGAAGCTCATGCACCGAGCGCGCGGCGATGTTGACAGTCCAGCCCTGATCCACGTCATCGCCGATCCAGTTCGCCGCCAGCTTCGTGCCGTCGGCCGAGATCGCTTCCGGGATCAGACCCTCTCCCTCCCAGCCGACGCTCATGTGCGTGATCCGGGTCAGATGGCTGCCGGCGAGCAGGTACAGCTGATAGGCGGGGTACGAGGGCAGGCCGTAACGAGTTCGGGGCGTCTCGCGGTCGAACACGATCCCGCGCACACCCCAAACCGGATTGAGGCTGACACCGTCGTGGGTCAGCTGCTTGACCTGACCACCGGTTGCGCCCAGGGTGTACAGATTGGACGAATCGCCCCCGCTCTTCCCGAGCCCGTAAACGACCCGGTCGGCGCCATTCGGAGCGAAGCTCACGCCCTGCACTGAGCCGTTGGCGATCGTTCTCACCCGAGTGGTGCGCGTGTCGATCACCACCAGGCACGGCCCCGAGTGGGAGCCGGTTGCCGATTGCAGCGCGACCGCCAGGTACCGCGAGTCCGGCGACCAGGCGAAGGTGTGCGTCTGGTACCGCGTGGAACTGAAGAATCTGCCGAGCACGCGTCCGCTCGAGGAGTACACGGTGACCGCTGAGCCCGCCTCTGGTGCTACGGCCACGAGGCGGCCGTTAGGTGACAGAACTGGTGAGAAGCCGGTACCAAGCCTGTGGCGGCCTGCACCGTTTGCGCCGGCGACCCACACCCAGGTCGGTCCACGGGTCAGCGAGCCGGTCATATACGCCAGCCCGGCCTGACTGGGAGAGGCGGCGCTGGTGGTCACGAGGATCGCGCCTAGCAGCACCAAGGTGAGGGCAACTACTACGGTGGAACGTAGGCGAATCATGTCCGTGCTCCTTGGCTCGACATGGCAGGCCTCCCTCACCTCAGCAGCCCACGCCGACCAGACGCGCCGGCGGGTTCGCCGCGTTGAACGTCGAAGTTGCGGTGGCTCCGCGCTTCAGCGTTGGTCCGAACCAGCTGAACGTCGTGGTCAGCTCCTTCCAGACCCGCTGGCTCGCCGTGGGCGTCGTCGTGCTGAACTCGTATTGCACGATCGTCTTCGGGGCATGGCAGGTGATGCCGAACTGCACCTCGCCGATGTCGTAGCCGTCGTAGGCGAACGTGCCGGCTCGCTGCAGGGTCGTCCCATCCCAGGTGTAGATCGCCAGCTCCTCGCTGGTCGAGATGTGGTCGGTGTGGATGAAGATCTCCGCGCCGGGCCGGCCGTTGACGTTGCGCAGCAGTTCGAACGTCGCCGGAATGTCTTCCTCGGGCAGTTGCGTTGTGAGTACGCCGCCGCTGGCGCGGTAGACCTTGAGCGTGAAGTGGTAGATGAGCCCCTTCACACCGGGACGCGTGTACAGCAGCAGCAGGTCGGGCTGGCCGTCGCCGTCGACATCGGCTTCGCGCACGCTCAGGCACCCGGCCGGGGTGGTCAGGTACGGATTGGCCGGTGCGGCCGGGCACCGGCTGCCGTACGTGAAGCTTTGGCTGGCCGGCGCGTCCGGAAACGGTTGCGAGCCGATCGTCACCTTGTGCCAGCTGAGGCCTCCGTCGGTGGTGTAGTAGAGGAACTCCACGTAGCCGCCGCCGTAGCTCGAGGGCACCGCCAGCGCCGCGCCGTGGGTGGCATTGGTGAACCCCAGGTACGGCCACAGGAAGCCGGACGGTCCGACCGCCGTCCAGTTAGCCCCGCCGTTGCCGGTGCGGTATATCCGGTTGTCCGCGACCGCAGCGACGGTTGCCGTGGCCGGCGCGAACGCCGCTGTGTTGGGGATCCCTTGCCCGTAACCGGGACCGGCCGGCTGGAAGCTCTGTCCACCGTTCATGGAGCGGAACATCTCGGCTTGGGTTCCGGTCCCGCAGCGCGCCCACACGACCGGTGCCTGCGCCTCCTCGTAGCCACACGGGAGCCCCACTCCGGGTGCGCGATAGCTCGTGAAGCTGGCGCCGCGGTTGTGGGAGATCAGCAGATGCGAGGCGTCGTTCCAGTGCTGGACGAACACGTCGGTCCCGTGCACCGAGAGACCGGAGACATCGTGGCCGGCGGCGGGCAGCGTGACCCAGTCCTCGCGTCCGACGGGCGAGCGCATCAGCCGGCCCTGACCAACTGAGCTGGCGACGACGGCATAGGCGTAGCCGTCCGCGATCGCCAGGTCGGTGACCGACCCGCCGAGGCTCACACGCTTCCAGCTGGAACCGCCGTTGTGGGTGACATACAGGCCGCCACCGTAGGCGAAGCCGTCAAGGGCGTCGGCGAAGCGCAGCTCCGATACCGCGGTGGTGCCCTGGGCACCGAAGACGTACGGCGCGTGTGGCGCCGGAATGGTGACAAAGGGGGCTCCGCCATCCGTCGTACGCACGATCGCCGTCGAGGCGCACGGCGTCGAGATGCAGGACGGGGCCGTCCCGAGCAGCCACCAGGTGTGATCGCCGATCGCCGTGAACGAGCGCGGCACGAAGCCGGCGGGCACCGGACCGCCGGCGGGCGGACGCACGACGGCGGCGGTGTCAGCGGTGACGGGCAGGCCCGCCGTTGCACTGCCGCATCCGGCGATCAGCAACACGGCGCCGGCAACAGCAACGAAGCGGAAACGAAACATGGCACTTTCCCAACGCTGGATCGAGAACCTTCGATCCCAACGTGGCACTGCTCCGGGCGATCGACATCAGCAGTTCCAGGCAGCCATTTGCCGGGAACTACCGAGAACTTCCATGTGTGTCAGTCGAGCTCGATCGACTCGATCACGGGCGGGTCGACCGGTCGATCTCCGGCGCCGGTGGGAACCGCCTCGATCGCATCGACCGCGTCCATCCCATCGGTAACCTGACCGAACACGGTGTGCTTACCGTCGAGCCAGGGCGCTCGCTCGGTGGTAACTATGAAGAACTGCGACCCGTTCGTGTTGGGGCCTGCGTTGGCCATGGCCAGCGCGCCGCGCACCACCTTGTGCTGGTTGATCTCGTCGTCGAACGTGTAGCCGGGGCCGCCCGTCCCGGTGCCCTCCGGACAGCCGCCCTGGATCATGAAGTCGGGGATCACCCGGTGGAAGATGATCCCATCGTAGAACTGGTCGGCGGCCAACTTGCGGAAGTTGGCAACCGTTGCCGGCGCATCCTCGTCGAACAGCTCGAGGGTGATTGTGCCCTGACTGGTGTTCATTTTCGCTGTAGACATGCGCCCAGCCTACCGGCGCTCAGTTGTTACCGGCGGTCTGGATCGCGTTGATGGTTGCGTTCAGCGTGACCGTGGGCGCCGTGATGCCAGTCGTGCCGAGGTCCTGGCAGGCGATGGCGACGGTCGGTGACGACCCCGTGGCGGTGACCGGCAGGACCAGCGAGATCGTTCCGGGGACGTCCGTGCGACTGTCACCAAACTCGGCGACGAGGTCTCCGGAGGTCGATGCCGCCCCCGCCGAGAGCGTGCAGCTCAGATCGGCGGAGCCCGGCCCCGAGCCGTTCTCGAGCGCATCGAGCCGGACGTCGCCGATCACGATGTAGCTCGCGCCGGCGTTGCCCGCCGGAAGCGACTCCGAGGCAACCTGCGTCTGCCCGGAGCCGAGCATCGCCTGAGCGCTCGTGCCGTACTCGTTCGGTAGCGCCGGCGTGCAGGTCACATCGCCCGAGAGCGCGATCGATTGGATGGCGCCGGCGCTGCACGGTCCGGCCACCCGCAGCTGAACCTGGCTCGGGTTCACCTGCCTGGCCCCGACCGAGCCGGGGATGATCTTCCGGGATCCCACCGAACCCGGCTTGAGCTGGACGAGTCCCACGCTGTTCGCCGGCAGGCGGTCGGCGGCCCAGCCGACGCCGCCAGGGCTACGAACAGGGCCAGGAACGACACCACCATCGGCGTCGACGGTCGCCGGCGCGACAGGGATCGCGAACTCATCGCATTACCGACGCGGACGAGACCCGGCCGTCGCCGGGCCGGTTGCAAGACGAACGCTATAGAGGTGCTGCGCGCCGGCGAAAGCGCTCGAGCGCCCCCGCGGCCGGCCCCCGCCCCCCGAGGCCGGCCGCCTTCCCAAGTTGGTTCAGCTGTTGGAAGCGGTTTGGATCGCGTTCAGCGTGGTGTCCACCGCCACTGTGGGCGTTGGCGTGCTGGGCGTGGCGATGTCGGTGCAGCTGACGGTGGCGGTCTGGGCGCTCGTCGCGGACGCCACCGGGAGGACGAGCGGGATCGTCTGCGCCTGCGGCTGCGAGCTCGAACCGAGGTCGACGGCCACGCTCTTGGTGATGGAGTTCGTGCCGCCAGAGTTGGTGCTGGTGCTCGGCACCGACAGCGTGCAGTCAACCTCGACGTGCTGGGCCGTGGCACCGGTGATCACCGCGTGCGGATAGGCGAGGACCAGATACGAGGGTCCGGCCGGGAGCGACTTCGTCGCCACCGTGGTCGAGCCGGAGGCGAGAGTCACCGGGGTCGCGCTGGTCCCGAGCTCGTTGGGCAGCGTCGGGCTGCACGTGACCGTCCCCGACTGGGCGACGGCGCTGATTGCGCCCGACGAGCAGCTCGAAGAGACCCTCAGCTGCACCTGGCTCAAGTTGACCTGGTTCGCGCCGACCGAGCCGTTGATGATCTTGCGCGCGCCCACGGAGTTGAATTTGAGTTTCCAGTTACCCACGCTTCCGTTCTGGAGTTGCGCCGTCCCGACGCTGTTCGGCGGGAGCTGGGTGGCCGCGTAGCCGACGCCGCCGAGGGCGACGAACAGGGCCGCGAACGAGACGACGAGCGGCGCCGAGGGGCGCCGGCGAACGAGCGATTTGAGCCGCAAGGCGATACCTCCGAACTGTTTGGTCACCGACCTAACAACCGGTTTGCGTAACACCGGTGCCAACACGTGTCGCGCCCGCGAGTCGCGGCGGTGAGCGCGGGAGCTGACGCAGACCTGACGGCAGGCTAGGTGGCGGCCGGCTCGAGCCTGACCTGCTGGCCGCACACCTCGGTGCCGCTGACCTGATTGACGACGCGCTCGGCGTCCTGCTCGGGCACGTCGAGCAGGGTGAAGCGCTCGAGCACGCGGACGTTGCGCACGGCTTCGCCGTCGAGCCCGGTGGCGGCGGTGATCGCGTGGATGATGTCCGAAGGCTCGAGCCCCTCGGCGCGCCCCATCGAGACGATCAGCTTGCGCGCCGGGCCGTCGCCGTCAGCGGAGACATGCGGCTTGGAATGGCGGCGCGGCTTGGACTTGACCGCGGTCGGAGCGACGTGGGCGTCCTCGACCCACGGCGCGAGCGTCACACCGGCGTTGTTCTCGATCGCACGCAGCTCGCGCCGCTGCTGAGGCTCGACGAACGTGATCGCGCGGCCGCTGCGCCCGACCCGACCGGTCCTGCCGATCCGGTGCACGTAGACGTCCGGCGACGTCGGGATGTCGTAGTTGATCACGTGCGAGACGCCGGAGATGTCGAGACCGCGCGCGGCCACGTCGGTGGCGACCAGGAGTGGCAGCCGGCCGTCCTTGAACGAGATCATCACCCCGTCGCGAGCCCCCTGGGTCATGTCGCCGTGGAGAGCCTTCACGTTCATTCCGCGATCGCGCAGGGTCCGGTACAGCTGCTCGCAGCGCGCCTTGGTGCGCACGAAGACGATCGCTTGGTCGGGATGCTCGGCCCGCAGAACGTCGATCAGGCGGTCAGGCTTCTCCCGCGAACGGACCTCGAGGTAGAACTGCTCGACGGTCTCGACGGTCAGGGTGGCCGCCCGCACCTTGATGGTGACCGGGTCGTAGAGGTACTGGTCGGCCAGCCGCCTGATCTCGAGCGGCATCGTGGCCGAGAACAGCGCCGTCTGACGGCTCGAGGGGGTCAGCGCGAGGATCCGCTCGACGTCCTCGAGGAAGCCCAGGTCGAGCATCTCGTCGGCCTCGTCGAGGACCACGAAGCGGGTCCCGTGCAACAGCAGCATGTGGCGGGAGATCAGATCCTTGACGCGGCCGACCGTCCCGACCACGACATGCCCGCCGGCGCGGAGTTGGGCCGCCTGCGAGCGGATGGGCGCGCCGCCGAACACGGCCACCACGTCCACGCCCTTACGCCGGCCGTAGGCTCGGAGCGCCTGGGTCACCTGGATGCACAGTTCCCGAGTCGGCGTGAGCACCAACCCCTGAACCTCGTGGTCGCCCGGGTTGACGTACTGGAGCATCGGCAACCCGAAAGCCGCGGTCTTCCCCGAGCCGGTCTGCGCCTGGCCGATCACGTCGAGCCCCTCGAGCAGCGGCGGGATCGCCCGCTCCTGGATCGGGCTCGGCGACTCGTAGCCGACGTCGTGGACGGCTTCGAGGATGTCCGGGTCGAGCCCCAGATCGGCGAAGGAAGTCATCACACCTCAAGATAGACGGAGCGCCCCGCTCGATGGTGATCACCTTGGCCGACGACGACTTGACCAAATATCATTCGGAACCTAACCTTTAGGGACCGAACGAGCGCGCCGATACGACGAGCGAACCCGGACAAGGAATCTGAATGACCGACCAGCAGAACGCGATCAGCGCTCACGTGTGGCGCGTGAGCGCGGTCGTGGTGATCGGATCGATCATGTCGATCCTCGACACCACGATCGTCAACGTGGCGCTCGCCACCCTGTCCCACAAGCTCCACGCTTCGATCGACGAGATCCAGTGGGTGGTGACCGGGTACATGCTGTCGCTGGCCGCGGTCATTCCGGTCAGCGGCTGGGCGGCCCGGCGCTTCGGCGCCAAACAGGTGTATCTGCTCTCGCTCGTGCTGTTCACCGCCGGCTCGGCGCTGTGCGGCCTGGCCACCTCGTCGACCGAACTCATCATCTTCCGCGTGCTCCAGGGCGTCGGCGGCGGGATGATCCTGCCGGTCGCCCAGCTGATCATGGCCGAGGCGGCCGGACCCGAGCGGATGGGCCGCGTGATGAGCATCATCGCGGTGCCCGCCATGCTCGCCCCGGTCCTCGGCCCCACCCTCGGCGGTCTGATCATCCAGAACACGAGCTGGCGCTGGATCTTCTACGTCAACGTCCCGATCGGCTTCATCGCGTTCATCACGGCGGTGCGGATGCTGCCTCGGGTGCAGCGCGGGCACGTCGATCGGCTCGACGTCCGGGGCCTGTTGCTGATGGCCACGGGCCTGCCGTTGTTCACCTACGGCCTGGCCGAGGTCGGCATCACCGGCAGCTTCGGCTCGCCCAAGGTGATCTATCCCTGCCTGGCCGGCATCGTGCTGGTGGCGCTGTTCGCGGTGCATGCGCTCCGGGTGCCGAAGCCACTGCTCGACCTGCGGCTCTACCGCCGGCCCACCTTCTCCTCGGCCTCGCTCGCCATGTTCTGCCTCGCCGCCGCCCTGTTCGGCGGGATGATCCTGCTGCCCTTGTACTGGCAGGACATCCGCCTTGAAAGCGTGGTCGACACCGGTCTGCTGACCGCGCCGCAGGGACTCGGCGCGGCGCTGGCGATGCCGTTCGCCGGCAAGCTGACCGACCGCATCGGAGGCGGCCTACCGGCGCTGTTCGGCGTGACGCTGTGCGCGCTGGCCACGATCCCGTTCGGGCTGATCGGCGCCCACACCTCGATCGTGTGGCTCTCCGGCGCGATGTTCATCCGCGGCATCGGCATCGGCTTCGGCTTCATGCCGACGATGGCGGCCGCGTTCGCCTCGCTCGAGCGCTCTGAGCTGGCCAGCGCGACGCCACAGCTGAACGTGCTCCAGCGGGTGGGTGGCTCGATCGGCACCGCCGTGCTGGCCGTCGTGCTCACGCGTGCCCTCACCGACGCCCACACGCTGAGCGCCATGGCCCACGCCTACGGCACCGCGTTCTGGGCCTCGGCCATCCTGGCCGCGCTCGGAATCATCCCCGCCTTCGTCCTGTTCCGCGCGGAGCGCGCTGCGCGCGCGGCCAAGGGCGCACAGGCGGAGGCGTCGACCGAGTCGCTCGCGGAGGCGATGGCCGCATGAGCTCCGCGGCCGAAGAGCGCCTATCGCCGCTTGGCGACGCCGTAGGCCAGAGCCAGCAAGGCGACCCCGCCGAGCAGGTCGCGCGAGCGTTCAAGGGAGCGATGGCCGCGCTGCGAAGGATGCGCGGACGCGAGACCCGCCGACCGGGCGAGCTCACCGACGCGCAGTACGGCCTGCTGTTCTGCCTTCGCGAGCAGACGCAGATGTCGGTCAGCGAGCTGGCGGGCGCTGCGGACCTGAGTCCGGCGAGCGTCACCGAGATGCTCGAAGGACTCGGCGCGGCCGGGCTGGTCGAGCGGACGCGGTCCGATCGCGATCGCCGGGTCGTCCTGACCTCCCTCACCGACGGCGGGCGGGCTCTGGTGGAAAGCCGGCGCGCTCAGTGGGACCCGCGCCTCCGTGCGGCACTCGAGCCGTTCCGCGAGGAGGAGCTGCTGGCCGCCGCCGCGGTGCTCGACCGGCTGCGCGACATGTTCGAGGACGTCGCCGACGAGCGGCGCGGCCCCGTCCTCGTCGAAGTCGGCGATGACCAGCTCAAAGGCAGCCTCGGCGACGGCGGGGTCGTCGACCAGGGCGTCTAGCTCGGGCCGGGCGACCAGCGCCCCGGCCGCCGGCTCGGGAGCGGTATCGCGGCCGATGTCGATCAGTTCATCGAGCAGGCCGATCATCGAGGCGTGGGCATCATCGGACCAGCGCCCTCGCTTCTGACCGCGACGGATGAGCGAGCCCACCACGTAGTAGCCGATCTCGTCACGCGCGCCCTCGGGATCTGGCGTCGCCCGCGCCGGATCGGCGTAGCGATCCCGCGCCCAGCCGAGCGCCGCCTCGGCCCGGCGGCGCTGCACGCGATAGTCGCGCCGCGTGTCGACCGCGTCGGCGGCGAAGCGATACAGATCCTGGCGGCGGCGATCGTCGACGTTGTCGTTGTAGGCGCGCAGAATCGAGCCGATCACCGGGCACACCGATACCGGCCGGTCGCCGAACCGCTCGCCGGCGAGCATCGAGGCGAGCTCCATGACGCAGACGACCTTCCCGGGGCGCGGGTGGCGGCCCGGCCCGAGGCGGACCGTCTGATGCGAAACGTCCATTGCCCCCGGTTATCGACCGGGGGCTGGGGACTGTTAGAGATTAGGCTTGATCGGCGGCCCCGGACGGCGGCGCCTTAGGTCGGTGGCGCCTTAGGTCGGTGGCGCCTGACGGTGGCGCCTTAGCCCGCGAACGCGAGCCCGTCGAGGTGGGAGCTGCCCTTGCGCGGGTCGCGCACGCCAAAGGAGACGCTAAACGCCGCGCCGGGCCCGTCCGCCTCGCAGAGCTCGACCTTCCCTGGCAGCAGGATCGGCTTCTTGAACGCCACCTCGACCGTGAACGCGTCGGGCACGCGCGGCTCGAGCGCGGCCAGACAGCGCGCCTTCGTCCACATGCCGTGGGCGATCGCCGACGGGAACCCGAACAAGCCGGCGCTCAAGGGGTGCATGTGGATCGGGTTGAAGTCGCGCGAAACGGAGCCGTAGCGCCTCCCCAGGTCTCCGGGCAGGCTCCAGGTCGCCGTCGCCGGCAACTCCTCCGCGCTCGGTAGCTCGCGGCCGGGCGCCGTGGCGCCCTCGGACCCGCGACCGCGCCTGAGGTTCGTCGAGATCTCCTCCCACACGACCTCGTCGCCGACGCGCGCCTCCGAGCGCAGCGAGAACTGCTTGCCGCGCGGATGATCCTCGACCGGGGTCGCCCACACGTCGATCTGGAGCTTCTCCGAAGCGCGGATCGGGCGGTGCTGCGTGATCCGGTTGTAGATGTGGACCAGCCCGATGGCCGGGAACGGGAAGCTCGGATCGGTCATCAGCGACAGCTGGAGCGGGAAGGCGAGGATGTGCGGGTAGGTCGGCGGTAGTACGTCGCTGAGCGAGAACTCGCACACCCGGTCATAGGCCGTCAGACGATCGGAATCGATCGCCACGTCGGTGAGCCGCAGTCTGAGGTCGGGGATGTCCTGCCCGCCACCGCCCGCGAACGGCAGGTGCGACGCGCCGGGGATCATCGCCGCGCCGGCGCGCGCGAACATCGGCAGCATCGAGGGGGAGCTGTTCAGTTCGCGGGTGGGCATCAGCCGACTTCGGACATGGTCGCAGGCGCGCTGCTCACGCGCCGACCAGGCTCTGCCCGCACACCCGCACGACGGTCCCGTTGAGGCCGCCCGATGCCGGGCTGGCGTACCACGCGATCGTCTCGGCCACGTCGACGGGCAGCCCGCCTTGGGCGAGGCTGTTCATCCGGCGGCCCGCCTCGCGCGTGGCGATCGGCATGGCGGCGGTCATCTGAGTCTCGATGAAACCCGGTGCCACAGCATTGATCGTCAGGCGCTTCTTGCCCGCCTCGGACGCCATCGCGTGCACCATCCCGATCACGCCGGCCTTCGACGCGGCGTAGTTGGTCTGGCCGGCGTTCCCCGCGATCCCGCTCATCGACGAGACGCAGACGATCCGGCCGTTATCGCGGAACACCTCGCGCGCCAGGAGCTCCTCGTTGATCCTTTCCGGCGCGGTCAGGTTGATCGCGATCACCTTGTCCCATTGTTCGTCGCGCATCCGCCCGAGCGTCTTGTCCCGGGTCACACCGGCGTTGTGCACGACGACGTCGACGCCGCCGTGATTCTCGAGCAGGTGAGCAGCGATGAGAGCGGGCGCGTCGTCATCGGTGATGTCGAGCACCAGCGTCGAGCCGCCGAGCTCGCCGATCGTCTCCTCCAGCTCGCGCTCGAGCCCGGGCACGTCGAGCCCGATCACGTGGGCACCATCGCGCGCGAGCACCTGCGCAATCGCCCGGCCGATGCCGCGGGAGGCACCGGTGACGAGCGCGAACTTGCCGGACAGCGGCTGCTCCCAGTCGATCCCGTCGGCGCTCAGGGCGCTGGCGCCTATCCGGACCACCTGCCCCGACACGTACGCCGACTTCGGGGACAGGTAGAAGCGAAGCGTCGACTCGAGCCGCACCCGCCGGATCGTGGGGTGAAGGAACGCCCACGCCTCGTGCAGCCGGGTCGAGTCCGCGATCCCGGTGGCGTCGAACACGACCGCCTTGAACGTGTCGTCCTCGGGCGCCGCCTCCGCGTTCCACACGCGCGCCTCGAGGCCGGCGTCGGCGGCGGCCGTACGCACGTCCTGATCGAGCGGCGTGTGGACCTCGGCTTCGATTGCCTCGAGCACCTTCGCTAGCGGGCCGGAAAGCCGACCGCCGGGCGCCGCGCCCAACAGGACCGGGCCGCGCACCACCGGCTGGCCGCGCTCGTAGCGCTCGAGCTTGACCGGCGCCGGAAGGCCGATCTGCTTGGAGACGATCTTGCCGATCGGGGTGTTCACCAGTTGCTGATAGCGGTCGCTCATGCTGCCTCCATAATCGCGGTGACGCCGAGTCCGCCGGCGGCGCAGATCGAGATGAGGCCCCGGGAGCCGGAGCCTCTCCCGGCCAGCGTCTTGGCCAGGCCGGCGACAATCCTGCCGCCGGTCGCGCCGAACGGATGGCCGGCGGCCAGCGAGCCGCCGTGGGTGTTCAACTTGTCGCGGTCGATCGAGCCCAGGGGCTGATCGAGCCCGAGCCGTTCGCGGCAGTAGACGGGATCCTCCCACGCCTTCAGGGTGCACAGCACCTGGGCCGCAAATGCCTCGTGGATCTCGTAAAAGTCGAAGTCCTGCAGCGTGAGGTTGTTGCGCTCGAGCAGCGTCGGCACCGCGTAGGTGGGCGCCATCAGCAGACCCTCGCGCGCGTGGACATGGTCGACCGCGGCGGTCTGGGCGTCGGTGATATATGCCTGGACCGGCAGGTTGTGCGCCGCCGCCCAGTCCTCGTTGGCCAGCAGCACGGCCGACGCGCCGTCGCTCAGCGGCGTCGAATTCCCAGCGGTCATCGTCCCGTTCTCGCCCCCGAAAACCGGCTTTAGCTTGGCCAGCTTCTCGACGCTCGTGTCCGGACGCAGGTTCTGGTCGCGCTCGACGCCGAGGAATGGGATGACCAGGTCATCGAGGAAGCCGGTGTCGTAGGCGGCCGCCAGGTTGCGGTGGCTGGCCACGGTCAGCTCGTCTTGCTCCTCGCGCGTGACCCCCCAGTCGGTGGCCATGATCGCGGCGTGCTCGCCCATCGACAGGCCGGTGCGGGGCTCGGCGTTGCGCGGGATGTGGGGAACGATCTGCTGGGGACGGAGCTTGGCCAGCGCCTTCACACGCGCCGCGTTGCTCTTGGCCCGGTTGGCCTCGAGCAGCACCTGCCGGAGGTCCTCGTTGATCGCGATCGGCGCGTCCGAGGTGGTGTCGAAGCCGCCGGCGATCGCCGAGTCCACCTGCCCGAGCGCGATCTTGTTGGCGACCAGGATCGTCGCCTCAAGCCCCGTGCCGCACGCCTGCTGGACGTCGAAGGCCGGTGTGTGGGGGTCGAGGCGCGTGCCGAGGACGCACTCGCGCGTGAGGTTGAAGTCGCGGCTGTGCTTGAGCACGCCGCCGGCCGATACCTCGCCCAGGGTCTCGTCCTCGAGCGAGAACTTCGAGATCAGGGCAGCGAGTGTCGCGGTCATCATGTCCTGGTTGGAGGCCCGCGCGTAAGGCCCGTTCTGGCGGGCGAAAGGAATTCGGATGCCGCCGAGCACGGCCGCCGGGCGGGCGTTGGCGTTCATGTCTCCGTTACTCCCCGGAGTTTCGTTAGCTACACATGTGTAGCTTAGTCGCGCTCGCCCGCGTTGGTCGCGGTTGTGAACGCGCCGCCGGCGACCGCCCTGGCCACCAGCCTGGGGGCGAGCACCCGCGCCGCCGCCGCCAGCCAGTAGTAGCGCGGGGCGTAGCGCTCGGCCTTGCCGCGCAGGGCGCAGTCGACGATCGCATCGGCGACGACCTCCGGCCTCGAGACGATGAAACGCCCGATCGGATGCGAGCGCAGCTCGGCCGCGGGAAAGCCCTCGGTGGCGATGAATCCTGGGAGCACGAGCCCGACGTGGACTCCGTAGGCCAGCTCTTCGGCCGCGAGCGCATCGGACCACCCGGCCAGCGCAAACTTCGCCGCCGAGTAGCCGCCTCCGTTGGGGCGGGCGACGCGGCCGGAGGTGCTCGAGACGTTGACGATCGCGACACGGCCAGGAGCGCTGCCTGCGGTCGTACGCAACAACGGCAGCAGCGCCTCAGTGAGCCTGACCTGCGCGTCGAAGTCGATCCTCATGTGGCGCTCGACGTTGGCCCAGCCGGTCTCGCCAAAGGTTCCCGCCCAACGCGCACCGGCGTTGTTGACCAGCAGGTGGAGTTCGCTGCCGTGTGTGCGTTCGATCGCCTCGCGTACGGACTGCGGCGCGGCCGCCTCGGTCAGATCGACCGCCACCACGGTGGCGCCGCCGACGCTCTCCGCCAGCTGGTCCAGACGCTCTTTGCGTCGGGCGACTAGGACGAGCCTGACGCCGGGCTCGCGCGCGAGCCGCCGCGCGGTGGCCTCCCCGATTCCGCTCGAGGCGCCGGTGACGACGGCTACGTATGGCTGCGGGGATATCAAGGCGCCGCAAGGGTACCCCGCCGGCGGGGGTTCTCGATCCCGACCAGCGAGATCAGGCCGCCGAGCACGGCGAGCGCCGCCGCGATCTCCATCCCGATGTGGAAGGCGTGCACGGAGGCGTCGATCAACGCGTGGTGAGCGGCGGCGGGCCCGGTGGTCACCAGAGGACGTGTGCGCGCCACCGCGATCACGGCGTGCGCCCCGGCCACGTGGGCGAGATCGTGCTCAAGCCGCGCCGCAAACGCGGCCGAGACGGCGGCGCCGACCGCCGCGATCGCGAGCAGGCTGGCGATCCTGGACACCGCGTTGTTGGCGCCGCTGGCCAGTCCCGAGTGGCCCTCCGCGACCGATCCGAGAACGGTCGCGGTGAGCGGCGCCACCGTGGCGGCGAGTCCGAACCCGAACACCAGCACGGCGGGCAGGATCACCGTCGGGTAGCTCGGGTGGGCGCCGGCGCGGGTGAACAGGAGCAGCCCCGCCCCGGCGATGATCGGGCCGGCGCTCATGAACAGACGCGGGCCGATGCGGTCGGCGAGCGCTCCGAAACGTCGCGAGAGGGTGAACATCAGCAGCGTGATGGGCAGTAGTGAGAGGCCGGCTGCGATCGGCGTGTAGCCGCCGACCTGCTGGACGAAGACCACGATGAAGAACGTCGCCACGCCGAGACCCCCGTACATCGCGAGCGTGGTCAGGTTCCCGACCGCGAAGTTGCGCACGGCGAACAACTGGAGCGGCAGCATCGGCTCGGGTGCCCGCCGCTCCCAGGCCAGGAAGGCCGCGAGGAGGATCACGCCCACGACGATCGGCACCGCGACCCGTGGATCGCCGAAGCCGTAGCGCGGCTGCTCGATCAGGCCGAACACGGGACCGCCGAGGGCGAACACGCACAGGATCCCGCCGATCCAGTCGACGCGCCTCGCGGTGCGACGGTCGGGCGGCAGCCGTCTGAGGAGCGCGACCGCGATCAGCACCGGGATGACGTTGATGATGAAGATCCACCGCCAGGACGCGGCCTGCACGAGCGCGCCGCCGCCGAGGGGTCCGATCACGGTGAACACGCCCGTCCACGCCGTCCACGTGCCGATCGCAGCCGCGCGCTCGCCAGGCTCGAAGTGGTCCACGATCAGCGCCAGCGTGCTCGGCACGAGCATCGCACCGCCGATCCCCTGGAGGGCTCGTGCACCGACGAGGACGGGAACGCTGGGCGCGAGGGCGCACACCAGCGAGAACGCGCCAAAGACGAGCAGGCCGGCGGTGAACACGCTCCTGCGGCCCAGCACGTCTCCGAGCGACCCCCCGAGCAGCATCAGCGAGGACAGCGTGAGCAGGTAGGCCTCGACCACCCACTGCTCATCGGCGAGGCTGCCGTGCAGGCTCGAGCGGATCGCCGGGAGCGCGACGTTGATGACGGTCGTGTCCAGGAACACGATGCCCGACCCGACGATGCTGGCGATCAGGACGGTGCGCCTGACGTCCTGGTCGCGCACGCGAGCTAAGGCGCCGCCGTCAGGCGCCGCCGACAAACCCACTATCCCGTCCCGGCGCCGAGCACCGAGTTCGGCTCGTAGCCGGAGAAGGTCACGCTGCGCGCGAAGGGGAGGCTGCGGTTGACGATCACGCAATAGCTCTTCGTGCCCGCGACGTTGGGCACGCAAGCGCGATAGATCGTTCCGGGCTGGATCGCCAGCAGGCTGACGAACTGCAGGTTGCGGCGAAACTGGTCCGGCGCCCGGTCGCCGATCCAGGCCTGGGCGCGCGCGATCGCGTCCTGCGTGGCGCGCTGGGAGGCCTCGATCGCGCCGCGGTGGGTCAGGCCGACGATCGTGATGACCGCGGTCACCGCCAGCACCACGACCGTCCCACCGTAGTCGCGGGCCACCACGCTGGGCAGGTCGGGGCGCACCCGACGCAGGAGCCCTCCGATCGGACGCGACAGCAGCAGGACCGCGAGCAGGTTCGCCACCAGCGCCAGCAGCCCCGCGGCGAACAGCGACTCGGTCGCCCCGACCGGGGGTAGCTCATGCCCGATGACCGCGTCCGCGGCGATGAGGACGACGAACGACGGCCACAGCCACGCGCCAGCGCGCCGCCACCGCATCCGCACAAGGCGGGCGCGCGCGTCCGACAGGCGGGCGCCGTCCATCTGTCCAAGATTAATGGCGTTAGAACGTCTGTACGAATCACGTGGATTCAGGCGTCCATGCCTGAATCCCGAGATGCGGGGATCCGCCTTCGTCCGGCGGCGGGTCGAATAAACTCGGAGGAACCCAATCGGAGTCTGGCCGGCGATCCCGGACGGCTCGGTGAACCGGGTTCGGAGGCGGAGATCCCGCTCCGGCCCAGGAGAAAGGGAAGCTGAAGATGGCCACGCATACGGCTGAGCCTGCTGCCGACGGGGCGGCGGCAGTAGAGCACCTGACGACGGAGGACCGCATCTGGCTGCTGCGCGCGATGCTGCTGATGCGCGGACTGGAGGAGCGCGCGATGACCCTGTACCGGCAGGGCAAGGTCCCCGGCTCGTTCTACGACGGCTACGGGCAGGAGGCGGTGTCGGCGGGTGCCGCGTTCGCGATGGGGCCCGAGGACCGGCTGTGCATCCTGCACCGCGACCTCGCGGCGCACCTGATCCGCGGCGTGACGCCGACCCGGATCCTCGCCCAGTACATGGGCCGCGCCACCGGGATTACCGGCGGGCGCGACGGAAACGTCCACTTCGGCGACCGCCACCTCGGCTGCGTCGGGATGGTCTCGATGCTCCCCGACATGATGCTGGTCGCGACCGGCATGGCGATGGCATTCAAACTGCGGGGCGAGCGGCGCTGTGCGCTGACCTGGTTCGGCGACGGCTCCACCTCGCGCGGGGACTTCCACGAGGCGATGAACTGGGCCGGCGTCCAGAAGCTGCCCGTGGTGTTCGTGCTCGAGAACAACCAGTACGCGTATTCGACCCCGCTCGAGAAGCAGTTCGCGGTCGACCCAGTCGAGCGCGCCGCCGCCTACGGCTTCGTCGGCGTGACCGTCGACGGCAACGACGCCGAGGCGATGTTCGAGGCGACGCGGGCCGCACGCGAGCGGGCGCTGGCCGGCGACGGGCCGACGCTGATCGAGGCGGTGACGATGCGGATGCACGGTCACGCCGCGCACGACGACATGAAGTACGTGCCCAAGGAGCAGGTCGAGCAGTGGCGCAAGCGCGACCCGATCGAGCGTCAGGAGGCGCGGCTGCGGTCGCTCGGCGTCGACGTCGATGCGGTGCGCGCCGAGGTCAAGGCCACGATTGACGCGGCGGCCGAGGAGGCGCTGGCCGCGCCCATGCCCGACCCGGCGACGGCCGTTGACGGGGTGTTCTGCGAGGGCGAGGCCGAGCCGCTGGGGGACGGTAACGCGCCGTGGAGCGGGTTCACTCGTTCTGAGGCGGTGGCCTGATGCCGACGCTCACATATCTCCAGGCGATTTCGGCCGCGCTGCGCGACGAGCTGCGGGCAGACGAGCGCGTGCTCCTGATGGGCGAGGACATCGGGGTGTTCGGCGGCGCCTTCAAGGTCACCGATGGGTTCATCGACGAGTTCGGCCCCGATCGAGTGATGGACACGCCGCTGGCGGAGTCAGGGATCATCGGCACCGCGATCGGCGCCGCCGTCGTCGGCATGCGCCCGGTGTGCGAGATGCAGTTCTCCGACTTCATCTCCTGTGGCTTCGACCAGCTCGTCAACGTCGCCGGCAAGATGCACTATCGCCAGGGGCTGGCCGTCCCGATTACGGTGCGTTTGCCCTCTGGAGGCGGCTTCTCCGGCGGGCCGTTCCACTCCCAGAACCCCGAGGCGTGGTTCATGCACGCACCCGGGATCAAGGTGGTGGCGCCGTCGACGGCCGCGGACGCGAAGGGACTTCTGCACTCGGCCATCCGGGACCCGAACCCCGTCTGCTTCATGGAGCACAAGCACCTGTACCGGCGGGTGAAGGGCGAGGTCCCGTCGGGCGTGTTTGAGACCCCGTTCACGGCCCGGGTCGCACGGCCGGGTTCGGATTTGGTGGTCATGGCTTACGGCGCCATGGTGACGGTGGCGCTGGAGGCCACGGAGGATGTGGACGGCGCTTCTGTGGAGGTTCTCGACCTCCGGTCCTTGGTGCCTTTGGACGAGGAGGCGATCCTCGACTCGGTGGCGCGCTGTTCGAAGGTGGTGATCGTCGACGAGGCCAACTCGACGTGTGCCGCCGGCGCCCAGGTCGCGGCGCTGATCGCCGAGAAGGGGTTCGAGGACCTCGACGGTCCGGTCGTGCGGGTGGCGACGCCCGACGTCCCCATACCGTTCTCGCCACCGCTTGAACAGGCGGTGCTGCCCGGTGTCGAGCGAGTGAGGGGGGCGTGCCGTGAGCTCCTCGCGTACTGAGACCCTCGTGGACGTGACCATGCCCCAGATGGGGGTGTCGGTCGCCGAGGGGACGATCGTGGCCTGGCGCGTCGAGCCGGGCGACCGGATCGAGGCCGACGCGACCATCGCCGAGATCTCGACCGACAAGATCGACACCGAGGTGCCGGCGCCCGTGTCGGGCGTGGTGGCAGAGATCCTGGTCCCAGTCGAGGAGACGGTGTCGGTCGGGACCGTGCTGGCGCGGATCGCGCCGGCCGGCGGTGGCGCCCCAGTCGCTGACCGGCCCCCGCCGCTCGATGGCGTGACCGCGGGCCAGGCGCGCACCGAAACCCCATCCCCATCCAAGACCGGCAACGGACACCGCCGCTACTCCCCCGTCGTCCAGCGCATCGCCACCGAGCACGGCATCGACCTGTCCCAGATCGAGGGCACCGGGCGCGACGGCCGGGTGCGCAAGCAGGACGTGCTGGCGTTCCTCGAGTCGGCGGCGGCCGAGGAGCCGCCGCTGCACATCGAGAGCCCGTACCGGCCCGAGCCGCTAGCGCCGGCGGGCGACGGCGGGGGGTTGTCGCGGATACGCCGGCAGATCGGCGAGCACATGAAGCGGTCTTTGGACACGACCGCGACGTGCACCACGTGGATCGAGGTCGACATGAGCCGGGTCGAGGCGGCGCGCGCGCGGCTGGGCGTGACCGCGCTGTCGTTCGTGGCGCGGGCGACCATCGATGCGCTGCGCGAGCACCCGGCCCTGAATGCCTGGCTCGAGGACGAGCGCTACACGCGACACACGGAAGTGAATCTCGGGATCGCCGTGTCGCTGGGCGATGACGGCCTGATCGTGCCGGTCGTCCACCGAGCCCACGAGCTGTCGGTCGAGGGGTTGGCGGCGCGGATTCGCGATCTCGCCGACCGGGCCCGCGCGCGGCAACTGACCCCCGACGACGTGCGGGGCGGGACGTTCACGATCACCAACCCCGGTCAGTACGGGTCGATCATGGCCACCCCGATCATCAACCTCCCGCAGGTCGGGATCCTGGACCTCGAGGCGGTGATCAAGCGGCCGGTGGTGGTGACCGACGCGGAGGGGAACGACTCGATCGCGATCCGGCCGATGACGATCCTCGGCCTGAGCTGGGATCACCGCGCGCTTGACGGCGCGCTGTCCGCCCAGTTCCTGGCCACGGTGAAGCGGAACCTGGAGAGCGTGGCGTGAGCTTGCCCGAGCTCTGGGTGTGCCACCTGGGTGGTCTGGTCGATTACCGCGAGGCGCTGTCGTTACAGCAGCGGATCCGGGAGGCCCGCCAGGAGGAGGAGATCCCCGACGTGCTCCTCACTTTGGAACACCCGCCGGTGTACACGCGCGGCCGCCGCTCCGTGCCCGGCGAGCTCACAATGGGCGAGGACTGGTACCGGGCCCAAGGGATCGACGTGGCCCAGACTGACCGCGGCGGGCGGGTCACCTATCACGGCCCGGGACAGCTCGTCGGCTATCCGATCGTGCGCGTCGATGACGTCGTCGCGTACGTGCGGACGCTCGAGGACGCCCTGGCGGCGACGTTGGTTCAGGAGGGCGTTGTCGACGCCCGGTCCCGGCCGACCGAGGGCCATCGCTATACCGGCGTGTGGGTCGGCGACCGGAAGATCGCCTCGATCGGGGTGCATCTGTCGCGCGGCGTGACCACGCACGGTTTCGCGGTCAACGTAGAGAACGACCTGGAGCCGTTCTCGTGGATCGTGCCGTGCGGGCTCGACGGGGTGTCGATGACGTCTTTGGTCCGGGAGACGGGCCGGACGCCGAGCCTCATGAAGTGCTTCCGCCGGCGGGCTGCCTACGAGCTGGCGCGGGCGCTCGGGCGCCGGCAGCGGCTGGTTTCCCTGAGCCGTTTGGAGGCGCGGGTCCCAGTAGCTTCAGCAGGATCGCTCGCAGCTCGTGCGGGCGCTGTTTCATCTGGCGCCAGGTAGTGCGGATCACCCGCCAGCCGGCGGCGGTCAGACGCTGATCGCGCTGGCGGTCGAGCTCGAAGCGCTGGCGGGAGAGGTGCCACTTGCGGCTGTCCGCTTCGAGCACCCACCTTTTGCTCCCACCAGACGAAGTCGGCGCGGATTGCCGGGCCGCCATCGTCGAGGACGATGAACTGGTTGGTGGCGGGATCGGGGATGCCGAGCGGGCGAGTGATCGAAAGCAGGAGCTCCTCGTTCTCGCTCCAGGTGGCCGTCCCGCCGATGTAGTGCTCGGCCAGGACCTTGCGGACCTTCCTGGCGCCGGGACGGGTGGAATTCCGGGCGAGCTGGTCGTTGATCGCGTTGAGGTCGAGGGCCTCGAGGATCTCGGCCTGGTCGAAGGCCCGCTCGAGCTGGCGCTGCGTGACGACCTCGGCCAGGTCGAAGAGGGTGCGGGAGACGGTGGTTACCGGGATGCCGTTGACCTCGGTTATGTCGGCCTCGGAGAGGGTCGTCGAGCAGTGAACGCGGACGCCCTCGTGGGCTCGCCTGGAGCGGCGGGGCACGGTGACCTCGATCCGTGTGTATCCCCAGTTGCGCAGTTCCTGCAGGCGTGCGGCGGAGCGGTGCGAGAGAACGGCGCCGGGGCCGCAGGCCAGGACGGCAGCCATGTATAGCCCCTCGCGGCTGAGCAGGCTCTTGGGGACGAGCGAGTAGACGCTGTGGTGGATGCGGTGGAGCCGGCCGGCGGCAACGCGGCTTCGGACACCGGACGCGCTCAGCCCGAGCTCACGAAGCTGGTCAAGCCCAAACACGGCGTGCTGTTCGTTGGCGAGGTCAGCCAACGCCCGGTCGAGAGAGGGCGGCTCGAGAAACGTCCTTGCTGACGTCGTTTCTCGTGCAGGCTCGGGCATGAACGCAAGGGTTCCGGAAAACGTGTGACGTGTGTGCAACGCCCTGTTCCAATTCGCGTCCGTGTCGCTAGCCTTGACTACGTGACGCAGCGCCGACACGTAACGAGGTCGAGGGCCAATCCGGGTGGCATTGCCAACGTGCTCGAGATTCTCGGGCCGGACGTCCAGCCGCTCCGGGCGCGCAAGCCGCCGTGGTTCAAGGTGCCGGCGCCGGGCGGGCCGAAGTACCGCGAGCTCCACACCCTCATCAAGACGGAGAACCTCCACACGGTCTGCCAGGAGGCCGCCTGTCCCAATATCGGCGAGTGCTGGCAGCGCGGTACCGCCACATTCATGATCCTCGGCGACACCTGCACCCGGCGCTGCGGCTTCTGCAACGTCAAGACCGGCAAGCCGACCTGGAACGACCCGCTCGAACCCGCCCGGGTGGCAAGAAGCGTCGCCAGGATGGGCCTCAGGCACGCCGTGATCACGAGCGTCGACCGTGACGACCTTCCGGACTACGGAGCACAAGCGTTCGTCGGCGTAATAAGACAAATCAGGCGCCAGGCCCCACGATGCAAGGTCGAGGTCCTGACCCCCGACTTCAGGGGCGAGGAGATGCCGCTGGCCAAGGTCCTCGCCGAGCGTCCCGACGTGTTCAACCACAACGTCGAGGTGGTGCCCCGGCTGTACCCGGTGGCGCGCAGAGGCTCGACCTTCGCCCGCTCCTGCCGGGTGCTCCGAAACGCCAAGGAACTCGCCGGCGACGAGGTGACCACCAAGTCGGGCCTCATGGTGGGGCTCGGCGAGAGCTTTGACGAGATGGTCGACACGCTGGGGACGCTTCGCGAGAACCACGTCCAGGTCCTGACCGTCGGGCAGTACCTGAGGCCGACCGAGAACCACCTCCCGATCGTCCGCTACTGGCACCCGGACGAGTTCGCCCAGCTTGAGAAGGCTGCCTACGCACTTGGCTTCGAGCACGTGGCCGCGGGGCCGCTGGTGCGAAGCAGCTACCACGCCGACCAGCACATCGCGCACCACGAGCCTGGCGTCGGGCCACTGGCCGGCGCGGCGGGAGCAGGAGGCACCCGATGAACCGAAAGCGTCTGCTGATCGCGCTCGCCCTCGTGGTCTTGCTCCTGCTCGTGCTCGCGCCGGCCGCGCTGGCCTCCGCCGGCGGCGGCTCGGCCGGCTTCGGTGGCGGTGGGGGTGGCGAAGGTGGTGGCGGCGGAGGCGGCGCCGGCATGTTCATCATCATCCAGCTCCTGATCCGGATCGCGGTGCTCGGTCACGGGCTCGGCGCGCTCGTCCTGATCGGCCTGTTCCTGATCTGGTTCATCTTCACGCGCGTGATGCCGCAGGCGCAGCGCTCCTGGTCGGCCAAGGGCAGCTCGGGCACGGCGCAGCGCCGGCGCGTGGCCAAGCGCCAGCGCCGCGTCGAGATGGCGGCCGCGGTGGCCGCCGACGAGGATGCGGCGTTCGCGCCCGACGCGGTCAAGGCCAACGCCACCGCACTGTTCAAGCAGGTCCAGGCCGCCTGGACGGCCGGCGACCGCACGAAACTGGCGCGCCTGGTGGCGCCCGACCTGCTGGTCGAGTGGGAGCGCCGGCTCGACGATCTGAACCGGCGCGGGTGGACCAACCACATCGAGGTGCTGGGCGAACCGACCGTCGAGTACGTCGGACTCGCCCGCCGGGGCGAGGACGGCGACTCCGTCACGATCCGCATCGAGGCCAAGCTCCGCGACTACGTCGTCGACCGGTTCGGCCGCCACCTCAAGCGCGGCGGCGGACTCAGCGAGACCGTCCATCTGCGGGAGTTCTGGACGCTGAAGCGCAATCCGGACGGGCATTGGGTGCTGGCCTCGATCGAGCAGGGCGCTGAAGGTGCCCACGTGCTGGACGATGACATCGTCGCCACCGCCGACTCGGACGACAAGAGCATGCGCGACGAGGCGCTGATCGAGGGCGCGGTGGCGGACGCGGTCCCCGAGAACACGAGCATCGCCGAGGTCGCCGACCTCGACTTCGCCGGCGACGCCCGCGCGGCGGCCCTCGACCTCAGCCTGGCCGACGGCCGCTTCGCCCCCGACGTGCTCGAGGTGACCGCGCGCCGAGCGGCAACCGCCTGGGCCGAGGCCGTGGACGGCGACGACGCCAGGTTGCGGTCGATCGCGCACGGGCAGGCGGTCCGGGATCTGCTCCACCCCGGGGACCCCAGCGGGCGGACCCGGCTCGTGGTGCGGGGTCCGAAGGTCGAGAAGATCCGGATAACCGTGCTCGACGCGGCCGCCGAGCCGCCGACCATGACGATCGAGGTGCAGCTACACGGCCGGCGCTACATCGAGGATCGCGACACCACTCAGGTCCTCGCCGGGAGCCAGTCGCGCGCCACCACCTTCACCGAGCACTGGACGTTTGCGCTCGACGGGGACGCCCGGCAGCCCTGGCTGCTCGCCGCAGTGGGCGGGCCCGTCACCCAGGCCTGAAGCGCAGCCGTCACGTGCCGCCGGGGCGTAATCTCGCCACCGCGTGATCCCGCTGAAGGACAACATCCCGACGAACCGGTTCCCGTTCGTCACCGCGGCGCTGATCCTGGTCAACGTCGTTGTCTACATCCTGGCCGTCCGGCACGGCGGATCGATCATCAGCGGACCCGCTCCCCCGGAGGAGCTCAAGTACGGCGCGATCCCGTACGCGCTGACGCACCCGGGCGACCACTGCGGCTTCGTGCAGAACGGCGCGATCGCCTGCCAGGGACAGCCGGGCGTGAGCGGCACCCCCCCGAACACGATCCCGACCTGGGAGACGATCTTCACGGCGATGTTCATGCACGCCTCGATCATTCACATCGGCGGCAACATGCTGTTCCTGTGGATCTTCGGCAACAACGTCGAGGAGGCGATGGGCCGGGTCAAGTACTTCTTCTTCTACATCGCCGGCGGGCTGGCGGCGCTGGCCCTCCAGGTGGTGGTCAGCCCCAACTCGACGGCGCCCACGCTGGGCGCCTCGGGCGCGATCGCCGCCATCCTCGGTGGCTACATCCTGCTCTATCCCCGTGCCCGCGTGCTCACGCTGGTGTTCATCATCTTCCTGTTCACGGTGATCGAGCTGCCGGTGATCATCGTGCTCGGGCTGTGGTTTATCGAGCAGGCGGTGTTCGCCGCCGTGGGTCTCACCAGCCCGGGCACGAGCGGGGGCGTGGCCTACGCCGCCCACGTAGGCGGGTTCGTCTTCGGCCTCACCACGATCAAGCTGCTGGCCACCAGACGCATCCGAACCCCGCCGCGCTATCCGGTCTACTGAACGGCGTGCGCATCCCCGTCTTCACCGTCGCGCTGATGTTCATCGTCGTGCTGGGCGTGCTGACCGTGCGCGACATCCGCGTGCACGGCGCCACCCCGGTCGACGTGCTGGCGATTGTCGTGCTGGTGCTGTTCACGACCGGGATCGTCGGGGCCATGCTTCATCCTCCCCGGCGATGAGTGTCCTCCAGGAAGGCCGCGCCCGCCGGCACCGCAACCGACGGAGCAAGCGGAGCCGGCAGGGGCAGGCCACCCGCAGGCGCGTCGAAGAGGCGTTCGCTGTCGCGTTCCTCGCGGTGGTGGCGCTGCTCGCGGTGATGGCATCCCACGCCGACGGGCCGGCCACGGTGGCGCTCAAGGTGCCGATCGTCCGGCACGTGGCGGCGCCCAAGGCCCCGGTCCGCGGCGATTACGGGATCACGCCGGCGCCAGCCGCCGAGCAGGTGTCCGTCAAGCTCGCCCTGCCCCTCACGAGCGGGCTGCTGTTCAACGTGAGGACCGGGCACGTGATGTGGTCGAAGAACCCCACCGACGTCGTGGCGATCGCGAGCCTGACCAAGATGATGACCGCGCTGCTGGTCGTGACCCATGCCAGCCCGACTGCCAACGTCCTGATCACCTCCGACGCGCTTCACTACACCGGCTCGGGCGTCGGGCTGCTGCCATTGGGCAAGCGGGTGTCGCTGGCCGCGCTGCTCTACGGCCTGCTCCTCCCGTCCGGCAACGACGCGGCGATCGCGTTGGCGGACCATGTCGCCGGCACCCAGTCGCGCTTCATCTCGCTCATGAACGCGAAGGCCCACGCCCTCGGACTGCGCTGCACCCACTACACGAGCGTCTCGGGGATCATCGACCAGGGCAACCACTCGTGCGCCGAAGATCTCGCGCTGATCGCGCATCTGGTGCTCGAACAGCCGCTGCTGGCCAAGATCGTCGCCTCGCCGAGCGCTATCCTGCCGTTCCCGATCAAGGGCGGGAAGCTGTTCCTTTACAACAACAACCCGCTGCTGGTGACGGGGTATCCGGGGACGGACGGGGTCAAGACAGGCTTCACCGACGCGGCCGGGGATTGTCTGGTGGCGACCGCCCGGCGGGGACGAACGTGGCTGGGCGTGGTGCTGCTGCATTCGGGCAACACCTCGGCCCAGGCGCAACAGCTGCTTAGCGCGGGCTTCGCAAAGCTTTCCAAAAGCTGACCGCACGCGATCGGTCGCGTCAATCCGGAATCCTGGCCCGCGACCCCGATCTCAGCGACGGGCTGACGGGAGCGCGCCTCGACGATGCCGTACACCAATGCGTGGCCGGTACGTGCCACTGCCCGGCGGGACCGTGGACGCCGCCGGACACGCTCGGCGATATGCAGTTCGGCCTCGGCCTGCTGATCCTCGACGGGTTGATCGTCCGCCGGGTCGGCGTCGCCGGCCGCTTCGGGGCGGAGCTACTCGGGGACGGCGATCTCTTCAACCCCTTCCATCCCCACGACACGGGGACGTCGCTGCCGCGAACCGGCAAATGGCGCGTCCTGCGCGACTGCCGCACGGCGATGCTCGACAGCGAGTTCGTGATGCGGGCCAGCCGGTACCCAGAGGTCGTCTCGGCGCTGGTGGCGCGCGCTTCGGCGCTCGCGTCACATCGCCACGAACATGGCGATCGTCAAGCAGCCCCGGATCGACCTGCGACTGCACATGCTGTTCTGGGAGCTCGCCGACCGCTGGGGAATCGTGCGCCAGGACGGAGTCCACGCGCCGCTCCAGTTAACCCACGCGACGCTGTCGGACCTGGTCGCGGCGCGGCGCCCGACGGTCACGAAGGCGCTCGGCGAGCTGTCACAGCGCTCGGCCGTGGTCTGGACGGGGAGCGACTGGCTGCTGCCGGGCGAGCCGCCCGACGAGCTCGACGACGTCGGCTCGCTGACGATCGCCGGCTTGACTTGACCCAGCGCGCACTCCCCGGACGCCGACGCGCGTCCCGCCAAGCGGGTATGCAAAGCTTCCGCGCGATTTGGCCAACGTAATCGGACAGCGGATACGCCGGCGGGAGGATCCCCGCTTCCTCAGGGGCGAGGGCCGGTACGTGGACGACCTCCAGCTGCTTGGAGCGCTTCACCTCACCTTCGTGCGCTCATACCTGGCCCACGGCCGCATCACCGGGATCGACAAGTCGGCCGCCGAGGCCGCCGGCGCTCAAGTGTTCGTCGCCGCCGACACCGACCTGACCGTGAAACCGCCCCCACCGATGCTCCGAGTCGACCCGAGCATGTTCAGGCCCCTGCTCGCCAGCGACACCGTCCGGTTCGTGGGCGACATCGTGGCCGTCGTCCTGGCCGAGACCCGCGAGGCGAGCGTCGACGCCGCCGAGCTGGTGATGGTCGAATATGAGCCGCTGCCGGTGGTGACCGACCCGGTCGAGGCGGTCAAGGACGAGACCCTGCTGTACCCCGGCGTCGGCACGAACGTCTGCTTCCAAAGGCCGCCGGACAACCCAGACCCGGAGCTGTTCGCCTCCAGTGACGTTGTCGCGCAGGGCCGTGTGATCAGCCAGCGCCTGAGTGGCCTGCCGATCGAGCCCCGCGCGACCGCGGCCCAGTTCGACGAGGACGGCCGGCTGACCGTTTGGATCTCCTCCCAGACGCCGCACCAGGACAAGATGGTGCTGGGGATGCTGCTGGGGTTGGACGCCGAGCACGTGCGCGTGGTGGCGCCCGACGTCGGCGGCGGGTTCGGCGCCAAGGGCCTCGACGTCGAGGACGTCATCGTCGGCTGGATGGCCCGACACACCCGCCGGCCGGTTCGCTGGACCGAGACCCGCAGCGAGAACATGGTCGCGATGCACCACGGGCGAGCGATGGTGCTCGACTTCGAGCTCGGCGCCGACAGCGAGGGCCATATCCAGGCGCTCCGGTTGAACATCATCGCCGACTCGGGCGCCTACCCGGGCCTCGGCGCGTTCCTGCCCAACCTCACCGCGCTGATGGCGAGCGGCGTCTACCGGATCCCCAAGATCGAGATCGACATTCGGTCGGTGGTGACGAACACCACCCAAACCGGCCCGGTGCGCGGGGCCGGCCGGCCCGAGGCCACGCAAATGCTCGAGCGCGCCATCGACACGCTGGCGACCGAGCTGTCGATGGACCCGGCCGAAGTGCGCCGGCGCAACTTCATCCCGAACGACTTATTCCCGTACACCACCGCCTCAGGTGCCCCCTACGACATCGGCGACTACGGTGGGGCGCTAGAGTTGGCGCTCGAGAGCGCTGGGTACGAGGAGCTGCGCCGCGAGCAGGCCGGCCGCCGCCAGAACGGCGCGACGCACCAGCTCGGGATCGGCCTGAGCACGTACGTCGAGGTGACAAACGGCATCTCGGAGGAGGAGTTCGGCGCGGTCGAGATCACCGCCGCCGGCGAGGCGATCGTGCGCACCGGCTCGTTCTCGCAGGGCCAGGGCCACGAGACCACGTTCGCCCAGATCGTGGCCGAGCGACTCGGCCTTCCGATCGAGAAGGTCAGCGTGGTCAAGGGCGACACCGACGTCGTGCCCCGCGGCACCGGCACGTACGGATCGAAGTCCACGCAGATCGGTGGCGTCGCTGCCGGGAAGGCCTCCGAGGAGGTGGTCGAGAAGGGCAAGCAGCTCGCTGCGGCCGAGCTCGAGGCCAATCCGGACGACATGGCCCTGGACGTCGAGCGGGGACAGTTCCACGTCACCGGCGCCCCGGAGCCGTCGCTCGGATGGGGGGACCTCGCCTCGCGCCTGGATTCCCAGGGGCGGCTGGCCGAGCTGAGCGCCGAGGTCGACTTCAAGGCGGCACAGCCGACGTTCCCGTTCGGGGCCCACGTGGCCGTCGTCGAGGTCGACACCGAGACCGGATCGGTGCATCTCAAGCGCATGATCGCGGTGGATGACGCCGGGCGGATCATCAACCCGCTTGTGGCCGAGGGCCAGGTGCACGGCGGCGTGGTGGCGGGCATCGCCCAGGCCCTGTTCGAGGAGCTCACGTACGACGACGAGGGCAACCCGCAGAACGCGACCCTCGTCACCTACTACATCCCCGCCGCCAGCGAGCTACCCCCGATCGAGGTCGTGGGGATGGAGACGCCCACGCCGGTAAACCCGCTTGGCGTGAAGGGGATCGGAGAGTCCGGGACGATCGGCGCGACACCGGCCGTTCACAACGCCGTGATCGACGCCCTCTCGCACTACGGCGTGCGGCACATCGACATGCCGCTCAACGGCGAGACGGTCTGGCGCGCGATAGAAGACGCGCGCAACGGCAGCAGCTGGCCCGCGCCGGCCTCGTCCGCGCGAGCTACGAGCTACTGATCGCGACCACGATCGCGCCACCGCAGGTCACCATCAGCAGCAACTTGTGCAGCGACACGTGGAGGAACCGGTAGCGGACCCACGCGATCGTGAACCGCTCGAGGGTCCTGGCCCGGGGTGGCGGTTCCTCGCCTGTACGTGCTGGAATCTGGTGGTTCTCGCCCACAGGCACTGACACCGGGGCTACTCAACGCCGCTCCTTGAATAACTGTGAAGCAGTTCTCCTTTCAGCACGATGTCGCGCTGGCGGTACTTGTGGTCGGGATCGCGGCCAGCGTGTGGGCAGCGCGCCGGCATCCCGGGCGGTGGATGAGGCCGTTCTCGGTCGCGCTCGCGGCGCTGATCTTCGCCGCCTGGGCGGGCGAGTACGTGGCCGATGTCATCGTGGGCACCTGGAGCGTCCAGTACACCCTTCCCCTCCAGCTGACGGATGCCGTGTCGCTGGCGGCGATCGTGGCCCTGCTGACGCAGCGCCGGATGTTCGTCGAGCTCGCCTACTTCTGGACGTTCACCGCCTCGTTGCAGGCGGTGATCACACCGGATCTCGGTCAGGCGTTCCCGAGCGTGTTCTACTTCACGTACTTCATCTACCACGTGGGGGCGATCGTGGCCGCCGCCTATCTGGTGGTGGGCTGCCGTCTCTATCCGCGCGCCGGCGCTGCTTGGCGGGTGTGGGGGATCACGCTCTTGTGGGCGGCGATCGCGGGCACCGGCGACGTGATCACCGGCGGCAACTACATGTATCTCCGTGCCAAGCCCGTACACGCCTCGCTGCTCAGCGTGATGAGCCCGTGGCCCTGGTACATCCCGGAGGCGGCGCTGGTGGGGCTGGCGATGCTGCTCGTAGTGGCGGCCGTGACTCGCGCCCTTGGCGGTGTCAGTGGGTCGCCTACCACGCCCTCGGGGAGCGGAAAGAACGGACCTTCCCAAGCCGCTCTAGAGGAAAAGTGGCTCTCGACGACCTGATCGACAGCGAGACCGGCGTGCCGGTCCCAGCGACGAATCGGGCGGCACCGAAAGAGTCGAGCTCCGCTAGCGTTGAGCGTCGAGCATGCGCGCGATCTACTTCGAGCGAAACGGCGGCCCCGAGGTCCTCGAGCTGCGCGAGCTCCCGTCGCCGACACCGGGCGACGGCGAGGTCCTCGTCGACGTCCAGGCGATCGGGATCAACTACCGCGACGTCTACGAGCGCCAGGGTGGCGGCTATGGCTCGCCGCCACCGGCGATCATCGGCGTCGAGGGCGCCGGCCACATCCACGACACGGGCGAGCGGGTCGCGTGGGCGCACGTCGCCGGAAGCTATGCCGAGCAGGTGGCCGCTCCGCGCGAGCGGCTCGTGCCGGTTCCCGACGGCGTGCCCTCCGAGGTGGCAGCGGCTGCGCTGCTCCAGGGCATGACCGCCCACTACCTAGCCGCGGACTCCTACCCCGTGCAACAGGGCGACTGGGTGCTCGTCCACGCCGCGGCCGGCGGCGTGGGGCTGCTGCTCACGCAGATCGCCAAGGCGCGAGGTGGACGGGTGATCGCGACCACGTCGACCGACGAGAAGGCCGGCCTCGCGCGCGAGGCGGGGGCCGACGAGGTGATCGACTATGACGGCTTCGCCGAGCGGGTCAAGCAGATCACCGGCGGCGAGGGAGTCGCCGCCGTGTACGACGGCGTCGGGAAAACGACGTTCCTGGAGGGCTTCAAAACGATCAGGCCGACCGGCCGGATGATCCTCTACGGCTCGGCGAGCGGGCAGCCGGACCCGCTCAACACCGCGTCGCTGGCCCCTGCGGGCTCGCTGTACGTCCAGCGCCCCACGCTCCAGACCTACACGCGCACGCCCAAGCTGCTGCAGGGACTCGCCGGCGAGCTGTTCACCCTGATCGAGCGCGGAGACTTGAACGTCCGGGTCGGCGGGCGCTACCCGCTCGAGCAGGCTCGCCAGGCCCACGAGGACCTCGAGGCCAGAAAGACGGCCGGGAAGCTGCTGCTGATTCCATGAAGGAGCTGCGCGGCCGGGCGAGCGCCGAGCTAGAGATCACCCCAGAGGAGTGCTTCGAGCTGCTGGCGACGTTCGAGCGCTATCCGACCTGGTTCGAGGTGGTCCGGGAGGTCGAGATCCTCGAGGCCGAGCAGAACGGAACGCCGGGCATGGCGCGGGCGGCGCTGCATGTCCCGCAGAGCCCGTTCGGCAAGGATTTCGAGCTGTTCCTCACGGTGCGAACCGAGGCGCCGGTGGCGGTGACGCTGACCCGCGTGCCCGACGGTCCCCACGACCAGGACCGGCTCGAGCTCAGCTGGCGCGTGCTGGGCACCGGATCGACGCGGCTCGAGCTCGAGTTCGACGCCGCGGCGTCGTTCGTGCCGAGCTTCCTGCCCGTGGGCGGCGCCGGCGACCTGATCGCGCAGGCGGCACTCGACGCCGCGCGGTCCGCGTTCACCGGATAGTGTGGCCCCGGTGGGTGGGTCGAGGTTCGGGGAAGCAGAGCGCGCGGCGCTGCGCGCTGTGGCCCATCTCCTGCCGGAGCAGTGGCGGCAGGTGGTCGAGGTCGCGGCGGCGGCCGTGCCGCCAACGCCCGAGCAGCGCGTGCCGGCGCCGGATGACCCCGCGGCCAAGCGCCTCGAGCAGATCGAACACATCGTCGTGGTCATGCTCGAGAACCGCTCGTTCGACCACATGCTGGGCTACCTGTCGCTGCCGGCCGCGCTGGGCGGGCGCGAGCGCGGCGACGTCGACGGACTGCGTGGCCCAGATGTCAACTTCAACCCACACGCGGGAACCCGTTATCCGATTCACCACCTCGAGCAGACGCAGTTCGACGGTGAAGCCGAGGACCCAGATCACTCGGGCGCGGCGGTCGACGAGCAGCTGGCGAACGGGGGGCAGGGGTTCGTCGACAACTTCGCGCGCCACTCGGCGGCGGTGGCCGAGAAGCTTCGCGTGCCGGTGCCGGACCCAGGCTTGGTGATGGGCTACTACGACAGCGAGGACCTCCCGGTGTACGACCACCTGGCGACCGAGTACTGCGTCATCGACCGGTGGTTCAGCTCGGTCCCGGGCGCCACCTGGCCCAACCGGCTGTACGCGCTGGCTGGACAGGCGGCCGGCAGCCGCGACGACATCCCCGTCCCGATCTACGCGCTGCCCACGTTCGCGCGCTACCTCGACGAGGCGCAGGTCGACTGGCGCTGGTACTCGTTCGACCCGGCCACGTTGCGCCTCGCCGATCCGGAGTACCGGCTCAGCCGCCACGACCGCTTCGGCTACGTCGACCAGCGCAAGCTGAGCATCCAGGAGGAGGTGCTCGGCAAGCTCACCGAGAAGGGCTCGTTGCTGGATGACGTCGCCGCCGGCGATCTTCCCCAGGTTTCGTGGATCGATCCCCACTTCAAGGACCCGAAAGTCCTCGGCCCGGATTCGAACGACGACCATCCGCCTTCGGACGTGCTTGCGGGCCAGGACCTGATCCTGACCATCTACCACGCGCTCAGCTCGAACGCCCAGACCTGGCCGAAGACGCTGCTGGTCATCGTCTACGACGAGCACGGCGGCTTCTACGATCACGTGGCGCCGCCGGCGGCGACCGACGATCATCCCGGCTTCGGGCGGCTCGGGGTGCGCGTGCCCGCGCTGCTCGTTTCGCCGCTGGTCGCGCCGGGCTCGACCTCGACGGCGCTTCTGGGTGACGACTTCCACTTCGACCACACTTCGATCATGCGGACGATCTTCACGCGGTTCTGTCAGGTGGACGGCCAGATCCCGGCGATGTCCGCGCGGACAACGGCGGCCCACCACCTCGGTCACCTGCTGCACGACGGCGATCCGCGCCCCGACGTGCCGGACCACAGCGCCGCGGCCCAGACGCTCACCGGGTGGCGGACCGCGTGGGACAGGGCCAGGTTCACCGACCCTATCGCCGCCGCCAACCCGCCGCGCGAGCTGACCGACTTCCAGAACGAGTTCTACGAGGCGGCGCGGCTGCTCCGCCAGGCCGGACTGCCGGGCGGGCACCCGTGACCGCGGTGGCCGCCAAGAACCTGGCGCGCCTCAATGAGGAGGCGTTCGAGCGGCGCGGCGACTACGAGTCGCTCTTCTTCGAGGACCGCTGGCACGGCTCGGGGGAGCTGCTCGAACGCTCGCGGCGGCTGGGCGGCGGGCTGATCGAGCTGGGAATCGCGCCGGGCGAGCGCGTCGTGGTCTGCATGGCCAACTGCCCGGAGGTGACCGTCGCCTACCAGGGACTGTGGCGGGCCGGCGCGGTCGTGACGCCGGCCATGTTCCTGCTCTCGACCGAGGATCTGCGCCACGTGATCGCCCATTCCGAGGCCGCCGCGGTCATCACCACGCCTGAGTTCCTCGACAAGGTGCGCGATGCGGTCGCCCCGCTCGAGCACGTGCGGCAAGTGATCTCGGCCGGCGACGTGGCGGCCGGCGCCGGCGACGGTGTCCTAGCCCTCGGCACGCTCGAGGAGTCCGATCCCGCGCCGGTCGTCCCCCGCGCCGACGACGACCTCGCCGTGCTGCTGTACACCGGCGGTACGACGGGTCGGGCCAAGGGAGTGATGATCTCGCACGCCAGCCTCCACTTCACCGGACAGGCCGTCCAGGAGGCGGCCCACGTCGACGGAGTGACCCGCGCGTTGATGCCGCTGCCACTGGCGCACGCCTACGGGATCCTGATCACGATCTCCGGCCTGCACGCGCCCGAGCGGCCCGTCACCGTGCTGCTCCGCTGGTTCGACGCAGGCACGTTCCTGGCGATGGTCCAGGAGCACCGGGTGCAGACGGCCCCGCTGGTGCCGGCGATGATCCAGCTCCTGCTGGCGCAGCCGCTCGAAGAGTTCGATCTGACGTCCCTCCGCTTCCTCGGTTCCGGGGCGTCACCGCTCGCCCCGGAGGTCGTGGAGGCGCTCCGGCGCCGCGCCCCGTGGATCTCGATCCGCCAGGGTTATGGGCTGAGCGAGACGGCCGCGCTCGTCTCCATCAACCCGGCCGGCCGCGAGAAGCCCGGATCGGTGGGGGTGCCGATCCCGGGGGCCGAGGTACGGATCCTCGACGATTTCGATAACGAGCTGCCCCGGGGCGAGCCCGGCGAGGTGTGCGTCCGCTCGCCAGCCGTGATGCAGGGCTACTGGCGCGCGCCGCAGACGACCGCGGACACGATCCGCGACGGATGGCTCCACACCGGCGACATCGGCTACCTCGACGACGAGGGCTACCTGTTCATCGTCGACCGCAAGAAGGACGTGATCATCCGCGGCGGTTTCAACGTGTACCCCCGTGACGTCGAGGATGCGTTGCTCGAGCACCCGGCGGTCGATGGGGCGGGAGTGGTCGGTCGCCCGGACGACCGCCGCGGCGAGGAGGTGGTCGCGTTCGTGTCGTTGACCGCGCCGGGGGCGATCAGCGAGGAAGAGCTGATCGAATGGGCGCGCCGGCGGATCGGCGGCTACAAGTACCCGCGCGAGGTGCACATCATCGACGCGATGCCGCTGACGGCGGTAGGCAAGCTCGACCGAAAGGCACTGCGCCGTCTGCTATAGACCGCGTTCATGCCGGAAGCTCTGGAAACGCGTGCCCTCGGCGCGCTCGGGCCCGAGGTCTCGGTTATCGGCCTCGGCTGCAACAACTTCGGCCGACGCGTCGACCTCGAGGGCACACGCGCGGTCGTGGACGCCGCGCTCGAGGAGGGAATCACCTTCTTCGACACCTCCAACACCTACGGAGACCCCCACGGCCGTAGCGAGGAGTTCCTGGGCGAGGTCCTACAGGGGCGGCGCGACCGGGTGGTGCTCGCGACCAAGTTCGGGATGGACATGGGCGACGGCCTTGGTCCCCGTGGGTCGCGCGATTACATCCTGCAGGCCGTGGAGGCGTCGCTTCGCCGGCTGCGGACCGACGTGATCGACTACTACTGGTACCACCAGCCCGACGGCGTCACCCCGATCGCCGAGACGCTCGAGACGCTCAACGAGCTCGTACAGGCCGGCAAGGTCCGCTACATCGGCGCCTCCAACTTCAGCGCGGCGCAGATCGAGGAGGCCGACACGGTCGCGCGTGACCGCGACCTCGCACGGTTCACCGCCATCCAGAACAACTACAGCCTGCTCAACCGCGAGGCCGAGCGCGACGTGCTGCCGACGTGCGAGCGGCTCGGGCTCGGCTTCGTTCCCTTCTTCCCGCTGGCCTCGGGGCTGCTCACCGGCAAGTACCGCCGGGGTGAGCCCGCACCGGCGGGGACGCGGCTCGCCGCCCGCGAGCAGGTGGCGAGTGCCGAGCAATTCGACGTGCTCGAGGCGGTGGGGCGCTTCGCCGACGACCGCGGCGTGTCGATGACCGACGTGGCGATCGGCGCGTTGCTGGCGCGGCCGGTCGTCTCTTCCGTGATCGCCGGCGCCACCAAGCCCGAGCAGGTGCGCGAGAACGTCGCTACCGCGCGGTGGCGGCCAAGCGACGACGACTTCAAACAGCTGGAGGAGCTACTGAACCGATGAGCGCATACGACATCCATCTCGACGACAAGTTCGGCAGCCTCAACCTGATCGACCTGCCGTCCGAGATCGCCGCGCACGAGCCGTGGTTCAACCAGACCCTGACTACGGTCAACGAGGCCGTAGTGCGACTGGGAGTGATCGACGGCGACTTCCACTGGCACCGCCACGACGACACGGACGAGTTCTTCCTGGTGCTCGAGGGGAAGCTGCTCATTGATCTGCAGGATCGCGAGACTGTCGTGCTCGAACCTCATCAGGGGTACACGGTGCCGCGCGGGGTCGAGCACCGGACGCGCGCGCCCGTCCGCACGGCGATCCTGATGGTCGAGGCGGCCGGCGTCTCGCCGACGGGGGACTGAGCCAGGATCATGGCCGGGCTTCTCGGCGCCCAGCGGGAGGGACGGCGGACCCTCGCGGAGATGTTCGAGGCGGGCGAGATGGTGCTCGCGCCCGGCTGCTATGACGCGCTCGGCGCGCGGCTGATCGAGCACGCCGGCTTCGGCGCCGCATACATGACGGGCTTCGGCAGCGCCGCGTCGCGGCTCGGGCGGCCGGACATCGGCCTGATGTCGATGTCCGAGATGGTCGACAACGCCCGGCGCATCGTCGAGGCGGTCGACATCCCGGTGGTGGCCGACGCCGACACCGGCTACGGCAATGCGATCAACGTGATCCGGACCGTGCGGGAATACGAGGCGGCGGGGGTGGCGGCGATCCACCTCGAGGATCAGGTCATGCCGAAGAAGTGCGGCCACATGGAGGACAAACAGCTCGTGCCACCGCACGCGATGGCCTCGAAGATCGCGGCGGCGGCCGCCGCGCGGCGTTCGCCGGACTTCCTGATCATCGCGCGAACCGACGCGCGCGCCGTCGAGGGGCTGGAGGCGGCGTTCCAGCGGGGGCGGCGCTACCGCGAGGCGGGCGCGGACGCGCTGTTCGTAGAGGCGCCGCAATCGGTTTCCGAGATCGAGGCGATCGCGGAGGAGTTCCCGGACGTCCCGCTGCTGTTCAACTACGCCGAGGGCGGCAAGACGCCGGCGGTCGAGTACGACTTCCTGCGCGAGCTCGGCTTCTCGCTCGTCATCTTCCCCCTGACCCTGCTGCTGTCCGCGACGAAGGCGATGCGAACGGCGCTGGCGCGCGTCAAGGCCGACGGCACCCCGATCGGGCTGCTGCCGTCGCTGATCGGGTTCGAGGAGTTCCTGGAGCTGGTCGGCATGGACGAGATCCGCGAGCTCGAGCACCGCTTCGCGGAGGCATAGGGTCTTTACATGCGGGCGTATCGGGTGGCCCTCGACTCAGACCTCGCTCCCGCGGATGCACTCGGGTGGCTGCGCGGCGAGGACCGGCCGTTTGCGTTGTCCGGCGAATGGTTGCTCGGCGACGTCACGATTTTGGGGTCGAGCCCGGCACGGGTGGCGGCGGCCGGCGATGACCCGTTCGCGGTGCTGGGCGCCGCCTCGCAGGCCGAGGTGTCGGGCGACGACGACGCGCTCGTCGGCGGTGGCTGGGTCGGCTGGCTCGGCTACGGGCTGGGCACACAGGTCGAGGCGCTGCCGCCGAGTCCGCCAGCGCCGATTGCGCGGCCGACGTTCTCGCTCGCGTTCTACGACCACGTGGTGCTGTGTCGTACGGGGCAGTGGTGGTTCGAGGCGTTGTGGAGCGACGAGCGCGACGCCTTCCTACGAGAGCGGCTCGAGGTGTGGCGCTCGCGCCTGCAGCGTCCTCCGGAGGCGACTCTCTCGCCGCCCGTGACGACGCCTTTCAGGCTGGCCGGCAACGGCCCCGCCGGGGAACTGGAGGCGGTGGCGGACTGCCGGCGCCGGATCGCGGCGGGCGAGCTCTACGAGGCCAACCTGTGCGTGCGGCTCGAGGCGCGGTTGGCGGGGGATCCGATCGATCTGTTCGCGCGAGCGCTGCCGGCGGCGCAGCCCCGCTTCGGCGCGTTCGTGGACGGGACGGTGAGCCTGTCCCCCGAGCGCTTCCTGCGCCGGCGCGGTCGCGATGTGTGGACGGAGCCGATCAAGGGGACGCGCCCGCGGGTGGGATTGACCGCGTCCCGCGACGCGGCGCGCCGCGAGCTCGCCGGCTCGGAGAAGGACGCGGCCGAGCACGTGATGATCGTCGACCTGATGCGCAACGACCTGGGGCGGGTGTGCTCGTACGGAAGCGTGCGGGCTCAGGCGCCGCGCGTCGAGCCCCACGCCGGCGTCTGGCACCTCGTCTCGACCGTGTCGGGACAGCTACGGGAAGGAGTCGACGACGGCCAACTGCTGCGCGCGAGCTTCCCGCCCGGGTCGGTGACGGGCGCGCCGAAGGTGCAGGCGATGAAGGTGATCGCCACGCTCGAGGCCACCCGGCGGGAGGTCTACACGGGCGCGATCGGGATCGCCAGCCCGATCGCCGGGCTCGACCTGAGCGTCGTGATCCGGACGTTCGAGGTGAGCGGGGAGGCGATCTGGATGGGCGCCGGCGGCGCCGTCGTGGCCGACTCGGAGGCCGAGCGTGAGCTGGCCGAGGCCTTTGACAAGGCGGCTGGCCCAATCGCGGCCATCGGCGGAGAGCTGGTGCGTGTTGAAGCGGCGCTGGAGCCGCCGGAGACACGGTGGCGGCCGGGCCGGCTCCCCCGGCGCGCGCTACTCCACGGAACCCGACCGGATCCAGCGCTCGGCGTGTTCGAGACGGTGCTGGTCCAGGACGGCCGCCCGATGACGCTCGAAGCGCACCTCGAGCGGCTGGCGGCGTCGATCCACGAGCTGTACGGCGCCGCGCCGCCCCCGACGCTTGTGGCCGGCGCCGGCGCCGCCGCCGCGCAGACGCGCGAGCGCTCGCGGCTGCGCGTGCTGGCCGACCCCAACGGGCGAGTCCGGATCACGGTGTCGCCCGCGGGACCGCCGTATGCGCTTCAGTACCCCGCGCGGCTGGAGCCGTTCACGCTGCCCGGCGGCTTGGGCGCCCACAAGTGGCGCGACCGCGGGCTGCTCGACGCGCTGGCCGCCTCGGCCCGTGGGGCCGTGCCGCTCCTCGTCGACACCGACGGATGCGTGTTGGAGGCGGCCTACGCCAACGTCTGGATCGTCGAGGGCGACGAGCTGATCACGCCGCCGACCGACGGTCGGATCCTGCCGGGCACGATGCGCGCCGCGCTGGTGGCCGGGGACCGCGCCGTACGGGTACAGCCGATCGAGCTCGAGCGGCTGGCGGAGGCCGACGCGGTGTTTCTGACCTCCTCGATCAGCGGCCGGCATCCGGCACGACTGGAGCACGGGTCGCGTTCGGGGCCGAGGCCAGCCGTGACAATCCTGTGAGCAGCGCCGCCAACGTCGTGGCCAGGCACGCGACCACGAACGGCGCGCTGACTCCAACCGGCGCGATCACCGCGCCGCCGATCGCCGATCCGGCCGCGACGCCACCGATCAGCGCGGCGGTCACCCAGGTGAAGGCTTCGGTCTCGGTGCCGGCGCTCACCGACCGGCCGACCAGCGCGTACTGGCAGGAAAACATCGGGGCGATGGTCAGGCCGGCGAGGACGCTGCACACCATGCCGGCGGCGATCGAGCGGGCCGCGATCAGCGGCGCGCTGCACAGGATGGCCAGCACGAGCAGACGCTGGTAGCGGCTGCGCAGCGGGGACCGCCATACGCGCGAGCCGTACCAGAGGCCGCCGAGCAGGCTGCCGACGCTCCACAGCGCGAGCAGCAGTCCGGAGGCCGGCCGGGACCCGGCGTGCAGCGCGAGCGACGGCAGCCCCACCTCGATCGCTCCCAGCCCGGTGCCGGTCAGCGCCACCGGTCCGAGCAGCGCCCGCAGCTCGGGGCTGGCCAGGGCCGAGCGGCGCTCGCCGTCGGAGACTGCGTCGGCGCCGGGGTCGACGTCGGGTGAGCGCAACAGCGGCGAGCGCAGGAAGATGCTCGTTCCGGTGACGCACACGGCGCCGAGCAGCGCCACCGCAGCCGCCGGCGAGGCGAACGCAATCAGCACCGCGACCACCAGCGGGCCGCTCATCCAGATGAGCTCCTGGAGCACCGCCTCGAGCGCGTAGGCGGTCTCGCGTACGGCGAGGTCCTCGAACACCTCGCGCAAGAGGACCCGGACCACCGGCGCAATCGGGGGCAGCAGCGCGCCGGCCAGCGCCGCGAGCACGATCAGCACGACCGCGGCCGAGCCCGCGTCGGCGGCCACGACGAGCAGGACGTACACGACGGCCTGCGCGCAGGCCAGCGGAGCCAGCACTCGGCGGCGCCCGACCTTGTCGACGAGCCGTCCGAGCACCGGCGCGCAGGCAGCGGTGGCGAAGGCTGCGGCGCCCACCGCGACGCCCGCGACGGCGTAGGAATGAGTGGCGACACGGACCAGCAACAGCACCGCGAGCGGCGCCATGCCCTGTGGAAGGCGCGCCACCAGTGCGCTCGCGAACATCCGCAGCGCTCCGGGCCGCGTGAGTACGGAGCGGTACTTGGACAGCATCCGTTCGAGCCTACAAGGCTCCGTCTACGATGAGCCCGCCTTGACCCGTGACGTCCTAAGCGATCTGGATGTGCTGGACAGGCTGGTGGAGCCTGCCGGCAAGGACGTAGTTGACATCGGCTGCGGCGGCGGGGCGCTCGTTCGCGCGCTGGCCGAGCGCGGCGCGCGGATGACGGGCGTCGAGATCTCCGAGGAGCAACTGGCACCGGCCGTCTCTGGCGACGACGGGCGCGGTGCGCGATACGTGATCGGCACCGCGCAGCGACTGCCGCTCGCCGACGCGGCGGTCGACGCGGTGGTGTTCATGCGAACGCTGCACCACGTGCCGCCGGCCGAGCTGCTCGACGCGCTGCGCGAGGCACGCCGCGTGGTGCGCTCCGACGGCGTCGTGTACGTCGCCGAGCCGCTCGCGCAGGGGGACTACTTCGAGCTCACGCGACTCGTCGAGGACGAGGTCTCGGTGCGCGCGGCCGCGCAGGCTGCGCTGGAGCGCGCGCCGGACGCCGGGTTGGAGCGGGCGAGAACGTTCGACTACGACGTGCGGCTGTGCCTGGCCGACCTGGCCGCGTTGCGCGCGCGGATCGTGAGCGTCGATCCGGCACGCGCGCCGTGGTTCGACGCGCGCGAGACCGAGCTCGCGGACGCGTTCTCGCGGCTCGGCGAGACAGGTGGGCGCCCCGGCGAGCGCTGCTTCCTCCAGCCGATGCGGGCCGACGTGCTCCGACCCGTCTGAGGCGCCGCCGTCAGGCGCCGCCCGACAAATCTATTTACAGCGCGAGGTCGTACGGTACCGCTCTATTGGGGTTTCTTACCGTCGCGCCGTCGCAATCAAACCGCCGAGGAGGGGGGCCGCGGCCCCGTTTGGTCAGATGCCTGACGGAATCGCGGTATCGATCGTGGCTAGGAGAGCACCGCGGCGCGGGCGCGGGCCGCTTTGACTTCGGCCGACAGCGTGGCGATGTCGTACGCGCCGTAGTGACGGCGGCCGTTGATGAAGAAGGTCGGGGTCCCGGATACGTCGCTCATGTCGGCCGACTCCAGATCCTCGGCGATCCGGGGCGCGTACTTCTGCTTGCGCAGCGCCTCTCGGAAGGCGTCCATATCGAGGCCGAGCTCGCCGCCGTAGCCGATCAGGTCCCTCACGGTGAGCGCGTCCTGGTGGGAGAGCAGCAGGTCGTACAGCTCCCAGAACTTGCCGTGCTTGGCGGCCGCCTCGGACGCCTCGGCCGCCACCTGCGCGTGCGGGTGGACGTCGTTGAGCGGTAGGTGGCGCCACACGTACCGCAGGTCGCCGAAGTCGGCCAGCAGGTCGCGGACGATCGGCTCGGCCTGGCCGCAGTACGGGCACTCGAAGTCGCCGTACTCCACGAGCGTGACCAGAGCGTCTTCGGGGCCGCGGATGTGATCGCGCTCAGGATCGACGGGAGTGGCCAGGTCGACCAGCGTCGGCGAGGTGCCGAGGATCGCGCGCAGCTTGACGGGCTCGGGCAGGAGCTTGGTGACGCGCAGGACCACCCAGGTGACGGCGCAGGCGCATACGGCCGCAGTGAGCACGCCGAGCTTGGCCTCCTCTAGCTCGACCCCGTGGAAGGCTAGGGTCGCGATCAGGATCGAGACCGTGAAGCCGATGCCGGCGATCGCGCCGCCCCCGAGCACCGAGGCCCAGCCCACCGGGGGCCGGACGCGGCCGCGAGTCAGGTGCGTGATCAGCCACGTCCCGCCGGTGACGCCGACCGGCTTGCCGACCACGTATGCGATCGCGATCCCGAGCGTGATCGGTGAGCTGTAGGCCTCCGAGAGAAAGTGGCCGCTGATCACGATGCCCGCGTTGGCCAGCCCGAACAGGGGCACGACCACGTAGCTCGAGACTGGGTGGAAGAGCTGCTGGAGCCGCTCGTTTGGGGAGATAGCCGTTCGCACCCCCTCGCGCAGGGTGTAGGCGTACTCGGACGTGGGCTGCTCGCGGAACAGCCGGAACAGGTCGGTGGCCCGCTCCAGGTCCGCGCGGTTGGCCGGGTAGGCGATCGACACCAGCCCCATCACCACACCCACGATGACCGGATCCACTCCTGACTCTAGGAACGCGACCCACGCAACCAGCCCGAGTGCGAAGTACAAAGGGCCGTTGCGCACGCTCCGCGCGCGGGCCGCCATGACGAGCGCGAGCGCGAAGAGTCCGATGAGCAGGGGGGTGACCTTCAGATCCGTCGTGTAGGCGACGATGATCACCCCGAACGCGACGAGATCATCGGCCACCGCGACGGTCAGGATGAACGTACGCACGGTGGCCGGAAACCGCCGCCCGACCAGCGCCAGCATGCCGAGCGCGAACGCGGTGTCGGTCGACATCGCCGCGCCCCATCCGTTGACCGAGCTGTGGCCCGCGTTGATCAGCAAGTAGATCGAGATCGGGATCACCATGCCGCCGACCGCCGCCGCCACCGGCAACGCCAGCCGGCGCCGGTCGCGCAGCTCGCCGAGGTCGAACTCGCGGCGCGCCTCGAGGCCGACGATCAGGAAGAAGAACGTCATCAGGCCCTCGTTGACCCACTGCCGGAGGTCCATCGAGATGCCCGAGCCGCCAATCCGGATGGTCAGCTTGGTCGACCACACGCTTGCGTACGACGTCTGATCGACGTTGGCCCACAGCAGCGCGAGCACGGTGGCGCCGACCAGGACCGCCGCCCCGCCCGTCTCGGTGCGCAGGAAATCCCGCACCGGCGCCTCGAGGCTGCGGATCCACGCGGTTCGGCCCTGGAAGGGAGCGACGGGGGTAGCGGAGGCGGTGGGTACGGTGGAGTCGGTCACCGCCGTTCAAGATAACGGCGACCGCGTTCGTTACCCGAGCGCGCTGATCCGTTCGATCAAGAACTCGAGGAAGCGCTCGCTGTCGATGTCGTGCGCAACGTCGCAGTTGGGGGTCCACCCCATGGTGTGCCGGAGGTCGACGTGAGTGCGACCGCGCGAAGGCTCAGGCCCGGTGTCGACCACGACGCCGCAGTGCCTGGTGGTGAGCAGCGTCCCGTCGATCACGTGCGCCGCCGCGACCGCGTCGTGCACCGG
>Ga0187769_10000100_pt1 | contig 44178 bp, 41 predicted proteins | sample 0116_SJ02_MP02_1_FD_133140 | JGI IMG/M metagenome (GOLD analysis project Ga0187769, IMG submission 133140) | Tropical peat soil microbial communities from peatlands in Department of Meta, Colombia - 0116_SJ02_MP02_10_MG | ecosystem: Environmental > Terrestrial > Soil > Wetlands > Peat | place...
ACGCAAGTGCTGAGACGTGACTCGCCGGCGCTGGATGGCGCTCTGCTTTGCCCTGGGGTCGACGTGCTTTCTGATCGGCCCGTTTCCGGGCTACGCCAACCTGGTTGGCGACACGGCTGACGCGGTCACGTTCTTGGTCGGGTCGATCCTGTTCACCGCCGGCGGGGCCCTCCAGAGTTGGCTTGCCTGGCCGGCTCGCCAGTCACCCGGGGGTGGGCGGGCGGCGTGGTGGGCGGCGATCATCCAATCCGCAGGGACGCTGTTCTTCAACGTCACGACCTACCAGGCGACGCACACCGCCCTGACGAGCTCGGAGTACAACAAGCTCGTCTGGCGGCCCGACTGGCGCGGGTCGATCTGCTTCCTCGTCTCAGGCGCGATCGCCTACCGCGCCTCCCCACGCCGCGCGTGGCATGGTTGGCTGCCGGTGCGCGGCGGCGCGGGATGGTGGCAGCCGGCGGTGAACCTGCTCGGATGCATCTTCTTCGGCGTCTCGGCGGTCGCGGCTACGTGGTTCCCTCGACCGGGTCGATGCTCTCGCAGGCGGCGTGCAACTGGAACACATCGCTGGGGGCGGCGTGCTTCTTGGCGTGCGCGCTCGACACGTTGATCACGGACGAGGTCTCCAAGATGCCGGGAATCCGCCGGTTGCGCGAGCTGGAGCGGGACCTCGACCTGGACATCCGCCCGGTGATGTGAGGCAGGGAACGTGACGGGTACGATCGCGACCAGCTCGATCGGCTCGATCCAGCTCGCGAACTCGTTTTCGCCGACTGCCTGTCGAAGCTGTGTCCGCATCTGCGTCCAGTGGTGTCATGGGCGGCCCGGAACGGTGTGGCCCGGATCCCGAGCCGAGCGGGTACGTCTTTGGATCCATGTCCTTCCCGCTGCGGCTGCGTCCAACGGTCCGGTGGCGCGAGCCGTCACCCGAATGGGGTGGCCCGCGTCACCGCGCGCGGTCGTGTGCTTGCGGCCGCTCGCTCAGAACAGGCTTGAGGTGAACGGCGCGGCCGGGATAGGGATACTCAGCTGGACGGCGTGTTTGACCAACGCGTTCTCGCCGGAGGCCACGTGAGGACCGGCGGTCAATTAACAATTACCGGGGAGCCGGCAACCCCCCTCGCGATCGGATGGCCTTGGCCTGTTCAACGACACCGCGTAGGATCTCGTTCTTGTCGTGCCTCCTTCTGTCGTCCTTGCTTCGTTCGCGACCAGCGCTGCCGCCAATGCCTGGATCGGGATTCGGACCGCTGGCGACCTACCAGCCGCCCGCGCGGCGGACGGCGGCGTCGAACGCTGATGGCACACGTTTTCGATTACGAGGATGGCCGCGTAGATGCCGGGTTACAGCGCTGCCCTGAGTGTCTTGATCGCTCGCCGCGTCTGCAGCGGTTTGTGCTCGTTATTCAGCGTCGTGTCGTTGTCGGTCATGCTGCGGCGCCGTGTGCGAGGTTGGCGTGCTGCGCGGCCTCGTGCAGCGCCTTCTCTTCCTCGTGGGTGTTGGGTTTGAGGTCGAAGATGACGCGCTTGACGGTGCCGGTGAACGCGTACGGGGCGTTGTCCTCGTAGGCGAGGTCGACGACGAGGCCGTTGTCGCGGCCGATGTCCATCCCGGAGTAGCTGGTGAACCCGAGGGGGACGGTCTGGGCGATTCTGCCTTCGCCGATCTGCTCGTCGTTGGCGTAGAAGGTGACGGTCCCGCCCGTTCCGGGCTTGGGCTCGTCGGCCTCGAACAGCATCCGCACGGTCACCTCGCCCGCGGGGAGCTTTCGTCTGGCCGTCTGCTTGTAGGTCTCGACGCCGAGCAGTGAATAGGTGTGGTTCAGCCTGCCTTTGCTGTTGACCCACAGCGCGAACCCGCCGATGAAGTCGGCGTTAGCAACGATTACTCCCTCGGCGCCGCCGTGGGGGATTTCGAGCTCGGCCTCGATCGCGTAGGAGCGACCATAGATCCGCGGGATCATCCCGCGCTGGATGTTCTGCACGTCGCCGGCAAACGTGTACCGCGTGTTCGTCGGTAGCGGCGGCAGGATCCCGAGGGCAAGGGAAAGGCCGCCCATGAGCGGCAACACCCGGTTTCGCTCAGCCTCCTTCCACCACAGCTCCTGGAGCTCCTTGACCTTGTCAGGGTGCGCGGCGGCGAGGTTGTGGGCCTGGGAGAAGTCGTCGGGGAGGTAGTACAGCTCCCACGGAGCGTCCCGGTCGGCGTCGAAGTCTCCCTCCGGCCCGAACCGCTTGATCGTCTCCGGCGAGAAGTCCCACGGAAGCCGGTCTGGCCTCGAGGCCGCCCACCAGCCGTCCTTATACATCGCGCGGCTTGCGAACTCCTCGAAGTACTGAACGGTGTGGCGCTCCTCGGCGCCTGAGTCGTCGAGTGTGTGAAGGAAGCTGGTTCCGTCCATAGGCTCCTGGTCGATCCCGTCGACCGTCCTCGGCTCCGGGATACCGCTGGCCTCGAGCACGGTCGGGCCGATGTCGATGCAGTGGATGAACTGCGGCCGGAGCTCGCCGCTGGCCCGGATCCGCAACGGCCAGGCCACGACCATCGGATTGCGGGTGCCGCCGAGGTGGCTCGCGTTCTGCTTGCCCCACTGAAACGGCGTGTTGCCGGCATGCGCCCAGGCCGCGGCGTAGTGTGGAGCGGTGTGATCGCCGCCGAGCGCGTCGATCCCGCCGTACTGCTCGATCAGCTTCATCTGCTGCTCGGCGTCGAGCACGATGCCGTTGAGGAACGTCATCTCGTTGAACGAGCCGGTGGTAGTGCCCTCCATGCTCGCGCCGTTATCACCCCAGATGTAGAAGATGAGCGTGTTCTCGAGATCGCCCATCTCCTCGATCGCGTCGAGCAACCTGCCGACGTTCCAGTCGGCGTTTTCCGAGTATCCGGCGAAGACCTCCATCTGCCGCGCATAAAGCTTCTGCTGGGCGTCGGTGAGCGAGTCCCAGGCCGGGAACGCGTCCGGGCGGTCGGTCAACTCGGCGTCCTGCGGGATCACGCCGAGCTTCTTCTGCCGCTTGAAGGTCTGCTCGCGCAACTTGTCCCAACCCTGGTCGAACTTCCCCTTGTACTTGTCCGCCCACTCCTTGGCGACGTGATGGGGGGCGTGCGCGCACCCGGTCGAGTAATACATCATCCACGGCTTCTCGGCGTCCTGCGCGCGGACCGCGTGCAGCCACTCGACCGCCTTGTCGGTCAGATCATCAGGGAAGTAGTACGGGCCGCCGTCCTTACCCTCCGGCACCCCGAGGACCGAGTTGTCCTGGGTGATGATCGGGTCGTACTGCCCAGCCGCGCCGCTCAAGAACCCCCACCAGTGGTCGAACCCCCAGGACTGTGGCCAGTGGTCAAACGGCCCCGCAGCGCCCTGGACATTGTCCGGGGTTAGGTGCCACTTGCCAAACCCGCCGGTCACATACCCGTTCTCACTCAGGATCTGGGGTAAGCCCGCGCAGCTCTTGGGCTTCGCCGCCGTGTAGCCCGGGAACGGCCCCGGGTACTCGGCGATCGAACCGAACCCCACCCGATGCTGATTGCGCCCCGTCAACAACGCCGCCCGCGTCGGCGAGCACACGGCCGTCACGTGAAAACGGTTGTAGGTAAGGCCCATCCGCTGCACCCGAGTCATGTTCGGCGTCTGGATGGGGCCGCCGAACGTGTCGGGCTGGCCAAAGCCGGCGTCATCGATCAGGCAGATCAGCACATTCGGCGCGCCGTCCGGCGCCTTCGGCCCCGGCACGATCGTCCAGTCTGGTACCGACTCGCTCAGCGTCCTGCCCATCGTCCCGCCGAAGTTCCGATCGGGAATCGGCAGCACGGTCCGATCGGGGCTGAACTTCCCCATAGCCTCCGCCAACGACTCCTTCAGCGCGCTGACGCCTTGCTTGTCGCTCTGCACAATCGAGCGGAGCAGCGCGCGGCCCAGCGCGCGCTCGACCGCGAGGCGCTGCTCGTCGTCGAACACGGCGATGATCCCCGCCGACCCCGGCGGCAGGTTCTCCCCGATCTTGTCGTGAATGCCGGTCGCGACCCGATGGTCGACGAACTTGCCGACCAGCCCACCCGCCACCGCCCCGGTCACCGCCGTGGAAACAAGCATCGGCGGCGCGAACAGCCCCACCGCCAGCCCAACGCCAGCGCCCCACTTCACGCCCGTCCGACCGAGATGATCGCCCGTCTGCCTGACCGACACATTGCCGTGCTTGTCGTGGGTCACGAGGATCACGCCCTCGATCTCAACCTTCCCGTCCTTGACCCTGGCCACCAGCCGGTCAAAGTCGCGAGTCGCCATACCGATACCCCGGTAGCCAGCGACCAGCACATCCGTCGCGATCTCAGGTGTCTTGGGCATGAGCTACGTCCTCCATGTTGTCGATCACGGTCGTATGAGTTGCGACGCTAAGCGCGCGGCGTGGGGGCAAACATCGCCCGAATTAGGTGAGGACACCGGCATCGGACCACGGAGCTGATGTCATCGAGCGCAGCCCCGGGGCTAGTGGGACGCGCCCGGCGCGAGCCCGGGGGCGGATCGGGGTTGCGCCGTCGCCTCCGGCGCGGGTGTGCGGGACAGCAACAGGGTGATGATGTAGGAGACGACGACGCCGACGATGATCAGCGGCTCGACATTGCTACCGGCGTGGACGGTGAGCAGGGTCGCGAGGACGACGGCGGAGAGGGGGAGGCGTAGGACGGCGACGACGGCGGCGCCCATGCCGACTGCGACACCTGCCTGGATTGGGAACCCCGGGAGATGCGAGGCCATGATCCCGGCAGCGGCGCCGAGGAATAAGGCGGGGAACGTCGGGCCGCCGCGGTAGCTGCCTAGCGACAGTCCGTAGGCGAGACCCTTGAATACGATCAGCCAGGTCAGCGCGGAGAGCGACCAGGTTCCCGCCTGACTGACAAGCCCGGGGAGCTGGTCCTGGCCTGAGAAGAGGACCTCGTTCACGCTCTTACCGGTGGCCTGCGAGAACGCGATCGCGAGCCCGCCGATGACGAGCGCGATGGCCGGCAGGAGCACGAGCAGCTGCCGGCGGGAAACGAGCCGATAGGTGAGCAGACCCCCGTGCATCACGAAGCTCGTAACAACCCCGACTGCGGCGGCGAACGCGATCGTCCACCCAAAGTCTCCGATCGTCAGGCGGGCGGCCGTGGAGAGCGAAAGCGGTCCGAGCGCGTAGGCGCTGGTGCTGAGGCCCGTGAAGTGCCCCATCCCGACCGAGACGAGCGTCCCGATTCCGGCGGCTAACAGGCCGGGGACCAGGACCACGCGCAGCTTCGGGCCGCCAAGCCCCGTCGCTTCGATCAAAATCACCGCCGCGATCAGCGGCGAGCTGAAGATGAACGAGAGCGCAGAAAAACTCCCGGCGGCGGCGACCACCATCAACGCCTGCGGCGGCGTATCACGGCGCGCCAGGCTGATCGTCAGGGCCGCAAGGCCCGCCCCGATGGCGATCAGCGGAGCCTCCGGGCCGAGCACCAGCCCGAAACCGATTGTCGCCAGGCCGGCCAGGATCACTCCCGGCAGGACGCTTGGACCGGACGGCCCGCCGGCGGACAGGCCCTCGGCGGGAATGTGACCGCCGTTGCCGGGCAGGCGCTCAATCGCGAGCGCGACGATCAGCGCGCCGATCGCCAGGATCGGGAGTGGCCACCATTTAGGCGGTGCGTTCTGATACCCCACCGCGTGCGGAAGATGCGTGTACAGCTCCTGCTGAATCTGGTGGATTCCCTCCAGGAAGCACCAGGCCGCTAGCGACACGATCACGCCGATGACCGCGACCACGACAAGAAGTGCGACATAACGCTTGCTGCGAATGGTCGCGTCGGCCTGCTCGGGCGTGAGCTCTTGGGCCGTAGCGTCTTGCGGCGTCGCGTGCGTTGGTCCGATCATGACGTGCCAGCGCCACGGCGTTCGAGTTCGGTTCTCACCGCTTGCAGCTCTTTGGCCAGCTCATCGAGCCTGCGGATCACGGGATCTCCTTCGGTGGCTCGTCGTTCGGCGTCTGCGCGGGACACGAAGCCGCTGGTGATCGCGGCCGTCACTACGGAGAGCAAGGACAGCCCTCCGAGCATCAGAAAGCCGGCGATGATCTTCCCCGCCGTCTGGTCGGGGATTACGTCCCCGTACCCGACGGTGGTCACGGTCTCGAGCGCCCACCACATCCCGAGCCAGACGCTTGGGAACGTCTTCGGGTCGACGAGCCGTTCGACCACCTCGAACAGGACCACCGCAACCGCCCAAAACGCGCCGATCAGGTACGCCGCGTCGCGGGGCCGCAGGCCCTTGCGGCCAAGCCGGCGGTCTAGCCACCGCTCGGGCCGGCTGAGTGACGAGTGCGATTCCATCCTCTGCTCAGTGCCTGCGGGTTACGGCACGGCCTCCTGCAGATCATCGCGAGCCTTACGCACCACTCTTTCAATACGCGGGTTGGCGACGGTCGTGAAGGAGATACACGGTCGGGAGGGCGAGCGGGAAGAAGAACGGGCCGAAGACGAAGTAGCCGGTGAAACCGTGTCCCTTGCGGTGGACCCGAGCCGGCCGGAACGCCACGGCGATTCACATGGCCAGCACGGCGATCCCGATCAGCGCCCGGCCGAATTATTGACACTGCGTAAAGGGTGAACATGAGGTTGGTCGTTTCGGTAGTGTGGTTCTCGTCCGACGAGAGCGTCAGGTGACGAGTCCGACGATCCCTTTGATCACGAGGAGGATACCGACCGCGGCGAACCCGCGAACCGCGAATATGTGAGTGTGGCGGCTGACCCACAGCTTGGCTCGGTCGACCGCGTGAGGTGTCCATTCCGGTGCGACCACGAACGAAGCGAGCGGCACCTCGAGCAACCACAGCATTACCAGGTTGAAGCCGATCACGAGCAGCACCGTTACCGAGGTCGAATACTTCAGCTTGTGAATCTCGTCGAGGCCAGCCAGGTATGAGGCGCCCGGGAGCGTGAGCAGCGCGCCGATGATGAACGTCGTCCGCGCGGACCCCTTGCTGAGCTCGCGCTGCCACCGCGGCGGGCCCTTGTCGGGGTTCGCCGCCTTGCGCGCTTGCCTGCGCTCTCTCAGGCGCTGGTCCCTCCCGGTGTACAGGACGAACGCGATCGCCAGCGCGATCGCTCCCAATCCGATGTCGACCGCGGGGCTGAGGGTGTTCTCGGTCGTGTTGGTGGCGCTCGAGTTCGACAGTGAGAAGACGATCACCAGCCCGAGTGTGATGCTCGTCATGTACGCACCGAGGAGATAGCCCAGCATGAGCCTCTTGGGCCTATCGAGCAGCAGCATCACGGTCGTGGCGGCGACCAGCGTCGGGTTCAACGAGGCAGTCAGCGACAGGAGAACTACTTGACCCATTCGCCTAGGAAGAGACGCTCACGAAGTCGACGCGTATCGACGGGCCGCTGGCATCGCATATCGCCGTATCGAGTTCGGCACGCAACCTGCGAACGAGCGGCGAGTGAGGCAGCCGTTGCTCGAGGAGGCGCGCGCAGTGACGGTAGTGAGTCAGCCGTTGGTTGCAGATGCCACCGGGACCGGTCCGTTTGATCACGAGGCTCAGCTCGCGAACCTTCGAGATCTTGTCGGCGGCGAAGACCGTTAACGCCTCGCAGCCGGCCAGGGCGACTTGCTCGCACAGCGCCGCCTTGCGCTCGACGTAATCGATGATGCGCTGATCCTCGGTGAGCGCTAGCACGAGCTCCGCCACCGGCGATCCGAAGCGTGTTTCGAGATCACTCGCGGCGGTGCCCACCTTCGCGATCGTGTCGTGCAGAAAGCCAGCTGCGATCACGTGATCCGGCGCCGCTGTTGAGTACAGCAGACCCCCAACCTCGAGCGGGTGCAGGATGAACGGGGCGCCGTCCCCGTCTCGTCGATCGCCGACGGACGCGGCGTAGGCCAGCGCGGCCATCGCTGTCGGAAAGCTCTCTCCGGCCGGCGCGACGAGTCGTCTCGGCGTCATTGCCCAAGTGATAAATCAGCGGTCACGGTTGTGCCATGAGCCCGATGCTCTCCGCGGGCGTCATTTGCCTTCGTCGAGCATGGATAGCTATCGATGGATCGTGGAATGTGCAGCAATCCGGGACACGGACACAAGGAGGCGTACCTCTCGACCGAGGGGCGGCGTGCACCACCCCGCTGGGTGGCGCACGTCCAATAGCCGACCGTTTCCCACCATGCGCCACCCGCCCGAGCTGCGTTGGTGCGCGCTCTAGAACGTTGTCTGTGGACGCCCTCTCGGCATCCTCGGGCCCAGAACCGAAGGGCCACGACGACGAGCGCAGGACGCGCCCGGATCCGGTCGGATCTTCAGGGTGGTGCCTGTGCCGGGGCGGTCCGCGTAGAACGCCAGCGAATGTTCGGGTCAGCGCCCGGTTCAGCGCGGCTGGTCGAACCGCGCCGGCTCCGACTCGACTGCTGCGAGGAACATGAGGGTCGCCTTGACGCGCCGGCTGATGTCGGCATCGCTGGCGAGGTCGAGCTTCAGAAAGATCGAGTTGATGTGCTTCTCAACGGCCCGTTTGGTCAGGAAGAGCGAGTCGGCGATCGCCGTGTTGCTCTTACCCTCCGCGATCTCGGCTAGCACCTGAAGTTCGCGCGACGTCAGCTCCGAGAGCGGCGAACTGCCATCGCGGAGGCGCCCAGAGACGAGGACCTCGATGATCTTCGGGTCGACCGCAGAGGCGCCCGCGGCGACCGAGCGGACTGCCGACAGCAGCGTAGCCCGGTCGCGAATTCGATCCTTGAGGAGATAAGCGCGGCGGTCCGAGCCAATCTCGAACAGCGCTAGCACGTAACCCGGCTCGGAATACTGGCTTAGCACCACCACCCCTAAGTTCGGGTGGCTCTCGCGTAATCCGTTTGCCAGACGGATCCCCTCGTCCGTCATCGTCGGCGGCATCCTGATGTCGGTCAGAACTACGTCGGGATCCTCTCGCTCGACCGCCGCCATGAGCTCGCCGTAGTCTGCGCACGAGGCGACCACCTCGAGATCCGGCGCGCCCGAGATGAGGCGCATAATGCCCTCTCTCACGAGGAGGTTATCCTCGCCCACGACGACCCGCAGCGCCACGGCGCAACGGTAGTCCGATCACACGCCTCTCGCCAGGATGCGCGCATCCCTTGGGTGGGGGTGCTGACTGCCGGACGCTGGGGCGCACGCCTCATTGTCGCCCGTGCTGAGACTTGGCAGCTTGCATGATCCGGGCTGGGGCCCGGCGCCACGCATAGGCGACACGTTGAGGAGCAAGGAGGTGAGGAGTCTGACCCGCGAGAACACCACCTCGAAGGTTGGATCCGTGCAGACTCGGGGGCTGACGTCGCGCACGGCAAGAGCGGCACCGGTCCCCCGATCGGCGACGGGCCTGCCTCCGTTGTCGGGAGCAGCTGTTGGCAGCCCCGGCAACGCGGATGCCGGACACGATAGCGTCGACGGCTTTCCTAATGGCGACCGAGGACGATGATGGCCCCGCCACCTCGCAACGACGGTTCCCGCGCGACCGCGCCGCCCGTCCGAGTGATGGTCGTCGATGACGCTCCGAGCTTTCGTCGCGTCGCTCGAGCGGTCATCGATGCGACGGCTGGGTTCGAGTCGGTCCGGGACGCTGCCTCCGGGCCTGAGGCGCTCGCCTACGTCGACGTTCTACAGCCGCACCTCGTGCTGCTAGACGTCCACATGCCCGAAATGGGCGGCGTCGAAGTGGCCCGCCGACTCCACGAGTCTCATCCCGAGATGGTGGTCGTACTGATTTCGCTCCAGGAGGTCCCGAACGACCCGATCGCTCTGGGGACCTGCGGCGCCGCAGCGTTCGTATGCAAGCAGGGATTTGGTACCCGGACGTTGCGCCGCCTATGGGCAGCCCACGGTTTGCCGCAGGCCACCGACGGTTGACGATACCTCCGCTGCGTAGCCGACGGCGAGCGAAGACGTTCTCCGCACGGAAAGACGTGACAACACGGGTGTCAAGGCGACCGTCACGGTAGGGGCAGCCAGCGGCATCCGGTCGCGGCTCAGCGACGACGGCGCCGGAACGGTGCCGGACACCGACCCCCCAGGTCATGAGGATCACGAGCATGCAGCACCGAATTGAGTCGATCGGGGGTCGAACTGAGATCGTCTCCCCATCCGCAGGCGGGACCTTGCGTGGGCGCGATAGTCCCGGACGGCACGTTCGGGCGATCCGCGGTGCCGCCGAGCGACGCCACCCCGTTGCTCATCCGGGGACATGCGCCGGTGTCCGGCGATCGGATGACCTGCGACGCGAGTTCGTGTTTGCACCACTCCCCCGGGTGTTAACCCTCCGCCCGGATCGGAGGTCCGCATCATTGTCGCGCGCACCGGATCTTGCGACTTTGTCCCATTCCCGCGGCGTGATTGGCGCCGCCTCACATAATCAATGGAGGTCGGAATGGCCGTTCAATCCACGTCTCCCACGTCGGGCTCCGCCAGTTACGCGGGCTACGACTACGACGAGGAGCGTGGCAGCGGTTGGGTTGCGTCCGCCGGCGTCCTGCTGCTGATCCTCGGGACGCTTCCGAGATCGCATCGATGTCGAGACCGACGCCGGCAAATCACTCAGATAGACCACGTGATGCAACGTCAGCAATACGAACCGAACGACGTGCGCTCTCAACGCCTGGGTTTGGCGATCCGGAAGCTTGCGGCGGATCTCGTCGAGGAGCGGCGGCAGCGCTCTCTGCTCGAGCGTGAGCTGAGGAACGTACGTGCCCGGCTCGCGGTTTACGAGCCAACCGACTCAAAGGAGAACCACGAATGCCAGCCCCTCACTTAGCTTCGAGCTCGGAGCTTCCCGCGTCCGGCCCGACGACGGTCACCCATCGGAACTCGCCGCCCCGCTCGGTTACGCACTCGACGGTGTCGGAGCGGGTCGCGCGGGGCAAGGCCGCACGAGCGGAGGTTCCGCGTTCCTCGCACGCCCAGTTTGACCCCGGACCGCGGCGTGTTGACCCCGTCGAACTGCTCGAGCGTCAAGCGCAGACGCGGGTGCCTGAGCTGGTGCCGATTCGCTACGGGCGCATGCTCGTCTCGCCGTTCGCGTTCTACCGCGGCGCCGCGATGATCATGGCGAGCGACCTGGTGCGCACTCCCCGCTCGGGCCTGACTGTCCAGTGCTGCGGCGACGCGCACCTGTCGAACTTCGGCGTGTTCGCCTCGCCCGAGCGCCGCCTCGTGTTCGACATCAACGACTTCGACGAGACGCTCCCCGGACCGTGGGAGTGGGACGTCAAGCGGCTCGCCGCCAGCATGCTAATCGCCGCCCGCGACAACGGCTACGCGGTCAAGGACCAAGATCGGATCGTGCTCGACACGGTCGCGGCCTATCGGACGGCGATGCGCGAGTTCGCCGGCATGGGCAACCTCGAGTTGTGGTACGCGCGGTTGGAGATCGAGCCCGTGCTTGAGCAGTACGCGGCGCAGTTCAAGCGGGCGCAGGTGAAGCGGACCGAGCGCAATCTGGCCAAGGCGCAAACGCGCGACAGCATGTCGGCCTTCTCCAAGCTGGCGCAGCGGATCGACGGGCGCGCCGAGATTGTCGATGAATCGCCGCTGATCGTACCGCTGCGCGTGCTCGTCCCCGGTCCGGACGGCGAAGCGACGTTCGAGGAGCTCCACCAGTTGCTACGCACCTTCCGCCGCACGCTCCAGCACGACCGGCGCGTGCTACTGGAGCAGTTCCAGCTCACAGACTTCGCCCGCAAAGTCGTCGGCGTGGGCAGCGTGGGGACGCGCGCATGGATCGCGCTGATGCTCGGCCGCGACGGCAACGACCCGCTGTTTCTCCAACTCAAGGAAGCCGAGGCCTCGGTGCTCGAAGAGCATCTGGGCAAGAGCGAGTTCAAAAACCACGGTGAGCGAGTGGTAACGGGCCAACGGCTGATGCAGGCCACGAGCGATATCTTCCTCGGCTGGATCCACGTCAAGGCCGGCTTGGACGGCGTCGCTCGCGACTTCTACGGGCGCCAGCTCAAGGACTGGAAGGGCTCGGCCGAGATCGAACAGATGTCGCCCCAGGCGATGGTCGTGTACGGCAAGCTGTGCGGCTGGACGCTCGCCCGCGCGCACGCCCGCAGCGGCGACCGGATCGCGATCGCCGCCTACCTGGGCGGCAGCAACCAGTTCGATCGCGCGATCGTCGAGTTCTCCAGGGCGTACGCGGATCAGAACGAGCGCGACTGCAGCGCCCTGGCCGGGGCGGTCACGTCCGGACGGATCGTCGCGCAGACGGGCGTGTGACGAGCAAATGACCGCTTGGAGAACCGCTTCGGTGACGGCCCGCGACTGGGTCGTCTTTACACCCTCGACGGAAAGGAGCGACCATGTGTCGCTGGCTCGCATACTCGGGTTCGCCCATCCTCCTAAGCAGAGCGCTGTACACCCCTGCGCACTCACTGATCGATCAGAGCCTGCATTCGACACTCGGCGCCGAGCCCACGAACGGCGATGGATTCGGCATCGGCTGGTACGACGCGATGCCCGAGCCAGGCCTGTTCCACAGCATCGAGCCGGCCTGGAATGACCAGAACCTCCGCGAGCTCGCCGCTCACATCACCTCCGGGGTATTCTTCGCCCACATTCGCGCGGCCATCGGCTCAGCCGTCCAGCAGACCAACTGCCACCCGTTCCGGCATGGCCGCTGGCTGTTCATGCACAACGGCTACGTCGCCGAGCTCGCGACGGTCAAGCGCGACCTGGTGCTCGCGGTCGACGAGTCTCTCTATCCGGAGATTAAGGGCCAAGCCGACACCGAGATCCTGTTTTACCTGGCGCTGACGTTCGGCCTCGAGGACGACCCTCCGGAGGCCGTCGCACGTACCATCGGCCTGGTCGAGGCCGTGGGGCATCAGAAAGGGGTCAAATATCCGTTTCAGGGCACAATCGCGACGACCGACGGCGAGCGGATGTGGGCGTTCCGCTACTCGAGCGAGGGCAAGTCTCGGTCGCTCTTCTTCACCAAAGACGTCCACACGCTTCGGAACCTATATCCGGAGCGAGAGATTCTGTACGAGGTCTCGGCCGACGCCCGCCTAGTTGTCTCCGAGCCGATGGGCGACCTTCCCGGCGCCTGGAACGAGGTGCCCGAGTCGAGCTACGGAGTCATCGGCCGTGGAGACGACCAGCTCCGGCCGTTCAAAGTCAAGCCCCCGACGAAGGTGGCGGTAACCGTTTGAGACCGGTGCGCCGCCACGCCGTGCGCAGCTCTCCCCATCCATCAACCGCTGAGCAATCGGAAAGAAGGTCTAGATGGCTGACAAGCAGATGATCGAAGAGCTCGAAGCCGAGGAATCGATGTTCGTGCAGACGGCACAGGGCATCACCAGCGACGGCACGACCCTCACCCTCAACGGGGTCACGCCGTCGACGCTCTACTTCTCCGACCGGCCCCAGCGGGTCGTCGGGCACATGGCCACCTCGGACTTCGTCGAGCTCTGGGGCGAAGGAGCCAACAGCTTCAAGGAAGATCCACCCAACGCCGTGCTCGCGTTCCTGCAGCCCGGCGATGACGTGCCGGAGGACGCGGTCGTGGTGATCCGGGAACCGCGCCTCGAGGACGGCCAGCTGTCTTACTCCATCGAGGCCCTGGAGGGAGAAGTGCCTAGACAGGCGGGGCCCATCACCCTGTTCATCGACCCATTCGGACGGCCGCTCTCGCCCGTGTCCGTGTGTGGAGTGCGCCGGCGGGAGCGGCGTCGAGACCGCCGACGCTTCTGAGAGGTCCCGGGCCGAGCAGGGTCTGATCGTGGGCGCCGTGGTCGCGCATCCCGGGCCGGCGTTTCACCTGCTCGCCGACCCGGCCGGGCGCGATCTGCAACCTCCACGCGACAGGCGCAATTGGAGGCACGGCCAGGTGAACGCGGGACCTCGCCCCAGGCCGGCGCCCACGGCGCCACAACCCGTGCGCTGCTGCTTGGCCGCGCGACCAGGAGGGTCGCTCGCCTGCACCGTCGCGGGCGGTAAGAGCGCGGCAGCACAGTGTGGTGTCCACCGCCGGCACGCCGGGCGGCTCGCACGCTTGCCGTGCCTCGTCGCCGCTGTGATTCTTGACCACGGCGACCTGTCCACACGAGGGCACAGAAAGGAGACAGTCGTGCAGGTGACCATCGCGCACAGCGCCCGAGCACGTCGTCCACACGGCGGTCCAGACAGTGACCAGGCAGCTGCATGACACTTGTCCGGGCGCGCGCTTGGCCGAGGTCGCGAAGGACGATCGTCCGCTGCCGCGGCGTCCCGATCAACGGCAACCCACATGGGTGGACTTCAGCGAGGCCGCCCGCGACCGCTGGACAGGAGTCAGAGCGGCGTGATCCTCCCCAACTTTGCCGCGATCTGGGTGCTGCAATGTTTGCGTTCGCGTCGGCGGCCGTGATCGCCTCCGCGGCGCCGCAGCGGAAACTGACCACGACCCACCGGGCGGCTACCTGCGTATCCGGATCAACCGGTGTGCGCCTGTGAAGCCCACTGGGCGCAGTTCCGCATGATCGAGCGTAAGAGGCTCATGCGGCAGGCACAACGCGGAGACGGCCGCCCGAGCGAGGACACTAGCGCGCACCCCGGGTGCGCGGGTGCGCGCACCCTTTGTACGACGGGGCTCGTCGAGCGACACTCCGCTGATGGCTACTAAGGGAAATTCAAACCAGTCCCCCGAGCATCGACGGCTGGAGGACGCCCGGACCGGCAAGACAGCTTGGAAGGCGTGGGGCCCTTACCTGAGCGAGCGGCAGTGGGGGACGGTGCGTGAGGATTACAGCGAGAGCGGCGACGCGTGGGATTACTTTCCCCATGAGCAGGCGCGGTCGCGTGCCTACCGGTGGGGCGAGGACGGGATCGCGGGGATCTGCGATGAGCGCCAGCGCATGTGCCTTGCGCTGGCCTTATGGAACGGTGCTGATCCGATTCTCAAGGAGCGGATGTTCGGGCTCACGAACAGCGAGGGCAATCACGGCGAGGATGTGAAGGAGTACTGGTTCTACTTGGACAGTACCCCGACGCATTCGTACCTGAAGTGCCAGTACAAGTATCCGCAGCGGGCGTTCCCGTACCTGGATCTGGTGACCACAAATCGCGGGCGCGGCAAGCAGGAGCTGGAGTACGAGCTGCTGGACACCGGGATCTTCGATGAGGATCGCTACTTCGACGTGATCGTCGAGTACGCCAAGGCCGCTCCCGACGACATCCTGATGCAGGTCACGGCGCACAATCGCGGCCCGGATACGGCGACCCTGCATCTGTTGCCGACGTTGTGGTTTCGCAACACGTGGTCGTGGGGGGATGAGGTGCAGAAGCCGAGCCTGACGGGTGTTGACGGGGCCTCGGGCGTTAGTACCGTGCGCGCCACTCATCCCGAGCTGGGTGAGTGGCTGCTGCGCGCCGACGCATCAGCGGCGCTGCTGTTTTGCGAGAACGAGACGAACAACGAGCGTCTGTTCGGAGCGCCGAACGCGTCGGCGTATGTCAAGGACGGGGTGAACGAGTTCGTAGTCAACGGGGTCAGCGGAGCGGTGAACCCGGATCGCACGGGGACGAAGGTCGCGGCGCACCACGTGCTCGAGATCGCCTCCGGTGAGAGCGCCTCGATCCGCGTGCGCTTGACCGGCGCTGACGCGGCCCAGGATCGGGCGCCGCTGGGCGCGGGCTTTCAGCGGACGCTCAAGGCGCGGCAGGCGGAGGCCGACCAGTTCTACGCGACCGTGATCCCGGCGACGCTGCGTCCGGACGGAGCGATGGTGATGCGCCAGGCGCTGGCCGGGATGCTGTGGGGCAAGCAGTACTACGAGTACGACGTGCACCGGTGGCTGCGCGAGCACGGCGTCAACCCGTGGGCTCCGGATGCGCCCGCGAGCTCGGTGCGCAACGTGCCGTGGTATCACATGATCGCGGGCGATGTGATCTCGATGCCCGACAAGTGGGAGTACCCGTGGTTCGCGGCGTGGGATCTAGCGTTTCACTGCGCGCCGCTGTCACTGGTCGACGTCGACTTCGCCAAGGACCAGATCGAGCTGCTGCTGCGCACGCGGTACATGCATCCGAACGGGCAGATTCCGGCGTATGAGTGGAACTTCAGCGATGTCAACCCGCCCGTGACCGCGTGGGCGGCGCTGTACGTGTACGAGCGCGAGGCGGAGATCCGGGGGGAGGGCGACCGCGCCTTCTTAGCGCGGGTGTTCAACCGGCTGCTGGCGAACTTCGCGTGGTGGGTGAACCGCAAGGATCCCGATGGCCGCAACCTGTTCCAGGGCGGGTTCCTCGGCTTGGACAACATCGGCATCTTCGATCGTTCCCAGCCGCTGCCCGGCGGCGGTCAGCTCGAGCAGGCGGACGGGACCGCATGGATGGCGCTGTACTGCCAGTGGATGATGCAGATCGCGGCAGAGCTGGGCAGGCACGATCCGGTATATCTCGACATGGCGCTGAAGTTCCTCGCCCACTTCGTGTGGATCGCCGTGGCGATGAACCCGCCGGAGAGTGACACGGCGCTATGGGACGAGCAGGATGGCTTCTACTACGACGTGATGCGGATGCCAGACGGGCAGAAGATCGAGCTCAAGGTCCGCTCGCTCGTCGGCCTGCTGCCGCTGTGCGCGGCGACCGTGTTCGACGGCGACTTGCTCGCGCGCCACCCTGAGGTGCTCGAGCGGCTCGAGGAGTTCGTCGCGCGGTTCTACGATTCGCTGCCGCAGCTGGTGAATCGGCCCGGCCCCAGCCCTGAGGGTCGGCGGATCACATCGCTCCTCGACGAGCAGCGGATGCGACGGATCCTCTCGATCATGCTAGATGAGGAGGAGTTCCTCGGTCCGCACGGCATCCGTGCGATCTCACGCCGCCACCTCGAGCAGCCGGTCAGCTTCGACTGGGGCGGGCAGGAGTACAACGTCCACTACCTCCCGGCCGACTCGGACACCTGGATGTTCGGGGGCAACTCGAACTGGCGCGGCCCCGTGTGGTTCCCGATGAACGTGGTGATCCTGCGGGGGCTAGCGCAGCTGCACCGGTACTACGGCGACCGGCTCCGGGTCGAGTGCCCGACCGGGTCGGGGAACGAGATGAACCTGCAAGAGGTCGCGACCGAAATCGGCACGCGTCTGGCGACCACGTTCACCGAGGACGAGAACGGACGTCGCCCCGTGTTCGGCGGAATCGAGAAGTTCCAGACCGATCCGCACTGGCACGACCTGATCCTGTTCCACGAGTACTTCCACGGCGACAACGGCGCCGGCGTCGGCGCCAGCCACCAGACCGGCTGGACCGGGACCGTGGCGGTGCTGTTCCTGCTCGGCGGCGAACTGCACGCCGAGGCGGGTGCGACCGCGGGACTCGCGGCCTGAAGCGAAGATCGGCCCACCACTAACCGACACTTGTATGCCGTATCCGGAGCACGCAGAGGAGGAAACAGATGACCGTCCACGCCCCGAGCCCGCCACTCGAGCTTCCCGCCACGGCGCTGTTGGGCGCGCATCACGACGGGAGCGGTGCAAGCTTTGCCCTATACAGCAGCGTGGCGGAGGCGGTCGAGCTGTGTCTGTTCGACGACTCCGGCGGCGAGACGCGCTGGAGCCTCCAACAAGGCGATGGCTATGTATGGGCGGGGTATCTGCCGGACGCGCGGCCGGGCCAGCGCTACGGCTATCGCGTGTATGGCCCGTGGGACCCGGAGGCGGGCGCGCGTTGCAACCCGGCGAAGCTGCTGCTCGACCCGTATGCCCGGGCGATTGCCGGCGACGTCCACTGGCACCCTGCGGTCTACGGGCACTCGGCAGACGACCCGAATCGACCTGACGACCAGGACTCGGCGCCGCACGTCCCCCGCTCGCTGGTGACAGCCGCCGACGATTTTGACTGGGGCGACGATCGCCGTCCCGGGCGGGCAATGGCCGACTCGATCTTCTACGAGGTGCACGTCAGGGGCTTCACCAAACTGCATCCCGACGTGCCGGAAGAGCTGCGGGGCACCTATGCGGGTCTGGCCCATCCGGCCGCAATCGACCACCTAAGGCGGCTCGGTGTGACCGCGGTCGAGCTGCTCCCGGTGCACACGTTCGTGAACGACGCGTTCTTGGTCGAACGGGGTCTCCGCAATTACTGGGGGTATCAGTCGATCGGCTACTTCGCCCCGCACAATGCGTATTCCTCGGTCGGCGACGGGGGTGGCCAGATCGACGAGTTTCGCCGGATGGTCCGCGACCTGCACGCGGCCGGCCTCGAGGTGATCCTCGACGTCGTCTTCAACCACACCGCCGAGGGGAGCGAAGCGGGGCCGACGCTGTGCTTCCGCGGGATCGACAACGCGGCCTACTACCGGCTCCAGGACGACCGCTCGCGTTACGTCGACGACACCGGCTGCGGCAACACGTTCGACCTCCATCAACAGCCAGCGCTGCGGCTGGTGATGGACGCGCTGCGCTACTGGGTCCAGGAGATGCACGTGGACGGGTTCCGCTTCGACCTCGCGGCCAGCCTCGGGCGGGCGACGAGCGATTTCGACGCATCCGGGGCGTTCCTCGAGGCGGTCGGTCAGGATCCCATGCTGGCGGGGGTGAAGCTGATCGCCGAGCCGTGGGACATCGGCTGGGGCGGCTACGACGTCGGACAGTTCCCCGCCGGGTGGAGCGAATGGAACGGTAAATACCGAGACACGGTGCGCGACTTCTGGCGCTCGACGCAAGGCACGCTGCCCGACTTCGCGACCCGGGTCAGCGGCTCCCGGGACCTGTACGGCCACGGCGGCCGGCGACCGAACGCGTCGGTGAACATCATCACCGTCCACGACGGGTTCACGCTCGCCGACCTGGTCAGCTACAACGGCAAGCACAACGATGCCAACGGCGAGCAGAACCGCGACGGCGCCGACGACAACCGCAGCTGGAACTGCGGTGTCGAGGGTCCCACCGACGACCCGGCCGTGCTCGAGCTGCGCGCGCGCCAACGACGCAACTTCATCGCCACGCTGATGCTCTCCGAGGGCGTCCCGCTGCTGCTCGGCGGCGACGAGTTCGCGCGCAGCCAAAACGGCAACAACAATTGCTACTGCCAGGACAACGAGCTGACGTGGTTTGACTGGAGCCAGGTCGCCAAGGAGAGCGATCAGGTCGACTTCACCGCCCGCCTCTGCCACCTGCGCGAACAGCACCCGGTCTTCCGCCGCCGCCAGTTCTTCCACGGCACGCCCGCACCCGGCAGCAGCCGCGACGACCTCGACTGGTACCGGCCGGACGGGATCGAAATGAGCCCAGGAGACTGGAGCGACTCAAACGCACGTGCCGTCATGGTCGCGCTCAGCGGTGACACCGGCGACCCCACGCGCCGCGACGATCCGTTCCTAGTCCTGATCAACTCCTGGTGGGAGCCACTTGACTTCAAGGTGCCCGATTCGCTGCGGAACCTGAGCTGGCAGGTTGAGATCGACACCGCCGACCCGGCGGTGTCCGGGCGCGCCGTCGACCCCGCGGCCGGCGTGACCCTGACCGGACGCTCCCTGATGCTGCTGCACAGCACGCAGCCAGCGGTTGCTTGAACGGATCCGGAGCGCGAGGAGATGTTCGAGGCTCTGCGCCAGCTGCTGCGCCAGCTACGAGCGACCGGCGGATCCTGCTCGAGCAGTTGGGGCTTGTCGACGTCCCGCGCAAGGTGGTCGGTATCGGTAGCGTCGGAACCCGCGCCTGGGTCGCCCTGCTGCTCCGCCGTGATGGCCAGGACCCGCTGCTCCTGCAGATGAAGCACGCAGAGGCGTCGGTGTTCTCCAACCACGGCGAGCGGGTCGTTACCGGCCAGCGACTCACGCAGGCCGCCAGCGTCATGTTCCTCGGCTGGCTCCACGTCGAGTCCGGGCTGGATCAGAGAGACTGCACGACTTCTACGTCCGACAGCTCAAGGATTGGAGGGGCTCGGCGGAGCTCGAGCAGATGGTCCCGCAGGCCATGGCCATCTGTGGCACGTTGTGCGCCTGGACGCTCGCTCGCTCGCACCTCCAGCGCGAGCTGGGAACACGCCTATAGCGGCGAGGTCTACCACGTCCGTCATCGAGAGAAAGGAACTACACATGAGAGGGGTTGGCCGGGCTATCTTCGCCGCGATCCTGTTGCTGATCGCAGGCGTGCTGAACATCATCTACGGCATCGCCGCCGTAGGGAACGCCCATTTCTTCAACGGGACCGTGTACGCGTTCTCGACCCTTCATACGTGGGGGTGGATCACGATCATCATCGGCATCATCCAGCTCGCCGCTGGGCTCTCGCTCATCCGTGGCGGAGGCTTCGGCCGGGTGATCGGGATCATCGCCGCCAGCCTCGGCGCGCTCGAATCGCTCCTATCGGTCGGCAACGGGCACCCGTTCTGGGCGCTCGGCATCTTCGCGATCTGCCTGTGGGTGCTGCACGGCCTGGTCATCTACGGCACAGAAGAAACAGCCGGCGCGTAGCTCGCGATCAACGGCCCATAGCCGACGGCCGACGCGATCACATCGCAAAGAGGTGAATCGGCTACTCAAAGACACACCCCGCTGCTGCCGCTTTGTCGGCCCGGGATGAGTGTCGTAGGACGACACGAAGGCCTCCGCACTCAACGCACGCGCGGGACGTAAGGGGTGGCATTGTCGCTGATGGAAGGAGTTGACAGATGGTGAACGATCAGCTAAGCCAGGCCGAATCGGGGATCCTTGGGTGGATCGATCGGGACATCACGGGACCGATGCAAAACTTCCAGGATCCCAGCCAGGAGTGGCGGCGGCTGTTCTCAGAGCTGTATGGGACGTTTCTGCTGGTGATCGTCGCCGCCGGCGGCGGGATGATGAGCCAGGCGTTCCCGAACACGATCAGCCGCACCGCCGCCGTGGTCGCCCCGGGTCTTATGGTGCTCGGGATCATCATGTTCATGGGCAAGGTGTCGGGCGCGCATCTCAACCCGGCGGTCAGCATCGCGTTCGCCTTGCGCCGCAACTTCCCGTGGCGCCGCGTGCCGGGCTACATCATCGTCCAGTTGATCGGCGCCACGCTCGCGGCGCTGTTGTTGCACGGGGTGATCGACGTCTCGGCCAAGTACGGATCGAACTACGTCGCGAGCGGCTACTCGGCCGGGCAGGGCTACCTGATGGAGGCACTGCTCACGCTGGGCCTGGTCAGCGTCATCCTCGGAACCGCCTCCGGGGCCCAGAACATCGGCATCTTCGGCGCGCTCGGCGTTGGCGCCTATATCGCGCTCGCCGGCCTCTGGGGCAGCCCGATCTCGGGCGCCTCGATGAACCCCGCCCGCACGTTCGGGCCCGACCTCGTCAGCGGCAAATTCACCGACTACTGGGTGTACATCGCCGGCCCTTTGACGGGCGCCATCGTGGCGGTCGGTCTCGCCTTCGTCCTCCGCGGCGCCGGCGGGGGTAGGGCCGGGTCCGCTGCCGCGCAGGGCGAGCTGTTCACCGAGGTGCAGCGGTCCGACCAAGGGTAAGCGAACGTGACCGTGGCAACTCCCAACATCACGGTGTACGAGTATGCCTCGCTCCTGCCCGGCTATCTCGAGTGCATAGCCGACGTACGACAGCGAGATCCGGCGCTCGACCGCGGGCGGACAACGTCGGAGCCGGTCCTCCAAAGACCCTGCTGGGTCGATCGACGGGGTGCGCGCGGACCTTCCGATCACGGTAGCGCTCAGCGACCAGCACCCCTGGTGCGGCGAGGCCCCGGTGGAGGCGGTCGCCGACGCGGCGGCACTGTCTACCGCACTGCGGCAGGTGAACGGACCGCCGCCTCAGGTGTATATCACCTGAATGGGATGAACCGTGCGCACCAGCGCGGTCGTACGCTTGGCTCCCTTTCTCCGAACTGGGCTGAAGTGACAGTGTGTCCGCGAGCGATACGTAGACGGACGGGGTGTTCCGCCACCCTGCGCTCGCAACGGTCCCCGTACGGATCAGCGGTAACGACAACAGCCGGGAATCAGCAACCCTCGCGACCGCGTCCTGTCGCACGCGTGGATGCCGACCCGGACGGCATAGGATGGAGGACAGACATGGCCGATATCGACGTTGACCAGCTCGGGCCGGTCGACTACCTCGTGGTGGGGTTTCCCGCCGACAAGGCCGACTTTTCGGGTGCGATGGCCGACGAGCTGAAGAAGCTGACGGATAGCGGCACGATACGGGTGCTCGATCTCGTGATGGTCACGAAGGCCGAGGACGGCACGGTTGCAGCAGCCGAGCTGCGCGACCAGGATGAGAGCGACGTCGGCGAGCTGCGATCGCTCGAGGCGGACCTCGCGCTTCTGCTAGCCACGGAGGACGTGGAGCGGGTGGGTGACGACTTGGAACCCGGAAGCGCGGCTGCGGTGCTCGTGTGGGAGAACACCTGGGCGGGCCCGTTGGCGTCCGCGATTCGCCATTCCGGCGGGGAGTTGATCAGCACGGGCCGTATTCCGACCCAGGCGCTCATTGCCGCGGTCGAGGAGGACCGCGAGGCAGCCGAAGCGGGAGCATGACACCGGACCGTTTAGAGAACGAGGTGCTCGCCCCCGGGCTGATCGGCCAGCCGTGGTCACCATCGTGACCGTCGCGATGACCGGCGTGACGGCCAGAGCGGTCGTGCGGACCGGTGTCCGTTCTGCCGTCGCTGCCGGGAGTTGCTCAGGTCTACTCGACGGCTCCGACCGGCGCGCTGCGGCTAGGCCTCCAACCAGCTCGTCGTGCTGGCGGCGCCATCCGAGTCGCGGTTCCCGTCCTGCGGTGTTAGACGAGCTTCCCGGATGATCATCGCGCACGCACGACCGGGTGCCAACAGTAACCTCGCACGATTGCGGATCTCGGTGGAGGACCACATGCTGAGAATGGCGGACCGTGTCCGACACTGACCTGTCACCAAAGACGCGCCTCCACCTCGCGCCGGGTATTCGGACGCGCTTGGATGCCGTCGGCCACGTCCTCGTTGACGCGCCGGACGGCACGATTATCGACGCGGGGCCGCAGGGGTTCGCGATCTTGTCGATGTTCGCGCGGCCGCTCGGCCTTGGAGCGGCGATCGAACGACTCGAGAACTCCGGCAACGGCTCGACTGATTTGCTGCCCACCCTGAGTGTCATCAACATGCTCATCGAGGAGGGCGCGCTCGTGCCGCTGGGCGCCGATTGCGTCCCGACGAGAGGCTGGGCTGATCCGGTTGAGCACGCGCGCATGCTCCACGATGACCGCCGGACGAGTGACTACATCGGTGCGCTGCGTGGGGCGGTGCGACCAGAGGATATCGTGCTCGACATCGGCACCGGCAGCGGGGTGCTCGCGATCGCGGCCGCCCGTGCGGGCGCGCGTCACGTCTATGCGGTCGAGGCGAGCGATATCGCCAACGTCGCCGAGCGTGTGTTCGCCGCCAACGGCGTGCGGGACCGCGTGACCCTGATCCGCGGCTGGTCCCGGGAGATCGAGTTGCCCGAGCGGGCTGACGTGCTGGTGACCGAGGTCATCGGCAACGAACCGTTCGAGGAGGAGATCCTCGAGACGACGCTCGACGCCCGACGCCGCCTGCTCAAACCCAACGCGCGGCTGATCCCCCACACGCTCGAGCTGGTGGCCCGTCCGCTGCTCATCCCGGAGGCTGAGGCGAGGCAGCGCGCGATCGGCCGGCACGCCGTCGAGCGCTGGCGGCAGGCGTACGGGATCGAGTTCCAGCCCCTACTCGACGCGGCTTTCCCCGGTCCGGTGAATAACCCGACCGAAGGGGAGGTCCTCGCCCGCTGGCCACCGGTCGGTCCTCCGGTCACGCTCACCCTGGTGGAACTCGGGCGCTACGAACGGCCGGTCGTCGACGCGTCGGCCGACCTCGCGGTGGCACCCGCTCGATACGTCAACGCCGTTGCGGTCACGTTCCGGGCGCATCTGCACGGGAGCATCGGCCACACGCTGGATCCGTGGAGGTGGCCGTCGTCGAGCTGGGCGACATCGGTCTGGGTGCTTCCTGATGCTGTACGCGTTGGATCAGCCGACGCGTTGCGCGTGCGGTACAGCCGCCGTGTACCGGGCCGGCCCGACGGACTGACCTGTGACGTCTCGCCCGTTCCCGGTGATGCCACGGTGCCCTTTGAAGTGAATGCTAATGGTGACTCGGTGCTGGCCAAGTCACCGAAACCGTAATGTCAACATCATCCACGATTTAGGAGGACGCAAATGGGATTCGTACGTCGACGCGCTCGCCGTCGGACAGCACTGCTCGTCGGAGGAGCCGCCTACGCCGCTGGCAGAAGCCGCGGCGGTGAGGAGGACTACGAGGCCGGCGGATACGACGAGCCGCCACCCGAAGCAGCACCGGCGGCCGCGCCTGCGCCCGCCGCGCCAAGCGAGACCTTCGATTACGACGAGCTCGAAAAACTTGGGAAGCTGCACGCGGACGGCACGTTGACCGACGAGGAGTTCGCGGCCGCCAAGGCCAAGATCCTCGGAACCTAGCCAACCCGTCCGGCGCGATGCGATCCCGTGTGCCCGACCGGGCAGGCGGGCTCCCCGAGCTCGTCGTCGAGGACTCACCCGCCGCAGCCGATCTGGCGCTACTGGAGGAGCGGGTGGCGGCCGCCGCAATCGCCGCCACTGGGCTGGATGAGGAGCAGGAGTTCGGAATCTTCGCCCGGGACAACGATGGTCGCGTCCTGGCCGGGATCTCCGGCATCGTCTGGGGCGGGCACTGCGAGCTGCAGGCAATGTGGGTCGAGGAGTCCCTGCGGAACCGCGGCCTGGCGCACGCCCTCGTCGCCGGCGCCGAGGCCGAGGCCCGCCGCAGAGGCTGCGCGCTGGTCGTGTTTCACGCCTACGACCTGCTCGCCCGGGGTCTCTACGACCGACTCGGATACGAAACGGTCGGAGTCATCGAGAACTGCCCGACCGGAAGCGCCGCCCGGTGGTACCGGAAGATCCTGTGAAGCTGCCGGGCAGCTGAATCGCTACGACCGAGCGCACCAGACCGCGTCATCTCGCTCGTCGTGAGCTGCCGTCAGCTGAAGCCCAGCATGTGGATCGTCGGCCCGCCCACCCCAGCAGCAACACCGGGCCGACGCCAGCAACGGCGGCGCGAACAATCCCACCGCCACGTCAACCCACGCCCCCACCCCGCGCCTTTGCTACCGAGATGATCACCGGCCTGGCGCACCGAGACGCTGCCGTCCTGTGCGTGCGTGACCAGGATCACACCCCCGATCTCGACCCGCTTCTCCGTCACCCGCGCGACCAGGGACTCGAAATCCTCCGTCGCTATGTCGATCCTCTAGGTAGCCAAATACAATAACGTCGGTCCGTGTCTCAGCCATCAGATTCTCCTCTCGATACCGCGAACCGCACGGTTGGGTCGCTCCCCTGCTCGAGTGAACCGATGACCCACCAGGACAGATCACCCCCTTTGGGCTTAATTATCCAACGAGCCGCGGGGGACCTGCACACAACTACGCGGGGGCCTGCTGCCCGGGCGTTCACATGCTGGCCTCCTTGTGGATGGCGACGTTGCTGAGGAACCCTTACGCGATGCTCGCCTTACTTCGCCTTGCACCACAGACCGTCCCGATGGTGACGGCGTTCCGCGCGCGCCGCGGGGAGTGACCCCGAGGTGCACTGGGCACGGTGGAGTCAGGGCGCTGGGCGTCCGTACACGATCGGCGTCGAGGAGGAGGTCATGCTCCTCGACAGCTCGGATCATTCGCTCGTGCCATCGAGCGAAAGTGTGCTCGGACGCCTTCCGGACGAGCTCTCCAAGCACACCTCGCTGGAGACGCACGCTTCCGTGATCGAGCTGGCGACGGGCATCCACTCGGATGTCGCCGGGGCCGTGGCGGAGCTCACATCGCTGCGCGGGCAACTGGCCCGCGAGCTGCGCCAGATGGGCCTCGCTGCAGCGTCGGCGGGAACGTATCCGCTGGCGCGCTTGCGCGAGACGCACGTTTCCCAAGGAGCTCGCTACCGCGGCATCGCCGATTCGATGCGCTTCCTCGCTTTGAGGGATCCGACCTTCGCGCTCCATATCCACATTGGAGTTCCCGACCCGGACAACGCGATCCGGCTCTTGAACGGCCTGCGCGACGCGGTGCCACTGCTGCTCGCGCTGTCGGCCAACTCGCCCTTCTGTCAGGGACGCGACAGCGGCTTTGCCTCCGCCCGGACGATGATCTTCCAGGGCTTTCCCCGAACCGGCACGGCGCGTCCCTTTTCCGGCTACACGGAATACATCGACGCAGTTGACGCGCTGATCGCGTCCGGTGCGTTGCCCGACCCGAGCTACCTGTGGTGGGACGTACGCTTGCAGCCGGTTCTCGGGACCGTCGAGGTGCGCGTCATGGACGCGCAAACCACCGTCGGTGATACCGCGGCGCTCCTCGCGCTGGTTCACGCGCTCGCACGGCTCCAGCTGGAAGGCGAGCCACTCGAGGGCGCGATCGCCCCGGAAGTCCTGGCAGAGAATCGTTTCCTCGCGGCGCGGGACGGATTGGATGCCCGGTTGATCGACCCGGTGAAGCGCCGGCTGGTGCCGGCTCGCGTACTGTTGGACGCGCTGCTCGCGCGGTGCCGCGCACATACTGACGCAGTTGGCTCTGTCGAACTCGACCGGATCATGCGGCTCGTCGCAGCCAATGGCGCCGACCGCCAGCGCAGCTGGGCTCGCAACGGCGGCATCGCAGAGGTGGCCTCGATGCTCACACAGCGGTTCGGGGCGCCTAGCGGGCGACTCGTGTCCGACCGCCTAGCTCACTCGACAGAGCGCTCCTTTGCCTCGGCCTGAGCGGGCGCACACCTGTCAGATCAGGGGCGGCTAAAACCACCTGACGCTAACGGCTCACCCACCCTTCACATGCCGGTTGGCTCTCAACCTTGTCCGTGGCTTCCTACCAGAAGATGCGGGGGAGCACGATTGGCTGTTGCTGGCGGTCCGGGCAAAGTGTGCCTGTCCCTACGCGACGCGCTCGCCGTCGCGAGTCACCAAATTCCGGAGGGCAAGATGGCTGTCCATGCCACGTCTCAAAGTACCTCGGCCCAGTACGAGGAGTATGCGGACGACGACCGAGGCTACGGCTGGGTCGTATTCGCGGGTGTGCTCCTGCTGATGCTCGGGACCCTGAACTTCATCGAGGGCCTCGCGGCGATCGGCAACGCACACTTCTTCGTCGCCAACACCCACTACATCGCCGGCAGCCTCAACACCTGGGGCTGGGTAGTGCTGTGCATCGGGGTGATCGAATGGGCCGTCGGTATCGGCGTATTCGTCAAGAACCAGTTCTCGCGGTGGGTCGGGGTCGTCGTCCTCGCAGGCAACGCGATCGCGCAGCTGCTGATGATGCCCGCGTATCCGTTCTGGTCGCTCTCGATCTTCACCTTGGACATCCTCGCGATCTACGGCCTGATCGCGTACGGAAAGCGAATCAGCGAGGCCTGACAAAAGCGGCTTCTCTCGAAGCTCGGCGCGAGGCGACATGTTCTTCCGCGGTGGGAAACGACGCGTCTCCGGGCGTGACGCTTCGCGCTCGAGCGACCCCGAGGCCAACCGAAGCCAGCTGAAGCAGTCAGAGCAGTGGCGCAGCTGGCAGCTCTGCGCGCAGAAGGTGTGGCGGGCGTGGAATGAGTGGCTGGCCACCGACCGGCGCCAACGTGCCAAGTTATATCGTCGCTACATCGCTGCCCTCGCTGAGGAAGAACGAGCCGCCGCCAAGCTCGAGCACCTGATCAAGTGTGACGCGCAGACGCAGGGCACGGCGGCCGGCATGGCTCTGGCCGCGCCAGCCCACCGAAATCCAACGAGCGATCACTGACGTGTCCGAACGCGACGATTTCCCCAGAACCCGGCTGACACACCCCGAGCGCCGACTGTCACGCGATCGCTCCGACGGGCTGGACGCCGCGGTGGTGGAGTTGTGCGCCCAGTGCCTGGTCGGGATCGTCACCACGGCCACTCACGCAGAGCGGGTGAAGAACACCGTCCGGCCGCTGAGTGCATCAATGCGGTGACCGCGACGCCCACCCCGGGCGAATCTCCTCCTGCTGAGTTCTCCTGTGATCTCGTGGCCGGCACGATCGGCGCGAGCGGTTTGCGGGCTTGGTCGTGATCGTGCCGGCGATCTGTCGTGAGTAACGTACCCCCCGGCCGCTCATCTGCTGGCCAAGCCGGCGGAGGCGGTTTCCAACCTCGACTGCTCGTACTGCTTCATTCTGCCCAAGGCGATGCTGTATCCGGGCAGCCGCTTCCCGATGGCCGCCGAGCTGCTCGAGTCATACATCCGGCAGGTGATCGCCGCACACTCAGCCTCGCCGGTGGTCGAGATCGCGTGGCAGGGGCGAGCCGACGCTGATGGGGCTCGACTTCTTCCGCCGCTCGGTCGAGCTTGTCGATCGCCACCTGCGACCGGGGCAGCGGTCCCGTCTACACCATCCAGACGAACGGGACGAAGCTCGATCAGAGCTGGGCCGCGTTCTTCAAGGACTACGGCTTCCTGGTCGGGATCTCTATCGACGGGCCACGCGAGATCCACGACACCTCCCGGCTTACTCGCGGCGGCCGCGGCAGCTTCGATCAGTTCAATGCGCGGACTGGATCATCTGCACGCAGGCGGCGTCGATTTCAACGTCCTGACCACAGTGCATGGTGCCAACGAGCACGCGGCGTCGAGGTCTACCAGTTCTTGCGCGACGATTGCTGGGCCCGCTCTTTGCAGTTCATCCCGGTCATCGGAGGCGTCCCGGAGTCCGACGGCAGCAGCAGCGTGTCATGGTCGCCCTGACGCGACCGGCCCCTCTACACACAGGACGGCACCGGCGTCAGCACCCGCTCGGTCTCGCCGCATGGCTACGACCGTTTCCTGATCAACGTCTTCGCGGAGTGGGTGCGACGCGACATCGGCGAGGTGTAGGTCCAGACGTTTCGACAGCACATTCGCAAACTGGTCGGCCGAACAGCCCGTGATGTGCGTGCACTGCGAGGCGTGCCGAGTCGGTTTCGCACTCGAGCACACCGGCGATGTCTACTCCTGCGATCACTTCATCGAGCCACACTACCTCCTACTCGGGAACATCACCGACCACCGCCCGGCCGACCTCGTCGCGTCCGAGCAGCAGCAGCAATTCGGCCTGGACAAACTCCACGCAGTTCCGCGCTATTGCCTCCAATGCGAGGTTCGTTTCGCATGTCACGGTGGCTACCCCAAGGACCGCTTCACCGCCACCCCGGACGGCGACCCCGGGCCCAACTACCTATGCCCCAGCTTCAAGCAGTTCTTCCACCACGTCGAGGTGCCGACGCGCACGATGAAGCTCTTGCTCGCCCAGGACCAAGCACCCGCCGAGCTGATGAGGCTGTCCGACTCGCGCGACGCCCGCCGCGGACGCAACGAGCCCTGCACCTGCGGAAGCGGGCGCAAGTGGAAGTACCGTCACGACCATTCCTAACGTCACGCGCTCACGTCACAGCCGAGCGTCGGTCAAACCCAGGAGATCGCCTAGCTGCGGTATTGGTGGACGGGGTCCCTCGGGCCAGCGGCTCCCGATTACCGATTCCGCGGGACGTAACCTGGACTGAGCTCGCGATCGCGCTTCGGCTCCCCCGAGGTATCCAACCCCTGCGGCTGCCGCAGATGTGATGATCCCGGGCATGGAATCGTGCCCCGAACCTGCGTGCCGCCTCCGTCGGCAGAGACGATCTCGAGCGTGCCACCAACAGCTTCGACTCGATCACGCATGCCAGCGATTCCGATCCCGTCGCGATCTCCCCGGGAACGGATGCCGATACCATCGTCGCTGACTGTGAATGTGAGTGCATCCCGTCGTCGCGCGAGCCTCACCGTGACGGTGGCGCGCGTTCCGGCGTGCTTGGCAGCGTTCTGGATCGCCTCGCGAGCGCAGAAGTAGATCGCGGCCTCGATCGCGGCCGAGGAGCGCCCGATGCCCTCGTCCACGACATGAATCGGTGCCGGCGATCGGCACGCGAGCGACCGCAAGGCAGAGGCCAGGCCGAGATCCTGCAGCTCGGCTGGATAGATCCCGTGCGCGAGCGCGCGAATCTCCTCCAGCGCGGTGTCCAGGTCGCTTTGCGCCTCGTCGATCTGCTCGACGATCTGAGCGGGGTCGGACAGCTCGCGCGCGAGCTCCAGCCTGATCTGAATCGCCACGAGCTGCGCCTGCGCGCCGTCGTGGAGGTCTCGTTCAAGCCGCCGTCGTTCGCGCTGACCGGCATCGACGATCCGCGAGCGCGACGCGCGCAGCTCTTCGACCAGGCGGGCGTTGTCAAGCAGCAGAAGCGACGTTGCCGCCAGCCCCTCGACCACCGTGGAGTCGGTATCTAGCGCCGGGTCGTGGACCAGCGCCGCTACCGCCTGGTCTTTCCGTGTGACCCACGTGATGCTGCGTGCCGCAGGTTTATCCGAGAGCGTCAGGGGCGCACCGTCGACGTCGACGTACTCACTGTGCTCCGGTGACCAGAGGGCGAGTCTCAGCGACGAGTCGCCCAGCGCGTCCGCGAGCAACTTCTGCACGGTGGCAGGGGTGAGCGGCTTTCCGTTCGCGCGGATGGCGACCTGACCGAGGCTCATGGCCGCAAAGACATCGCCGCGGATCTGCCCGGCGAGAATTACGAACGGAATCGCGAGAAGCAGCAACCCATTCGTAAGCCTCAGCGTCCCGGCGAGCCTTGGGTAGACGGGATCGAGCAATAGCGCTATCACAAATTCCGCGACCGACGCGATGATCACAACCGCCAGCGGCTCGATCGCGCGGCGCCGCAGACGGCTTGAGGATCGAGCCTTCGCGAATACCAGCATCGCGACACCGAGCGACGAGATCACAAACAAGATACGAAAGGCGGTAGCGAGTGCCGCTCCCGCCGCTCCGTGGCCACTGACGAGCTGCAGCGCGTTCGGTGGGCAGCGTTTCCCGCAGTCGACGAACGTGCCGCCAGCCGGCAGCGACGGAGATAACGCCAGGATCAAGCCCCACACCACGACCGTGCTGAGCCCCAGCGCGAACATGAATCTGCGCTCCAGCCGTGTCTCAAGCCGACCGCTTGGATAGCACAGATACATGTAGGCCGAACACACCACGGCCGTGGCCCACACGACCATTCCCACCGTGTGGACGAGCGGTGCGCCCGACCCGACAAGCGAAGTCGCTGCCTGCAGGAATCCCACGCCCGTAACGACCGGGCCGAGCCAACTCTCAGGTTGGCGCCACCACGTGTAGACCCCGACCGCCAAATACGACGCGACGATGGCGCCTCTCCATAGACCGACCGGCCCCGGGTTGACCAGTACCGGGCTGTGCACGCCGGCCCAGACCGTCAGCACCGCCGCGACGGCGCCCGCCGCCCCCAGCACCGGCACCAGAAATGTCCCCGGCCGGCCGCCGAGACGAGCTAGCGGTGCTCGAATGACCAATCCGGTTTCCACCGAAGCTACATGTTCATTTACAACCCCGCGCAATGCATCGGAAAAAGCGCTCATCGGTCTTGTGGCAAACCACGGAGGCACAACTGGCCCCGGACCACGCGCTCAACATGCCCAGCGCAGCGGCTTGAACACGAGCCGCTTCTCGGCTTGCCCGCCCCGGGGGTCGGCAGGAAAGGGTCACGCACCAACCGCGCTCACCCGGGAAGGGATCAACCACCATCGATTCCCAATCGAGACGGCAACGCGCGCCGTTGTTCGTAATGCGCGGACGCGAAATGGACGCAGACGCCCGCCACGATTGTTCACTCCAGAAACCAATAAATGGCTCTGAGCAGGCGAAAGCGGAAGCCCTCTGTCGGACTCGAACCGACGACCCCTTCCTTACCATGGAAGTGCTCTACCAGCTGAGCTAAGAGGGCGCTCGGCGCCAGCGTAGCGCTTTGAGGCGGGGTGAAGCTAGCCGCTGTAGGCGGCTTGCAAGAGAGAGAGCATGGTGCCCGCGGTCTGGGAGCCGATCGGAGAGCCGCTCGAGTCGGCGAACCCGATTTCGAGGTGCGGACCGGTTGAGATGCCGACGATTCCGGGTCCGATCGAGCTCATGACCTGACCGGCGCCGACGTGGGTTCCGACCGGCAGCTGGTTGAGCGGGCCGGCGTGGCCGTAGTAGACGTAGCTGTAGCTGTCGAGGGGGCTGTCGCAGTGGAGCACGGGCGCCCAAGGGCCGAAGCCGCCGATGCCATGCAGGACGATCGTGCCCGAGCAGACGGCGTACTCAGGGGTGTCGCCGGGCGCCGAGATGTCGACGCCCTGGTCAGGCGACCATTCGCTCGGCGGCGCGGCCGCGCTCTTGGGCAGCGGGAAGGTGAAGCCACCCGCGGACACCGGAGCCGAGCCGGGCGCGATCGCGGGTGAAGAGCCGCCGCCCGAGGACCCGGCGGACTGCTGCGCCGCGCGCTCCGCCAGCGCAGCCTGGGCCGCCTCGAGCTGGGAGAGCTGGTGCTCAAGATGGCCGACCTCGGCGCGGGCATTCGCCAGCTGGCTGGCCTTGGCGTCCCGGAACTGCGCGAGCGCATTGCGTTGCTGCTCGAGGCCGGCGCTGGTTCGGTCCAGGCCGTCGCGCTCGGCCTGGACCTGATCGGTGAGTATCTGCTGGCGGACCGCGAGCTTGCCCAGCCGGATCGCCTCGCCGGCGACAGCGCGCCGGGCGGCACGGACCTGGTGGATGACGTCGACGTCCTGCTTGCGGACCCGCGCCATGTAAGAGAGTTGGTCGAGCAGATCCTGGAACCCGGTGGCGCTGAGCACGACGGTCACCACGTCCGGAGTGTTGGACTCATAGGTCGCGACGAGCTGGGCGGCGAGCATGTTCTCAGCGTGGGCCTCGTAGGCCTCGAGCTGCGCGAGCCGCGTTCGTGCGGCGGAAAGTTCGAAACGCAGCTTCACCAGCTGGTTCCACTTGGCAAGGAGCTCGGCCTGGATGACGGTGAGGCGCCGCCCCAGCGACGCGATGCTCGCGTCGAGCTGTCCTATCCGGCCCGAGGCGGAGCTCACCGCCCCCGCCAGCGCCGAGACGTGTCCCTGGCCGGCGCTGATCTGCTGCCGGAGCTGGCCGATACTTGCTGCCCTAGCGCTGGGCGACCCCGACCCGAGGCCGACCAGTCCGGCGACGACTAGGACCAGCGCCAACGTGATGGCGCATGTCGGACGGGTCAGTCGCCTCCTTCGCGTGAACATCGATCCTGTCGCGGCTTCCCGCCAGGGAGCGAGGCCTGGCGAGTGTCTGCGCCCATCGCCTTCGCGCGGCGGGCACGCTAACACGACCGTCAGATTCGCGGTCGGCTCCGACGGCGTCTGCAAGAAAATCTGCAAGAGGAGGAATCAGGGCATTGCGCCCATGGGGCGCTTGGGGCTTGAGGCCCCGCAGGCGCCGGTTCGACTTCCGCCCGGGCGGGGATGGACTCAGCTCGAGGGTGGCGTACGGGTGAGACCAGCTAGGCCGGCAGCGTAGAAGCCGTAGAGCGTCACCGCCACGATCGGGACAAACCAGCCGTAGGCCACGACGAACTTATTAGGGTCATGGGACGGGACGCCGCACTGCGGATCATCCGTGCCGGTGAGGATGATGATCGGGAACGCGAGGCTGATTGCATAGTTCCAGCTGCCGGGGAAGGTGGAGGGGAGCAACGGCACGGGCACGGTCGTAGAGACGGCCGTCTTGCCGGCAGGCGCGCCCGGCCGCGCCGTTGCGGCCGTGGGTGACAGCCCGATGTAGTGCTTCGGGCTGAACGACGCCAGGGCCAGGATGAGCGTGACCACAAAGACCACGACCAAGCAGTAGATCGCTTGAGTCGACCGATAGCCGTAGCCGATGACAATTCGCAGTAACCACTCATAGACGCTGGCCCGGAGGTCGAGCTCGGCGCGCTTCAGTCCGTCATTTCGCTGTGCGATGAGCACCTTGCGCGATGAGGAGTCGTCTCCGAGCGCCTCGTAAGCCGCCGCTAGCCCTCGTACGGCTGCGGAGCCCATTCGGCTTGCTTCAGCAGAGCTTTCCACCGTTTTCGCTTCGCGCTCGCCGAGAGCTCATCCGGAGGGTCACCCGCATGCGTTAGCGTCGGCATCTGGGTGTACTTCAGGCCATCAAGACGCAGAAGCGGGTGCTCGGGCGGGAGCTTCTCGTCAAGGTTCAGCCCGCCTAGATTCAGCGTGAACGTGGTCACCGTCAATTCACGGAGATCGAGACACGGCCGCCCTTCGATCTGCTCCAGGCGGCAGCGGAGCCTCTTGCCGATCGTGGTGTTGATCATCGAGACGGCCACGAACCCCGTCTCCGCGCTGGCGGAGAACGCTTCATCGATCAGCACGTCGCCCTGGATATTCGCCTCGTCCACGAGGAGAGCCGGCGCATGGTGATCAATGGGTGCGAGCGTGTTCTTTAGCGTCGAACCGCAGAGCGACAGCTGTCCCGTAATGCTCGCGCCCGCCAGGCATACCGTTCCCAGCGCGCACGCGCCGGTGGCCTTGAAGTGGCTGTCCTTGTCCTCGCAGAGGAAGGCGTCGTTCTTGACGGTCATGTAGTCGGCCATGAGAGCGGGGCCGTGGTCGCTCGTCAGGGTGGCCCCGCGCACAATCAGGCTGCTGCTGAGCGTGGCACTCGAGAGCCATACCGCCGCAGCGGATCCTGGCTCCTTCTCGTCCGCCGCCGCAGCGGTCTCGATCGTCGCGTCCTTCATCGACAGCCGGCCGGTCAGTGCGGCGCCCCACAGGCTGACCGAGCCATCCGCGTAGAAGCGGTCTTCCAGGAGCGTGGGACCCTTGACGCTGAGCAAGTCGGCGAGGAGAGCCGGGCCCGTCTTGTTGGTCAGCCGGGCTCCGTTGAGCGACAACTGGCCGGCGATACTGGCGCCGATCAGGCAGACCGCGCCGCGCTTGCCCGCTCCAGTGGCGGAGAAGTGCCGGTCGCCGGAGGTGTCGAGGAACGCGTCGCCAGTGACCGTGAGGTGGTCGGCCAACAAAGCGGGTCCCGAACTGCTGCTCAACGCGGCGCCACAGAGCACCAGCGGACCTGCGACGGTGGCACCCGAGAGACAAACCGCCGCGCCGGCCCCATCGACACCCAAGTTCGAAGGTACTTCGCCGAGCGCCGAAGTTGGCCGGCACGTGCGAGTCGGGTAACAGCCAACGATCGTCCTCTCCAGGGAGAGACGCCCGTCGACCTTCGCCCCCTGCAGATCGACGGTCGCCGGCCCCGGTCCAGCGCTCTGTCGCGTCAGCCTAACTACGCACGTGCCGTCAAGAAGCAGGTCGCCCGAGACGTGGGCCCGGTTCAGAGACAGCCGCTCGCGTGGACACATCCCTATCAACCGACATCCTCGGACCGCCATCATGCCGATCTGAGCGCGGTCCGCCACGATCGCGGGCAGCACACAGCTGTCAAGCTCCAGCCACGGCAGGCCTCCATCGCAGAGCGTCAGGGGGTGCTCGAGCAGACACTTGGTCAGACGCACCCCGATCTTCGTGTCACTCGGCAGCCCGTCGAGATTCAGCTCACCGTAGATCCGTGCGCCGCGGATCTGGATCCCCTTCGGATCGACCGTGATCGTTGGCTCGGCCTCCGCGGGGTGCACGGCCGGACGGCGTGTCGACAGCAGCCTCCGTCGCGCACGACCGTTCTGGACCGCCGGCGGGCTCCCGAGCTTGCCGTCGATCAGAATCCGCCGGATCAGTGCCGCGTCGAGCCTCGCGTCGCCGCCCAAGCGAGCCACGTCATCCAGCCCGGCCGGGGGCGGAGTGGAGCAATCCAACACATCGCCCAGGCTGGCCTTCAGCTCAAGTTCAGACTGCGTGCCCCCGGCAGCCATGGCTCAGCATAGGGCGGTCGGCCACGAGGATGCAACCGCGTCGGGAGCTGAGCGAAGCAGCGTTGTGGCGGGGAGCGGATCAGGCGCGCGAGACCTGGACCACGCGCAGGTCAGACGGCGCGCCGTCGACGCGCAGCCGCTTTGCGCGACCGGCCCGTACGGTGTCTCGATCGACCCGTGCAAGCAACGCGTCTGACACCAAGACTTGACCAGCCTTAGCCGCGCCGGTTAGTCGCGCGGCGATGTTCACGTCCACGCCGAGGTAGTCGCCACCCAGCTTGCGCGGCCGTCCCCCCCAGTGGACGCCGGCCCGCATGCGCGGGACGTAGCCGCCCATCCGTATGTCGCGCACCGCGTCCTGGCCGTTGAGGGAAGCCTCGATGGCCTCCTCGGCACCGGCAGCGCCCGGTCGCCTCGGAGACCGACTGCCACACCTGAAGCGCGGTCAGACCGAGCTCCTTGGCCACGCTCTCGCGACCAGGCTGAAGAGCCGAAACGTTCCGCGTTCGTCCGCGACGGTCCGCCACCAGCCTTAGTGGACGCGGCGCAATGGCTGCGCCACCCGCGCTAGTAGACGCGTCCTGAAGTATCGGTCGTAACTTAGTGAGAGGAGTTGGGCGCGTGGTGGCGAAGTTATGTATCGCGATGGCGCGCCCGGCTCGTCACAAGATCATGCTCACTGAGGAGGAGCGCGTGACCTTGGAGCGTCGTGCGCGGGCGGAGAAGTTGCCGTTCCAAGATGTGCAGCGCGCGCGGATCGTGCTGTACGCGGCGGAGGGGTTGGCGGACACGGAGATCGCGGCCAGGTTGGATACCTCGCCTGGTCTGGTGGGGCGGTGGCGAAGACGGTTTGCTGAGCAGCGACTAGATGGGCTCAAGGATCAACCGCGCGCGGGTCGCCCGCGTCGTTTTCCCCCCGGAGCAGGTCGCCGCGGTCAAGGCGGTCGCATGCGAGCTGCCGGTCCGGTACGGGCTGCCGCTGGGTCGGTTCTCACGCACTGAGCTGTATCGGCTGGTGATCGAGTTGGCCGTCACTGAGGCGTCGGCATCGACGGTCTGGCGGTGGTTGCACGAGGACGCGATCAAACCGTGGCAGCAGCAGTGCTGGATCTATCGTCGCGACCCCGCGTTCGCGGAGAAGGCCGGCAGGGCGCTGGATCTCTACGCGCGCGTGTTCGAAGGCAAACGGTTGCGCCCGGACGAGTACGTGATCAGTGCGGATGAGAAGAGCCAGCTGCAAGCGCTCGGCCGCCGCCACGAGACCAGCGCGCCAGGACCTGGACGCCGGAGTCGCTATGAGTTCGAGTACGAGCGCGGGGGCACGCTCGCGTACCTCGCTGCGTGGGATGTCCATCACGCGAACCTGTTTGACCGCGTCGAGAAGACGACCGGGATCGACCCGTTTGGCCGGCTCGTGGAGCAGGTCATGACCACTGAGCCGTACGCCTCAGCAAGAACCGTGTACTGGATCGTCGATAACGGCTCCTCGCACGCCGGGAAAACCTCGATCAAACGAATGCAGAACCGCTGGCCGAGCGCCAGGCTGATCCACCTCCCCGTGCACGCATCCTGGCTGAACCAGATCGAGCTGTACTTCTCGATCGTGCAACGCAAAGCGCTGACCCCGAACGACCTGGCGACCCTCGACGCGCTCGCCGAACGGCTGCTCGGGTTCGCTGAGTACTACCGGCAGATCGCCCGCCCGTTCGACTGGACCTTCAGCCGCCAAGACCTCAACGACCTGATCGCCCGGATCGACCGCCACGAGCCGCAACTCGCGCTCGCCGCCTAATCATCAGAACTTACGGACGCGTCTACTAGTTCCTCCGCAAGGCCGCCGCGCCGTAAGGCGTCAGCCGCCGGACACGGGAAGCACCGGCGTGCGGGCCGGATGCTGCGGGTGCGCGGGATCGAGCGCGGTCAGCACGTCGGCGTCGGCGATGTGGTCATACGCCATCGACAGGTGCTCACCCTGATCGAGCGAGCACTGATTCTGAAGCAGGATGTTGGTGACGTTGGGGCCGTAAAGGAACGCAGAGGTGTAGGGGGTGACCACCTCGTCGTTGTCCGACTCAATCACCGTGTAGTTGACATCCGGCACCGTGTCGCCGCCGGCGTTGAGCTTGGTCAGGAAGCTCGAGCCGGCCTCCTGCTCCTGGCATGCCGGGCAGTCGGCAAGGAGCGCGTTCGAGCCGGGGACGTAGCTGGACAGGGTGAATATCCCATCGAGCGTCGTGCCGTGGTTCGACGGCGCCAGGCCAACCAGCGTGTTCACCTTCGGGGCGCCGCCGAGGAACTTGAGGTAATAGCGGGGCATCATGCCGCCCTGGGAGTGACCGACCAAGTCGACCTTGCTGGCGCCCGTCGCAGCCGGGACGCGGTTGACGAATGTGGCCAGCTGCTGCGCGGAGGCCCCGATCTCGCCCGTGGCGTAGATGCCGAGGGCCCCGCCGCCGTCATAGGAGCCGTAGTTGAGCGCGAATACGCAATAGCCGTTGTCGTGGAGCAGCGGCGAGAGCGCCTGCCAGTTGTCGGACATGTCCTCGAACGTCCCGTGCACGAGGATCACCGGATACGGATGAGCAGCCGAAAGTTTGCACGCCCAGTTGTTGGCGCCGGGCGGGCTCCCGTTGGGGCTGGCCTGCGCGAGTCCGATGACTAGCTCTCGGGGCGAGCTGGACGCACCCGAGCGCTCCTAGACATCAGCCAATGGCGGGACCAGGATTCGAACCTGGGAAGGCAGTGCCATGTGGTTTACAGCCACACCCCTTTGACCGCTCGGGAATCCCGCCGCGGCCCAGGAGTCTAACGTTGGAGTGGCTATTCGGCGATGTGCAGCGCGGGCGGTGGACGCGCCCGGAGTGGCTCGCCGGGTTCGACTTCGTACGCAGAGTATCTCGGGCCCCCGACACGGATCGACCAGCCGCCACCGAGCTCGATGGCTGGTATGTACCAGCGACGGCCGTCTCCAATGTGAACGAACACGCGGTCGCAACGCGTTGGATCGATCCGCTTGACCAGACCATTCCAACTCTGGTTGCCGCCCCGCGTACCGACCGTGACGACGAACCGGTTCTTCGCCCAACAGGTTGACATTCCCATCCGGACGGAAAAGCCCTGGAAATTGTAACAAAACTGTTACAATCCGCAGCCGACGGACGCCACGGGGCCGCCACGCGCCAGAAGCGCGCCGGCCGGCCTACGACGCGTCGCGCAGACGCTGCGCCTCGGGCAGCGCCTCGAGCTTCTTGAGCGTGTGGTTCTCGATCTGCCGAATCCGCTCGCGCGTGACGTTGAACGCCTTGCCGACCTCCTCGAGCGTGTACGGCCGCTCGCCGGTCAGGCCGAAGCGCATCTCGATCACCTCGCGCTCGCGCTCGGGTAGCGCCGCCAACGCGCGACGCAGGTTCTCACGGCGCAAGCGCTCGCTCGCCAACTCGAACGGCGACTCAGCGGTCTGGTCCTCGACGAAGTCGCCGAGCTCCGACTCCTCCTCCTCACCGATCGGCTTCTCGAGCGAGACCGGCTGCTGGGCCATACGCAGAACGTCGCGGACCTCGCGCACGTTGGTCTCGAGCTCGGCGGCGATCTCCTCGGAGGTGGGCTCACGACCGAGCTGCTGGACGAGCTGGCGCTCGACGTGCACGACCTTGTTGAGCTTCTCGACCATGTGCACCGGGATGCGGATCGTGCGGCCCTTGTCGGCGATCGCGCGCGTCACCGCCTGGCGGATCCACCAGGTGGCGTAGGTGGAGAACTTGTAGCCGCGGCGGTAGTCGAACTTCTCGACCGCGCGGATCAGGCCCATCGAGCCCTCCTGGATCAGATCCAGGAACGTCAGTCCGCGCCCGAGATACGACTTCGCGATCGAGACGACCAGACGCAGGTTCGCCTCGATCATCCGCTGCTTGGCCTCCATGTCGCCGCGCTCGATACGCCGCGCCAGGGCCACCTCCTGCTCGGCGGTCAGCAGCTGGACGCGCCCGATCGAGCGCAGGTACAGCCGCAGCGAGTCGAGGCTCGGCTCGACGGTCAGATCGATCTCGACCTTCTTCGAAGTGGTCTGTTCGGCGCGCGCCTCGGCGGACGCCGCCGCGTTCGCCTCGACGCTCGAGTTCTCGGACTTGGCCGGCCGGCCGTCCGCTTCGAGCACCTCGATGCCCTGGTCGTCGAGGTAGGCGTGGAGCTCCTGCACCTGCTCCTTCGTGACCTCGGACTCCTCGAGCCACGTCTGGATCTCGTCGATGGTCAGATAACCGCGCTCTTGACCTTCCGCGATCAGCGGCCGCAGCTCTTCGAGCTCCGCAATCGGAGCGTCATCACTTAGAAGGATCGTCGACTTGTCGCTCACTCGCCCCTGAGCTCCTCCCTGTGCGCACAACGAGAACCCCCTCCGAGGGGCCCCCGGCGGCCCACTATCTCTCGTTCTCCCAATGCGCCGGTCAGGAGTGATACCACAATCACAGTGGTTGTCCAGGCCCGCCGGTACAGGGTTTGGCGAGGGACCGACGCGCCGGCGCTCAGCAGGGCTCCATAACCATGGATCCCCGGCGGCCCCGCCCGTGCCCCATGCCCAACCCGCGGGCCGGGGCAGCGGCCCGTCTACCCTGTAGGGGATGGCTCCGCACCCCGTTTCGAGCGTGTCCGTCACCGACGTCCAGGCCCGCGCCCCATCGGTCCAGCTCAGCCTCTCGCGCGTCGGCGTCACCGGCGTCGAGAAGGTCATCCGGATGCGTCACGACGGCACCGAGCAGCTGTTCTCGGCCCGCTTCGAATGCGTCGTCGAGCTTGGCCGCAATCAAAAGGGCGCACACATGTCGCGCTTCGATGAGGTCATCAACGAGGCGATCGGCGAGGTGGTTCTCGGCGAGTCAACGTTCAAGGTCGAAACCCTGGCCGAGCACATCGCGCAGCTCGTGCGGAACCGGCAGAACGCTCGCCGCGCCGAGGTGAGCATCGAAGCCCGCTTCCCGGAGCACAAGCCCGCCCCCATCTCCGGCATCCAGACCCAGGAGCTGTACACGCTGCACGGCGCGGCGGCGTGCACGGAGCTCGGCACCCGCCGGCTGATCGGCGTGACCGCGCAGGGCATCACCGCGTGCCCATGCGCCCAGGAGCTGGTGGCCGGACAAGCACGCGCACGCCTGGAGGAACAGGGCTTCGACAACGAGGACATCCGGAAGATCCTGGGCGCGATCCCGGTCGCCACCCACAACCAGCGCGGCCTGGGAACGCTGCACATCGGGTGCACTGAGCTGTGCGACGACGAGATCGACGCCGGAACGCTGCTCGAGATCGTCGAGCACGCAATGTCGTCGGAGATCTACGAGCTGATGAAGCGCTCCGACGAGGCGCACGTGGTCGAGAAGGCCCACCGCCGACCCCGCTTCGTCGAGGACTGCGTCCGGGAGATGATCCGCGGCGTCGTCGACGCGTTCCCGAACCTCAACGATGCCGCGTTCGTCGACGCGCGCCAGGTCAACCTCGAGACGATCCACCAGCACGACGTGGTCGCCGAGCGCCATGGCACGCTCGGCGAGATCCGTGAGGAGCTGACGAGCGGGATCGCGCCGACCATCCACACTACCCGCCGCGCCTGGCTCGACGCGGTGCCTTAGAAGTGCGCGCCGTAGTCCTCGAACGCCAAGGCGAGCCGCTCAAGCCGACGGCTCTCCCAGAACCCAAACCGCAACCCGGCCAGCTGCTGCTCAAGATCAGCGCCTGCGCGGTGTGCCGCACCGACCTGCATCTGCGTGATCACGAGATCGAGGCCACCAAGCTCCCGGTCGTGCTCGGGCACCAGATCGTCGGCCGCACCGAGGACGGGCGGAGAGTCGGCGTGCCCTGGCTCGGCTGGACCGACGGGACTTGCAAGTACTGCACGACCAACCGCGAGAACCTGTGCCTCAACGCGCGCTTCACCGGCCGCGACATAGACGGCGGGTACGCCGAGCTCACGGTCGCCGACGAGCGCTACTGCTTCGACCTCCCCGACGAGCTCGACGACGAGCAGGCCGCGCCGCTCCTGTGCGGCGGCCTGATTGGCTACCGGTCCTTGAAGCTCGCCGGCGACGCCCCGCGACTCGGGCTGTACGGGTTCGGATCGGCCGCCCACATGATCTGCCAGGCGGCGGTTCACCAGGGCCGGCACGTCTACGCCTTCACCCGCCCGAACGACACACGCACTCAGGAGTTCGCAAGAAGCCTGGGGGCAGTTTGGGCGGGGGGTAGCGACGAGACGCCGCCCGAGCTGCTCGACGCGGCGATCATCTTCGCCTCTGCCGGCGAGCTCGTGCCCCAGGCTCTCAAGGCGCTGGACCGCGACGGCACGGTGGTGTGCGCCGGCATCTACATGAGCGACATACCCTCGTTCCCATACGACGACCTCTACTACGAGCGCAAGATCCGCTCGGTCGCCAACCTAACCAGGCAGGACGGCCACGAGTGGCTGGCGCTGGCTCGCGACGCCAACATCCGGACGAGCATCACCAAATATCCGCTCGAGGACGCGGAGCAGGCGTTGGCCGACCTGCGCGCCGGTCGCTTCGAGGGCACTGCGGTGCTCGTGATCTGAAACAACTAGTGGGTGTCGCCTCAACGGCTGGACCCACTACGCTCCAGACATGCCCCTGATTCCGATGGTGATTGAGCGGACCGCCCGCGGCGAGCGCGAGTTCGACATCTACAGCCGACTTCTCAACGAGCGAATCGTCTTCATCGGCACCCCGATCGACGACATGATCGCCAACCTGGTCGTCGCCCAGCTGCTGCATCTCGAGTCCCAGGACCCCGACAAGGACATCTCGATCTACATCAACTCGCCCGGCGGCTCGATCTACGCGGGGCTAGCCATCTACGACACGATGCAGTTCATCAAGCCCGACATCCAGACGATCTGCGTCGGGATCGCGATGTCGATGGGCTCACTGCTCCTGACCGGCGGCGCCAAGGGCAAGCGCTTCTCGCTCCCCAACAGCCGGATCCTCATCCACCAGCCGTCCGCGGGCTTCGAGGGCCAGTCGACCGACATCGAGATTCACGCGCGCGAGATTCTCAACACTCGCCGGCGGATCGACGAGATCTACGCCCATCACACCGGGCAGACGATCGAGCAGGTGCACAACGACATGGAGCGCGACCGCTTCTTCAAGGCGAACGAGGCCGTCGAGTACGGCCTGATCGACCGCGTCATCGAGCACCACTAGCTCACAGGAAGACAACTACGTCGCGGGCGCTAGTGGACGGCAGAGACGCCGTACTGGGCGCCGTTGGCGGACTGGCCGAGGATCTCGAGCGCTCCCAAGTTCGCCGAGATGAACGCTAGGCCCGTGATCCAGGCAGGCAGCGATCGACCGGACAGGAAGAAGTCGCGATCGGTCTTGATCGAGAGCCGCGCGACGAACCCGATGCCGAGGACCACCGCGAAGTAGATCGCGATGATGATGTGGTCGATCGTTCCGGGATGCAGTCGCAGCATGAGCCTCTCCTTACGGAGGAACTCCTACCCACCTGACGACCAATCTCACGCGAACGTCGGTTCCCCCACCGGCTCGCGATGCATCGGCGCGCCGCGGAACGGCGCGCCGACGGTCACACCCCGGCGGTCGCCTCGACCTTGCTCGGCGCCTCCACGTGCGTCACCGGCAGACCCAGTCCGCGCGCCTTCGAGACCAAATCGAGCTTCAACCAGCGCGAGATGCCCAACGGCAACGTCGAGATGATGATCTCGTCATAGCCGCCCAGGTTGACGGCGTCGTGGATCGCCATCAGCGGCTCGGCGTCGCCGACACTGCCGGTGACTTCCGCACCCGCAGCCTCCGAGAGCTTGGGCAGGGCAACCTCGAGCACCCGCTGGGCCTCGTCGATGCCGGTGTCCTGGGGATCGACCAGCCTGTGGATTCCGTGTGGCTGCTGCGGCACAACGAGGTGAAAAGCGACCGGGCCGCGCTGCGAGCGCTCGTGGACGGCGTCCAGCAGCCCGGGGGTCGCCGCCGTCTGGTGCGCGACGACGAGGACGTTGGCCGGCTCTGGCATGACTCACCTCCAAGTGAGATGGACCGGTACCTCGAGTATCCCACCGCGTGCCAAACCGCACAAGAATGCTAGAAGAGAAATGACGTGGATTCGGACATCAATGCCCGAATCCCGAGGATTACGCCGCTTCGCCTCCTTCCGGCGGCGAGTCGGCCATCGCCAGCAGCGTCGCCACCGTGTTCCAGTTGCGCGCCGTGCCGCGTGCGCCGAGGCCGCCGCGCGAGGCCAGTTTGGCCCACAACTTCGAACGCCCGATCCCCTCGGGGTGCCAGGTGTAGAGCTCGCGCCCGACCGACACCAGGCGCTCGGGCTCGAAGGACAAGAGATCGAGACGCCCCAGCACCTCGCGATCAACCGATTCCTGGAGGAACGTGACCTGGTAGCGCTTGGGATCGAC
>Ga0187769_10000102_pt1 | contig 43913 bp, 49 predicted proteins | sample 0116_SJ02_MP02_1_FD_133140 | JGI IMG/M metagenome (GOLD analysis project Ga0187769, IMG submission 133140) | Tropical peat soil microbial communities from peatlands in Department of Meta, Colombia - 0116_SJ02_MP02_10_MG | ecosystem: Environmental > Terrestrial > Soil > Wetlands > Peat | place...
AGAACCCCCCAGCGCTACCGTTAACCTTGACAGACTCATGTCAAGGTTTGCTAGCATCGCGCCGATGCGCGACTTCCTGGCCGCCACGCGCGAGCGCGTAATCGTCTACGACGGCGGCATGGGCGCCACGCTCGAGCAGTTCGACCTGAGCCTCGAGAACGATTACCGGCTGCCCGGCCGCTGCCACGAGGTGCTGGTGCTGAACCGCCCCGACGTGATCGAGGGTGTGCACACCGCGATGCTCGACGCCGGCGCCGAGGTGCTCGAGACCGACACCTTCCAGGCCTCACGGCTGAAGCTGTCCGAGTGGGGCCTTCAGGACCACACCTTCGAGATCAACCAGAAGGCGGCGGAGATCGCGCGCACGGCGGCCGGCGAGCACCGCTTCGTGGCCGGCTCCATCGGCCCCACCGGCTTCCTGCCGGCGAGCGACGACCCCACCCTGGGCCAGATCACCTTCGCCGAGCTGGCAACCGTCTTCGAGGAGCAGGCGCATGCGCTGATCAAGGGCGGCGCGGACCTGATCATCATCGAGACCGCGCAGGACATCCTCGAGGTGAAGGCGGCCGTCCTCGGGGCAAGAGAAGCCTTCAAGCAGGCGGGCCGGAGCGTTCCGATCCAATGCAGCGTGTCGCTGCTCCCCCAGGGCGGCAAGATGCTCCTCGGCACCGACATCAGCGCGGTTCTGACCACGCTCGAGGCGCTCGACGTCGACGTGATCGGACTGAACTGCTCGACCGGCCCCGAGGACATGCGCGACGCGATCCGGTTCCTGGGCGAGAACTGCCCGGTCCCGGTCCATTGCATCCCGAACGCCGGCCTCCCCCTTCAGGGCCGGAACGGCGAGACGATCTTCCCCGAGGAGCCCGAGCCGCTCGCCAACGTCCTTGGCGAGTTCATCGAGCGCTACGGGATCTCGATCGTGGGCGGCTGCTGCGGCACGACGCCGGCGCACATCGCGGCGATCGCCGAGCGCGCCCACGGGCGCATGCCCGGCGAGCGGCCGGCCAAACGCCCGCCCCACCTCTCGAGCATGATCGCGGCGACACCCGCCGTCCAGGACCCTCGCCCGACCCTCGTCGGCGAGCGGGTCAATTCGCAGGGGTCGCGCAAGGCCAAGGAGATGCTCCTGGCCGACGACTACGACGGTCTGCTGACCGTGGCCGAGGATCAGGTCGCCGGCGGCGCGCACGTGCTCGACGTATGCGTGGCCCTGACCGAGCGCCAGGACGAGGCCGAGCAGATGCGCCAGGTGGTCAAGCGGATCTCGCTCACCCAGCCCGCGCCGATCCAGGTCGACTCGACCGAGCCCGAGGTCATTGAGACCGCGCTCCAGCAGATTCCGGGCCGCGCAATCGTCAACTCGATCAATCTCGAGGCCGGACGGGCCAAGCTCGACCGGGTGGTTCCGCTGGCCAAGGCGCACGGGGCGGCGCTGATTGCGCTCACCATCGACGAGGTCGGGATGGCCAAGACGGCCGAGCGCAAGTTCGAGGTCGCGCAGCGGCTCAAGCAGCTGTGCTGCGACGAGCACGGCCTCGACCCCGAGCTGCTGATCTTCGACTGCCTCACGTTCACGCTGACCACGGGCGACGAGGAGTGGCGGCCGAGCGCCGTGGCGACGATCGAGGGGATCCGCAAGATCAAGCAGCAGATCCCCGGGGTCAAAACGAGCCTCGGCGTGAGCAACGTGTCCTTCGGTGTGTCCATGACCGCACGCGCCGTGCTCAACAGCGTGTTCCTGCACCACTGCGTCGAGGCGGGGCTCGACCTGGCGATGGTCAACCCCAACCACATCACCCCGTACGCCGAGATCTCGACCGATGAGCGGGAGCTGGCCGACGACCTGGTGTTCAACCGCCGCGACGACGCGCTCGAGCGCTTCATCGCCCACTTCGAGTCCAAAGGCGAATCCGAGGCCGAGGCCGAGAAGGCCGACCCGACCGCCGGCATGGAGCCCGAGGAGGCGCTCCACTACCAGATCCTCCGCCGCAAGAAGGAGGGGGTCGAGGACTGGATCGACCGCAGCGTCGACAAGATCGGCGCGGTGCCGACGCTGAACGAGGTGCTGCTCCCCGCGATGAAGGAGGTCGGCGACAAGTTCGGCGCCGGCGAGCTGATCCTGCCGTTCGTGCTCCAGTCGGCCGAGGTGATGAAGCGGGCGGTCAAGCAGCTCGAGCAGTACCTCGACAGGATCGAGGGCTACACCAAGGGCACGGTCGTCCTCGCGACCGTGTTCGGCGACGTCCACGACATCGGCAAGTCGCTCGTCAACACGATCCTCACCAACAACGGCTACAGCGTCGTTGACCTGGGCAAGCAGGTGCCGATCCAGACGATCATCGACGCCGCCGTCGAGCACAAGGCGACCGCGATCGGGCTGAGCGCGCTGCTGGTCTCGACGTCCAAGCAGATGCCGGCGTGCGTCCAGGAGCTCCACTCCCAGGGGCTCGAGTTCCCGCTGCTGATCGGCGGCGCCGCGATCAACCGCAACTTCGGCCTGCGCATCCTGTACCCGAACGGCACCGAGTCCGACGACGTGTACGAGCCCGGGGTCTTCTACTGCCGCGACGCATTCGAGGGGCTGTCGAAGATGGATCAGCTCGTCGACGGCGAGGCGCGCAAGGCGCTGATCGCCAAGACGCGTGAGGCGGCGCAGAAGCTCCGCGAGCGCCCCGACGACACCGACGACGACGCGCCGCCGGTGACCGACGCCTCGGTCCGCGCCGCGGTCGCCACCGACAACCCGATCCCCGAGCCGCCGTTCTGGGGCGTACGCGAGATCGAGGTCGACATGGACGAGGTCTACCGGCACCTCGACACGCACGTCCTGTTCAAGCTCCACTGGGGCGGACGCGGCGTGAAGGGCGAGGAGTGGAAGCGGCTCGTGGGCGAGGACTTCAAGCCTCGCCTCGAGCGCATGTGGCGCGAGCAGACCTACCTGCACCCGCGCGCCCTCCTCGGCTACTTCCCGTGCAACTCCGACGGCAACGAGCTGATCGTGTGGGACCCGGAAGCTCCCGGTGAGAAAGAGCTACACCGTCTGGTTTTCCCGAGGCAACCGCGTCATGACCGGATCTGCCTGGCCGACTTCTATCGTCCGGTCGGGTCCGGCGAGATCGACGTAGTGGCCATCCAGGCGGTCACCGCCGGCGACGAGGTCACCGAGCTGATGGCTCGGCTCGAAGCCGAAGGCGAATTTGCCGAGCAGCTGTTCGTGCACGGGCTGGGCGTGCAGACGGCCGAGGGGATGGCCGAGTGGCTGCACGGTCGCGTGCGCGCCGACCTCGGCCTCGAGCCGGCCCAGGGCCGCCGCTACTCGTGGGGTTACCCGGCCTGCCCCGAGCAGTCCGAGCACGAGAAGGTGTTCGACCTGCTCGACGCACCGTCGATCGGCCTGCGCCTGTCGGGCGGGTATGCGGTCGAGCCCGAGCAGTCGACGCTGGCCATCGTCGCCCACCACCCGCAGGCGGTGTACTTCGGGATGAAGTCGGGCTTCCTGCCGAAGAACGACCGGCAGGCGGCCGACGAGCTGATCGCCGGCACCGACAAGGACCCCACGCGACTGGACGAGCTGCCCGACGCCGACCCGGACGCCGTGGATCAGGGCGCCGGCGACGGCGAGCCGGCGATGGTCAAGGCTTAGCCCCGAGCCTTAGCTCCGAGCTGAAGGCGCCGGCAAGCCAGCCGAGGACGCGCCGGCGATGGCCGAGGTCTGACCGCGCGGCCGCGCTCTATCGGCGCCCGGACATGCATAACCGGCCGTTTGGCCTGATTTCAACGGGCCGTGGCAGCTGGTGCACGCACCACGTGTAAAACATGCCACGGCCGGCGTCCGGCGACCCGAATGGCGGCTTATGCATGTCGAACGCGCGGGCTGCCGCGCTGCGCTACCGCTCCTCCGCTGTGGAACTAACCGCGCGCGCGGACGGCACCGGCGGTCGCGCCGGCCTCGGCACCGCGCGAGCTCGGGCGCGCCGGCAGCTTGACCGGCGTGGTGTGCATCGCGCGCAGACGGACCTCGCGCCAGGACATGCCCTCCTTGAGCAGCGCCGGCATGCCCATCACGATCGCCGTCGTCACCTCGACCGCCTGAAGGATGACGCCGTAGGCCACGCCGTCGCCGTAGGAGATGTGCCAGCCGGTGTGGAGCACCGCGGCGCAGGCGGCCTGGAACACGCCGAGGTTGGCGGGCGTGGCGGGCAGGACCGCGGTGATGTTGACGGCGAACAGGACGGCGGCGGCGGCGCCGATGCCGGCGTGCTTGTCGAGCCCGAGCGCCACCAGCAGAATCCAGCAGGACAGGCACTGCAGCGCCCACGCCGACAGCTGGGCACCCGCGGCGACGGCGCCGAGGCGGGGCCGGCGGAACACGATCAGACCGGTGCGCACGCGGGCCAGTGCGCGGCGAATCTGCGCGGCGATGACGTGCAGCCGCGAGGAGGAGCCTTCCGGCGCGGCGCGCAGCAGGATCGGCGACAGGAGCACCACGATCAAGAGCATGAGCGGGGCAATCGCCGCCACCAGCAGTGCGTCCTGATGGCCGTTGAACAGGTCGACCGAGGAGAACATGATCGCCCCGAGGATGATCAGCGCGACGATGTTCAGCAGCGTTTGAGACACCACGGTGCCGAGCACGATCGGCAGGTTCTCGCGCGGGCGCCCGGTTCTTCGCGCCACCACCAGGGCACGCGAAGGCTCGCCCAGGCGCGCGGGCAGGGTCGAGGACATGAGCACGCCGATGAACGTTCCCTGGGCGGCGTCGGCAAACCGCACTCGAGCTCGAGGCAGTGCCGCGAGCAGGATCGCGTGCCAGGAGATGGCGCGAACCGCCATCGCGCTGCACATCACGGCGAGGCCGAGCAGCACGAGCGTGGGGCTGGCGGTGATCAGGGCCGAGGCGATGTGGGCCAGCCCGATCTTCTGCAGTGCCAGCACGGCCAGCGTGGCGCCGCCCACCGACACCGCGGCGACGCCGACCCGGCGGGCCGCCCCGAGCGCCTTGCTGTGGCGCTCAGGACCGGTCAGCGGGGGTTCGAGGCTGGGCAGCCTCTGGGCCGGAATGCGCGGCTTCAAATCGGCGGGGCGCACGCCCACCCGCACGGCGGCGCGCTGAAGCGCTGTCGCCGGCTCGGGTATCGCGATCGCGTCCTCGTAGGCCTCCATCACCTGCTCGGCGACGTGCGACCAGGCGAAGCGCTCGGCGCCGAGCGCGGCCGCCCGGGCCATCGCGGCCCGGCGCACCGGCTCATCCCAAAGGTCGCGCAGGGCCTCGGCCAGGGCCTGGGCGTCACCGCGGGGGACGAGCACCCCGTCGACCCCGTCGCGCACCACGTCGCGGTAGCCGGCGATATCCGAGGCCACGACCGGCGTCCCCGCCGCGAAGGCCTCGGTCAGCACCATGCCGAAGCTCTCCCCCCCGAGCGACGGCGCGCACAGCACGTCGCCGCGCTCGAGCTCGAGGCGCTTGGTCTCGTCGTCGACCTTGCCGAGCACGCGGACGTCGCGCATGTCGAGCATCAGCGGCGAGAGCTCGTTCAGCGACGGCCCGATGACCGTCAGCTCGGTGGGGATGTGCTCGCGGAGCGCCTCGAACGCGCGCAGCAGCAGCGGCAGCCCCTTGCGCTCGACGGCCTGCCCGACGAACACGATCCGCAGGCGGTCGCCCTGGGGTCGCAGCGCGGCCAGCGCCGCCCGCTGGGGGTCGACGTGCACGCCGTTGGGGATCACCCGGTAGTGGCCGCCGAAGAACCGCCGTGCGGTCCACGCGGCGGCCTCGGAGACCGCGATCCGGACGTGCAGATGGTTGAGCATGCGCCGCGCGCCAAGCGCGGTGGCGATCCCGTTCGAGACGCGGTTCTCGTTGTAGGTGTGAAACGTCCCGACGAGCGGCAACCGCACATGGTCGGTGACGCACCAGGGCGCGAGCGGCGCGAGCGGCTCGTGCACGTGGACCACGTCGTAGCCGCCGGTGCGGAGCTCGCGGTTGGCGGTGGCCAGCGCGTAGGCGGTGATCCCGAGGTTCGACACGGCCTGATTGGCCTTAAGCGAGAAGCTGCGGCCGAGCGAGACGAGGTAATCGGGTCCCCGCCCATCCTCCATCGCCTGCGGCCGGGCCCCGCGGTGCAGGACCGCGCCGAAGCGGTCGGGCGGGTCGTACGGCGCCAGCACCCGGACGTAATGGCCGCCCGCGATGAACGTCTCCGCAAGCGCCTCGATGTGCCTCGTGACGCCCCCTGGATAAGTCCACGAGTACGGCGACAGAATCGCTACTCGCATGTGTTCATATGCTAGAGGCTGGCGTTAACGGATATCTAACAGAGCGGATCGCACATAGGGGCCTGCGTATCATCACCGAAGCATGCCCGTTCGCCATTTCGTCAAGTACACCTTCCTGAAGGTCGACCCGGCATGGCGCCGGCTGGACGAGGAGCGCCGGGCCGCCGACAAGCGCGAGTTCATCGCCGCTTGTGAGGACTTCGCCGACGGCCACCTGCTGCGCACCTTCTCGCTGGTCGGCACGCGTGGCGACGCCGACCTGATGCTGCTGAGCCAGGCCCAGAACCTTGAGCGGATCCACGAGTTCCACGTGGTCCTCGCCCAGAGCGGGCTGATGAAGTGGTGCGAGGTCCCTTACTCCTTCCTGGCCATGACCAAGCCCTCGGAGTACTCAAACGAGTCGCGCCTGGAGGTCCGCCCAGCGCACGGCAAGTACCTGTTCGTCTATCCGTTCATCAAGACGCGCGCCTGGTATGCCCTGCCCGCCGACGAACGCTGGCGGATCATGCAGGACCACATCAGTGTCGGGCGGGAGTACCCGTCGGTGGACCTCAACACCAGCTACTCGTTCGGTCTGGACGACCAGGAGTTCGTGGTGGCGTTCGAGACCGACAATCCCGCCGATTTCCTCGACCTGGTCCAGCGCCTGCGCACGACCGAGTCGAGTTCGTACACGCTACGCGACACCCCCACGTTCACCTGCATCTCGTGCTCGGTCCAGCGGGCGCTCGGCGCGCTCGACGGCGCCGCGCTGACCGTGACCGAGGGCGTGGAGCGGTGACGGAAGACGGGGGTTGGTCGGCGGCGCCTGACGGCGGCGCCTCAGCAGCCAAGCTGGCTCTCGATTTCGACGAAGTCCGCGACGTGAGCGTGATCGGCGCCGGCCCGGTCGGGATGTGCACCGCGTTCTGGGCGGGCATGCGCGAGGCCTCCTCGCGCATCATCGACTCGCTGCCTGAGCTGGGCGGCCAGCTCACCACCCTGTATCCCGAGAAGTGGATCTTCGATGTCCCCGGGCATCCGAAGCTGCTGGCCCGGGACCTTGTCGAGCTGCTCCGCGTCCAGTCGCTCGAGCAGTTTGACGTCCCGGTCCACCTGAACACGACCGCCGAGGCGATCTCCTGGGAGGGTTCGGGAGAGGATCGCGTCGTGGTCCTGCACACCGATCGCGGCGATCTGCGCTCCAGGACCGCGATCGTCGCCGGCGGGCACGGAGCGTTTGAGCCAAAGAAGCTTCCGGGCTACGACATGACCACCTGGGAGGGTCGCGGCGTGCACTACGTCGTCGGGGACAGGGCGGTGTTCGAGGGCAAGCGCGTGATGATCGTCGGTGGCGGCGACTCGGCCGTGGACTGGGTGATCAACCTGCTCGACACCGCGAGCGAGATCAGCCTTGTCCACCGGCGCGCCGGCTTCCGGGCTCATGAGCTCACCGTGGGCCAGGTGCTCGAGGCCGCCGACCGCGGCGAGGTCGCCCTGCACGTCCCGTTCCAGATCAGGGAGGTCTCGGGCAACGGGAACGTCGAGCGCGTGCGCCTGTTCCACTCTGAGGACGAGGCGCACGAGATCGAGGTCGAGGTCGACGCGATCCTGCTCCAGCTCGGCTTCAAGACCGCCCTCGGTCCGCTGAGGGACTGGGGCTTCGAGGTGGCCAAGGGCGCGATCGTCGTCGACCAAGGGATGAAGACGTCCTTGGAGCGCGTCTGGGCGTGCGGCGACATCACGACGTTCGCCGGCAAGCTCAAGCTGATCGCCACCGGGTTCGCCGAGTCCGCCCTCGCGGTGGCGCAGGCGGTGCACGAGATCCGCCCGGAGGTCAGGCTCCAGCCCAGCTACTCGACCAACACCGGCGTGCCGGGAGTCGTTGCCGGCCAGCCCTGAACCTCCCGCGGTCACCGAGGAGTCGGCCGTCGCCGCGCTCCGGCGGGCTGATCCTGTGCTCCGCAAGGTGATCGACGAGGTCGGGCCCATCGGCAATTTCTTCGCCGGCCGGCCCATCGACCACTACGGCACGCTCGTGCGCTCGATCGTCGGGCAGCAGCTGTCGACGAGGGCCGCGCAAGCCATCTTCAACCGGCTGATCGACCGGTTCGGAGGCCATGTGCCGACGCCCGAGGAGGTCCTCGCCGACGATCCCGACGAACTGCGCACGGCGGCCGGCCTCAGCCACGCCAAGGTCAAGTACGTGCGCTCGCTGGCCGAGCACGTCCTGGACGGGTCCTTGCAGCTGGATCGCCTGCTTGACCTTCCGGACGACGAGGTGATCGCCGAGCTCGTGGCGATCAAGGGCATCGGCCTGTGGAGCGCACAGCTGTTCCTGCTCGTCCACCTCAGGCGTCCGGACGTCCTGCCGTCGGGGGATCTCGGGATTCGCCGCGCAGTCATGATCCACTACGGGTTGCCGGCGATGCCCAAGCCGGCTGAGGTCGACGAGATCGGCGAACGGTGGCGGCCGTACCGCTCGCTCGCGTCCATGTACCTGTGGCGCTCCTTGCACGTAAAACCGGTGTAACGCGGCCGGCGGGGGCGCGGTCACGCGCGATGCGAAACGCCCGAAACTGGCCCAGCCGCCACCGCCTTCGGGGCATGAGCATCTCCCAGGCGCTCATCTCCCGGGAGCCTTGCGTGAACAGCGGACTCCGGGCGTTACGCACAGGCCGCCGCTCGCTGCGGCGCGTGGTTCCCGAACTCGCCGCGAAAGCCGCGGGGACAAACGGAGGACAGCGCCGGCGCAGGCCTTAGACGGCGGAGACTTCTTCCTCTTCGGCGACCCGGAACGAAGAACCGCAGCCACACGCCGCGATCACGTTCGGGTTGTCGACCTTGAAGCCGGCGCCCTGAAGCCCGTCGACGAAGTCGATTACCGAGCCCTTCACGTAGGGAAGGCTGGGCTGGTCGACGAGAAGGCGGATGCCCTTGTCCTCGAAGACCTCGTCGTTCTCGCGCTGCTCATCGAAGGCGAGCGCGTACTGAAAGCCCGAGCACCCTCCGCCTCGCACGCCAACCCGCAGGCCGGCGGTTTCGGCGACCGCGCTCTGCGCGGCGAGGAACTCGCGAACCTTCTCGGCGCCCTTGTCGGTCAGTGTGATCATCGCATCCATTATCGGCTCCTTGCTTCATTCAGTATAGCGACGGCATCTCGCTACGCTAAGGGCATGGCAGTTAGTGGAGCACCGGCCACTCCCGCCGAGCTCAAGCAGAGGATCGAGGCGGGCATCCCCGGCGCCAGCGCCGAGGTGACCGGCGACGGCCACCACTTCAACGCGGTCGTCTCCGCGCCGGCGTTCGCCGGCTTGTCCCGAATCGCCCAGCACCGGCTCGTCTACGACGTGTTCGGTGCGGAGGTCGGGGGCCGCATCCACGCGCTGTCAATCCAGACAAAGGCTTCAACCACGGAGAGCATCGCATGAGCGACGAGACGCCCAACCCGCTGCGCGAGCAGATCGAGACCGCCATCGAGGAGAACCCCGTGCTCCTGTTCATGAAGGGGACTCCCGACCAGCCGATGTGCGGCTTCTCCGCGCGCACGGTGGCGATCCTCCAGTCGGTCGGCCAGCCGTTCGCCGCCGTGAACGTCCTGCCCGACCCCCGCATCCGCCAGGAGCTCTCGGCCCTCTCGAATTGGCCGACGATCCCGCAGCTGTTCATCGACGGCGAGCTCGTCGGCGGCTGCGACATCGTCACCGAGATGTACGAGTCGGGTGAGCTGCAGCAGGCGCTGGGGCTAGACAACGGCGCCCCGGCCGAGGCGCCCGAGCCCGCCACGCCCGAGGCTCCTCCGCTCAGCATCGAGAATCGGCTCTAGCCGGCCATTAGCGCCACGCGCCCCACCCCGCCGCGCGTTGTCGCGCTGCGCTACGCGGACGCGGTCCTAAAGGCGATCGACCAGACCCAGCTGCCGTGGCGCGAGCACGAGCTCGAGCTGCGCACCGCCGGTGAGGTAGCCGCCGCGATCCGCCGGCTGGCCATCCGCGGCGCGCCCCTGATCGGGGCGGCGGCGGCCTACGGGATCGCGATCGAGCTGGCCGCATCGCCAGATGCCCTCGATCGCGCCTGCGCCGCGCTCCGCGACGCCCGCCCGACCGCGGTCAACCTGGCCTACTCGGTCGACCGGGTCGCTCGCGCCGTTCGTGCGGCGGGGGCCGCGGACCCGCACGCCGCGGCCCTGAGCGAGGCCCGCGCGATCGAGGCCGAAGAGGAGGCGGCCAGCGACGCGATCGCCTCCCACGGCGCCGACCTGCTGGCCGGCGCCCGGCGGATCCTCACCCACTGCAACACCGGCGCCCTGGCCGCGCCCGGCCGCGGCACGGCGCTGGCCGTGATCGCCGAGCTCCACGACCGCGGCAGCCTCGAGCATGTCCTCGCCACCGAGTCGCGGCCGCTCCTCCAGGGCGCCCGCCTGACCGCGTATGAGCTCACCAAGCTCGGGATCCCGTACGAGCTGATCGTCGACAGCGCCGCCGCCGGCCTGATCGCGGGGGGAGCCGCCGACGCGGTCATCGTCGGCTGCGACCGGGTGGCCGCCAACGGCGACGTGGCGAACAAGGTGGGAACGTACGGCCTTGCCCTGGCGGCGCGCGCGGCCGGCATCCCGTTCGTGGTCGCGGGCCCGACCTCCACGATCGACCCGGACACTCCGACGGGCGCCGAGATCGTGATCGAGGAGCGCGCCCCAGAGGAGGTGCGCTCAGCCGCGGGACACCCGCTGACGCTCGAGGGCACGCCCTGTCGCAACCCGGCGTTCGACGTGACGCCGGCTTCGCTCGTGACCGCGCTGGTCACCGAGCGCGGCGTCGTCAGTTAGTCGGTGGTGCGCCGGCGGTAGAGAGCGCTGGCCAGCGGCGCGAATACCGCGAGCATGGCCAGCGACCACAGCAAGGACGCGACCACCGGATGTTGCATCGGCCAGGCATGGATCGTCGCCGACGGATTGGGGTTTCCGAATAGCTGGCGCGCCGCCGTGGTGACGGCGCTGACCGGGTTCCAGTCGGCGATCGTCCGCAGCAACGCGGGCATGTGGGCGGTGGGCACGAGCGCGTTGGAGACGAAGGCCAGGGGGAACAGGATGATCAGCCCGAGCCCCTGCGCCGACTCGGCGTCCTGACTGACGAGGCCGAGGCACGCGCAGCCCCACGAGACGGCGTAGGCGAAGAGCAGGAAGATGCCCACTCCGGCGAGGGTCGATCCGAACGAGGCATCGGGACGCCAGCCCACGACCAAGCCGGTCGCGAGCACGATCGCGGCGCACAGGACCGCGCTGAGCAGGTCGGTCAGCGACCGTCCGACGAGCACGGACGGCTTCCAGATCGGCAGCGTTCGGAAGCGGTCGATCACGCCGGTGCGCAGGTCGGTGCTCAGCCCGACGGCGGTTCCGATCGCCGACGTGGTGAGGTTCATCGCGAGCAGTCCGGCGATCGCGAAGTCGGTGTAGCTGCCGCCGGACACGACGACCCCGGCGCCGAACACGTACACGAACAGCAGCGTGAACAGGATCGGCTGGATCGTCACGTCGGACAGCCGCAGCGGCTCGCGCGCCAGGTGGACGAAGTTGCGCGTTGTCAGCACCGCGACGTCGCGGACGGCGTGCCGAAAGCGGCCGCAGAGCCGCGCCGGCGTCGTGGTGAGGGTGAGCGCCTCGGTCGTCATGCGCGGGCGTCGTGACCGGTGAGGGCGAAGAACACGTCGTCCAGCGACGGCGGCCGCACCTGGACGTCGTCGACCCCAACGCGGGCGTGATCGAGCGCCCGGACCACCGTCGTGGCCAGGCCCGGACTGCTCTCGACCGGCGCCCGGAGATGGCGACCGTCGTGCGCAACCGCGATCGATCCGCTGACGAGCGGGTCGAGCGCGTCGCGGGCCTCTGGACGCGCCTCGGCCAGCGTGACCTCGAGCCGGGCGCCACCGACCTGCGCCTTGAGCTCCGCCGGCGTTCCGGCGGCAATCGCGCGACCGTGATCGATCACGACGATCCGGTCGGCCAGCTCGTCAGCCTCGTCGAGGTACTGCGTGGTCAGCAGGAGCGTCGTACCGTCGGCGACGAGCCCACGGATCACCTCCCACATCCGGGCGCGGCTGGTCGGATCGAGGCCGGTGGTCGGTTCGTCGAGGAACAGCACCGGCGGGTGCGTGAGGATGCCGGCGGCCAAGTCCAGCCGCCGGCGCATCCCGCCCGAGTACGTCTTCATCATCCGGTCGGCGGCGTGGGTGAGCTCGAACTGCTCGAGCAGCTCGCTGGCGCGCGCCCGGGCCTCGCGGCGGTCGAGACCGCCGAGACGGCCGATCATGATCAGGTTCTGGCGCCCCGTCAGGAGGTCGTCGAGCGTCGCGTCCTGGCCGGTGACGCCGATCCGCCGTTGCACGCGCGCGGGCTCGCGCACCACGTCGAAGCCGGCCACCCTTGCGGTCCCGCCGTCCGGCCGGGCGAGGGTGGTCAGGATGCGCACCGCGGTCGTCTTGCCGGCGCCGTTCGGCCCGAGCACCCCGAGGACGGTGCCCCGTGGCGCGGCCAGGTCGAGCCCGGCCAGCGCGACGGTTGCCCCGAACCGCTTGGTCAACCCGCTCGCCTCGATCATCGTGTCAGGCGCCATGTCGTCAGACTCTCCTTACCGGTCGACAAGTAATCGCTGAGCCGCAACCATACACTCTTGACTTGCCGGTCGTCAAGTAAGTTGGATGATAAGCTGGTCGCGGTGCCCGACCAGCCGTCAACCCGGGAGCGGATCCTCGACATCGCCCTCGAGCTGTTCTCCGAGCGGGGGTACGACAAGACATCACTCCGCGACATCGCGGAGCGACTGGGCACGACCAAGGCGGCGCTCTACTACCACTTCGCGCGCAAGGAGGACATCCTCTTGGAGCTCCACATGCGCCTGCACGAGATCGGCTATGACGTGCTGGCGCAGCTCGACGGGCTCGAGGGCGCGCAGGCGTACGTCGCGGCCTGGCCGAGGCTCATGGACGAGTTCATCGACCGCGTGGCGCAGAACCGCGACCTCGTCGTGCTCCATCTGCGCAACGTGCACGCGCTCGAGCAGATCGGCACGGACCAGCGCCACCAGGCGGAGAACGAAGACCTGATGGAGCGCTTCTCGCGGGTGTTCGCCAACCCGGAGATCCCACTGGCCGACCGCGTCCGGATGGCGTGCTCACTCGGGGCGGTGATCGCCGGGCTGATCGACGCCGGCGAGCGGTTCGGTGACGTGGAGCCCGCGGAGGTGATCGAGCTGGTGCGCGGCTGTGTCAACGACATGCTCCGCCCGCCCGAGGCGTCGCGCCAAGCCCTGCAGCGATTGTTGACTTCGGACCAGAGCCTCCAGTAGCGTCGAACACCACGATCGACGCCGCCAATCCGCCGAGCTACATCGCGTGCCCGTCGACGACGTTCTGTGTGGCGGTCGGTCAGAACGGCTACGCGCAAACCTTCAACGGCACCTCCTGGGCACGCCGCAATTCGTCGATCCCAGCCTGAATCTGAGCGGCAGTCCGTTCACCTCGATCTCCTGCCCGTCGACGTCCTTCTGCGCAGCCGTTGACCTGGCGGGAAGGGAGGTGCAGTGGGGCGGCAGCTCCTGGACCTCGCCGAGCCAGATCGACAGCACTGGCAACAGCCTCAGCGCGGTTGGTTGCGCCTCGGCTTCGTTCTGCGTGGCCGGCGACGTTGGTGGAAACGGATTCGTCTGCAACGGCAGCACCTGGAGTACCACCCCGATCGACGCCGCGAATAACACGCTCTACTCGGTCGACAACGTCGAGAACGTGCTGATCTTCAACGGCTCTCTGATGGTCGTCACCGCCACCGGTCAGATCGGCAAGACCCAGTTCGCCACCCTCACCGGCGGCATCTTCAAAGTCACCCAGGACCGCACCGGCATCACCAAGGGCCTCACCGACCTCAACCTAGTCGAGAGCGCATTCCCCGGCGCCCCCACCTACGGCGTTTGCAAAGCCGGCAAGAGCGCCGACCAGGCGACCGTCGCCAAGCTCTCAAGCAAAACCCTGCAACTGCTCAAGGTCAGCGCCCACGCCAAGTTCCGTACGACCGGCCGCTACAGCTCCGCCACCGTCCGCGGCACCATCTGGACCATCGCCGACCGCTGCGACGGCACCCTCACGCACGTCATCCGCGACCCCGTCCTCGTCGACGACTTCGTCCGCCACAGGACAATCCTCCTGCACGCCGGGCAAACCTACCTCGCCAAGGCGCCGGCCTGAGGAAGTAGCCAGTGCCCCTCCCGTCACTAGCCGCGGCGGTACTGGAGGTGCTCGATGATCCGGCGCGAGTCGCAGATCGCCTCGCCGTCGATCACCAGCACCGGCACCCGCCGCTGGCCGGTGAGCGCCTCGACCTCCGGCCGGCGCGAGCGGCGCTGCGGCACGACCACCTCCTCGCAGCGAATTCCGTCGCGTGCCAGGGCGCGCGCCACCTTGCCGCACGGGCACAGCCAGTTGGTCGGCGTCGAGCAGCGGTAGAGCGTGGCCACCAGCCCGGGCAGGGTCCGTCGTTTAGCCCCAGCCGACGGGCGTGTGGCGCACGAACGCGCCGGCCACTCGCAGCGCCACCGGCTGGCGCGATCCCGGCGGTGACATCAATGCCCCCTCGCGCTCGCGGTACCAGGCGATCGTCTCCTCGAGGCAGTCCTCGTGGGGCGAGGTCCGCCAGCCCAGCTCGCGCTTGGCCTTGGCGCTCGAGCAGGCCCAGTTGAGTGACACGATCCGGACCTCCTCCGGCGAGGGCATGGCCCCGCCCGCCACCCACTGCCCGCCCTCGGCCAAAGCAAGCGCCACGCGCACCGGGAGCTTCAGCGCCGGCGGATCGATCCCGGACAGACGACCCAAGTCGGCGAACAGGCGGTCCATCGTGAAGTTGCGGTTGCCGAGGATGTAACGCTGACCCGGCGCGCCGCGCTCATCGGCCAGCAGGTGACCGCGGGCGACGTCCTGGACGCCGACGATGTTCAGCGTGCCGTCCACATAGGCGGGGATCTGGCGGCGCATGAAGCGGCGAACGAGCACGGTCGAGGAGCGGCCGCGGTCGCCGGGCCCGAGCACCGTGGCCGGATTGACGATCACCACCGGCAGCTCTCGTTTCGCCAGGGCGAAGGCCACCCGTTCCGCCTCGTGCTTGGAATCGACATAGGCGATCCCATACCGCGATGCGTTCCACACGGTCGACTCGGTTGCGACCGACCGCCGGCGCGCCGGCCCGATCGCGGCCTGGGACGACGTGTACACCACGCGCTCGACCCCCGCGCGCAGCGCCTCCTCGAGGATGATCCGCGTCCCCTCGACGTTCAGCGCGAATATCTCCTCCCGCGGGAGCCTGAGATTCGTCGTCCCGGCGGCGTGGAACACCCGGTCGACACCGCGCAGGGCGCGCCGGATCGACCGGCGATCGAGCACGTTGCCGCGGACGGTGGCGACGTCGAGATCGGTGAGGGCGTCGAGATCGGAGGTCGGTCGCACCAGCGCCAGCACATCGTCGCCGCGCCGCACGAGCAGGCGGGTGAGGTGCGATCCAAGGAAGCCGGTCGCGCCGGTCACGAGCGTACGGGGCATGCATTCGTCCTCGTCTGGGTCCTGCCGTGAAGGTTAGGCGGGCGGTTGAGGGTAGCTGCGAACCCGCCGAGTTCAGCGGCGCTCCAGCCGCCGCCTGCGTCCTCCGAACGCGAGCGCCCCAAGTGCCGCGATGCCGCCGCCGATCACGAACCCGGCGACGCCGGCGCCAATCAGCACCTCGCGCTGGTGCCGACGGATCTGGGACCGCCAGTCCGTGAGCTGGGCGACCTCGACGCGAAGCTTCTCGAGCGAGGTGCCGAGCTCCTGGCGGTTCTGCTCGATCGACGCGCGGATTTCATCGGGGGTGCGTGGGGTGCGAGTGGCCATCAGGACCCTCCGTCGCTCTTGGGCGACACCGTCTCGCGAATCTGCTTGGCCTCGTCGATCGCCATCGTCGGTGTGGGCGGGCCGACCTTCAGTTTGCGCCAGGCGAACATGAAGGCAATCAAGGCCAGCAGGGTCAGCCCTCCGGTCACGATCAGGAAGCCCAGCCAGATGTCGCCGGCGCCCTGGATGAGGATCGCGTCGAGAGCCCAGGCGATGGTCTCCAGCGCGAACAAGAACGCGAACACCCCGAACACCGCCCCGGCGGCGACCGCCACCGTGCCCCGCAGCAGGCTCCTCGCCTTCCGCGTGACCTCCGCCTTCGCCAGTTCGACCTCGTCCCGAACCAGATTGGTCATCCGGTCCGAGATCTCGGTTACCGTCTGGACGAGTTGCTCCGGTCTGCCGTTTTCAGCGGGCAAGGCGCTTGAGGATCAGGGCGAGGAGGAAGCCACCGGCGAATGCGGCCCCGAGCGCCGCCTCCGGACGTTCGTCGGCGATTGCGGCCGCACGCTCCTGGATGGAAAGGGATGGGGAATGGGAAGGGGACTCGTCCGGCGCGGGCGACCCGGCGTCGGGGGTGGACGAGACGGAACCCGTCGGCTGCGAGCTCGCAGTCTCGGTGGAATCGGTGTCTAGGGTCACTCGGGCGGTTCTTCGCCGAACACGCGCGTCCAGATCAGGGTGGCCACGCGTGTGGACACGAGCGTCGCGAGCGCGCCGGTTCCGGCAAGCAAGCCCGACCAGAGCAATCGCTTGATCAAGGGACTCTCAGTCATCGCCGCGGATTCAAGCAGACGGCGAGGCGGCCGGCACGGGTGGGGCGGGTCGAAGCGCCGCCGTCAGGCGCCGCCCGTGAGGTTTTAGCTAGTTTCGTTCGAGTCCGCGGCAGATCGTCTCGACGATCATCGTCTTGGCGGCATCGAGCTCGTCGTCGTCGACGGCGTCGCGATCGAAGATCCACCGCGTCAGGACCTGCTCGATCGAGCCGTAGAAGGCGAGGGCGCCGAACTCGGGCGTGATCTCGGTGCGGAACAGCCCCTCGGCCTGGGCCCGGGCGACGATTCCCGCGATCTGCTCGTAGGCCTCGCGGATCTTGGTCAGGTGGGTGCGACCGAACGTGTTCGCCGCCCGCGTCACCTCCACCACGATCACCTTCATGAGCTCGGGCTCATGGCGGTAGGAGTCGACGATGAATCCGGCGATCGCCCCCAGCTTCTCGCGCGGGGAGGGCTGGGTGCGGTCGGCCTCCGCGATTGCCTGAAGCATCACGTCCCAGCGCTCGAGGAACAGCGTGTCGAGGATCTCGTCCTTGGAGGAGAAGTAGTGGTAGACGAGCCCGTACGCGACACCGGCCTCATCGGCGATATCCGAGACGCGGCAGGTGTGGAAGCCCTGGCGGGCGAACACCCGCATGGCCGCGTCGAGGATCACCCGGCGCTTGTCGGCTGCGGCGGTGCCCGGGGCGGCCATTACTCCCTCCAGCCGTAGGCTGCGGGTCGGCGGTGGGTGAGCGCGGGGATCCGCCGCCGCATTCGCTCGAGCGTGTCGAAGTCGAGCTCGGCCACGATCGCGGCCTCCACGTCGGGCGCCTGGGCGAGCACCAGTCCCCAGGGATCGACGATCATCGAGCGGCCTCCACAGCGCGGCCCCGGCGGGTGCGGGCCGATCTGGTTCGGCGCGATCACGAAGCACTGGTTCTCGATCGCCCGGGCGCGCAGCAGTACCTCCCAGTGGTCGCGTGTGGTGGCGAGGGTGAAGGCAGCCGGCACCGAGATGACCTTGGCGCCGCGGACGGCGAGAAGGCGATACAGCTCCGGGAAGCGGACGTCGTAGCAGATGGTCATCCCGAGCCGGACGCCGCCGGCGAGCTCGGACAGGACGACGTCATCGCCCGCCTCCTCGGTCGCCGACTCGGCGTAGACGTCGCCGTCGACCTCCACGTCGAACATGTGCATCTTGCGGTACACGGCGCGAAGCTCGCCGTCGGGCCCGACGTGAACGCTCGTGTTCGCCGTCTTCTCCTGACTCTCGATCCGCTCGACGATCGAGCCCGCCACCAGGTCGATGCCCAGCTCGCGCGCGGCCGCGCGCGCCCACGCGATGAACTGGCCGTCGAGCGGGTCCGCCGCGGCGGTCATGTGCTCGGCCGTGCCGAGCACGCTCCACTTCTCGGGGAGCACGACGAGCTGGGCGCCCATCGCCGCCGCGTCCCGGACGAGCCGGTCGGCGGTCTGGAGGTTACGGGCGGTGTCTTCGGTCGAGTTGAGCTGAACGGCGCCGACGCGCACGGTGGTGGGTCAGGTGGTTGGGGTGGGGGCCGGATACCGGTCGATTGACCAGTCAGTCAGTCGAGTTTACCCACGGCGCCCGCCGCTCATGCCATGAACGAGCCTTCCACCGTGCCGGCCGGTCCGGCGACCGCCCCGCTGGCCAGCAGCGCCTCGATCTCCTCGGCGCTGAACCCCGACTCGGCCAGGACCTCGGCGGTGTGCTCGCCGAGCCCAGGGCCGGGGGCACGCGTCGCATCGCCCGGGGTCCGACTCAGCTTGATCGGCAGGCCGAGCAGACGCACCGGCCGCTCGGCGCCGGGCTGATCGATCTCCACGACCATCTCCCGCGCCCCGGCGAGCTCGGACTCGAGCGCCTCGTCGAGGTCCAGGACCGGCTCGAGGCAGCAGTCGTGCTCGGCGGCGAACGCGCGCCATTGCGCCCGGGTGCGGGAGGCGAAGATCTCGCACAGCGCGCGGTCCGCATCGGACCCCGGCGGGTCGAACGCGTGCTCGGCGAGATCCTCCCGGCCCACCCCGCGACAGAACGTGCTCCAGAACTTCGGCTCGAGCGCGCCGAGGGTCACATATCCATCAGCGCACCGGTACGGGCGGTAACAGACGATCCCGCCGGCCAGCTGGGTCTGGCCGCGCTGCGGGGCGTTGCCGGTGGCAAGCGCGTCGGCCGCCAGCATGGCCAGCCAGGACATCGATCCGTCGAACATCGAGCAGTCGACGAGCTGCCCCTCGCCCGAGCGCGCCCGCTCCTGAAGCGCGAACATGATCCCGGCCACGGCCATCAGCGCGCCCCCGCCCAGATCGGCGATCTGCACCGCGGCCGGTACCGGGGGACCGCCGGCTTCGCCGCTCTGCCCCAGGATCCCGTTGAGGCCCAGGTAGTTGATGTCGTGCCCCGGCCGATCCCGATTCGGCCCGGTCTGGCCGTAGCCGGTGATCGCGCAGTAGACGAGCCCGGGGTTCTCCTGGCGCAGGCGCTCGTACCCGACGCCGAGGCGGTCGAGTACGCCGGGCCGGAACGATTCGAGCAGCACGTCGGCATCCCGGACCAAGCGCAGAAGCACCGCCTTGCCCGGTTCTGACTTCAGGTCGAGGCGGATCGAGCGTTTGCCGCGGTTGAGCGACAGGAACAGCGCGCCGCGGGCGCTGGGCTCGACCCCGTCGTAGACGGGCGGCGCCCAGCGCACGTAGTCGCCCAACCCGGTGTCCTCGACCTTGATCACGTCGGCGCCGAAGTCGGCCAGCAGCAGCGAGCAGAACCCGCCCGGGAGCAGCCGCGTCAGGTCGAGGACCTTGAGTCCGTCAAGCGGCAGGCTCATGAATACCCAAGGCGACGCCGTCAGGCGCCGCCGACAAATTCCCGATCCCGAGCAGCCGGCGCGCCTCATCCACGGTCGCCGGGCGCCGGCCGAGCTCCTCGGTCAGGCGGCGCGCGGCCGCGATCAGATCGCCGTTGGACCGCGCCATCTCTCCGTCCGGGAGGTAGAAGTTGTCCTCGAGCCCGACCCGGATCGAGCCCCCGAGCGTCAGCGCCGCCGCCACCAGCATCCACTGGTCGCGCCCGATGCCGATGACACCCCAGTGGTGCTTCGGAATTGATACCCGCCCACCCGCCCCCACGACCTGCAGGTTGTCGGCCATCGCCGCGACGTTGCGCGCGCTGGCCGGAATGCCCCCCACCACCCCCATCACGAAGTCGGCGTGCAGGGGCGCCTCCAGCAGCCCCATGTCGACGAACGGCGCCAGCGAGCCGACGTGACCGACGTCGAAGCACTCGTGTTCGGGCTTGATCTCGAGCCGCCGCATCGCCTCGAGCAGTTCGATGATCTCCTCGAACGGGTTGGCGAACACGAACTTGAACACGAAGTCTTTGCGGCTGCGCGAGTACTTGGCGTAGTTCATCGATCCCATGTTCAGTGCCGCCACCTCCGGCCGTCCCGCCTCGAGGTAGGCGATCCGCTTGGCCACCGGGACGCCCACCGTGCCGGTCGAGAAGTTGATGATCGCGGCGTCGCCCACCTCGGCGCGAATCGCGTCGCGGATCGCCAGGAAGTCATCGACCTCGTAGCTGGGCGTGCCGTCGGGCTTGCGAGCGTGGATGTGGATGTGCACGCCGCCCTCCTCGACGATCCGCCGCGCCTCGGCCCCATACTCCTCGGGCGTGTACGGAATGGCGGGGCACTGATCGCGGTTGGCGATCGCCCCGCTGATGGCGCACGTGATGACGACCGGATCCTCGAGGCTCACACCGGGACCACGCCGTTTCGCTTGAAGGGCCGCTGCACCCGCTTGCCGGCGGCCATCTCCAGCGCGCGGCAGATCGTCGCGCGCGTCTCCCGTGGGTCGATCACGTCGTCGATCATGTCGTTGCCGGCCGCGATGTAGACGTCGATGATCTGGCGGAAGCTGTCGATCAGCTCGCGCTTCTTGGCCTCCGGGTCCTCGGCCTCCTGCACCTGACGGCGGAAGATGATCTCGACCGCGCCCTCAGCTCCCATCACGCTGATCTCCGCCGAGGGCCAGGCGACGATCAGATCGGGCTCATAGGCCCGCCCGCACATCACGTAATAACCCGCGCCGTAGGCCTTGCGCAGGACGACGGTGATCTTCGGCACGGTGGCGCTGGCCGTGGCGTACAGCATCTTCGCCCCGTGGCGGATGATCCCCGCCTCCTCGACCTTGGTGCCGACCATGAACCCGGGCACGTCCATCAGGTACACGAGCGGGAGGCCGTAGGCGTTGCACAGGTTGACGAACCGGGCAGCCTTGTCGGCGGAGTCGTTGTCGAGGATCCCGCCGAGCTGTTTCGGCTGATTGGCGACGATCCCGGCCGGGCGGCCGCCGAACCGCGCCAGGCAGGTGATGATCGTCCTGGCCCACTGAGGCTTCAGATCGAAGTACACGCCGTCGTCGACGATCCGGCGGATCACTTCGTACATGTCGTAAGGCTTGCGATTCGACTCCGGGAGCACGTCGAGCAGCTCCTCGTCGCCGCGGTCGGCCGGATCGGCGGTGGGCACGATCGGTGGCGCCTCCTCGCAGTGCTGCGGGAAGTAGCTCAGGTACTGCTTGATCGCCTCGATGCACTCGGGATCCGATCCGACCTCCAGGTCCCCCACTCCCGACTTGCGGCAGTGCACCCGCGAGCCACCCAGCTCCTCCTGCGTGACGTCCTCGCCGACGGCCGCCCTGACCAGGTGCGGCCCGGCCAGCGCCATCGACCCGCGCCCCTTGACCATGGGAACGAAGTCGGCCAGTCCGGGGATGTAGGCGGTGCCGGCCGCGCACGGGCCCATCAGCGCCGCGACCTGCGGGATCACGCCCGAGCTCACGACCTCCTCGCGGAACAGCTGGCCGGTTCCGGCGAACAGCGATCCGACCGCCTCCTGGATGCGCGCGCCGGCCGAGTCGAGCAGCCAGATCATCGGGATCCGCTTGGTCAGTGCGAGCTCCCGCAGCCGCGCCACCTTCAGCTCGCCGGTCATCCCCATCGAGCCGGCCATGACCGTGAAGTCGTAGGCCGCCACCGCGGCCAGACGCCCGTCGATCTTCCCGTAACCCGTCACCACCCCGTCGGCGGGCGCCTCCTTGCCGTCCATGGCGCGCTGGGAGGAATGCGGGCGGCCGTGGATCCCCAGCTCAACGAACGTGCCCTCGTCGATCAGCAGCGCGACGCGCTCGCGCGCGGTCAGCTTCTCGGCGGCGTGCTGAGCGGCGATCTTCTCGGGCCCTCCCCCGAGCTTGATCTGCTCGCGCCGGGCGGCCAAGTCCTCCGCCAGCGGGCGCAGGAGGCTTTGGGATGGGGCGTCGGTGGCCATGACTCGAAGTGTCGCTAACCGAAGGGGAGACCGTCGAAGCCCGCCGGCGGGCCCGGCCTCCATTTCGGAAACGGCGCATAGGGAGTGTCGGCCGGCGTGCTCTCCGAGTTCGCGCTCGCCCCGTGCCGGCGCGCCACCTCGGAGCGGGGATACACGGCGCTGCCACGATGGCGGCGCCCACCCGCCATGAAGATCACGCACGGGCCCGTGCCCGCGCCCACGAAGATGTGCTCGGTGCCCGGCGGGCAATGCAGGAAGTCCCACGTGCGCATCGGCCGCTCCTCCCCCTCGACGATCGCGATGCACTCCCCCGCCAGCACGAGGAAGTCCTCCTGGTCCTCCTCGCGGTGATACAGGCCGTTGGGCTGGCCGGGACGAAGCACGTGGACGGTGTAGCCGATATCCGGGAACGCCACCGCCTCGCCCTCGATCACGCACGCATCGCCGAAGTACTCGTTGGTCATCCACGCGGCCTCGGGGACGCCCACGACGAACCAGCCCTCCTCGGCGGGGGCCAGGCCGTACTCGGTCTGCTCCGTCCTCGCCTCGGTCATCGCCCCTTCCACTCCGGGTCGCGCTTCTCGAAGAACGCGCGGACGCCCTCCTCGATGTCCTCGGTCGAGAACGCGATGGTGAGCTGCGCGCGCAAGTAGTCGAGCGCGTCGAGGAAGGCCATGTCCTGCTGGCGGAACATGGCGTCCTTGCCGAGCTTCATCAGCACCGGCGACTTGCCCGCGAGCTTCTCGGCCCACTCGCGCACGCCGGCCTCGAACTCCTCGGGCGCGAACACCTTGTTGACGATCCCGATGCGCTCGGCCTCAGCCGCGGAGATCTGCTCTCCGAGCAGCAGCAGCTCGTTGGTCTTCTTGCGCGGCACGTTGCGGTAGATCAGCGCCATGATCATGAACGGGAACACGCCGACGTTGATCTCGGGCGTGCCGAACCGCGCGCCCTCGCGGGCCAGAATCAGGTCGCAGGCCAGCGCGATCCCGAGCGCGCCGGCCAGCACGTGCCCGTTGGCAGCGCAGATTGTCGGCTTGCCGAGCTCGCCGATCAGCCGGAACAGCCGCGGGAAGCGCTCGGTCCCGAGGTGCTTGTGGACGAGCGGCACCTCGGCCGCAAAGCCGCCCAGGTTGGCGCCGGCCGAGAAGATGCGCTCGTGCGTCGAGGTGAGCACGACGCACCGTACCCCCGGATCGTCGCGCGCCGCCTCGAACGCCGCGATCAGCTCGTCGAGCAGCTCGTCGGAGAGCGCGTTGCGCGTCTCGGGCTGGTCGAGCGCGACCGTTGCAATGCCGGCCGACGAGGTCTCGTAGCGAAGGGTGGCGTAGGGCATGGCGCTGAAGCCTACGCGCCATGCCCTATCCCCCAGCCCTCAAAGATGGCGAACCGAAGCCGAAGCGCGTGTCCGGCCGCCTGTGCTTCCCGCGCACCACGGTTGATCGGGTCGTTTGATCGCGGGCCGTTGCCGCGCGGGCATGGTTCCGTGGGGGCCTGACACGAACGTCACACCGGTTCGGCCGGTGCCTACGCGACGAGCGCCTGTTCGAAGTCCTGGAGCTCCGCCGGCAGCGGCACGCCCAGCTCGGCGAGGGTCGATCGAGCACGCCGCAGAACGCTGAGAGCAGCTCCTCGGCGCCCCTGCTCGTGCAGGATTGAGGCAACCTTCAGATAGCGGTCGTCGTCGTAAGGCGCGAGCTCGATCGTCCGCTCGACATCCGCCGCGCCTCGTCGAGGTCGCCCCGCACCGCGACGAGCTTGACCAGCTGCGCAGCCTGCCCGCTGCCCAGAGGCAGCGCGCGCCCACCGTCGGTGAGCTCGAACCGTCCAAGCAGCGCCAGCGCCACCGGGAGTGAGGAGCCCTCCAGTGCGAGTGCCGCGGGCGAACCCGTCTCGACGGCGAGCGCGAGCACCGCCCCGGTCAGCTCGCGTTCACGGATCAGGGGCAGCTGGGGCGCTCCCAGCCTGCCGCCTCCTCGAACGCCCGGGCCGCCAGCGCTCCGGCAACCCGGTCGCCCCGCCGCAGCGCCGCGCGCGTGCCCGTGTGAACTGCTCGGCCTCCGTCGCTGCCGCGAGGACCCGTCGGGCCAGGTCCTCGGCCTGCTCGGGCGTGGTGCCGTCGAGCGCCAGGTCGGTCGCGATCTCGGCGTCGACGGCGCGGCGCAAAGCCGGCTGGCCGGATTCACGGACCACAGCGTCGAGCCGCTCGAGGAATCCGGAGCGGCGCTGCAGGAGATTCGCCGCATGGCAGCTGCGCACGGCGTGCAGCATCACGGCCGGGAAGCGCTCGAGCACCGCATCGGGGATGCGATCGATCACCGACAACAGCTCCAGCACCTCGATTCGCTCGATCTGCCGTGGTTCCGCCTTAGCCAGCAGCCCGGCCGCCGCCTCGACCTCGCCCGCGCCGAGCAGCATCTGCAGGGCCGCCGTGAGCTGCCCCCGCCGCTGGTAGTGCTCGGCCGCCGCGGCGAGCGCCTCGGGATCAGGAGCGCCGAGCTCGGCCAGGTGCTCGCGGACCGGGAACGGTAGCTCGTACCAGCCGGTGCCGGTGGCCGTGAGGGGCAGTCCGAGCGCCACCGCGCGGTCGAAGAAGCCCTCCTCGCCGGTGACGATCGCGAGCAGCTCGCGGTCCAGCAGCGGAAGCGGGGCGACGAGGGCCAGCCGCGTTCGGTCGGGTCCGAGGGCGACGAGCAGCTCTTCGAGGATGGCCCCGACCGGGTCTGGCGCGTCACCGGCCTGGGCCGCCACCGCGCGCACCGATCGCTCGGTGTGCTTGGCCCGCGAGGCGGCGAGCACCGCCGCGGCCGTCCAGCCACCGGACAGCGCGTCGAGGAGCCGTCCGTCCTCGCTCGAGACCTCGAGCCCGAATCCGGAACGGCACATCGCCGGCCTGGGCCATCAATCCGGCTGCGTCCGCAAACCCGGCGCGCGCCACGGCGCCGTGCAAACGGGCCACCAGCAGAGGAGCCGAGACCTGGGCCGGCTCCAACAGGACCTCGATCGGCACGGCGCCCCACGCCTCGACGAGCTCGGCACCCAGCACCGTCTTCCCGTAACCGGCCCCGGCCTCGACGACGACGACCATCACGCCCTCGCCGGCGCATCGCGCGGTCAACCGGGGTCGGGGAACGTGGTGAGGCGGCAGCCGGCTCATCGAAGGTACGCGAGGTGAGCCGTCGAGCGCCCTCGCCCCCGGGGACTCGCTCGCGACGGTAAGTCTTGCACAGCATTGGCCACCGGTCACGTGCTGGGGCCGGCTTCGGTAGCTTCCAGCGCCATGGCCACCGCGGACGTCCTCAAGCCTGACTTCGCCACCCGGCGCGGTCACTTCATCTTCACCGACGACCACGAGCAGCTGCGCGAGTCGATCCGCCGCTTCGTGGTCAAGGAGCTCCAGCCGCACGCCGAGGAGTGGGAGGAGACCACCTTCCCCGATTGGGTGTTCGAGCGGATGGGCGAGCTCGGGTTCCTGGGGCTCGACAAGCCGGTCGAGTACGGCGGCCAGGGCGGCGACTACTACACGTCGCTGGTGCTGGCCGAGGAACTGGTGCACGCTCACTGCGGTGGCCTCGGGATGGGGATCGCGGTGCAGACCGACATGACGATCCCGCCGATCCTCAAGTTCGGGACCGAGGAGCAGAAGCAGGAGTGGGCGGTGCCGGCGATCGCGGGCAAGCGCATCCTGTGCCTGGGCATCACCGAGCCCGACGCCGGCTCCGATGTCGCCGGGATCAAGACGCGCGCGGTACGCGACGGCGACGAGTACGTGATCAACGGGTCGAAGACGTTCATCACCAACGGCCATCGCGCCCACGCCATCGTGCTCATGACCAAGACCGACCCGGACGTGGATTCTCACCCACCCACCCCCCAACCCACCCACGACGGCTTCACGCTGTTACTGGTGCCGATGGACTCGCCCGGGGTGATCCGCGAGAAGCGGCTGCAGAAGCTCGGCATGCACGCCTCGGACACGGCGCTGCTCGCGTTCCAGGACGTCCGGGTGCCGACGTCGGCGGTCCTCGGCCAGGTCGGCAAGGGCTTCTACCACGTCATGTGGGAGCTCCAGGGCGAGCGCCTGATCGGCGCTGCCGGCTCGGTCGCCGGCGCCCAGCAGGTGTTCGACCGCACACTGGGCTACGCCAAGGAGCGCACGGCGTTCGGCCGGCCGATCGGCCGCTTCCAGGCCATCCGCCACAAGTTCGCCGAGATGGCGACCAAGATCGAGACGGCCCGGCAGATGGTCTACACCACGGCCTGGCGATTCGAGAACGGCCAGTACCCCGTCCGCGAGATTACGATGGCCAAGCTGTACGCCGCTCGCATCGCCGTCGAGGTGGCCGACGAGTGCATCCAGATCCACGGCGGCAACGGCTACATGAAGGAGTACGGCATCGAGCGGTCGTGGCGCGACCTGCGTCTGAACCGGATCGGGGCCGGCAGCGACGAGATCATGCTTGAGGTGATCGGCCGCTCCTACGGGCTGTAGACGGGCCGGCATAGACACATGACGGATGGTGGTCGCGCGCGCCGCCCGGTACATTGACATCGCGCGAAAGCGACACGTGGTCGCCGGCGTTGCTGGAAGAGAAGTGGGGGCAGGGCAAGTCGGAGCTCGGTACCGGCGCAGCCTCTGTCGCATTCGTCCTGGTCGCGTTACTCGCTGCTCGTCATCGTTTACAGGACACCAATGGCCCCCGGCTCACTGTTCGGCCAACGGACTACTGGCCGGACCCGAGGTGCGCCTGCTCCAGGAGCTCGTGGGCGAACGACTGCTGGGTTGGGCATTCGGATTGCGAAGCGCCCTCAGCAAGCAAAAGGCGCGCTCGCGCGTCCAGGCCCGCGAGGCGGGCCTTGCGTTTCAGGTGTTCCTGTCCGCGATGCTCAGCGCATCTCGAAGGGATCGACGTACACGCCGTCGATCTGCGAGGCGTCCCCCGCGTGCTACCGGCGTCGGTCGCGGGCCACTCTGTCTCTTCTTAGTTATAGCTGGTAATCGCTGAAACACCGTTTTACGGTGCCACTTGTGTTAGTCTGAATTCTGCTCCGGAGGTCTGCCCCGATTTCGGAGGTCTAGCTCCGCTCCGCCGACGAACGGCCGATCGGCCGCGCGGCGAACATCCGAGACGCTCGGGTGGGTGAGAAGATGACCGTGACGCTGACAGCAAGCACTGGTGCGAAGATCCTCGTGTGGCGCGAGACGGACATGTTCGCCGCCCAGAGGGCCGGTGCTTCGGAGGAGGCGCAGATCTGCCTGGGGATCGATCTGTTCGAAGTGATCGCCGAGCTCGCCGGGCTCGATCTCGACGACGCCGACGAGTCGGAGGAAGCGACGCGCCTGGCCGACGACGCCAGCCAGCGGCTCTCGTCTCTGCCGAGTCAGTAGCGTCGGCTGTAATCCGCCCCAGTCCGGGTAACCCCCGCGCGTGATGGAATCGATGCGAGGTCAGCTGCTGGTGGCCGGGCCGGCGCTGCTCGATCCGAACTTCTGGCGGACGGTGGTGCTCATCGTCGAGCACACCGAAGACGGGGCGCTGGGCCTCGTGCTCAACCGGCCGTCCGAGACGAGCGTCGGGGAGGCCGTGCCCCAGCTAGGCGAGCTGCTCGACCCGGCCGAGCGCCTGTTCATCGGCGGCCCGGTCCAGCCGTCCTCGGTGATCGTCCTGGCCCAGTTCGAGGACCCGACGGACGCCGCCCTCCTGGCCTTCGACGACGTCGGCGTGCTCGGGACCGGACCGTCCGCCGACGAATTGACAGTCGGGGTCAGAGCGGGGCGGGCGTTCCTGGGCCATGCGGGGTGGGGCCCGGGGCAGCTGGACGGAGAACTCGAGCGAGGAGACTGGATCATCGAGGGGGCGCGCCTCGAGGACGCGTTCGCTTCAGACGCACGGACGCTGTGGTCGGAGGTGCTCACGCGCAAGGGCGGGAGCTACGCCCTGGTGGCACGCATGCCCGCCGATCCTTCGATGAATTAGCCCGCGGCCCGCAGGCCGCCGCGACATCTACGATCAACGCCATCGCGCACGAGCATTCACACGCGCACAATCACGTTCACCTGAGCCGCGACGCCGACCGGCGCGCTCTGGCCGCGGCACTGGCCCTCATCTTCGCCTTCATGGTGGTCGAGATCGTCGCCGGGATCCTGGCCTCCTCGCTGGCGCTGCTCTCCGATGCCGGACACATGCTGACCGACGCCGCCGCGCTGGCGATCTCGCTCGCGGCGGCGCGCCTGGCCACCCGCCCCGCCCACGGCGCGATGACCTACGGGCTCGGGCGGGCCGAGATCCTGAGCGCCCAGGCCAACGGCCTGACGCTGCTCGTGCTCTCCACCCTGATCGTGTACGGCGCGATCGTGCACCTGGTCTCGCCGTCCGCCGTTCGCGGCGGGGTGGTGCTCGCCGTCGCGCTCGCCGGGATCCCGATCAACCTCCTGGCGGCCCGGATCCTGGGCGCCGGCCGCAGACACGCCGAGGACCACGGCGCGGGCGAGGTGCGCAGCCTGAACGTCGAAGGCTCCTACCGGCACATCCTCACCGACCTGTACGGCTTCATCGCGACCGCGATCGCCGGCGGCGTGATCCTCGCGACCGGGTTCGACCGGGCGGACGCGATCGCGTCGCTGTTCATCGCCGCGCTGATGCTGCGGGCGGCTTACGACTTGCTGAAGGCGTCCGGCCGCGTGTTCATGGAGGCTGCGCCGGCCGGGATCGATCCCGCCCAGGTCGGGAACGCCCTCGCCGCTTACCCCGGAGTGGTCGAGGTCCACGACCTACACGTGTGGGAGGTCACCTCGGGCTTCGCCGCGCTCTCCGCGCACGTGGTCGTCCGCGCCGACGACGACTGCCACGAGCTCCGCCGGTCGCTGGAGAACCTGCTCGAAGAGCGCTTCCACATTCATCACACCACCCTCCAGGTCGACCACGAGGCGGCGCCGCTCCAGATCGAGGTGGCACCCCGGTCCGAGACTCAGTGAGGGCGTCGATAGACTCGCCGCTGATGGTGGTCGCGCAGTCACAACCGCGACGATGAGGGTCGTCAAGCCGGGACCCGACCGGGACGTCCCACGCGGCGTGGTCGGCGGGAGCGAGATCTCGCAGGCGACCACCGGCGCGCAGAACATCTACATGGCGGTATTCCGCGTCCCGCCTAGCGCGCAGTCGCGGCCTCACTATCACGAGGGGTGCGAGAGCGCGGTCTACATGCTGTCGGGCAGCCTGCGCGTCAAGTGGGGCGACCGGCTCGAGCACGAGCTGATGCTCGAGCCACGCGACCTCGTCTACGTCCCGCCCCGCGAGACCCACGTGCTCGAGAACGTCTCGGACAGCGAGCCGGCCGAGTACGTCGTCGCCCGCGATTCGCCGCTCGAGGATGCGGTGATCGTGCCCTGGGCCGAGGAGCCCGGCACCGGCTAGGCCCTGGATCCAGGTTAAGCCCGCGCGCCAGGCTCGAGCACGATGAAGTTCCCGTCGTCGAGCACGAGCACGCCACCGTGCACGAGCAGCCGCTCGGCCTGCCCCGGGCCGGCCAGCAGCGCGGCCTTGCTCAGCGCTTCCGCCTGTGTCGCGGTCGGCGCGAGCGCGGTGACCTGGACAATTCCCGTGTAGGCCGGCATTCCGGTCGCCGGGTCGAGCAGGTGGTGGGCCACCGATCCGTCCGGACGCAGCCAACTGCGCTTGCCGATGCCGCTGGTGGCGACGCCGCCGGAGCAGAGCGTGAAGGTGTGCAGGATCGCGTCTTCGAACGGGCTCGCCACGTGGATTTCGCGTGCCAGCGCGAGCTTTCCTCCGAGCCGCAGGTCGCCCGCACACTCGACGACGAACGCCTGGTGGCCGGCCAGTGCCGCTCCCAGCTCGTCGGCGAACACGCCCTTGGCGATGCCACCGGGATCGATTCGCACCCCGGGCGGGCGCGTCACGGTGCTCGTCCGGCGATCGGTCCGCAGACTCCGCCAGCGCTCCTGCGCCGATGGCCGGCCCGGCCGGCGCGCGGGCGCCAGTGCGAGTGCGTCGGGGAGTGGGAGCCCGGTCTGGTCGAAGTGGGCGTCATAGCCCGCCCGCTCGATCTGATCGAGCAGGGTCGGGTCGACCAGACCGCCGGTCGCCTCGGCGGCCCCGATCGCCGCTTCGACGACGCGCCGCATGAGCGGGCTCACGCGTACGGTCTCGCTCATGGCGGCGTTCAGCCGCGTCAGCTCGCTGCCCGGCTCAAAGCGCGAGAACTGACCATGCCACTCGAGCAGCCGCCGCCGCGCGACGATCACGGCGGCGGCGGCCTCGTGGGCCTGGGCGTCGGTCACAATCACCGTGCACTCGGATCCGAAGCACGCGAACGTGTCGCGCTGCTCGACTCCGGGCGCGAGCGTGGCGCTCATGACTGGCTCGTCGTGACGCTGCTCGTGCCGCTGCTCGAGCCGCTGTTCGAGGACGACGACGTGGAGCTGTTCTGCGAGCTCGACGTCCCGGACGTGTCCGAGCTCGTAGTGGTGGACGGGGTCGAGGCGACCGTGGTCGCGGACGAGTTCTTGGCCAGCGCGGGATCGTGGCCGGAGACCAGCACGATCGTGATCAGCAGCCAGCTGGCGACGAATAGGGCCACGGCGCCGGCGATGATGCGCCGGCGGATCGCTCGGGCGCGGGCCAGCCGCGTCTCCCTGATCGCCTGGCCGCGGGCGCGCGCGGTGGCGCGGTCGTTGTCGGTCATCTGTCGTGAACCTCTTGGTCGTGGTCGGAGGGAAGCGATGAAGATCGGTCGGTGGCGCCTGACGGCGGCGCCTTGTCGAACATTCGAAGGTCAGCTTGGACCCAGGCCGTAGCAAGCGCGTGAGCTAGCGATAAGAGATGCGTATGAGGCTCAGACGGCGCCGAGCTCGAACAGGCAGCCAGTGAAGTACTCCCCGGCTGGCGAGACGAGGAAGCAGACGAGCTCGGCGACCTCGGCGTCGCTCGTGGCTGCGCCCGGCGCGATCGCCACCGCGGTGAGCCCGTAGCGCGCCCACTCGACCGACAGCGTGCGGGCCAGGTTCTCGAACGCCGCGCGGGCCGCCGCGGCGAACCTCCCGGCGTCCGCCGGCGGAGCGATCAGGACGACCTTCCCGGCGCCGGCTGGGATCAGCGCCCCAGTGGCCACGCCCCGGGCCGCCACCCAGGCCCGCTCCAGGGACTCCCCGAGCGCCGCCTGCCCGCCCTCCGCGAAGCCGGGCTCGGCGTCGTACACGAGGGCGCTGACCCCGTTCTCCCGGTCCGCCCACTCCCGTGCGGCGTCCTCGTCCAGCCCGGGATCGAGCTCGAGCACACACGCGCCCAACGCCACCAGCGCGTCGCCGATGCCCGGTGGCGGCCCGCCGGCGAGCGTGACCACGCGGCCGGTCAGTAGACCCCGACGAAATACGGTCATCGGATGCGGAAAAGTACCCGGTGACGGCGCCGCCGTCTGGCAGTAGCATCGCTCTGTCGAGCCAGGAAGGAGGGAACCAGGATGCTGTCCTACGCACATGGGGCCACCGCCGAGCCGCTGCTCGGAGAGACCATCGGCCACAACCTCGAGAGAACGATCGAGCGCGTTCCCGATGCAGAAGCGCTGGTGTCCTGCCAGCAGGGCGTCCGCTATACGTACGCCGAGTTCGGCGAGGCCGTCGATCGCCTGGCGGGCGGGATGCTCGCAGCGGGACTCAACAGGGGAGACCGGGTAGGCGTGTGGGGCCCCAACCGGGCCGAGTGGGCCCTGGTTCAGTACGCCACCGCCAAGGCCGGGCTGATCCTGGTCAACATCAATCCGGCCTACCGGCTCAACGAGCTGCAGTACGCGCTCGCGCAGTCCGGTTGCCGCTGGATCTTCGCTGCCCAGCACCTCAAGGGCGCGAGCTTCGTGGAGATGGTCGATCACGTCCGGCCGGATTTGCCCCAGCTCGAGCGCGCAGTGTTCTTCGAGACCCCAGAATGGGAGGAGGTCGCCTCCGGCGAGGGGTTCACGGGCGACCTGCGCGCCCACGCGGATGAGATCGACTTCGACGAGCCGATCAACATCCAGTACACGAGCGGCACGACCGGCTTCCCCAAGGGCGCCACGCTTACCCACCACAACATCCTCAACAACGGCTACTTCATCGGGTCGCTGCTCGACTACAGCGAAACAGACCGGGTGTGCATCCCGGTGCCGCTGTATCACTGCTTCGGCATGGTGCTCGGCAACCTGGCCGCTACCGCGCACGGCGCGTGCATCGTGTATCCCGCCGAGGCCTTCGACCCGGTGGCAACACTCCAGGCATGCGCCGAGGAGCGCTGCACGAGCCTCTACGGCGTCCCCACGATGTTCATCGCCGAGCTCGGGCACGAGCGCTTCTCCGAGTTCGACTACAGCTCGCTGCGCACGGGGATCATGGCCGGGTCCCCGTGCCCGGTCGAGGTGATGAAGCGCGTGATGTCCGATATGGGCATCGAGGAGATGAGCATCTGCTTCGGCATGACCGAGACCTCTCCGGTCACGACGCAGACCGGGCGCGTCGAAACGGTCGAGAACCGGTGCGCCACCGTCGGCGAGGTCCACCCCCACGTCGAGATCAAGATCATCGACCCGAGTACCGGCCGGACGGTCGAGCGAGGTCAGCCGGGCGAGTTCCTCGCCCGCGGTTACGTCGTGATGCAGGGCTACTGGAACGACCCCAAGCGCACGGCCGAGACGATCGATGCCGGTCGCTGGATGCACACCGGAGACCTCGCCACAATGGACGAGCAGGGCTACGTCCGCATCGTCGGCCGGAGCAAGGACATGGTCATCCGGGGCGGCGAGAACGTCTACCCGCGCGAGATCGAGGAGTTCCTCTACACCCATCCGGAGATCGCCGACGTGCAGGTGATCGGCGTGCCCGACGAGCGCTACGGCGAGGAGCTGATGGCATGGATCATCCTGCGACCGGGTGCGTCACTCACGGAGGACGAGGTGAAGGCGTACTGCAAGGGCCAGATCGCTCATTTCAAGATCCCGCGCTACGTGAAGTTCGTCGACTCCTTCCCGATGACGGTCACGGGCAAGGTCCAGAAGTTCAAGATGCGCGACGAGGCGACCGAGGAGCTCGGGCTGGGCGACGCCGCCGCGATCGCCACCGCGTAGCGGCCTACCTAACGCTCGGGGCTTGCCGGGGCGGGCTGCCGGCGTTGCCGTCGCCGCGCCCGCGCTGCCCGGCGAGCGCCGCGCGGGCCGATCCGCTCCAGTTCGGTGTGCAGCTCGCGGATCCGCTCGAGGGTGTACTCGGCCACCTCCTGCTGCTGCTCGCGGCTCGACCGCTCAACCTTCTCGAACCGGAACGGCTCGCCGTACTGGATCGTCACCTTCGGGAACTGGAGCCGCTTCCAGTTGCGCACCTGGTAGGAGCCGAGGATGGCCACGGGAACCACGGGAGCACCCGACTCGAGAGCCAGTCGTCCGATGCCGGGACGGGCCTCGTCAGCGAGCTTGCCCGTGCGCGACCGTCCCCCCTCGCAGTACATGACCACGGCCCCGCCCCGGACCAGGATGCTGAAGGCGGTGATGAACGACTCCTCGTCCTGCTGGCCGCGCCGGACCGGGAACACTCCGCCGTGGCTGAAGATCCAGGCGCCAACCCCTTTGAACAGCTGCGACTTGCCCATGAACTGGACCCGCCGGCGGATGAACGCGCCGGTGAAGAAGTGGTCCATGAACGACGCGTGGTTGGGCGCGAGGATCACCGGGCCGTTCGGAACGTTCTCGCTCCCGAAGCCACGCGCTCGGTACGCGATTAGCGCCCACAGCACCGTCACCACCCGGGTCGGCTCGTACACCCGGGCCTCCGGCGGGTGATCGCGGACCAGCGCGTGGTAGCGGTCGAAGTGCTCCTTCGGCCTGGGATCCTTGTAAACCTGCGGCTTGATCTCGACGTCAGGCATGCGGTCCCTCGCGGAATGTCACCCGGTGAGCGGGAGCACCATCGTGGGCTTCTCGATCTCGTGCTCCGTGCTGATCGAGACCACACCGGTTCCGATCGCGAAGAACTCGATCACGTGCGAACCCCAGCCGTGGCTGCGCTCGACGATCCGGGCGCCGACGATCCCGCCGGCCTGAAGCTCGTCGGCCTCCCGCTGCATCCGCTCCATGGCCAGTTCGCGCGCCTCGTACAGCGCCTGGGTGTAGTTCGGCATCTCCACGTTGCGACCCACCTGCTTCAGCGAGGCGAGCATGCCCTGCCGCCCCACGTGGTAGACGCAGTTGCCCATGACCAGGCCGACCGGCCGGTAGCCCGCGCGCAGCAGCGTGGCGAAGTCCTGCCCGCTCAGGTCGCTGGTGAACGGGCGGCCGTTGGGCGCGCGGTGGAGCTCGCCGCCGCGGTGCCGGACGGCCGTCCCGACCGCGATGAACTCGGCCAGGTCGGCGCCCCACTCATAGCGGCCGATGTCGAGGCGGACGCCCACGATCCCGTCGGCACCGAGCTGGTCGGCTTCCTCCTCCATGCGCGTCATGGCCAGATCGCGCGCGTGGTACATGGCCTGCGTGAGCACGCCCAGCTCCTGGCTCTGGTTCCACATCGCCTGCTGGAAGCCGATGTGGTAGATCGAGCTTCCGAGCACAAGACCGAGCGGCTCGAAACCGGCCTGCTTGACGAGCAGGAACTCGTTGATCGAGAGATCGCTCGTGAAGAACCCCCGCGCGACCTCCTCCTTCATGCGCGCGATGCGCTCGCGGCCGGACTCCGGGATGCCGGCCAGCGATCCGGACTCGTAAGTGGCCTGGTGCGGCCCCTCGTCCTCGGAGCCGAGCGCGGCCGGCACCGCCTGCGCCGGGGCCGGGGCCTGCGCCTGCGCGTCGTCGTCACGTCTAAGGAATCCCATCGATCCTCCTCACTGGATCAGTAGTCGCTCGAGCGCCTTCCTGGCGGTCTCGCTGCGCTGGGCCTCGGCGGCCAGCGCGTCGGTCAAGGCGGACAGCCAGGTGTCGGTGTCCACCGTCTCGGTCTTCAAAACGATCCCCCCGGACAGCTTCGCGCAATTGGTCTGGAGGGTCCCTCCTTCGTGGCGCAGCCCAAGGCGGCGATCCCCGAGATCGACGGTGATCGCACGTACCGCCTTCGGGCCGAACATGCCGCTACGGCGCCGGTCCACTCGGGTTCGGCCCGGCACCGCCTCCTCAAGCTTGGCGGCCAGACTCTCCACAAACGCAGTCAGGTCGCTCATATCAGCCCGCAGCGAGGCGGCCAGCAACTCCAAATCGACTGCGCTGCTGTCGGACACGGACCTCAGGCTACTCGACGTGTTTCGCGCAGTCACCCGTGGAAAGCCTCTCCGTATGACCACTCAGACCACATCGGTCCCGTACGAGGACCTGAACGTCGGAAATCGCGCGCCCCAGCTGGGCTTCGGCGTCTTCCAGTGCCGCCCCAGGAGACCGCCGAGGCGGGCTCTCAAGCACCGCGGACCGGCTACCGGTCCCGAGCCGGGATCTCTACGCCGAGACCTGGGAGGTCCCGGCACATCCAGCTGGGCAACGTCGTCATCCCGAAGTCGGTGACGCCGTCACGGATCGAGGAGAATTTCCGGCTGTTCGACTTCGACCTGGGAGATGAGGAGATGCAACGACTGTCCGAGCTGGACCGCGGCGAGCGGATCGGCCCTGATCCCGACACGTTCGTCAAGCCGTGAGCCCCGTGCGAAACGCACTTAAGATCAGCGTCGCCCTCGCTTGCCTGGCGACCGTGCCGTCGGTGGCCCTCGCGGCGACCAGCAGCGCATCGGGCACGCCGTTCGCGATCAACTGCACCAAGCTGCAGTTCAAGCCCAAGCGGATCACGATCGCCTGCGGCGACGCGGGGATCTTCCTGGGCAAGCTCAAGTGGTCGACCTGGGGCGCCTCGAGCGCTAAGGGCGCCGGCACCTACAACCAGAACGACTGCACGCCCGACTGCGCCGCCGGCAAGTTCCAGAGCGCTCTGGTGAATGTCACGCTGTCGAAGGTGAAGACCTGCCCCGGGCAGACGCATCCTGCCTTCAAGCAAGCGGCGCTCACATATACCGGCACGCGACCGAAGGGCGCGCCGGCCAAGCTCACGTTCCGCTGCCCGGCTCTGCCCGGGGAGTACTGAGCGCCGCCCACCCGTCGCCTATCCTCCGGCGCGTTCCAGCCAAGCCTGCATACAAGGAGTTGAGCGTTGCCGGAGGTCGAGGCGCACATCACCGGGACCGTGTGGAAGATTGAGGTCGAGGTCGGCGACAGCGTGGATGAGGGGGACACGGTCGTGATCCTCGAGTCGATGAAGATGGAGATGCCGGTCGAGGCCGAGGACCCCGGAGTAGTGAAGGAGATTCTGGTCGAGGAAGGACAGTCGGTCTCCGAAGGGGACGCGCTCGTTGTCCTCGAGTAGCGCCCCCGGCGGCCGTGAGCCAGGATCGGGCGGCCGGCTGCTGGTTGATGAGCCGGCGCCCGGCGTGGTGCGGCTGACGATCTCCAACCCGGATAAGCGCGGGGCGCTCGATCACCCGATCCTCGACGCCTTCACTTCGACGCTGGCTGAGCTCGACGCCCGCTGTCTGATCGTCACCGGGGAAAAGACGACCTTCTCGGCCGGCTACGACATCGGCGACCTGCGCGGCGACGGACAGTTCGCCAACGAGGCCGACCGGCTGGTCGCGAACCCGTTCACCGCTGCGCTTGCCGCCCTTGAGGCTTATCCATACCCGACCCTGGCCGCGCTGAACGGTCACGCGATCGGCGGTGGCCTCGAGCTCGCACTGGCCTGCGACCTGCGGATCGCCGCCGGCACGATTGCCCTCGGCATGCCGCCGGCCAAGCTCGGGCTCGTGTACTCGCACACGGGGATTCGCAAGTTCATCGACACGATCGGGGCGCCTCGCACGCGCGAGCTGTTCCTGGTCGGCCGGCGGATCGACGCACGCACCGCGCGTGAATGGGGACTGGTCAACGCGATCGCCGAGGATGGCCGGCTGGCCGAGGAGGCGCTCGAGCTTGCCAAGGAGATCGCCGGGAACGCGCCGCTCGCTCAGCGCGGCAACAAGCGGGTGATCGGCGCGGTGCTCAGCGCACGCGGCGCGATGGATCCCGAGATCGAGCGCGAGCTGATCGAGTTGCGCCGCGCCTGCTTCGCCTCGGAGGACTTCCGCGAGGGAGTCCGGGCCTTCGGCGAGAAGCGCCCCCCGCACTGGCAGGGCCGCTAGTCGTCACAGCGCCGCTGCGAGTCCTCCCGCGAAGGTGATCCCGCATTTTCCGGGAAGCGCCGGCCGCGTGGGCTGGGCCGCCGATCCGTCCGGGGCGACACTTACCCTCGCGCGAGCAGCCGGCCCTGCCCCGCTTCCGGGAACTACGCCGTTCGGAGGTCACAAGATGGTCGAAATCGAGGCCCGCCTGAGCGAGCTGAGAGCGATGGGACTGAACCGTCGTATGCGACTGGTCAGCGGTCCGCAGGGACCGCACGTGGTCCTCGACGGCAAGCCGGTGCTGTTGCTCGGCTCCGACAACTACCTCGGCCTGGCCGATCACCCCCGCGTGCGCGAGGCCGCCGCCGACGCCGCGACACGGTGGGGAGTGGGCGCCGGCGCCTCGCGCCTGGTGTCGGGGACGATGACGATCCACCGCCGGCTGGAGGAGCGCCTGGCCGCATTCGTGGGTCGCGAGAGCGCGCTGCTGTTCGGCTCGGGCTATCTGGCCGGGGCGGGTGTGATCGGCGCTCTAGCCCGGCCCGGTGACGTGGTGTTCCACGACGAACGGGCGCGCGCCTCGCTGGTCGACGGCTGCCGCCTGTCCGAAGCCGAGGTGTTCGTCTACGACCACTGTGACACCGAGCATCTGGCCTGGGGGCTGGCGCAGGCACAGGGCCGCGCTGCCCTGATCGCCACCGACGCGGTGTTCCCGCTCGACGGTGATGTGGCTCCACTCGAGGATCTCGTAGCGCTGGCGGGGCGCAACCGTGTCCGCCTGCTGGTCGACGAGGCCTACAGCCTAGGAGCACTCGGGCCGGGTGGACGGGGTGCGCTCGCCGAGCTCGGGCTCGAGGACGACGTGGACGTGATCGTCGGATCGCTCGGCAAGGCGCTCGGCTCCTATGGCGCGTTCGCCGCGTGCGACCGCGTGATGACGCAGTACTTGCTGAACGCCGCGCGCACGCTGATCTTCTCGACCGCGCCGGCGCCGCCGGCGGTGGCGAGCGCCCTGGCAGCGCTCGAGCTGCTTCAAGACAGGCCCCGGCTGGTGAGCAAGCTCCAGGCGGGAGCGGCCGCGCTACGCGCCGGCCTGACCGCGGAGGGCTTCGACCTGCGCGGCGCCCCGACGCACATCGTCCCGTTGGCGGTGGGCGAGCCCGAGCTCGCCCTGCGGCTCAGCGAGGCCGCGCTCAGCCGTGGCGTGTTCGCCGAGACGGTCGGGCCGCCCGCCGTGGCGCCGGGCGAGTCGGGGCTCAGGCTGGCGGTCATGGCTTCCCACCGCGAGGAGGAGCTCCACGCGGCTGCCCGGGTCCTCGGGCGGGCCGCCGAGGCGGTGGGCTTCGATCCGCGGTCCGTGCCCACCTCCACCGCCGCCTACGACGACGGGGCCTACGACGAGCCGCACGAGGAGTACGAGATCGAGCGTGAGGATTTCGACTCGTCGATGACCTACGAGAAGGTCGACCCGAGCGTGCCGTACGACTTCGAACGGGTGGCGCGGGCCGCGTAGCGGCCGCTGCTAATCCTCGTACGGTTCGAAGTCCCGCTTGCGCGCACCGCACACGGGACAGAACCAGGTCTCGGGGATTTCCTCAAACGGGGTTCCCGCGGGGATCCCGCCGTCGGGATCGCCCTCCGCGGGGTCGTAGATGAACCCGCACGATCCGCAGATCCACTTCACCCAAACAAGGCTAAGGGATCCCCGGGCAATTAGTCGCTGAGCGTCGACGCGCGGCGCACCCCGCGGCTCGCCACGATCTGCCGGAAGTATTCGGGGAGAATGCAACCCGATGAGGAGGCCGATGAGGAGGCCGACGTGAGCGCCGATCCCCCGGCCGTTGGTCAGGAGTTCCACTTCGGTGGGCGCACCGAGCCGCGACCCGCCGGCACCGTGATCCTGCTCCGTGGCGGTGCCGAAGCGCTCGAGTTGCTGCTCGTACAACGCAACCCGAGCGCGCGCTTCATGGGCGGCGCCTGGGTCTTCCCCGGCGGAGCGGTCGAGCGCACCGAGGGGAACGACGACGCCGCGCACCGCGCCGCCGCCATTCGCGAACTCGAGGAGGAAGCGGGCATCACCATCGCCGATCCTCAGCAGCTCATCCCCTACTCGCACTGGATCACCCCGGCGGAGGTCAAGACCCGCTTCGACACCTGGTTCTACCTCGCGCAGGCGCCCCCCGGCGCCCAGGCCCGAGTCGACGGGAGCGAGGTGGTCGACGCACGCTGGTACGAGCCCGCCTCGGCACTCGCCGCCCGCGAGCGCGGCGATCTGTTCCTCGTCTTCCCGACGATCAAGCACCTCCAGCAGCTCTCTGCCTTCAGCACCGCCGACGAGCTGCTCGCCTACGCCGTCGGTCGCGAGATCCACGCCGTCCAGCCGCGCGTCGTGCGCCAAGGGGAAACGGCGCGGATCGTGCTGCCCGGCGAGCCCGGATACGAGGACTGAAGGGCTCCTTACCCGGGCCCGCACCGCCCCGCCCTGACCAGCGCAGCGCGGAGAAGCCGCCACTCGCCCGACCCCAGCGGTCAACGGCAGTTCACCCGCCGGTGGCGCGAGGAATGCGCCACTCGCGTGATGAGGCTCGCCGAGTGGCGAGTTGCCCGCCCCGCCAACACCCACCCCCGCGCCCCCGCGCCCCGGCGCCCCGCCACCCGATGTTTCGTACGCAAATAATTTGCGTACAATTAGAGGGCGTGACCAGACTTACCGTGGCATATGTGGCCGGCGGGGCGGGGCCGCCCAAGGACCTACCCGACCAGCTCGAGTTGACGAACGTCGTCGGCGACGAGGCCGGTCTCGCCGGCGCCCTCGAGGCCATCTCCACCGGCCAGGCGGGGACGCTCTTCGTCCACCGGCTCAATTCGGTGGCGCGCTCGTTCGGCGAGCTGATCCGGCTGATCGACTGGCTCGATGCGGCCGGCGCCGATCTGGTGGCGGCCGACGTCGGACTCGACACGGCGACCCCGCAGGGCCGGCGCATGGTGGCGCTGCTGCGCGAGATCGACCGCTGGAGCCGCGAGCCGGATCGGCCCCGACGGCCACGCGGCCGACCCGGCTTGGCAGCTGGAGCTCCTCACGTGGCCGAGCGAATCGCCGAGCTGCGCAAGCGGGGCCTCAGCCTTCAGGCGATCGCCGACGCGCTTAAAGACGAGGGCGTGCCCACGCCGCGTGGTGGCGCGCGGTGGCGCCCCTCGAGCGTGCAGTCGGCGCTCGGTTATCGCCGGCCGCGTCCGCCGGCGCCGGGCACGCCGCCACCGCGGCCGCCGCTTCCGCCGGGTGGGCACCCGCCGGTTCCGGCCGCGCGTGAAGCCGGTCCCCTTGAGGCGGGTCCGCACGAGGCCGCTCCGCACGAACCCGGCCCTCCGCATGAACACGGACCGCACCCGTCCGACCCATCCGAAGCCGACCCTACACCCCCCGGGCCCGGCCGCCGCCACGGCCACCGAGACCCTCGACCGTGATCGGCGTAATCCGGCAGTTCGGGCCGCTCGGCGTATTCGCGCTGATGGTGCCCGAAGTTGCGCCAGTAGTGGAAGGTGGTCTGCATGCGCTGCTTGGCGTTGGCGCAATGCTCGGGGCCGTTCAGGCCATGTCTCCAGCCGAGGGCGACGAACGCTCCTCGCCCGCGTTCACCGTGTGGCGGGCACGCGCCCGATTGCCCTCGATCCCGATCCGCAGATCGGTGATCAGCCGCAGGACCGTCTCGCCGTCGCATGTGATCCGCGTCGTGATCGGTCGGAGGGCGGGTGTGCGAGCTCTCGTCGGCGTGCTCGTCGTGCCACGGGCCGATGGTCAGCCCGTCTCGGACCACCAGCGAGCCCGATGGGCACATCCAGGTGGTCTCGAGGATCATCGTTCCGGGCACGTAGCGGACCGACAACGGCACGACGATCCCGTAGGGACCGACGCGGAAGGAGCCCGCCCGGCGGTCCAGCAGCGACCCGAAGACGCTCGGCGAGTCAAACCGCGGGATGCACAACCATTCGATGCTCCCGTCGGGCGCGACCACGGCCCCGGAAGGGCAGTCGGACAGGAACGCGTAGTCCGCGATCGGCGGGAACGGCGAGCCGCCGCTCAGCGGCGTGTCGTGGGGCGAGAGGAGAATGCTCGGACTCATTCCGGTCGCGCAGCCTGGCCCGTGTGCCCTCCGCGCATATCCGGCGCCCGAACATCACTAATCTGATGACCGTCGAACGACGGAGGTGAGTGGTGTCCGAGGAGATAAAACAACCGCAACGGCACTCGGCGAGCGCCGAGGCCGCGGCGAAGCGCTGGCATCAGACCCATCCCGACGAGGACGTCGATCACGACGCCCCCTCGCACATCCCCGAGGCGGATCACGAGGTGCCCAACCGGCACTCGGCGAGCGCGGAGGCCGCCGCGCTCCGGTGGCTCGAGCGGCACCCTGACGAAGACTTCTAGCCGCCGCCGTAGGTGACGATCAGGTCGGTCAGCACGCCGACCAGGAATCCGGCGGACAGCATCAGCAGCCCGAGCTCGCGATAGCCGTAGCGGCGCATGCCGTTCCACACCTCGCCGATCACGTACAGGATCGCGCCCCCGGCGGCCGCGTAGAAGGCCAGCTCGAGTGGGTGGCTGGTCACCTCATACCCGACGAGCGAGCCGAGGAAGGTGGGGCCGCCGCCGATCACCCCGGCCAGGGCGATCCACCGCCACGACGGCCGGACGTCGCCGAGCGGCCCGACGATGCCGAACCCCTCGGTGGCGTTGTGCAGCGCGAACCCGATGATCAGCACGGTGGCCAGGCTGATCGCGCCGGCGCGCGCCGAGACGCCGATCGCGAGCCCTTCGGCGAAGTTGTGCACCCCGATCGCGGCCGCGATGGTCAGCCCGACCCGCAGCGCCCGGCGCCGGGCGCCGTCCAGCTCGGCGACGAGCGGATCGGGCTCGAGCGTGGCCACCTCGGCGCCACCGGCGACCGGCGGCCGGCGCGAGCCGACCGGGCGCATCCGCCGCTCGAGCATCGCCAGGCCGGCGCTGCCCGCAGCGAAGCCCACCGCGAGCAGGAACACCAGCCAGATGAGGTAGCCCACCGAACCGTGGTCGTCCTTGACCGCATGGAGCGTGTTGTCGACGATCGAGATGCCGTTCGACATCACGTCGACGAAGATGAACGCGAGCACTCCGACGGCGAACATCGCGAGCGCCACGCGCGCCCGGTTGCTCAGCAGCTGAAGGCGCCCGACCGGCAGGCCGAGGAAGATCGTCAACCCGGCGAGCGCCCCTAGCGCGACGGTCTGTCCAAACGACATTGCGCTGATGGGATGTGTCCGCGGCGCCCGACGGCGGCGCCTGAGTCGGATTAGGGGACCCTAATGCCCGGCTGCGCCGAGCGTACCAGACAAAGTCCCACCGTGCGGGTCGGAGATGGTCGCGGACACGGCTCGTCCCAGCCTCGGACCCAGCTTGCCCAGCCGCGCACAGGGGCGTCGTGCCGCTATATGCCCGCCGGCGGGGGCGTTCCGGCCTAACCTCAGGTGTCGGAGTTGAAGTTCGGGAGACCCAGCGTCTGCAGCCAGTGGTCGACGGTGATGTTGAGCTGGGTGAACTCGCCGGTCCAGATCAGGACGCCCATTCCGATCAGCACAACACCGCCCGCCCCGATCACCACGGGGTAGTGTCGGCGCACCACGGTGAGCGCCGAGGTCACCGTCCCGAACGCCAACCCGGTGACCAGGAAGGGGACGCCAAGGCCGGCGCAGTAGACGGCAAGCAGGAGCGCGCCGTGGGCGGCCGAGCTCGAAGCTCCGGCCGCGGTGATGATCGCGCCGAGCGTCGGCCCGGTGCACGGAGTCCAGGCCAGCGCGAACGCGGCGCCGATCAGGACCGGGCCGCCGCGTCCGGCACGCTCCATCAACCGCCCTACGTGCCACTCGCGCGACAACGCGGGCACGAACGGGGCGAGCACGAATACCACCCCCATCACCACGATCAGCGCGCCGCACACCTTGAGCGCTGTGGGCCCGGTGAGGACGCCGCGCAGCGCCTGCTGTCCCAGCAGCCCGAGCGCGATGAAGATCGCCGAGAAGCTCGCCACGAACGCCAGGCTCGGGCCGATCACGCGCTGGGGGCGGATCTCCGACGGCGTCACGCCGGCGACCGCCGAGATGTAGCCCGGCACGAGGGGGAGCACGCACGGCGAGAGGAAGGAGATCAATCCGGCGCCGAACGCGACAGGGATGCCAATGCCCGAAGCTGGGTCCATCGATGCTCGCGTCGGAGGGTATCGCCGTCGCGGGCGACGGTATCGCCCCCCTGTCGAACTAACGCGCCACACATGCTCCCCGACGTCCTCGCAGCGCGGTGGTACGTTTGCTCGGCCATGGCCACAGCTATCTCCACTCTTCAGAACTTCATCGACGGCGAGTTCGTCGATCCGGTCGACGGTCAGTCCGAGCCGATCGTCAATCCCGCGACCGGCGGGGTGATCGCTCGGGCGCCGCTCTCTGCTGCCGTCGATGTTGAC